>Ga0213881_10000713_pt1 | contig 18729 bp, 19 predicted proteins | sample BarmaccoBMER_R08_FD_160104 | JGI IMG/M metagenome (GOLD analysis project Ga0213881, IMG submission 160104) | Barbacenia macrantha exposed rock microbial communities from rupestrian grasslands, the National Park of Serra do Cipo, Brazil - ER_R08 ... | reverse complement strand
GGCGGAGGTGCCGGCGGCCCCGGCGGCCGAGGCGGAGGCGGCCCCCGCGGCGGAGGCGGCCACGGAGGCGCCCGCCGAAGAAGAGCGGGAGTGATTACGGCGGGCAAGTCGCCGGCGGGCACGCTGATCGAGCTGGCCGGGATCATCTTGGCCGCCCTCGCAGTGGCACTCGGCGTGCAGGCGTTCCTCGTGAAGCCCTACCGCATCCCCAGCGGATCGATGCTCCCCACCGTCCGGGTCAACCAGCGAGTCCTCGTCAACCGACTCGCGATGGACTTCTCCTCCCCGCACGTCGGTGACATCGTCGTCTTCCACCCCCCGAAGGACTACGCCCAGGGCTGCGCGAACGCCAAGCAGGGCGAGAATCAGGCCGGTCAGGATGCTGCTGCTGCATGCGACGTAACCTGGCGGCAGGAGTCCATGCAGACGTTCATCAAGCGCGTCGTCGGATTGCCCGGAGACCGCCTGTCGATTCGAAACGGACATGTGATCCGCAACGGCAAGCCCGAGTCCGATCCGTACATCGCGCAATGCGCCGGCGATGCGACCTGCGACTTCCCGCAGACGATCACGGTCCCCATGGGCGACTACTACATGATGGGCGACAACCGCCCCGACTCGGAGGACAGCCGCTTCTGGGGGCCGGTCCCGCGGGCCTGGATCATCGGCAAGGCGTTCTTGACCTACTGGCCGCCCGATCGAATCGGGTTCCTGTGATGGCGCCCGTGACCCGGCGCCCGCACCCGGCGCTGCGAGATCGCACATGAAAGGGCTGATCGAGCTGGTCATCACGGTCGCGGTCGCGGTGGCGCTCGCGCTCCTGATCCAGGCCTTCATCGTCAAGCCGTACCGGATCCCGAGCCCCTCGATGGTGCCCACGCTGGACGTCGGGCAGCGGGTGCTGACCAACCGGCTGGCCGGGAACCCGAGCCTCGGCGACATCATCGTGTTTCATCCGCCGCACGGCGCCGACCTCGGCGACGGCGTATGCGGGAACCCCAACCAGGGTGGGGGACACAACCAGGCCTGCGACACGCCCACCGCGCAGGAGTCGCAGCAGACATTCATCAAGCGCGTCGTTGGGCTGCCCGGCGACAAGATCCAGATCATCGACGGCCACGTGTCCCGCAACGGGGTGCCCGAGAAGGACAGCTACACCGAACCGTGCAGCCCCGGCACTGCTTCGTGCAATTTCCGTACACCGATCACGATTCCGCCCGGCGAGTACTTCATGATGGGCGACAACCGCCCCGATTCGGAGGACAGCCGATACTGGGGCCCCGTCCCGGACAAGTGGATCATCGGTGTCGCTTTCTTCACCTACTGGCCGCCGGACCGGATCGGCTTCCTCTAGCCGTTCGGGCGCAGCGGCTCCCGTGACCCGGCGCAAGCCGGGCTCCCGCGCCGCTCGCAAGCTGTTCAGGTTCGACCGCGCGCTCGGGGTGCGGTTCGTGGCCGGCGCCGATGAGGCCGGCCGCGGGTGCCTGGCCGGGCCGCTCGTGGCGGCCGCCGTCCTGTTCGACCTCGAGCGGATCGGGCCGAGCGAGGTCCGCGCGCTCGCCGCGCTCAACGACTCCAAGCAGCACACCCCGGAGGGCCGGGCCGAGCTGTTCCCGATCATCCTGCGCGTGGCCACCAGGGTGGCGATCGTGTCGCGGTGCGCGCCCGGCATCGACTCCCGCGGCCTGCACGTCACCAACCTGGCTGCCCTGCGCGACGCGCTCGTCAAGGTGGCGTGCCAGGGGTGCATCTGCCTGAGCGACGGGTTCCCCGTGGCGGCGCTCGGGCATGATCAGCGCGCGGTGGTCGACGGCGATGCCAAGAGCGCGGCGATCGCCGCCGCCTCGGTGATCGCCAAGGAAACGCGCGACCGGTACATGCGCCGCGCCGACGCCGCTCATCCGGGCTGGGAATTCGCCCAGCACGTCGGCTACTCCACGCCCGAGCACCGCGAGGCGATCGAGCGCCTCGGCGTCTCGCCGCTGCACCGGCTCTCGTTTCAGTCGATGGCCTACCAGCAGCTGGCGCTCGCCGAACACATCTAGAACGCGCCCTCGAGGTGCTCGAGTCCGACCAGCCGGCCCGCTCGATCAAGCGTCACGCCGATGGCGTCGAAGCGCAGGCGCTCGGCGTAGGGGTGATCGGGCCGCTCGATCAGCCAGCGGCCTGCCATCTTGCGCACGCGTGAGCGTTTGTGCGAGCGGACCGCCTCGAGCGGGGCGGCGCCGGAACGGCTCGCCCGCCGGGTCTTGACCTCGCAGAACGCCAGCGTCCGCCCGTCGAACGCGACGATGTCGAGCTCGCCCCACCGGGTGCGGTAGTTGCGCTCCACGATCTGAAAGCCGCGCCGGGCGAGATGCTCGGCGGCGAGCTGCTCGCCGAGCCGGCCGAGCTGGGGGCGGGGGTCGCCGGGCACGCCCGCGGACGCTACGCACGACCGTGTGACAGGTGGTGCACGCGCCGTCTCAATTCTGCGCAAGCCCAGATGGGCGGGCTGGGCAGACTTGGAACAGGGCGTGACACACTCCTCACGCGCCGGCGCGTACGGTGGCGCGATGCTCGCGCGCATCGCCACGTTCGCCATCGACGGCATCGATCCCCGCCACGTGTGGGTCGAGGTCGACATCCGCAGCGGCCTTCCCGCGTTCACGATCGTCGGGCTCGGCGACGCCGCGGTGCGCGAGTCGCGCGACCGGGTCCGCTCCGCGATCATGAACTCGGGGTACGAGTTCCCGCAGACGCGGATCACGGCGAACCTCGCGCCGGCGTTTCTGCGCAAGGTCGGTCCCGGGTTCGACGCCGCGCTCGCGATCGGCGTCCTGGCCGCGAGCGGGCAGGTCCCGGCCGGCGCCCTGAGCGCCTACGCCGTGTTCGGCGAGCTGTCGCTCGGCGGCGAGCTGCGAGACTCGCCGGGCGCGCTGGCCGTGGCCGAGGGGGCGCGGCGGGCCGGCCTGGAGCGCCTGATCGTCCCGCGCGAGCGCGCCCGCGAGGCGGCGCTGGTCGACGGGCTCGAGATTGCGGGCGTCTCGACGCTGAGGGAGGCGGCCGGGGTCCTGCACGGGGAGCCGCTTCCCGCGCTTCCCGCCCACGTGCACGGCGCGCCCGCCCGCGCCACGGCCGCCACGACGTTCGAACCCGACCTGGCTGACGTACGAGGACAAGCCGCCCCGCTGCTGGCCCTCGAGATCGCGGCGGCCGGCGGCCACAACCTGCTGCTCGAGGGCCCGCCGGGGACGGGCAAGACGATGCTCGCCCGGCGGATCCCGTCGATCCTGCCCGAGATGACCCGCGCCGAGGCGATCGAGGTGACCCGGATCCACAGCGTCGCCGGCCTGCACGCCGCCGGGCTGATCCAGACGCGACCGTTTCGCGCCCCCCACCACACGATCTCCGCCGCCGGCCTTGTCGGCGGCGGAGCGCTGCCGCGGCCGGGCGAAGCGACGCTCGCCCACCACGGGGTCCTATTCCTGGACGAGCTGGCCGAGTTCCAGCGCCCTAGTCTCGACGCGCTGCGCCAGCCGCTCGAGGACGGGCGGGTGAGCATCGTGCGCGGCCAGCGCGCGCTGGTGTTCCCGACCCGCTTCATGCTGGTCGCCGCCACCAACCCCTGTCCGTGCGGGTTCGCCGGCGTAGGCGACCGGTGCCGGTGCGGCGAGCCCGATCTGCGCCGCCATCAGCGCCGGCTGAGCGGCCCTCTGCTCGACCGCATGGACCTCCTGATCAACGTCGAGCGTCCGAGCGAGGAGGAGCTTCGCGCCTCGCCCGAGACGTCCTCCGGCCGCGCGCGCGCTCGCGTGGCCACCGCCCGCGAGCGCCAGCGGCGCCGGCTTGAGGCGACGTCGGCCACCTGCAACGGCGAAATGGATGCGCGGATTGTCCGGCGATACGTCCGCCTCGAGGAGCCCGCCGAGCGCGTCCTGGCCCAGGCCTACGTGGTCGGCGCCCTCAGCGCGCGCGGGCGCCACCGCGTAGTGCGGGTGGCCCAGACAATCGCCGACCTCGAGCGCCACGACCGGATCACCCAGGCGGACGTGCTGACCGCGCTCAGCTTGCGCCAGCGCGGCGCCGCGGAGACCGCGCTGGCGGCATGACGCCGCGGGCGTGTGATGCGTGCACGTCCCGGACGTGGCTGCTCGGCAGGATGGGCGGGCACATCGACCGGTTCCGGGGGCGGCTCGAGCACGTGCTCGAACTCGACGACGATGGCTTGATCTCGGCGGCGGGCGGCCGGACGCGGGCTCGTCTGCGGGACGAGCTCGAGTCGCTCGACCTCGAGCGTGTCAGGGCTCGGTCGCGCGCGGCCGGCCTCGAGACGATCTGCCGCTGTGACCCGGCCTACCCGCCGGCGCTGCTCGCGCTACCCGCCCCGCCGGCCGTGCTCCACGTGGCCGGGGGCCTGGGAAGGCTGCTCGAGCTGACGGCCGCAGAGCCAGTGGCCATCGTGGGGTCGCGGCGCCCGTCGGAGTACGGCCGGGAGGTGGCCCGCTCGCTCGGGCGCAGCCTCGCCGTGAGCGGGCTGACCGTCATCAGCGGCATGGCGCTGGGCGTCGACTCGGCCGCTCATGCCGGTGCGCTCGACGGGGGCTCCGGGACGGTAGCCGTCCTCCCGGGCTCGGCCGAGCGGCCGTACCCCGCCGCCAAGCGCGCGCTTCACCGTCGGATCCTCACCGGCGGGGCGGCCGTGTCGGAGCTCGGCCCCGGTACGAGCATCTGGCGTTGGATGTTCCTGGCCCGCAACCGGATCATCGCCGCGCTGAGCGCCATGATCGTGGTGGTCGAGGCGACAGAGTACTCCGGGGCTCTAGTCACCGCCCGGGTGGCGCGGGAGATCGGCCGGCCGGTGGGCGCGGTGCCGGGTCGGATCACCTCGCCGCAGGCGGCGGGCCCGAATGGACTGCTGGCCGCCGGCGCATGCGTGGTGCGTGGGGCACAGGACGTGCTCGACCACCTGTTCGGCGCCGGCGTGCGCCTGGCCGGCGCCCCCCGCGCCCGGCAGCCGCCGGCCGAGCTGCGGCCCCTGCTCGCGGCGATCGCCGAGGGTCACGAGACCCCAGCCGCGCTGGGCCGGGCGGGATTCGGACCCGATCAGGGTCTGGCCGCGCTGGCCGCGCTGGAGTTGGGCGGATTCGTGCGGCGCGGCCCCGGAGGGCGGTTCTCGGCCATCCCGTAGCCCGCCCCTCGCAGTGTGCGTGACGCGCCACCGCATTTGTTCCGCCGGGGCTGTGGCGTGTGGTGCACACCAGGGTGTGCATGACGCGCCACCGCGTTCGTTCTGCCGGGGCTGTGGCGTGTGGTGCACACCAGGGTGTGCATGACGCGCCACCGTGTTCGTTCCGGCGGGGCTGTGGCGTGTGGTGCACACTGCGGGCTATCGGGCGAGGCGGTCTACCCTCGTCAGCGTGTTCGCAGCGCATCGCATACCCCGCGTCCTCTCGATCGCCGGCTCGGACTCCGGCGCCGGCGCCGGCATCCAGGCCGATCTCAAGGCGTTCGCGGCCTGCGGCGTGCACGGCATGACCGCGATCACCGCGATCACCGCGCAGAACACGACCGGCGTAACCGCCGTGCATCCCGTTCCGCCCGACGTGATCTTGGCCCAGGTTCGCGCCGTCTCCACCGACATCGGGGTCGACGCGGTGAAGATCGGGATGCTGGGAGACCAGCCCACGATCGAGGCGGTGGCGCGGGCGCTGTACGAGCTGCCCGAGGGCACCCCGGTCGTGCTCGACCCGGTCATGGTCGCCGAGTCCGGCGCTCAGCTGCTCGACCCGGCGGCGCGCGCCACGCTCATCGACCGGCTGCTCGCCCGCGCCACCGTGGTGACGCCGAATGTCCCCGAGGCCAGATCGCTGGTGGCGGGAGGCGCCCAACTGGACGTCGAGGACCTCGCGCGCGCGATCCACTCGATGGGGCCGGACGCCGTCGTCGTCACCGGCGGCCATCGCGCGCAGATTTGCGACGTTTTCTTCGACGGCCGGCGCGTGGTCGAGCTGCCTGGGTCCCGGCACCCGGACGGCGCCGCACACGGCTCCGGATGCACCCACTCATCGGTTCTGGCCGCCCGGCTCGCCCACGGAGATGAGCCGCTTGAGGCCGCGCGCGCAGCCCAGGCGGCCGCCGGCCGCGCGGTGGCGCAGGGCCTGCGCGAGATCGGCGCCGGCCCCGGCCCGGTCGACATCCTCGGAATTGCCCGCGAGGCGGATGGAGCCCGGCGGGCGAGCCGCAGGGTTCTGACATAATCCGGGCGTGCGATTCCTGAGGATGAAGCCAGGCCATGGAGAGGTTCTGATCGCCGAAGGAGACGCCACGCGGGCCGACGACGAGCAGCGCCTGATCGAGGAGTTTCGCCGCCAGTTGGACGCGGGACTCTGGGCGGCGGTGCCGGTGGCGGACACGGAGGGCCGGCGGGAGTCGATCATGGTCCGCTCGTTCGAAGAGATCCCCTGGGACGCCGACCGCGTGATTTTCTTCCCGCGGGCAGCGGGCGGCAGGTAGGCCGCCGCCGCGGTGCTGCTCGCGCTCGCAGCGACCGCGCTCGTCGCCATCGCGCTGCTCTCAGACCTGATCGTGCCGCGGCTGGATGACCTATGGGGCCGCTGGCTCGCCCGGCGGCAGCGGACGCCCAGCTGGTCGTATGACCCGGGGCGCGAGCGGCGGGCCGAGCAGCGTGCGCGGACCCTGCTGCGCTCTTGCGTGAACGACGAGGAGTGGGCGATGTACCGCGACCTCGGGTTTCTGCGCGTGTGGGGCACGCTGGCCGACGGGCCCGACGACGCCGGCGGAACCGGCGGCGCGCCCTACGCCTACCTGATCTACCCCCACCGGCCGATCGTCGCCTACCTGGCCCAGACCCACCGCCTGCTCAACGAGTACTGCGTCACCTTCCCGGATGAGACCCGCCCCTACGGCTCGAGTCGGCTGCCCGACTCCGACGATGTGCTCGCCAAGTGGATGGCGCTGACCGGCGACGAGCGGCGGCTCATCTCGACCGCCAACATGCACCTCCCCGGCCGCCAGCTGGATCCGGCCCAGGTCCGGCGCGACCTGTGGCGGCTCTCGCAGTGGGAGCGCAGCCGCATGCGCCAGCTGACCGACGGCGGCGGCCAGGGTCCGCCACCCGCGGGCGACCGCAAGAGCGCGGCCTAGGAGCGACGGCGAGCGACGACAAACCCGCGGCGCTCCAGGCGCCGCGTCCGATTGTCTAAGGTCCCGCGCCATGGACCTCAAGCACCGAAGCCGCGCCCTGACCGAGGGACCCGAGCGTGCCCCGGCCCGGGCCTACCTCAAGGGCATCGGCTACGACGACGACGCACTCTCGAAGCCGATCATCGGCGTGGCCAACACGTGGATTGAGACGATGCCGTGCAACTTTCATCTCCGGGCGCTTGGGGCGAGGGTGAAGGAAGGGATTCGGGAAGCGGGCGGCACGCCGATGGAGCTCAACACGATCGCGATCTCGGACGGGATCACGATGGGCACCGAGGGGATGAAGGCCTCGCTGGCCAGCCGGGAGGTGATCGCCGACTCGATCGAGTTGGTCGCGGCGGCCCACATGTTCGACGCGGTGATCGCGATCAGCGGCTGCGATAAGACCATCCCCGGCACGGTCATGGCGCTCTGCCGGCTCGACGTACCGAGCGTGATGCTCTACGGCGGCTCGATCTACCCCGGCCACTACAACGGGCAGCGGATCACCATCCAGGAGGTGTTCGAGGCGGTCGGCGCCCACGCGGCGGGCCGCATTACCGACGAGGAGCTAACCGCCATCGAGGACGCCGCCTCGCCGGGCGCCGGCGCATGCGGCGGCCAGTTCACCGCCAACACGATGGCGATGGCGTTCGAGGTGCTCGGCATCTCGCCGGCCGGTTTCTCCATGGTGCCCGCCACCGACCCGCACAAGGAAGACGTGGCCAAGCAAGCCGGGCAGCTGGTCATGGACGTCCTGGGGCGCGGCCAGACCCCCAGCGACATCATCACCCGCGAGAGCCTCGAGAACGCGATCGCCGCCATCGCCTGCAGCGGCGGCTCGACCAACGGCGTGCTCCACCTCCTCGCGGTCGCCCACGAGATCGGGATCGAGCTCTCGATCGACGACTTCGACCGGATCAGCGAGCGGACGCCGCTCCTGTGCGACCTGAAGCCGAGCGGCCGCTACGTGGCCCCCGACCTATACGCGGCGGGCGGCGTGCCACTCGTCCTGAAGCGCCTCAAGGAGGCCGGAATCCTTCACGCGAACGCTCAGACGGTGACCGGTAAGACCGTCGGCCAGCACGCCGACGAGGCCACCGAGACGGAGGGCCAGGACGTGGTCCGACCCCTCGACACCCCGCTCAAGGACACCGGAGGACTGGTCATCCTGCACGGAAACCTCGCCCCAGAGGGCTGCGTGGTGAAGGTGGCCGGCTACGAGCGGCGCCGCCACACCGGGCCGGCCCGTGTGTTCGAGTCCGAGGAGGACGCGATGGCCTCCGTGCGCACCCAGGGCATCAAGCCGGGCGACGTCGTGGTCATCCGCAACGAGGGGCCGGCCGGCGGGCCCGGGATGCGCGAGATGCTCGCGGTCACCGCGGCGCTGGTCGGCGAGGGACTCGGCGAGGACGTCGCGCTGCTGACCGACGGGCGCTTCTCGGGCGCCACGCGCGGGCTGATGGCCGGACACGTCGCCCCCGAGTCGGTCAGGGGCGGGCCGATCGGGATCGTGCGCGACGGGGACGAGATCACCCTGGACGTCGACGCCCGCCGCCTCGACGTCTCGCTATCCGACGAGGAGATCGCCACCCGGGCAAACGACTATCGACCGCCCGAGCGCCCAGCCCCAGCGGCGGCCCTGGCCAAGTACGCGCGCCTGGTATCAAGCGCGTCGCTCGGCGCGGTTACGCGTTAGCCACCCGCGGAGTAGGCCTTTAAGGTGCGTCTTCGCACGGTTTGCGGGCTGAAATCGCCCTTGCATCTGCAGGGGGCCGCCGCGTGGCGCCGGGCCGCCGAATACGCGGTCGATACGATTCCGCACGAGACGGGGTGATCACACTTGGCGCGAGTTTCCTATCTACGCCCTGAGCGCGGCACGGCGAGGTCGTATCGCCGTCCACCGTTGCCGCCACCGCGGCGGACGGCGCGCAGGCGTTGGCCGTTCGTCGCTCTGGGCATCGTCGTCCTCGCCTTCCTCGGGTTCGCCGGCGGCGCGGTCGCGCTGAAGTCCTCGAAGCCCAAGCTCACCACGGACCCGACGGCGCTGGCCAGGATCGACCTCCCGCTGGGCGGCGCCGCCATCGAGAGCGTAAGCGCGGTGACCGGGGCTCACAGCACCCCGGTGCCGGTGTACGTGGCCGGCCATCAGATCTGGCCGAGCCAGAAGATTCGCGCCCATGAGCCCGTCTCGATCGACGTTGTGCTCAAGCGGCCGGGATGGAACGCCTGGCTGACCGGGAAGGCCCAGCACCTCCGTCTGTCGCTGATGACGCCGAGTGCCCACCTGCTCCAGCACTGGTTGACCGTACCCCCCGGGCAGCCGCTGACCCTCAAGTTCGCCGCGCCGGTGGTCACGGTGTCCTCCGGCTCGGCCCCCGTCGGCTTGCAGCGCCGTGTCCTCGGGACTCCCCAGTCCGAGGTCAGCCTCCCGCGAACCGGGTCAGCGGGGTCGGTGTGGGTGGCGGCGGCCCCGCGCTCATGGGAGATCGCGGCGCCCGCACTCGTGAGCTGGTTCCCGGACGGCTCCGGGACGACCGCCGTCGCCAGTCCCGCACCCGGCGCGACGATCCAGTCGAACACCCCGATCACGCTGCGGTTCTCCAAGCCGGTCGCCCAGGCGCTCGGCGGCGGGATGCCCCCGGTCGTGCCGATGACCAAGGGGACCTGGCATCCGATCGACAGCCACACCATCGTGTTCCGTCCCGAGGATTACGGCTACGGCCTCGGCGCGCACGTGGCGCTCGGCTTGCCCGGCGGCGTGCACCTCGTCGGCGGCAAGGCGACCTGGACGGTGCCGCGGGGCTCGACGCTGCGCCTGCAGGAGCTGCTCGCCCAACTCGGCTACCTGCCCCTGCAGTTCCACGACGCGGTCGCGCCGACGCCGGCCGCGCAGGAAGACGCGGCGGTTCACCCGCCGGCGGGCTCCTTCACCTGGCGCTGGCACAACGTCCCCGCCGCGCTGCGCAACATGTGGGCGCCCGGCGTGTCCGGCGAGATGACCAAGGGCGCGGTGATGGCGTTCGAGAACGATCACGGCATCACCGCCGACGGCGACCCCGGACCCACGGTCTGGCGCGCGCTGCTCGCCGCGGCCATCGCCGGGCGCGGCTCGACGTTCGGCTACACGTTCGTGCAGGTGAGCGAGGGCAGCCCCGAGAGCCAGTCGACGTGGCACAACGGTAGGACTGTGGTCTCCGGTCCGGTCAACACCGGCATCCCGGTGGCGCCGACCGCGCAGGGCGTGTTCGCCGTGTTCGAGCACGCGCCCTCGGTGACCATGAGCGGCACCAACCCCGACGGGAGCCACTACAGCGACCCGGGCGTGCCGTGGGTGAGTTACTTCAACGGCGGAGATGCCCTGCACGGATTCCTCCGCGCCTCCTACGGCTCGGCGCAGAGCCTCGGCTGCGTCGAAATGCCGTACGACGAGGCCCACAACGTCTACCAGTACACGCCGATCGGCACGCTGGTCGCCGTCACCTGACCGGCTCCGCCCCGGCAGGCTCGCCGCCCTGGGCGGCGAATACCGTGCCTCGATGGCACCGGCCGCCCATACTTCCCCCTGGGCCGCCGCGTTGGCCGCCTTCGACCAGGACCTCACCCGCCGTGCGGTGGCCGAGAAGACCCGCGTCGCCTACGCCGGCGACGCGCGCCACTTCGCCGCGTGGGCCGAGGAGCGTGCCGTAGGTCCGGACCAGATCGACGTCCGGACGCTGCGCCGCTACGCCGCTGGGCTGGCCGAGCGCGGGATCGCTCCGGCGACGATCGCGCGCCGGCTGGCCGCGCTGCGAGGCCTGTTCCGAACCCGAATGCAGCTCGGCGCGCGCCAGGACAATCCGGCCGAGCTGCTCAGCTCGCCCAAGCGTCCTCAGCGCCTACCCCGCGTGCTGAAGGCGAGCGAGGTTGCGGCGCTTCTCGACTCAATTCCCGCCGCAACCCCGCTCGAAGTGCGCGACCGAGCGCTGTTCGAGCTGGCCTACGCCTGCGGTCTGCGCGCCGAGGAGCTCGTCACCCTCGACCTCGACGCGCTCGATTTCGACGCCGAGACCGTCCGGGTCGAAGGCAAAGGCGGCAAGACCCGCCTGGTCCCGGTGGGCGAGCACGCGCTCGCGGCGCTCGAGCGCTACCTGGCCCGCGCCCGCCCGCTTCTGCAAAGCGCCGAGGGCGAGCGCGCGCTGTTCATCTCGAAGTCGGGCCGCCGGCTGTCCACCTCGGACGTCAGGCGGCGGCTGGCCGGCTGGGCGAGGCGCGCCCTGGCGCGTTCGCCGGCGCTGGCCGAGGCCCATCCGCACGCACTCCGGCACTCGTTCGCGACCCATTTGCTTGACGGCGGCGCCGATCTGCGAGCGATCCAGGAGCTCCTGGGCCATGCAACCATTTCCACCACTCAGGTTTACACTCGCGTCGAATCGGCTCGCCTGAGGTCCACCTATTCGCGGGCCCATCCGCGCGCATGAAGCGGCCCAAATAACGTCCGGGGCAAATTGGAAACCAACGTCAAGGCGATCGAGCTGCAAGAGCTGTGGAGGCGGTTCAAGACGGGCGGCGAAGAGCGCGCCCGGGAACGGCTGGTCGTGGCCTATTCGCCCCTGGTCAAGTACGTCGCGGGCCGGATGAGCTCCGGCCTGCCCGCCCACGTCGAGGAATCCGACCTCATCTCCTACGGGCTGGGCGGCCTCATCTCGGCCATCGAGCGCTTCGACCTCAGCCGGGAGATCAAGTTCGAGACCTACGCGATCACCCGCATCCGCGGCGCCATCATCGATGAGCTGCGCACGCTCGACTGGGTCCCCCGCTCGGTCCGCGCCCGGGCCCGCCAGATCGAGCGGGCCAACATGAAACTTGAGGCCCGCTTCCAGCGCGCCCCTACCGACGAGGAGATGGCCCAGGAGCTGGAGATCAGCGTCGAGGACTTCCAGGAGTCCCTACTCCAGATCTCCAACTCGACGATCGTCGCACTCGACGAGCTGTGGAGCGTGTCGGAGACGACCGGCGACGCGATCTCGCTGCTCGACACCCTGCCCGACCGCGGCGCTCCCGATCCCGAGCAGCTCATGGACCAATCCGAGCTGCGCGACCGGATCGCCGACGCGATCGCCGCCCTGCCCGAGCGCGAGAAGCTGGTCGTGGCCCTCTACTACTACGAGAACCTCACCCTGCGCGAGATCGGCGAGGTGCTCGGAGTCACGGAGTCGCGCGTGTCGCAGCTGCACACCAAGGCGGTGCTGCGGCTGCGCTCGAAGCTGGCCGGCGAGTTGGACTAAACCGGGCCTCGCTTCGCTCGGCGTCCTCCGGACGATGTCGCGGCCGGCGCATGAGGCGAGGCATGGATGCCGAGCGCGCCGCGGCCGCGACACCGTTCCGCCGGGCGTCCATGCCCGGCGGGCTCACGGTATCGTCGGCATCCCAGGTCATCGAAGGAAAGGAGCACGGCATGCACAAGCCCGCGGACCGCATCCGCAACGTGGCGCTCGTCGGCCACCGGGGTAGTGGAAAGACGTCGCTGCACGAGGCGCTGCTGTTCCAGGCCGGGACGATCAACCGGATGGGCTCGGTCGTCGACGGCGCCACGGTCTCGGACGCGGACCCCGACGAGAAGGCGCGCCAGATGTCGATTACTGCCGCGATGTCGACCTTCGAGTGGCAGGAGCGCAAGGTCAACCTGATCGACACCCCGGGCGACCCGAGCTTCATCGCCGACGCGCTCGGGGCGCTGCGGGTGTGCGAGTCCGCGATCTTCGTGATCAACGGCGTGATGGGGGTCGAGGTCCACGCCAGTCGGCTGTGGCAGCGCGCCGCCGAGCTCGACCTGGCCCGGCTGATCTTCGTCAACATGCTCGACCGCGAGCGGGCCGACTTCTTCCGCACGCTCGACTCGCTCAAGTCCGCCTTTGGCCCGCACGTGGTGGCCACCGAGATCCCGATCGGCTCGGAGCACGAGATCTCGGGCGTGATCGACCTCGTGGACATGAAGGCGCACGAGTACGACGGCGCGGGCCGGGAGAACAGCAGGGAGATCCCGATTCCCGACGAGCTGGCCGATCAGGCGCAGGAGTACCGCGAGAAGCTGATGGACGAGGTCGCCGAGAACTCGGACGCGCTGATGGAGCGCTACCTGGAGGGGGAGGAGATCTCCCACGAGGAGATCGTGAACGCGCTCAAGGACGGGACCAACCACGGCGCCATCTTCCCCGTCACCTGCGGGGTTGCGACCCGGAACCTCGGCACCAACCGGCTCCTCGACGCGATCGTCGAGGACCTCCCCTCGCCGGTCAAGCACGGCGGCCTGGACATGGGCGAGGTGACGCTCGAGCCGGTCGAGGACAAGGAGACGTTCGCCTACGTGTTCAAGACCCGGGCGGACCCCTTCGCCGGCCGGATCAACATGTTCCGCGTCTACCAGGGCGTGGTCAAGCAGGACTCGCAGGTGCTGAACACCCGCACCCACACGAAGGAGCGGATCGGCACCCTGCTCACCTTCGAGGGCTCGGGCACCGGGCACCCGACCGAGTTCGGCCCTGGCGATATCGGCGCGGTGGCCAAGCTCAAGGAGACCAAGGCCGGCGACTGGCTGGCCGCGCGCGATGAGCCGATCAGCATGCCCTCGATCAGGCTGCCCGCGCCGGTGATGGCCTTCGCGGTCGAGCCCAAGAGCAAGGGCGACGAGGAGAAGGTGTTCACCGCGCTGCGCCGCCTCCAGGAGGAGGACCCGACGATCGACCTGCACCGGGACGAGCAGACCGGCGAGCAGATCGTGGCCGGGCTCTCGCAGGTTCACGTCGAGGTGATCGTCGCACGGCTGAAATCCCGCTTCGGCGCCGAGGTGAACCTAAACCCGCCGCACGTTCCCTATCAGGAGACGATCCGCAAGGCGGCCAAGGCGCACGGGCGCCACAAGAAGCAGACCGGCGGCCGGGGTCAGTTCGGCGACGTGCACATCGAGATCGAGCCGCTTGCGAATGATGACCCAGCCCACCCCGGATTCGAGTTCGTCAACGCAATCAAGGGCGGCGTAGTGCCGTCCGGGTTCATCCCGGCGGTCGAGAAGGGCGTGATCGAGGCGATGCAGGACGGCGTGGTCGCCGGCTACCCGGTCAAGGGCGTGCGGGTACGCCTGTACGACGGCTCCTACCACACCGTCGACTCCTCGGAGATGGCGTTCAAGCTCGCCGGCTCGCTGGCCATGAAGCAGGCCATGGAGCAGGCCGCGCCCGTGTTGCTCGAGCCGATCATGCTGATCACGGTCAGCGCCCCCGAGGACGCGGTGGGCGATGTGATCGGCGATCTGAACTCGCGCCGGGGGCGTCCGCTCGGGATGGAGCCGGTCGGGGCCGGAATGACCGAGGTCAAGGCCGAGGTGCCGATGGCCGAGGTCCTCTCCTACGCCCCGGATCTGCGCTCGATCACCGGCGGCCAGGGTGAGTTCACGATGGAGTTCCTCCGCTACGAGGAGGTCCCCGGACACCTCGCTGGCAAGGTGGTCGAGGAGGCGAAGGCGGAGAAGGAAGCTGTCAGGGCTTGAGACCAGGGATGCCGTCCCGGACGCGCTCGCGTGAAGCGCACGGGCGTCCGGGTGGCGCCCGGCCGACCTCCTCGCGTGAAGCGCACGGGCGTCCGGGTGGCGCCCGGCCGACCTCCTCGCGTGAAGCGCACGGGCGTCCGGGACGACGCCCGGCCGACCTCCTCGCGTGAAGCGCACGGGCGTCCGGGACGACGCCCGGCCGACCTCTCGCGCGAAGCGCACGGGCATCCCGGGTGGCGCCGGTCCGATCCGCTCCGCTACAGTCGCACGGCGTGGCCACCAAGGACATACGCCCGTCGACCGCGATCGTCATCTGCGATGTGTGCGGGAGGACGCTGCTGCGCGGCGAGCACCCCGAGATCTACATCGACGGCGGCGCGCGGCGTTCGGTCTGCGACCTGTGCAAGCCCCGCGCGCTGCACGAGGGCTGGCTGAGAGAGGGGACGGTTCCGACCTACGACGCGAGCCAGGACGCCTCGAGGCGCCGCGGCGGATTTCTGAGCCGCCTGCGACTGCGGCGCGAGCGTGAACGCCCGCCCCAGGACCCCGTGGCCGACCTGCCCGTTGCCGAGGCCGACCCCGAACCGTCCCCGCCGGCGCGAGCGCCGCGCCGGCGCGAGCGCGAGCCCACCAGGCGTGAGGCGCGCCGGCTCGAGCGTGAGCCGGCCGCGCGTGAGCCGCGACACGTTCGCGCGGTGCCGATGGGAGCCGAGCAGAGAATCGCGGCGGCGATAGAGGTGTTCAACAACTCAGAGCACCGCCGGACCGTGGCCGGCGTGGCCCGATCACTCGGCGCCCCGACGGTCTCGATACACCCGAATGACGATCATCGCAGCGTGGTGCAGATCGTGGCCTCGTGGGAGCTCTGCTGGTACCGCTACGACGTGGATCTCTCGGATGAGGAGCCGGTCGTGCGCCTCGCCGCCCAGGGGTACGAGCTGGATGAGCTCAGCGCGCGCGAGCGCCGGGCGAACGCCGCCTACGACCAGCACGGGGCGCTGGGGTCCGTTTAGACGACGTCTAGACACACGTTCGATGGTGGACGTGCCCGCCCCGGTCTAGCATCCCCGCGGATGATCTATTGCGTCGTCCCGGAGGCGCTCGCCGACGAGCTTCTCCCCAAGCTCGAGAGCTACTACGCCGACGACCCCAACGTCGAGGTGATCGTCGACCGCCGCAAGACCTCGCGGCGGGGCCGCGCCTCATCCGGCGGCGGAAATCGCGCCGTGCGTGACCGGCGCCGCCCGCGGGTCCCCGGCGAGCTGCCCGAGCTCGCCACCGAATAGCGCCGGCTTGCAACTGGTCCTTCACGTCGACGGCGGCGCGCGCGGCAACCCGGGGCCGGCGGCGATCGGCGTGGTGATCTCCGATCCGAGCGGAGAGGTGCTGGACGAGCTCGCCGAGGCGATCGGCGTGGCCACCAACAACGTCGCCGAGTACCGGGCGCTCCTGCGCGGACTCGAGCGCGCTCGGGCGCTCGGCGCCACCGAGGTCGAGATCGTAAACGACTCGGAGCTGGTGGCGCGCCAGCTGAGCGGCGCCTACAAGGTCAAACATCCGGCGATGAAGCCGCTCCACGCCGCGGCAATGGCCGCCCTGCGCGGCTTCGACCGCTGGCGGGTTCGGAGCGTTCCACGGGCGCAGAACGCCCGGGCGGACGCGCTGGTCAACCAGGCGCTGGACGCGTAGGCATGACCGTCCGCGCGGGCCCAGCGGGTTTTTCGTGCGGCGTACGGGGGGTACGCTACGGCGGGTGAGCAGCGTGGCGCCAACGGACCCGGCGAGACGGCTCCTCGAGCACCGCACCGGCCATCCCGTCATCAGCCTCTACCTGGATCTCGATCCCGAGCGCTTCGCGACAGCGCCGGCGCGTGCGGCCCAGGTTCGCTCGCTGATCGACCAGGCCGCGCGCCAGCTCGATGCCGCCGACGGCCTGGGCCACGACGACTTGGTCACGCTCAGGGCCGACCTGCGCCGCATCGATGACTACCTGAACTCACGCGAGCCGCCGTTCCAGGGCGCGGGCGCGCTGGGCGTATTCTGCTCGGGCCGGGACGACCTGTTCGAGGTGATCCAGCTGCCGCGGCCGACGCCGGGGCGGGTGGTGATCGGCCGCGTGGCGTACGTCGAGCCGCTCGTCGAGGCGCTCCAGCAGCGCCGCTGGCTCGTCGCGCTGGTAAACCGCCGTGTCGGACGCGTGCTCGGCGGTCCGGTCGATCGCCTCGAAGAGCACGCGAACTTCGACGAGTACGTCCATGGCCAGCACGATCAGGGAGGCTGGTCGCAGGCCAGGTACGAGCGGAGCGTGGAGAAGGACGCCGAAGATCACCTTCGGCGCGTGGCCGACGGGGTCAACCAGCGCTGGCGCTCAGAGCGCTTCGACCGTGCCGCGGTGGGCGGCCCGGTGGAGATCGTGCCGCGCCTGGAGAGCCACCTGGCAGCCGAGGTGAAGGCCAACCTGGCGCCCGGACGGGTCGAGGTCGATCTCTCGAGCGCGAACGACGACGAGGTCCGGCGCGCGCTGGCCAAGCTGGTGGTCGAGGACGAAAAGGAGCTCGAGCGGGAAACGCTCGACCGGCTGGCCGCCGGCGTGGGAAGCGGCGGGCGGGCCGTGGGAGGCCCGGAGGACACGCTCGAGGCCCTCAACGAGCGGCGAGTCCAGACCCTGCTGCTCGAGCCCGGCTTCGACCAGCGCGGCGCCCGCTGCCAGAGCTGCGGCCTGTTGATGCTGAAGTCCGGGGGCCGCTGCCCAGCCGACGGCGGCGTCATCGAGCAACTCGAGCATCTGCGCGAGGCCGCGATCGAGGCCGCCCTGGGGCAGGGGGCCGACGTGATGATCGTCCGGCACTACCCAGGCCTCGGGCCTTTGCAGGGCATCGGGGCACTCTTGCGGTATTAGTGCCGCTCCCGTCAACGTTCACCCCGTTTGTCGGCGGCAAACCTGCGGCTGCGCGGGCTTGCGGCCCGCTCGGCATCCGGCCTCGCCCTATGGGCCGCGCCCGCGGTCATCCGGATGTCCTCGGAGTCTCGTGGAGCGCTGCTACACGTCGACTCCTGCGTCCTCGCCAGCCTTGGTTTTCGCTCGCCAAACGGGGCAACGTCTCCGGTCACGGCACTGTCCCGCTACCCTCTCGACCGTGAACGATCCCCTGAGCGAGCTGAGCGCCCGGCTCGAGGAAGCGGCGCAGCAGCTCCGCGCCCCAGACATCGAGGTGGACGAGGCGCTCGCACTGATCGAGGAATGTGCTCGGCTGGCCGCGGAGGCTAGCTCTCAAGTCGATCAGCGGACGCGGGCGGCCCTCGAGCCGTTGCCGGACCTGCCCGGTCAGCTGCCCCTGCCGACGTCATAGTGCTGCCCGCCGCCAGCGAGCAGGACCGGCCGGCCTCGCGTCCGGCGCCGGGCTATCCCGAGCATCTTCGCGCCGTGGTCGAGACCCGCCTGGAGTCGCTGCGTTTCGGGACCGATGCCCAGGCCGCCGGGCTCGAGGAGGCAATGCGTTATTCGCTGCTTGCCGGAGGCAAGCGCATCCGTCCCGTGCTGGCGCTGGCCACGGCATCCGCGATCGGCCGCGATCCCGAGTGGGTACTTCCCCTGGCCATGGCCGTCGAGCTGATCCACACCTACTCGCTGATCCACGACGACCTGCCGCCGATGGACGACGACGACCTGCGGCGGGGCCGGCCCACCTGCCATCGGGCATTCGGTGAGGACGTCGCGATCCTGGCCGGCGACGGGCTCTACGCCGAGGCGTTCGTGTTATTGCTGACCCGCCAGCAGGCAGAACCGTCGCGGCTGCTGGCGGCGGCCGGCACGCTCGCTCGGGCCACCGGAGCGCAGGGCATGGTGGCGGGCCAGTACATCGACGTGGCCGGGACGGCCGAGGCCGGCCCTGAGGGGCTGCGCCGCCTGCACGAGCTCAAGACCGGCCGGCTGATCGCCGCCAGCATCGAGTGCGTGCTGCTATTGGCGGGTGGGCACGAGGACGTTGGACATGGCAGCTTCCTCACGTTCGCCAGGG
>Ga0213881_10000712_pt1 | contig 18777 bp, 17 predicted proteins | sample BarmaccoBMER_R08_FD_160104 | JGI IMG/M metagenome (GOLD analysis project Ga0213881, IMG submission 160104) | Barbacenia macrantha exposed rock microbial communities from rupestrian grasslands, the National Park of Serra do Cipo, Brazil - ER_R08 ... | reverse complement strand
CCCCCGACCGCCAAGACGTCCCCCACCACCACGATGACCGCGCCGACGACCAAGCCCACCACGACCACCGGCCGACCTTCTGGGTCGCACCCGTGAACCGGGCAACGGCTCGCCCCCGACCGGTGCACGAGGGCTCAGCGGTCTCGCTGGCTGGGTTGGTGCCGGCGCAGACGCTGTACCACGCGGTCTGCGCCGACCCCTCGGCGCTGCTCGCTGTGGGAGTCGTCGGAGCAGGGGGGTGCGGGAAGAGCGCGCTGCTGGCAGCCCTGCACCAGGTCTATCGGGAGGCTGGGATAAGCGTCGTCGGGACGGGCGGCCCGGCCGTCGGGCTCACGCCGTCGGTGGACGTGGCCGTACTGGTCGATGACGCCCATCAGCTAGCGAGCCCCGACCTCGACCGGTTGCGCCGGCTGGCGCTGGCTGGTGACGTGCGGCTCGTCGTCGCCTACCGGCCCTGGCCGCACCAGCCCGAACTGGCCGAACTCCAGGACGTTCTGGGCGCTCACCAGCCGCTGGTGCGGTTGGACCGGTTGGACCGGCGCGGGACGCAGATCCGCTGCACGGCGTTGCTGGGCACGACCCTGCCTGCGGCAGTGCTCGACCTGCTCTGTGAGCAGACCGGTGGGGTCCCGATGCTGATCGACCGGGTGGTGGACTCGCTGCGCACGACAGGCAGGCTCGATGGCGAGCTTCCCGAGCTGCCCCCGCAGGTCGTCGAGCGCGTCCGCCACGACCTCGACCGGGTTGCCCCTCCGCTCCGGGCGGTGCTGCTCGCCATGGGGCTCGGCGCGGAGGCCGATCCTGACATTCTCGCTCAGGTACTCGCGCTCGATCTGGCCGTGGTGACCGACCTGTTGTCGCTGGCGCACGCTAGCGGCCTGCTGCTGGGCGGATGCCTGGGCGAGGGGACCGGGGTGATTCCGCTGGTGCGACAGGCGCTGGTAGCCGGGGTCACGCCGGGCACCAGGCGGGTGCTCCAGCGGCTGGTGCTCGCCGCCCACCGCGAACGTGGCCGGCCAGTGCTTGACCTGGCCCACCAGCTGCTCCAGGCCGGGGCTCGCGGTAGCGATCTTGCGGCTGTCTTCGGCGCAGCCGCCGACGCCGCTCTGGCCGAGCCGACCGGGCCTGACGCGGCGGCGCGGGCTGCGCAGCTCTACGCTCAGGCCGCCGCCGCCGGGGCTGACCCGGCGTCGTTGGCGCCCCGGTGGGCCGAGGCATCGGCTCTGGCTGGTGACCTAGATGGGGCGCTGCGCCGGGCCGATCAGGCATTATCCAATCCTTCGTGCCCCGATCTGGCCAGGGCGGGCAACGTCGCGGCCACGGTTTTAGCCCAGCGCGGTCTGCTGGTTCGTAGTGCTGAGGTCTATCGCTGGGTCGGCAGGGCAGGGGTGGGCTCGGCGGCACCGCTGGCCGCGCTGGCGCTGCTCGGTACCGGGTCGCTGGCCGAGGCACGAGAGGTGCTGGCAGCCGCCGACGGTGACCGACCACCGACGCTGGCGGCGGGGGCGGAGTCGCTGATGGCCACCGGCGCGCTGGAGTCAGTACTCGGCTCGCCCGTGGCGAACTCCGCAGCGGCGACCCCCACGATGGCACTCTCCACGTTGACCCGGGCCGCCGCGCTGCTCGAACCGGCTGGACGAACTGTGCTGCTCCCGGACACCCCGGCGGCGCTGGCAGCAATCGTGGCGCTGCATTGTGGAGAGCCCGACGTTGCCGTCTCGGTCCTGGAGCGGGCACTGTCTTGCGGCGCGGGTGGGTTGCTCGCGCGAGCTCGCTACCAGTTGCTGCTGGCCTGGACCGCGATGATCCGTGGCAACACCGCGCTGGCTAGGTGCTGGCTGGCCCGCGCCGTCCCCGAATCGGACACCCTGGAGCCCCGGGAAGAGCTGTTTGCCGCTGCCCTGGCGGTTGGCCTGGCCCGGCGCGAGAGCGACATTTCCGCGCTGCAGAGTGCCTGGGGTGCGGCCCGGGAAGCGATCGTCCGCTACCCGGCCGACCTGTTCGCCCTGTTGCCGCTGGGCGAGCTGGCCGTGGCCGCAGCCAGGCTAGGGGACTTCGAGCGGGTGGCACCGCACCTGGAACAGGCCCGGATCCTGCTAGAACGGCTGGGTGATCCGCCGCTGTGGGCCGCCCCGCTGCACTGGTACAGCCTGCATGCCGCGATCCTGCGGGAGCAGCCTAGTGCGGCCGAGCGGCACGCGGTGGCCCTGGTGAAGGCAGCGAAGAACCACCACTACGCCGCGGTGCTCGCCCCTGCCGGCCGCGCCTGGATACGGGTGCTGGCCGGAGAAGTCGACCCCGCCGAGGTAGAGGCTGCGGCCCGCGGACTGCAGTCGATCGGGTTGGCCAACGATGGCTCCCGGCTGGCCGGCCAGGCCGCGATCCGTACCACCGACCGCAAGGCCATGATCGCTCTGCTCGGATGTGCCCGGGCGCTGCGGGCCACCGGCCCCGGCGCGGCCAGCCCCACTGGTGCGGATGATCCGCCCGAACCGATGTCCCCCTCGCATACAGCCACGGTGCCTGCCGGTGGGCCACAGGGTCCAGCCATGCTGAGCGAGCGGGAACGGGAGGTCGCTGAGCTCATCCTGACCGGACTGACCTACCGTCAAATCGGGGAACGGTTGTTCATCTCGGCCAAGACCGTGGAACACCACGTCGCCCGGATGCGCCAGCGGTTGAATGCGACCAGCCGGGACGAGTTGTTCTCCCAACTGCGGGTATTTGTGGAGAACGCGCAACCCCACGCTGGCTGAAACTCACCGTCCCCGTAGCCGAAGGCATCACGGCGTCATTCTAGCCGGGCCTGGCGTGCTCGTCCTCAGACGATCTCAGGCGCGTCGCCAGCCCGGGATGTTCGCGATGCCGGCGGCCCGCCGCCAACCGTTCCACGACCTGCCGATGCTCACGCCGCGCGGTCCCGCGCCAGCGTGTCGCTGAGCCATCACTGGAACAGTACCACGTGCCGGTACCGACGTCGCCTACCATGATTACATGTTCCGCCATGAGCAGGTAGTCCAGAACGAGAGCATCGCGCGCCACATGAAGAGATTCTTCGGGACTCTCCCGAGCGAGCGCCAGCGAGATCCCGAGACGGTCGCGAGGAGCTACGGAGAATTTCTGTGGTATAGCGTGGACCAGCGTCTCGTGCTACAGGAGAAGTTACCTGGGTCGTGTCTCTATGTCAGCCTGCCGATGCGCGATAGCGGCTATGGCTTCGCCGACCTCACCAAACGCGCCGTACTCATCTCAGACACACTTCTGCTCTCGCATCACAAGACAGAGAATTATCACGATATCACGGAGAGCTACAATCCGGATTTACCGCGCCCGGCGCCACTACCGATGAGTACCGGGCAGGTCGTCGTTTCTCGGATCGGTTTCAAAGAAATGTGGCGCGAGCAGGAAGAAATGTTGCGCGAGCAGGCGGGGTGGGGTCGGGACCATCTGGCGGAGACGTGCGTAATGGATTGCCCGAGCCTCGGTGAGCTTGGACGGTGGATCCTCGACGCCGAATCACTGCTCGCAGCGGGTCTGGTCTGGTATCTACCCAACTATGCGATCGCTACGTACGGAATAACAGACGGAGCTAGGGCTCCTTTCGACAAAGGTACAGTCAGGCCGGTTACCGTGGGTGACTACTTGGCTCGAGACGGTCGGGCAGTGGACGCTTCTGGCGCAGAACCAGTGAAGAGTCAGCTCGTACGCACCGTGTTGCGCACCAATCTGCCGTTCGTCGAAGGAGTCAACCTTCGTGATTTCGGTAGGATCACGGTTGGGGAGTTCGCCTCGTACTCCGCCTTCCGGGGCTTCCTTCGCCAGAGCTTCCTGGGCATGGACGCGGCGGTCAACGCCGTCCAGTCGGATCGTGAGCTCCTCAAGCTACGTTTACAGATCGAGGACCAGGTTCGGTCAGTGCGCTCTAAGATGGAGACGGCGCGGCGGAAAAGAGCCGTAGCCGTAACCGGCGCCGTGATCGGATCTGTGGGGGCCATCCTCGTCGCTGTGTATGGACCCGAGCTAGCAAAGGCAGTCGCGGCCATCGGTGCAAGCGGCGGCGTGTGGGGCATCATCCACGCCGTATCAGAGAACAGCACATGGGATCTTCGTCAGGACAAATGGTACTACGTCTGGGCGCTAGCCAAAAAGGGCAACATCCACGTTATGTGAGCCGCCGCCCGCGCCAACCTCCCCCGGGGCCGACCTGAGGTCCACGCTCACCGTAAACTGGGTGCGGCACCGGCAACACGAACCCTAACAGACAAGTGAGATCGATTACTCTGAGCTACTTTGGGGCTGGTTGCCTCACTCGATTGGGGACTCAATGGAACGCACAGGGTATCGCATAGTATTAACGCCTCGTTGATCCGGCTCTTCAGAGTGAGGACAACCGTTTTCATGACGACACGTAGCACGTAGCTGGAGCTGTCCATGTCTCATCGGTACGAACCAGACCAGGTGTGGACGCCTCCGCGTAGGCCGTCTCACGCCGGAGGCTCCTGGCTTGGGAAACGCTGATAACCGGCTAACCGGCGACGACCGAGGCGAGAGCGGGTGCGACATGGCGCGGTCCACGAGGAGCACGAAGCAGTACGTCGACAAGGGCTTCCTGCGGCGACTGACGCTGGCCACGGCGTGGGGTGAAGGCCTCGACGGGTTCGACCTTGGGGTGCTCAGCGTGGTGCTGGTGCCGCTATCGAAGGCGTTCGGGATCTCGCCGCTGTGGGCTGGCCTGATCGGGGCGTCGTCGCTGATCGGCATCTTCTTCGGCGCGCCGATCGGCGGTGTGCTCACCGACCGGTTCGGCCGCAAGCAGCTGTTTTTGATCGACATCTGCCTGTTCGTCGTCTTCGGTGTGCTGCAGGCGTTTGTCACCGAGAGCTGGCAGCTGTTTGTCGTGCGGCTGCTGCTGGGTATCGCCATCGGGGCCGAGTACTCCATCGGCTCGTCGATGCTCTCGGAGTTCGTGCCGGCGCGCGGGCGTGGCCGCCGGGTGTCCTACATGATCGTCTTCTGGTACGGCGGCTATCTGGTCTCGGTGGTGGCCGCCTACGGCCTGCTGGATGGTTTGGGCTGGAGCTGGCGCTGGACGCTCATCACCAGTGCGGTCCCGGCGCTGGTGGTGCTGGGGCTGCGCATCGGGCTGCCCGAGTCGCCACGCTGGCTGATGCTGCACGGGCGCATCGACGAAGCCCGCGCGATCATCGACCGCTACCTCGGTGGCGAGCAGCACATGGCCGAGGCCAACTACGACTTGGACACCACGAACGAGGCCGGCTGGCGGCAGCTGTTCGCCCGGGGGATGCGCTCGCGCACCTTCTTCGTCAGCACCTTCTATATCTGCGTGGTGACGCCGTACTTCGCGATCGCCACGTTCGCCCCGGAGGTGTTTGGGTCACTGACCTCGATCTCCCTCAACGGCTTCGCGTTCATCGGGGCGATCGTCGGCATGCTAACCATCGAGTTCATCGGGCGCCGCAAGCAGCTTATCGGCCCGTTCTGGGTCATGACGGTGGCGTTTCTGGTCATCGGGCTCGGGCGGTGGGCCGGTGCGCCGCCGATGGTGCTGATCGGTGCCATCGCGGTCTTCGCATTCCTCAACGCCGTGACCGGCAACCTCACCGCCGTCTACCCGGTCGAGGTGTTCCCGACCGACGTGCGGGCCACCGGGGTGGGCATCGCCAACGCGTTCAGCCGGATCGGGGCCGCGGTGGGCACCTTCCTGCTCCCGGTCGGGATCGCGGCCATCGGCCTGCCATGGTGCATGGTGGTCGGGGCGGCGATGTGCGCGATCGGCGCCGGAGTGTCCCAGCTGTTCGCCCCGGAGACCACCGGCAAGTCGCTGAGCCACACTGGCGTGGTCGCCCCGCTCTCGCCGGGGCGATCCCGGCCCGGGATTGCGCCTCGCTCATAGCCCGGGTCGACCGCTGGCGGCGAGCAGTTCCAGGCCACGTTCGGAACTGAACAGCGCACCGGCATGGACTGACACCATGATCGGCGAAAAAAACAGCACCCCGGGATAGATATAGTCCAGTCGCTGATAACCAACCACGACCACGAGAACTGGGAGCTTGCATGCCCCGTACGAATGTCATTCTCCCGACCGACGACGGCCTCTGCCCGGCCACCGTGCACAGCCCCGGAAGCAGCGGCAGCTGGCCGGCGGTGATCCTCTACCCGGACGCCGGCGGGGTACGCGAGACGTTCCTCACCATGGCCGGCCGGCTCGCCGGCCTGGGGTACACCGTGCTTTTACCCAACGTTTACTACCGGATGGGCGCCTACCCATCCTTCGATCTCGCCGCGGTGTTTGACGACCCCGCCGAGCGGCAACGTCTGATGTCCCTGGTCCAGAGCCTGACCACGGACATGATTGTCAGCGACGCGGGTGCGTTCCTGGAGTTCCTGGCCGCCCGTCCTGAGGTGTCCGGGACCAGAGTGGGCACCACTGGGTACTGCATGGGTGGCCGGATCTCACTGATCGTGGCCGGGCACTACCCGGACCGGATCGCGGCTGCGGCCTCCTTCCACGGTGGGCGACTCGCCGCCGTGGACGACCCCGACAGCCCCGCCCTGCTCGCCGACCGGATCCGCGCCACCATCTACGTGGCCGCAGCCGCTAACGACCCTTCCTTCCCACCCGAACAACACCACCGGCTGGAACAGGCACTCACCACCGCTGGAGTGACACACACCATCCAGGCATACCCCGCCGCCCACGGCTTCGCGGTACCGGACAACCCCACCTACGACCAAACCGCCGACCAACAACACTGGACCGCACTGACCAATCTCTACGCCACCGCCCTCCCCAGCTGACCCTCGCAGCACCCACCCCCGGATCCGGACCTGGAGCTGACCACCGAGACGGCCACTAAGTTGATCATCTAGGTCCGCGCCGACCAGCGCTCCACACGATCGATCACGTCTCTGCAGGGCTGTGTTCTGAGATCCATCGCGTTGTCACCGGTTCGTAGAGAGTGGTGCGCTGGGCGAGTGGCCGGCCCAGCGGTTCGACGATGGCGCGGAAGCCGGCCTCGTCCAGGCGCTGCCCGTGGCTGGCGCCGGCCGCGCGGCTGATGTTCTCGTCCATCAGCGTGCCGCCCAGGTCGTCGACCCCGGCCTGCAGCAGCTGGCGAATACCGCTCGCGCCGAGCTTGACCCAGGACGACTGCACGTGGTCGATCAGCCCGTGCAACGCGATCCGGGCCACCGCGTGCACCAGCAGCACCTCCCGCCAGGTCGGCCCCCGCCGGGCCGCCCGCTTGAGGTACATCGGGGTCGCCATGTGCACGAAGGGCAACCCGACGAACTCGGTGAACCCGCCGGTCTGCGCCTGCAGGTCACGGGCGCGCAGCAGGTGCCGGGCCCAGTGCACGGGTTGCTCGATGGCCCCGAACATCATCGTGACGTTGGAGCGCAGCCCCACCGAGTGCGCGACCCGGTGCGCCTCCAGCCACTCCGCAGTAGTGATCTTGTCGGGGCACAGTACCGCGCGGACCTCGTCGTCGAGGATCTCCGCGGCGGTACCGGGCAGGGAGCGCAGGCCCGCCTCCTGCAGCCGGGTCAGGTAGTCGGCCAGCGGCTCGCCCAGCCGCCGGGCGCCCTCGGTGACCTCCAGCGCGGTGAAGCCGTGGATGTGGATCCCGGGCGCGGCTTCGTGGATAGCCCGGCACACCGTGAGGTAGTACTCGCCATCGAAGCTGGGATGGATGCCTCCTTGCAGGCACACCTCGGTGGCGCCTTGTCGCTGCGCCTCCAGCACCCGCGCCACGATCTCGGGCAGCTCCAGCAGGTACGGCGCGCCGCGCAAGTTCAGCGACAGCTTGCCCTTGGCGAACCCGCAGAAATAGCACCGGAAGGTGCACACGTTGGTGTAGTTGATGTTGCGGTTCACCACGTAGGTCACGGTGTCGCCGACGGTTGCCGCGCGCAGCTCGTCGGCCAGCCCGGCAACGGCGCTCACTTCCGGCCCACGGGCACCCAGCAAGGTCACCAGCTCCGCAAGCCCGGGGCGCTGGCCGGCGCGAACCCCGTCGATCACCGCACGCACCGCGCCGCTCGCCCGCGCTGGCGCCGGCACCAACACCGGGGGCGCGGCGTCAGCGCCGCAGTACCAGGCGGTGGAGCGGCGCCCGGCCAGCGCCACCTCCGCGCCGTCACCGACGTTGACGGCCCGCTGGGCGCGTTCCGGGAACACCGCGCCCGGATCGTCCCGACTCAGCCCTTCGGCATCGGAGCGGTCCAGGACCGGGAAGCGCACCGCCTCGCCCAGCCACCGGGCGGGGTCCAGGGCGTACTCGGGGTACACCGCGAGCCGGGGCGCCAGGGTGTGGCCCGCCGCCTGCGTCGCAGCGCGCAGCTCCTCCAGCACCGGCCACGGTCGCTCGGGGTTGACGTGATCTGCGGTGATGGGGGAGACCCCGCCCCAGTCGTCGATGCCGGCGGCAAGCACGCTCGCCAGGTCGTCGGTGAGGTTGGGCGGGGCTTGCACGTGCACCTGCGGCGGCAGGATGAGCCGAGCCAACGCGATGGCTCGCAGGTGCTCCCGCGGGGAGCACGGCGGGACGTGGCGCATCGCGGTGTCCGCCTTGGGCCGGAAGTTCTGCACGATGACTTCCTGCACGTGCCCGTACCGGTGGTGCGCCGCCGCGATCGCTTCCAGTGCCAGCACGCGGTCGGCCTCGGTCTCGCCGATGCCGACCAGGATCCCGGTGGTGAACGGGATCGCCAGCTCGCCGGCGGCGTGTAGGGTGGCGAGCCGCCGGTCCGGGTGCTTGTCCGGGGCGCCCCGGTGCGCGGCCAAATCCGGCCGCAGCGATTCGATCATCATTCCTTGGCTGGCGGTCACCTCGCGCAGCGCGGCCAGCTCGTCGCGGTGTAACGCGCCAGCGTTGGCGTGCGGGAGCAGCCCGGTCTGTTCGAGCACCGCGCGGCACGCCGCCACCAGGTAGTCCACCGTGGATTCGTAGCCGTGGTCGGTCAGCCAGCTCCGGGCCGAGGGGTAGCGGTGCTCGGGACGCTCGCCGAGGGTGAACAGTGCCTCGTGGCAGCTGAGCTGCGCACCCGCCTCGGCGATCGCCAGCACCTCGTCGAGCTCCAGGTAGGCCGAGGGTAGTTCGCGGGGAGCGTGTGCGAAGGTGCAGTAGCCGCAGTGATCCCGGCACAGCATGGTCAACGGCACGAATACCTTGGGGGAGTAGGTCACCCGGGTGCCGTGCACCGCGTCCCGCACCGCGCGAGCCCGGCCCAGCAACTCCGCAGTACTCCGTGTCGTGAGTTCATCATCGCTCATCACAGCGCCCACCTGCCCTTCATTGCCCCCTCAATGAAGAGTGTGACTCAGCGCGTTGCCAGCTGTACCCGGTCGCGGCCGGCGGCCTTGGCGGCCATCAGCGCACCGTCGGCGGCAAGGAGCAGCCGGTCGATGTCGTCGCCGTCGTCGGGTCTGACCGCCGCCCCGATCGACACCGAGATGCCATCCACCGTGGCGGGCCGGTTGTGCGGACCGTCGACCAGCACGCGCAGCTGGCTGATGCGCTCGCGGATCCGGTCCGCGATGTGCTCGACCTGGGCGGTTCCCACTCCGGGCAGCAGGATCACGAACTCCTCCCCGCCGAACCGCCCCACCAGGTCGTAGGGTCGGGTTTGGGAACGGAGCTCGTCGGCGACCGCGCGCAGCACCTGGTCGCCGACGAGATGCCCCATCCGGTCGTTGAACGACTTGAAATGATCCAGGTCCAGCATCAGCACCCCGAGCGGGTCGAGGAGTCGGCGGGCCCGCTCGAGTTCCCGGTCAGCCTCTTCGCGCCAGAAGCCCGCTGTGAGCAAACCGGTCTTGCTGTCGGTGCGGGCAGCCTGCTGGAAGTGCGGGAGCAGCAGGGCGCGGTGCAGCGCGAACACGGTGGTCATGAGAACGGGGCTTAACCACGGCTGCTCGGCCAGCATGACGGCGAACGCGACTGCCAACCCGAGCGAGGCCGCCACAACGAGCTGTTCGCTCGGGTTGACCAGGACCTGACGGGCTGGCCGCAGTGGGTCGGACATCCGCACGGCGCCGATCATCAACACATAATTGACCAGCCAGTACACTGTCCCGGCGGAGATCAGGACGGCAAGCCCCAGCGGGCCCCGCGGGATGAACGGGTATCCAGTGGGCTGGAGCAGTTGCAGAACCGCGACAGTGGCAGTAGACGCCAGCACCATCGCCGCGCCGGAGAACAGCGTGCAGCGCAGCCCGCCAGAGCTACCCCGGTACCAGGAATGCAGGTAGACCACCGCGGTCACGGCAAAGACCAGCGGGAGCGGAACCAACAGCGCTGCCACAAAGATCCACAAGGAGGTGAGCCTGGTGAGCGGCCCGTTGTCCGCGGCCCGCTCACGCAGGCTCTCGGTCCGGTGAACCGCTTCCCGGTGGGCGAGTGCTCCCGCGAGCAGCAAGCCGAAGCGGAACAGGTCACCGGAGTGGACCGGTATCGCCGCGATCGCCCCGGCAGCCAGCGCTCCGGCCACGATGTCCACGGCGAGGGCATAGGCGATCACGAGTCTCCGCTCGCGCCACAGCTTCCACCGCCGCGGGTGCACAGCCATCAGGCCGCGCCTCGGTTCGACACGCTCAGACCCATGGCTCACACTCACGAGGTCCCCCGGCAGTGACGTTGAGCGACCTCCCCCAGAGTAATCGGCAGGCGACTCTTTGTCATCCTCCACGTCGCCGGCACGCGATGAGCCGAGATTTCCCGCTCATCGATCACCACTGGTATGAAGTGTCACCCAGTATTGCTCATGTGCTGGTTGCATCCTGTGCTGGCGAGGGAGTGGCGGTGAGCAGATGGGGGCGCGTGCCGCGAACACTGGTGCTGGTGCTGGTGTCCATGGTGCTTGCCATGGTGCTGTCCCACTGCATGAGCGGGCCCCAGACGTCGTCCCCTGTACCCCCCTTGCCCGTCTCGCGGATCCCGCCCAGCCCGCTTGCTCCCAGCCCCATCCCGTCCAGCGCGGTCCCCTCCAGCCCGCCGCCGGTTTCGCCGTTTACCGGCCTGCCCACCGACCTCGGTGCGCCAGTACTCGGAGTCAAGATCGACAATTCCCCAGTGGCTCGCCCCCAAACCGGGCTTGCGCTGGCGGATCTGGTCTACGTCGAGCCGGTCGAGGGCGGCCTGAGCCGGCTGCTCGCGGTGTATCAGTCCCAGGTTCCATCGGTGGTGGGGCCGGTGCGCAGTACGCGAGCGTCAGACCTTGAGTTGCTGGCCAATTTCGGTCATCCCGCGCTGGCGTTCTCCGGTGCGGCATCCCAGGTCGGGGCGCTGGTGGCGCGCGCGCCAGTGCTTGATGTCTCGGCCTTGACGCGGCCCGGCGACTATTACCGAGACTGGCGAAGACCGATGCCGCACAACCTCTATGGTGAGGCCAAGGCGCTCTGCCAAGGCGGCATGCCACCGCGGGATATCGGGTTCCGCTTCGGGCCTGCGCCGCCCGGCGGTCGCCCGGTGCTGGAGACCGAGGTCAGGTACCCGGGGACCGTGATCGGGATCCAGTGGGTGCCCGCGGAGGCTCGGTGGGTGATCTCCATGGACGGTGCCCCCCTCACCGCCACCTCGGGGCCGCGGCCCACTGCGGCAACTGTGGTGCTACAGCGAGTGCGGGTGCGCGACACTGCGGTCCGCGACGCTGCTGGATCACTGTCGCCCTTCGCGGCGACGGTGGGTGCCGGTGATGCGGTTGTGCTCCGCGACGGGCTCGCCTTCAGCGGGAGCTGGTCGCGTCCAACCCCAGAGGCGATCACCGTGTTCACCCTGCTCGATGGATCACCGCTCACTTTTGCGCCCGGTCCGGTATGGGTGGTACTGGTGCCGACCTAGATGACCGACCAGTACCTAGTGGGGGTATAGTGAGGACTCACGAGAGGACGGCGCGGTGGCGAGCTACACCAAGGACCGGGACGCATACCTCAAGCGGCTCCGCAGGATCGAGGGCCAGGTACGCGGTCTGCAGCGCATGGTGGAGCAAGACCAGTACTGCATCGATGTCCTGACCCAAGTCTCGGCCGCCACGAAGGCACTGCAATCCTTCGCTCTGGCTTTGCTCGAAGAACATATGGCCACCTGCGTGGTCGACGCTGCGGCCGACCAAGCCGACGCCGGCGTCAAGGTCAAGGAAGCGGCCGACGCGATCGCTCGCCTGGTTCGCTCCTGACGCACCGCGCAGGGCACCGCAACGAGCTTGAGGAGGCATGGGCCATGGGGGACGCTGCCGTCGTCAGCGAGTACACCGTCACGGGAATGGTTTGCCAGCACTGTGTTTCAGCGGTGACGCAGGAGCTGGGCGCCATCGAGGGCGTGACCGACGTGCAGGTTGAGCTGGCCACCGGTCGGGTCACCGTCACCAGCGACAGGCCCCTGAACCGTGCCGCGGTCCGCACCGCGGTCGACGAGGCCGGCTACGAGATCTCCGACTAGAGATGGTTCACACCGGAAAGCTCCGGACTGAGCGGATGCGAGCCCCGGTGCCCTTGCTGGCGTTGCTCGCTGCCATGGTTGCGCTGCTCGGCTTCTCGATCAACTTCGGCGAGATGGTCGTCGGTCGCCTCGCACCAGTGCCACACCACCACGGTGGCCACGGCAGCGGTGACGAGGGCCACAGTAGGGAACCCGGTGGGCTGGCCGTCGCCAGCCAGGGTTACATGCTGCGTCCCAGGACTACGCGATTCACCGCCGGGGAGTTCGAGAATTTCCGGTTCACCGTCTTCACCGACAGCGGGCAGCCGGTAACCGACTTCGCGCAGCGGGGTGACCGGCGGATGAACCTCGTCGTCGTCCGCCGGGACATGAGCGGCTACCAGCATCTTTACCCCACCATGGATCCCGAGGGCACCTGGACGGTGCCGCTGCAGCTGAGCAAGCCGGGCAGCTACCGGGCCTTTGCCGAGTTCTTGCCGGGGAGCGTCACGACACCGGTGACGCTGGGTGTGGATCTCGAGGCAGCGGGACTGGTCGAGCCCGGACCTATCTCGAAGGTCTCCAAGATCGCTCAGGTCGATGGTTATACGGTGATCTGGACCGGCGAACTCCTCGCTGGGTCGGTGTCGCGGCTAGGGATGCATGTGATGCGCGGCACCCTGCCAGTCACTGATCTTGATTTGTTTCTCGGGGACGCTGGGCGTTTGGTCATCTTGCGCGAGGGTGACCTCGCCTACCTGCATGTGCATCCCGTCGGTCCTCGCCAGGACACGGCGATCGACTTCGACGTTGACGTGCCGAGTGCCGGCTACTACCGGATGTTTCTGGAATTCCAGCATCACGGCCAGGTGCGGACCGTCGAGTTCACCGCGCTGACCCGCTGCCGGTGGCCCCACCGGGGGCCACCGGCTATCCGACCTATCTGAGAGCAACCATCGACGTCGTGGCGGTGTAGATCGCGACGGCCACCAGCAGCACGGCGAAGGCCCGGGCCAGGAACGTGTGGGAGACGCTGTCGGAGGCGCTCTTGCCCAGCAGGGCACCCACGATCGCGGTGAGGCTGACCGGGATGATCACCTTCCAGCCGAAGGTGGAAGTGGCGGCGCGCACCCAGAGTGACGCGGCTGCATTGATCACGATGACCAGCAACGACGTGCCGATCGCGGTGGGCATCGGCCAGTCGAGCACCCCCACGAGCGCGGGAACGACGAGGAAGCCCCCGCCAATCACCCAGGTACGCGGTCCTCGTGCCCTGCCTTCTGCAGAGCCTGGCGCAGGGTGTCGGCGGCAGCGTCGAGCTCGGCTGGATCCGGGTTATGGTCGGCGTTGCCGAAGTTGAAGTCGTCGATGGTCCACGTGGGAAAGACGTGCACGTGCAGGTGGGCCACCTCGAACCCGGCGACGATGAGCCCAGCCCGCGGCGCGTTGAAGCCCACTTTCTGAGCCGTACCGATGTGCCTGGCCACTACCATGAGATGGCTCATCAGCTCGTCGTCCGCATCGGTCCACTCGTCGACTTCGGCACGCGGGACAACTAGGGTGTGCCCAGGCCCCAGCGGCGCGATGGTAAGAAACGCAACGCACTGTTGGTCACGCCAGACGAACCGGCCTGGGATCTCGCCCTCGATGATCCGGCTGAACAGTGTGGACACGATCCTCCTCCGGCACACCACGCGCGTTCGTGAGAACCCCCGACGTTTCTAAGAACCCCCGACGCTAAGAACTAGAGTGCCACGGATTCGCGGAGGGTCCGCGACGGGCCCCAGCGACGGCCTGCTCCCGGTAACTCGATCTGGGGAAACGCCGGGAGCTCACGGCTTGCGGGAGCGTTCCAACCAGGAGCGCAGCGCAGCGCCACCGTCTGCGGCTGGATCGGTGATGGTGATCTGGGGACCAGCGAATGCCCGGGAGCGGCTCGAGGTCCCGCCAACCAGCAACACCGGCCCGGGGTGGCGTCGTGCCAGGTGGGCGAAGTCCCCGTCGCCCGTGGCCAGCAGCAGCGGCTGGTCATCGGCGTGGTAGGTGCGGGCCAGCAGCAGGTCCGCGCCCTGCCAGCCGCTCGCCGGCAGAACCTGAGCCTGCGGGGGCCAGTCGAGCGCTTCCACGACAGCCGGCGCACCGGCCACCACGACGTCGGCGGATGGCGCTAGCTCCAGCGCCGCGACGAGCATGCGCAGCCGTGGCAGGTCGAGGTTGTCCGCATCGACCAGTACCTGCATGGTGCTGTCCTAGCTTGGTTACTCTGGCCCTAGCTACCCTAGCCCCAGCTACTATGACGCAGTGCCAACTTTCGATGCCGCAGCGGTGGACTGCCGGGTATCGGTCTTTCGCGAGGGACTGCTGACCTCATTCGGCCACGACGTGACCCTGAAGGTGACGAACTTGTCCCTGGAGGTGGGGGACGACGACGGGATCGTCGCCGACTTCGACCCGAACTCGTTGCGGGTGGCGACTGACGTCTCAGCGTCTGAGCGGAAGGACATCGAGAAAAACGCCGGGAAGGTGCTCGAGCCGGACAAGTATCCGAAGATCCAGTTTCGCTCAGCGTCGGTGGTGCGCGAGGAGGACCGGGCACGCATCGAGGGGGACCTCACGTTGCACGGCGTGACGAATCCGATCACTGTTGAGGCGCGCGACGACGGCGCACGGTGGAACGCCACGATCGTTCTTGATCAGCGCAAGTTTGGCATCAAGCCGTTTTCCGCCATGCTCGGCGGCCTCAAGATTAAGCCCGAAGTAGAGGTGGAGATCAGCATCCCACACATCCCTGACGCCAACGACAGTGCTCACCATTCATCGGCTGAGGGCGGTTGATCCGGCGTGGCCTTGAGCCGCGCGGTCCATCGGTCCTCGATGCGGCCGAACCGCCACACAGCCAGGGCCACGACCCAAGTAAGGACGAACAAGGCGACGATACCGAAGCCCACGTTGTTGAGGCTCACGTTGCCGATCGCGGCGAGCGGGCCTGAGTTGATGTTCAGCGTGCCGGTCAGGATGGAGATCAGCTCAATGGTGCCGATAATCAACGCCACAGCCACGGACAGGGCAGTGACGGTGATGTTGTAGAAGACTTTGCGAACCGGTTTGGCGAAGGCCCAGCCGTAGGCAAAGTTCATGAAGCAACCATCGGCGGTGTCGAACATGCTCATCCCCGCGGCGAACAGGATGGGCAGTACCAGGATGGCATACCAGGGCAGCTCCAGGGAGGCGGCGCCGGCAGCCAGCACGAGCAGCGCGACCTCGGTGGCGGTGTCGAACCCCAGGCCGAACAGCACCCCGACCGGATACATCTGCCATGGCTTGCGGACGGCCTTGGTCACCCTGTTGAGGAAGCGGTTCATGAACCCACGGCTGCTGAGCTGGTTTTCCAGCTCAGCCTCATCAAAGCTGCCGCGTCGCATCCGCAGGAAGACCTTGATAATCCCGATGAGGACGACCAGGTTGATGATGCCGATGAGGTACAGGAAAAACCCCGACACCGCGGTGCCGATCACCCCGGTAGTTTGGTGCAGCGTCGAGGATCCGTCTTGCACCTGGCCGTTCAGCGCGCGCACGCCCACCGACAGGAGCAAGGCCAGCAGGAAGACGATGGTGGAGTGTCCCAGGGAGAACCAGAACCCCACCGACAGTGGGCGCTGGCCCTCGGTGAGCAGCTTGCGGGTGGTGTTGTCAATCGCGGCGATGTGATCGGCGTCGAAAGCATGCCGCATCCCTAAGGTGAACGCCGTGGCGCCCAGGCCGATCCCGAACACCCCGGATGTGCCCATGCTGTAGTGGTGTGGGGCGACGAACCCGGCCAACACCCCCCAACCGAGCACGTCGAGCAGGAGGATGAACCCGACCATGCCAGCGACACGCGACCACTCCCGGGGCGTGAGCGCGTGGCGGAAGCGATCCCATCGAGAGGAGTTCGCGACGGTGACGGCGCTCATTGCTTACCTCACGCACAGTTTTGGCAATACCCGAAGTTACTTCTAACGGGTGGTAGTTAACTGCACAATGGTGCTATTTGCAAGCAGCTAGTTGTAATCGTTTTGAGGTAGTCCCCGCGGATCGAGCGCACCGAGGACCAGCCGTCGGCGAAGCCACCACGGGGCGGCGGTGAACAGCGCGCCCATCGCCGCGGCGCTGCCCTGGACGTCTTCGCGGCCGGTCAAGTAGGCCCAGCGGTGCCGCGGGGGCAGCGCGAAGAACACGTCGAAAAAGTTCGGGACCCGGTCTGGAGGCAAACGCAGCAGCGACTCCAGGCTGCGGCGCCGCAGGGTATGCACGGCCAGCGCGGCCGGGCTCCACACCGTCTGCCACCCGGCGGTTGCGGCGGCCCTGGCACCGCCACACTGCAGCGCATCGTGCACGGCGGTTGCCACCCGAGGGGCCAACCCCAGCGCCGTGGCGACGCTGTACCCGGTGGCCGGGTGCACCAGCGGGCTCGCTGCTCCGAAGGGCACCACTGGCCCGCGCCAGCTCCCGGGCGCTGGTAGTGGCCGGTCCACCGGGAAGCGCACCCGCTCCTCGCCCCCTGGTGGCACGGCGATGCGATGGTAGGCCAATCGGGCGTGCAGCCGGCGACGCAGCACGGACAGCTCCAGCCCGGGGCGGCGGGCCAGCGAGGTCTCCTCAAGCAAGATCCGATCCGAGGTTACCGGCACCGCATAGAGAAACGTGGGCCATCCCGTCTCGCCGTGGTGCGGCCGCCAGTCCATGAACAACGCAGCGCCTGGAGTGACCAGCTCCCGCGCGGCGTCGGCCGCGACCACCACACCCACGGCGGTCTGCACAGCGTCGGTCCGCACAGGGGCGTTCCGGCGGGGAGCAGCACCCAGCACCGAGCGGACCGCACCGGTGGCATCGAACAGGACGGCTGCCCGCCGCCCGCCGCCGCCCAGGTCTACCGTGACCCCCTCTGGGTCCGGATGGGCATCCCGCACCCGGCCCTTCAGCACTGTGACCGGCGCGGCGGCCAAGGCGTCCCGCAACGCGGCGTTGTCCAGCACCACGTACTCCCAGCCCAGCTGGTGGGCGATGGTGCCGATCGCCTCGCCACGGCCCCTGGCTGCCATCACTGCTTCAGCCGCAGCGGGCAGTTCTCCCCGCCAGGCGCCGTAGGTGGCCCGCCACGGTCGGTCCGGCGCGGGATCCACCAGCGCGGTGTCCAATCCCCGCCGCGCGCACGCCGCCGCCACCGCCCATCCCGCCGGACCGCCCCCGGCTACCAGCACGTCGAGCACGAATGCACGCTAACGTGCCGTTATGCGCGCGGTGGAAGTGGAGCCCGAGCGACTGGCTGGCTTTCTGGCGCGGTTCGCCGCCAGGCACGGCGGGGTGCTGACCACCTCCGTCGCGCCGCACCGGGTGGAGGTGGCGGCTGGTGACGGCGCGAGGGCGTCGATTCCGGTGCCCTTTGCTCCCCTGGTGGTACCCACCGGGCAACGCGTTGGCCTCGCGGTGGATGACCTACTCGATCACCTCATGGCGCCGCGCACGATCGGGCTGCTGTTGGTACGCCTGGGCGGATACAGCGTCGGAATCGCCCGCGCCGGGGTGGTGCTCGCTTCCAGCACCGGTAGGCGGCTGGTGCACGGTCGTTCTGCGGCGGGTGGGCAGTCCCAGCGGCGTTTCGCTCGGCGACGGGAGAGCCAAGCCCGAGTTGCGCTCCGCGCTGCGGCCGACACCGCGGCACGGGTGCTGCTGCCACGCATTGCGGAGTTAGACGCTGTCGTCCTCGGCGGGGATACCGCGGCGCTCCGCACCCTGGCCGCCGATCCGCGGCTGAGCGCACTGTTTGAGCGGGCCGAACCCGGGGTGCTCGACGTTGCCGAACCGCGCCGCGCGGTGCTCGAGGCGGCGGCCCGGCGCGCTCGGTGCGCGAAGGTCCAGATTAATCACGATCTTGGGCTCGACGCGACCCACCAGCACGGTCCCGCGGAACATCGGCGTGGCATTTCGTGATCTTGCGAATCGTCGTTGATACGCTTTTGATCGATGACGCGCTCACTCGTCCCCCGTCACGGTGCTTACGAACTGTACTGGTACGTCGCCTCCGAGCGCCAGCGCGTATTTGAGCGCCGTATCGCCGGACGCCCCCGTCCGTGGACGGATGACTCAATCCTGCAAACGTACAAATTCTGCAACGTCTACCGTGCGGCCGATCGGGTGTCGCAGTATATGATCAGCGAAGTCTGCTACCACGACGTAAGTATTCGGAAGTGTTGTGACCTGCGGGCGTGCGGATTCGCGGCGTAGTCGTCGTTCTCAGGGGCGGTATGCCGTAGGGGGTGGAGGGGGTATTAGCCGGGCCGGGGCGGTCGGCTCCAGGTAT
>Ga0213881_10000711_pt1 | contig 18815 bp, 11 predicted proteins | sample BarmaccoBMER_R08_FD_160104 | JGI IMG/M metagenome (GOLD analysis project Ga0213881, IMG submission 160104) | Barbacenia macrantha exposed rock microbial communities from rupestrian grasslands, the National Park of Serra do Cipo, Brazil - ER_R08 ... | reverse complement strand
TACAACAATCGGCGCATCCACAGCTCCTGTCACAACATGCCACCGGTGGAGTACGAAGCCGCCTTCCATCGAAAGAACGAACCTGCTAACATGGTCAAAATGTAAGCAACCCGGTCTCTATTGTAACCGGAACGGTTCAATCAATGATAGCGTGGCCGAACTTGAATTGACTCTCTTTAGTGAGAGTACCATTAATGGCCGCGATTACAATGCTCGGCATTTGTTGGTTCACCTCCCGCAAGGCGGCCAGGAGCTGAGCGCGCTGATCAGCTGGCTGCGGTTCTACGTTCGTCTCGTTCATTCGATCGGTCCTTATCTCTACTCGGTGACCAGCCCGACCTTGGTCCGGTAGGCCGGTGGGCCAATCATTTGTTGCCCCCCACCCAGGATCGTCTTTCTCCCAATTCAGCCGCACCGCTCCGAGTTTTCGTTGCTGCTTGCTCTCACAGCTCGGCTACCGTGACCGGCCTCCGCAGTGGTCCAACGGCTGGGCTTCTTTGTGTCCATGACGTTGTTTCCGGGTGCCATAGTCTTGCTCGTGATCGGCCCGAACAACGGTTCCCGCAGACGGCACGCCTACCGCCTGCCGCCACCATCCCTGGCCGCGTCCTCCCGAGCTAACCTCAGGACATTCACCAGCTCATCAACCTGCGCCGAATCCATGATCGCTCCCCAGGTAGACGGCGGCAAGGACATCCATACCTTTCTCCGATAGGTCTTCAAGACCACGTCTGCGGTAATCCCCTCTGTGCCTTGGACTGGGATCCTGCGGGGTTTTCCCGCCCCTGTGTCGTTCGCCCGGTCGTCGTGCTCCACGCCTACCACTCCGCTCCTGTGCTGGTCTCATTGCTACCTGGATGGCACCCAGGGCCGGGGGCGGGTCCGTCCTGGAGCAACGCGCGGCTCGGGGATCGGTGCTCGCCGGTTGCTGTGGCCTGCGCTGGGGGGCAAGCGCAAGACCACCACCGACAGGGGCACCAACCGTACGTTGGGGTAGCCCGTACCTCCCGGCCCTAGGGCCGGGGAGAAGACAACGGCGTGGCGCCTGCGTGGGCAAGGCTCCTCCACCACACTGAACACACGCTGAACATCGGTGACCATGCCGCTATGCTCAACCGTGCAAGAGATCACCTGAGCCTGGTAGAGGGGGACGACGACGGTGGACCGGGAACCTCCGGAACTGGTCGCGCTTAGGAGTGCCCTCGGCGCTCAGCTGGCTGCCGCCCGTCGCGTGGCCGAGGTCGGTCAGCAACAGGTTGGCCGCAAGACCGGGTACAGCCGCTCGTCGGTGGCCCACGCCGAAGCCGGCCGCCAACTCCTGACCCGCGAGTTCTGGCAGACTGTCGACGAGTTGCTGCAGGCTGACGGTGCTCTGCTGGCCGGATACGAAAGGGTACACGCTGCCAAGCAGGACTATGAGCGGCGAAGGCGGGAAGCCGAACTTGCTGAGGCGTACGCCGCAGCAAGGACGCTGCGCGCCACGACTACCACGGACCTCATCCAGGACGCGGATGGGGTGGCCGTGGCGGCCGGTAGTCAGGCGGCCGCCACCATCGCTGCTTCTCCGCTTGGCGGCCTGGATATCGACGAGCAGGAGCGCCTCACGCGGGCTATTGCCTCGCCAAGCCGGGTGGATGCCCAGGTCATCGGCCATATTGAGGCCATACTCCAACACTGCAAACGGCTAGAGGACACCCTCGGGCCGCAGGCGGTGCTGCGCATTGTGCTTGGCCAACGACAGCTGGTTCATTCCCTGCTGACAGACTGTCCAGCTCCGCTGCGTCCTCGCCTCTTGTCGGTCCACAGCAATATGTCCAGCTCTGCCGGATTTTACTTTTTCGACCTCGATGACGTCAACAGCGCAATGCGTTATTGCGACCAGGCCCGGGCGGCGGCGCACGAGGCTCACAACACCGAGCTTGCTGTCTACGCGCTGTGCAATATGAGTTACTTTGCTTCTTGGCACGGCGAAACACACGCGGGTCTCGACTTCGTCGCGGCGGCCCAGAGTCTCGTGGGCAAGACCGACGACGTGCTGCTCCGGGTCTGCGTCGCCGAGCGGGCTGGTACCGCTTACGCGGTCGACGGTCAGCACAGGGAGTGTATGACAGAGTTTGAGCGGGCGCAGGCTGGGCTTGAATCATCAGACGGCCAGGTGTCGCCCGAATCGCCAGCCTATTGGTACCATGAGGGGTTGATCGCCAGCCAGCACAGTGACTGCCTGCTGCGACTGGGGAGACTCCAGGAAGCCGCCGCCAAGGCCAGCGTAGGGCTGCAAGTGTTCGACAATTCTTTTGTGGGCAGTTTAGCTTTCTGCACGCTTCGCTTGGGCACCGCCCACCTGCAATCCGGCGAGATCAGCGAGGCTGCCCGAGTTATTGGCGACGGCGCGCTGCTGGCCACCCAAAGCCGTTCGGCACGCTTGGCCAAAGAAGTACGGACCGCTCGCGCCCAGATGCAGCCCTGGCGGGGCACCCGAGCGGTCCAGGCGTTGGATCAACAGCTCGTGGGGATAGGATTGGGCGTGTAACCGTCATGTTCTGCGGGCGTCTGCTTTGACGAGCCAGAAGCGCACACCGAGTTCGTCGTCGCCTCGCACACCCGTGTCCGAGGTGCCCGCCTCGGCGGGAATGCTCGCGAACGAGTGTTCAGCGATATCGACGGCAAGCACGGCGTCGGCGAGTTCCCGTTCGTGTTCGCGGAGCGCGTCGGCGGTCTCCCCGTTTGCTGCCCAGGACAGCACCACGCGGTCGGTGATCCCGAAATTGGCGTCTTTCCGGGCGGTCTGCACCAACCGGATGACTTCGCGCACCACACCCGCCCTGCGCAGTTCCGGTGTGATCGTGGTGTCCAACGCCACCGTCACGTCTTGCTGGCTGGTCACCGCCCATCCGCTGCGGGGAACCTCGCTGAGCGCCACCTCGTCCAGGAAGATCGTGACGTCTTCCCCGTCGAGGCTGAGCACAGCTTGACCGTCTGCTTTCAGCGTGCGCGCCAACGTGGCATGATCGGCAGCGTTGATCATCTTCGCCACGTGTTGAGTCCCCGGACCGAATCGCTTACCCAGCACCCGGAAATTCGGTTTCACCGTGATATCGACGACCTCTCCGGCTTGGCCGAGCGCAGTTACGTCGCGGACGTTGAGTTCGTCGGCGATTTCCGCTACCAGTTCTGCTGGCAGCTCACCGCCGTCTGGGATGCCGATCAACGCCCGGCGAAGAGGTTGCCGGACGCGGATGTTACTGGCTTTGCGTGCTGCGCGGCCGGCTTCCACGAGTTGGCGTGTGGTGTCCATGTTCGCGCGGAGTTCTTCATCGGCGCGGGCCGCCTCGGGCGTTGGCCAGGAAGCGAGGTGCACCGAGTCCGCAGCGGAGGGCTCCCCTGGTTTGACCGCTTTTTGCCAGACGTATTCCGTGATGAACGGAGTGAACGGTGCGAGCAATCTTGTGATGACGTGAAGGCACTCGTGCAGTGTGGTCAGCGCATCGGGGTCGCCGTCCCAGAAGCGGCTGCGGCAGCGGCGCACGTACCAGTTCGACAGGTCATCGATGAACTGGGCCAGCACGCGCCCAGACCCAGCGGTGTCAAAGTTCTCCAGCGCGTCGTCAACGCTGGCCACCACGTGGTCGAGCTCAGCGAGCACCCACCGGTCAAGAACTGGCCGATCGGTTACGGGCATGCCGGCTCCGGGCAGCCAGGGGCTGATGGCGGCATAGAGGGTGAAGAACGAGACCGTGTTCCAGTAGGTGAGCAGGACCTTCCGGACGATTTCTTCCACCGGGCCGTCGCCGATCCGCCGGGGTGACCATGGGGAACCCGAACACAGCATGAACCAGCGCAGGGCATCGGCGCCGTGTTTGTCCATGAAGGGGATCGGCTCGATGATGTTGCCGAGGTGCTTGCTCATCTTGCGACCATCCTCGGCCATGATGTGCCCGAGGCAGAGCACGGTTTCGTACGACGAGCGGTCAAACACCAACGTCCCGACAGCCATGAGCGTGTAGAACCAGCCGCGGGTTTGGTCGATCGCCTCGCAGATGAACTGGGCCGGGTAGCCCTTCTCGAACTGCTCGACGCTGCCGGCGGCCTCAGGGTAACCGATGCTGGCGAATGGCATCGACCCGGAGTCGAACCACGCGTCGATGACCTCGTTGACCCGACTGGCCTGCGCACCGCACCTGCCACAGGGGAAAGTTACCTCGTCGATATAAGGGCGATGCGGATCGACGCCGGACAAATCCTTGTCGGCAAGCCGTCCCAGCTCCGCCCGAGACCCCACGCAGGTGAGGTGCCCATCCGGGCAACGCCATACCGGCAGCGGCGTACCCCAGTACCGACTCCGCGACAACGCCCAGTCGACGTTGTTGGCCAACCAGTCCCCGAAACGCCCATGCTTGATGTGCTCGGGATACCAGTTGGTACGCTCGTTCTCCCGTTGCAGCTCAGCACGCCTGGCTGTCGTGCGGATGTACCACGCTAACTGAGCGTAATACATCAACGGCGTGTGACAACGCCAACAATGCGGGTACTGGTGTTCGTAGCTCAGCGAGGCGAACAACAGCCCACGCTGTTCGAGGTCGGCGATAAGCACCCGGTCGGCGTCTTTGAAGAACATCCCACCGACAAGGCCCACGGTGGGGAGGAAGCGTCCATCCGGGCCGATCGGGTTGACGACCGGCAAGTGGTGTCGACGGCACGCGGCGAGGTCATCGGCGCCGAACGCGGGTGCCTGGTGGACCAGGCCCGTGCCGTCTTCGGTCGTCACATAATCGGCTGCGATCACAAAATGGGCGTTCGGGATGTCGACGAGTTCGAAGGGGCGCTGGTAGCGCACGCCTTCTAGGCTGCTTCCCGGCATTGAGGCGAGTATTGTCACGTCGTCGCCGAGCACCGTGCCGACAAGCGGCTCGGCGACCACGAACGTGCCCTGCCGCGCACGCGCTACCACATAGGTGACCTCCGGATGCACCGCCACGGCGGTGTTGGACACCAGGGTCCATGGCGTGGTCGTCCACACCAGCAGCTCCACCCCGGTCAGCCCGTCCAACTCGCCAACAACCGGCAACCGCACATACACCGAGGGATCAACGATCAACTCGTAGCCTTGCGCGACCTCGTGATCGGACAATCCCGTGCCGCAGCGTGGGCAATACGGCGCCACGCGATAATCCTGGACGAGTAGGCCCTGCTCGTTGATCTGCCGCAACGCCCACCACACGCTGTCGATATACTCGGGCGTCATCGTCCAGTACGGATGGGCCATGTCGACCCAGTAGCCGACGCGCTCGGTCATCGCTTCGAACTCACCGATGTAGCGCTGGACAGACTCCCGACAGCGGGCGTTGAACTCCGCGATGCCGACTTTCTCGATGTCCTGCTTGCTGGATAGTCCAAGCTCTTTTTCTACCGCGATCTCAACCGGTAGCCCATGGCAGTCCCACCCGGCCCGGCGGGGCACGTGAAAGCCCTTCATCGTCTTGAACCGGAGGAAGATATCCTTGAAAACGCGCGCTTCGACATGGTGTATGCCCGGCTGGCCGTTGGCCGTAGGCGGTCCCTCGAAGAACACCCATTCCGGGCCGCCGAGGGTCTGGTCCACGCTCCTGGCGAAGATGCCCCGCGCATGCCAGAAGGCCAAGACCTCGTGATCAACAGAAGGCAGTTCGACCCGAGGGGGCAGCGGGGTGTAGGGCGACTGATCAGGCAACGAGACTCCTCCGGGCCGAACCAACGGACAGATTATCCACTCACAAGCGCGCCAGCGCCCGCACCGCGACGGACAGGGTCGCCAGATCCAGGTTTTCGGTCTCGGAAATCTCATCGAGAGTTGCTCTGGCCCGGGACAGCCGCGAGGAGTTCTTCTGCTCCCAGGATGCGATCACCGCCTCGGGAGCGACCCCGAGGTCACCGGTGTGCAGCGCATCCAGGGTGATCTCCCGCAACGCTGCGTAGAGATCATCTCGCAGAGCCAGGCGAGCAAGCCCGTGCCAGCGGTCGCCACGTTCCAGCTCACTCACCAAGCTCAGCATACGGTCAACGTCCAGGTGGGCCGACAGCGCGTAGTACAGCTGCGCAACCTGCTCGGCATCGTGTTCGGCCAGTTCAGCCACCTCGGCGACATCGAGCAGCCCGAAGCTGGCCAATCCAGCGCTCACCCGGCGCGCCAGCTCCTCGGGTACCCCCTGCTGGGTGAGCCGGCGGGTGTCGAGCTCGACGTGCTCCGCTTCGCGGCCGACCAGCCAGCTCGGCACCCGCGGTGCCAGTGCCTGCACGATCGGACCGAACCGCTTGATCTCGGCACCGACCGCCAGCGGCTGCGGCCGGTGGAGCAGCAGCCAGCGGCTGGCCCGGTCCAGCAGCCTCCGCAGTTCCAGCATCATGGCATCGGTCACCACAGTGCCCGTTTCGGCGATCGCCTGCCAGGTCGCCGGCAGGTCGAATACCGCACTGGCCGCCGCGAAGGCCCGCACCGCGTCGGAAGCCGAGACCGCCAGTTCCTCGGCCAGCCGGTAGGCGTAGGTGATACCGCCTCGGTCGACGACTTCGTTGACCAGCAGCGTGGTAGTGATCTCGCGGCGCAGCGGATGCTCGCGGATCGCTCCGGCGAACTCCTCGCGCAGCGGGGCCGGGAAGTACTCCGGCAGGCGAGCGCGGAACACTTCGGCGTCGGGGAGGTCGCTGGCCAGCACCTCGCTGGTCAGCCCCAGTTTGACGTGTGCCATCAGGACGGCCAGCTCCGGCGAGGTCAGCCCCTCACCCGCGGACTGCCGCTCCTGCCACTGCGCCGGAGTCGGCAGGATTGCCAACTTCCGGTTCAGACCGTGGTGCTCCTCCCAGTAGGTCACCAACCGGCTATGCACCGGCCCCATCGCTGCGGCGTGCAGCCGGCTGAGGCCAAGCTGGATGTTCTGGTTGGCATTGTGGGCGAGCACCAGTGCGGCAACCTCATCGGTCATCTTGGTCAGCACCGCGCGGCGCTGCCCGGTGCTCAGCACACCGTCCGTGACCAGCCGATCCAGCAGGATCTTGATGTTAACCTCGTGGTCGGAGCAGTCCACCCCGGCGGAGTTGTCGATGGCATCAGTGTTGATCTTACCGCCGGCCCGGGCGAACTCGATCCGTCCGCGCTGGGTCAGCCCCAGGTTGCCCCCCTCGGTGACCACCTGCACCCGAAGTTGCGCGCCGTCCACCCGCACCGCGTCGTTGGCCTTGTCTGCGACGTCGGCGTGGGTTTCCGTGCTGGCCTTGACGTAGGTGCCGATCCCGCCGTTGAACAACAGCTGCGCCGGGCTGAGCAGGATCGCCCGGATGAGCTCCGGCGGGGACAGCTCGGTGACCTCCTCACCAATGCCTAGCGCCTGGCGCATCGGCTCGCTGACCGGGATCCGTTTAGCGCTGCGAGACCACACTCCGCCACCGGGGCTGATCAGCGAGCGGTCGTAGTCGTGCCAGGATGAGCGGGGCAGCTCGAACAGCCGGCGCCGCTGCGCGTAGGAGCTGGCCGGGTCCGGGTCCGGATCGACGAAGACATGTCGGTGATCAAACGCCGCGAGCAGCCTGATGTGCTGGGAGCACAGCATTCCGTTGCCGAACACGTCGCCGGACATGTCTCCGATCCCGACCACCGTGAAATCCTCGGTTTGGATGTCAACGCCGAGTTCGCGGAAGTGCCGTCTGACGCTCTCCCACGCGCCCCGGGCGGTGATCCCCATGGCTTTGTGGTCATAGCCCGCAGAGCCGCCGGAGGCGAACGCGTCGCCGAGCCAGAACCCGTGGGACGCGGCGACCTCATTCGCGATGTCGGAGAACGTCGCGGTGCCTTTATCGGCTGCGACTACCAAGTAACTGTCACTGCCGTCGTGGCACACCAGCTGATCGGGATGTTGGCTCATGCCAGCGACGAGGTTGTCGGTGAGGTCCAGCAGCCCCGAGACGAACATCCGGTAGCAGGCGATGCCCTCGGCGGTGAGGGCCTCCCGGTCCAGCGTGGCCTCACCGGTCGGTGCCGGGGGACGCTTGAGGACGAACCCACCCTTGGCCCCGACCGGCACGATGACGGCGTTCTTCACCGCCTGCGCCTTGGCCAGGGCGAGCACCTCGGTACGGAAGTCCTCCCTGCGGTCCGACCAGCGCAACCCCCCACGGGCGACCGGGCCGAAGCGCAGGTGCACGCCTTCCACCCGCGGGGAGCAGACGAAGATCTCGAACGCCGGTCGCGGCTCGGGCAGCTGCGGCAGCGCTTTCGGGTCGAGTTTGAGAGCCAGGTAGGGCCGGGGACTGCCGTCGGGGTCGGACAGGTAGTGATTGGTGCGCACCGTGGCGCGGATCAGGGTGAGCAGGCTGCGCAGGATGCGGTCGACGTCCAGCCCGGCCACCTCGTCGATCATGGCGGTGATCTGCCCGACCAGCTTGTCGTGCCTGGCCTCCCGCGTGGCTGCATCCAGTGCTGGGTCAAAGCGGGTCTCGAACAGGGCGACCAGGGCGGCGGCGATGCCGCTGTGCGTGCGCAACACATCCTCGACGTAGTGCTGGCTGTAGGGGCTGCGGACCTGCCGCAGATAGCGGGCGTAGCCGCGCAGCACCGCTGCCTGCCGCCAGTCCAGCCCGGCGCGCAGGACCAGAGCGTTGAAGCCGTCCACCTCGCAGGCGCCCCGCCAGGCGGCCACGAACGCGTCGCAGAACCGCCGCTGCATCTCGTCGAGGTCCTGGCCAGCCTGCTGTGCCAGCACGGTGGCGTCCACCCGCAGCCCGAAGTCGTAGATCCAGCAGTGCACGCCGTCGCCGCGGATCACCTCGTAGGGCCGCTCGTCGACGACCTCGACGTCCATCTGCTGCAGCACCGGTAGCACGTGGGACAAGGTGATCCGCTGCCCCGCCAGGTACAGCGTCAGCCGCCCCTGTCCCGGCGTTGCTCCCGGTGTTGCTCCCCGGGGGAGAGTGAAGCACAAGTCCAGACCGTCCTGAGCGGCTAGCGCCTCCAGCCGGCGGATGTCGGCCAGGGCGGTGGCAGCATCGAAGTTTTCCTTGTAGGCCTGCGGGAAAGCCGCCAGGTAACGCTGCGCGAGATCAGCGGTCGCCGCACCCTGGGCTGAGGCGGCGTCCAGGAGCCGGTCGTCCCACGTGCGGACGGCGTCCTCCAGCCGTTTAGTGATCAACCGGACGTCTGGTCTGGTGGGCACGCCGCCATCGCCGGGGTCGGTGTGCACGGTGAAGTGCACCCGAGCGTGGATCGACTCGCCGATCTGGGCACTGTGCTCCACGCCGGTGCCATGCAGATCGCGCATCAGCACGTCCTGCATGGCCAGCCGGGCGGCGGTGGTGTAGCGATCGCGGGGCAGGTAGACCAGGCAGGAGAAGAACCGCCCGTAGGGATCGCGCCGGCAAAACAGCCGCAGCGCACGCCGCTGGGCCAGCGCCAGCACCCCCGTCACCACCTGGTAGAGCGAGTCCGGATCGGTGGAGAACAGCTCGGCCCGCGGGTAGCTCTGGAGCACCTCCAGCATCCGCTGGCCCGAGTAGGAGTCGAGCGGGACGCCAGCCCAGTGGATCACCTGGAGGACCCGGCGGCTGATCACCGGGATGTCCATCACGTCCTGGTGCAGCGCAGTGGTGGTGAGCATCCCCAGGAAGCGGTGCTCGCCGGAGACCTCCCCCCGCTCGTCGAAGGTCTTGATCCCGATGTAGTGGGGATAGACCGGGCGGTGCACGGTGGCGACTGCGCTGGCTTGGGTGAGCACGAGCAGATCGCGAGCCAGCGGGTCGACATCAGGTCCGGTACTCAAGCTCCTGGCAGCGATGCTGTCCTTGCGCAAGACACCGAGTCCGGACGCCAGCACTGCCCGCAGCCCGGGCGTGGCGCGACTGCCAGGGCCACCAGAGGAGTGCCACACCAGCTCATAGCGGCGATAGCCGAGAAAGATGAAGTGTCCGTCAGCCAACCAGCGCAGCAGCGCCGCTCCGTCGGCCACCTCCTGGGCGGGCAGCGGAGGTGGCGTAGTCTCCAGCTTCTTAGCGAGGGCACCCGCAACGCCAGCCATCCGCTGAGCGTCCTCGACCACTTCGCGCACATCCGTGAGCACCGTGAGTAGCCGCTGCCGCACCTGGCGGGCCCGGACAGGATCAGCAATGCGCTCGATGCTCAGATACATCCAGGACTCGACCAGGGCATCGGTGGGCGCTTCGTCTGGGTTGGAGCCAGTGAGCACCTCCCGAAGGGAGCCGGTGAGATCGCGGCGGACCACGACGATCGGATGCACGAGCCGCCGCACCGAGACCTTGATCCGAGCCAGTTCGGCAAGCACCGAGTCCAGCAGATAGGGCATGTCGTCGGTCACGATCTGTACGACAGTGTCCCGGGAACTCCAGCCATCCTCGGCGAGGGTGGGATTGAGCAGCCGGACCAGTGAGCGACCGGGCACCCTGTCGGCGGCCAGCGCACGATGCGATCGGACCACTGCCGCCATCTCAGCGGGTTCGACGCTGCCTAACTCCTCAGCTGGGACCAGCCTGTAGTACAACGCGATGAGTTCGGCGAGATCGCTGCGCAATGCAGGGCGCTCCGCTAGTTGCCAGCGGCGGACCGGCGAGGCGTACCCGGCGGTACCCACCGTGGTTCGACAGTGAGATCCGGCAGCCGCAGCAGGGGGTTGGTGACCGCCACAGCGGGATCGTCTCTATCGATCGGCTGTGCGGCTAATGTCAGGCCAGCCGCCCAGCGTGTTCCGAGGACACGGTAGCGAGGCAAGTCGTGGCTGGTTTCGGCATCAGCAGCCGGCGCACCACCCATCCCGGTCGGGCGGGGATCAGCGTGTGGATCATGGCTTTCCTGGTACGCAGCGAGCGCCTCGGTCAGCAGGTCCCCCAGGCCCATCCGGGGAGGCTCTTGCGCGCAGGCTGCTTCCTCTTCCTGGGAGTCCTCATTTCCGGGGCACTCATCCCCAAAGTCCTCATCGTCGGAGTCCCATTCCAGCGCTCGGGGCATCGGTGCTGGCGGTGGTCCGGAAACCACGGACTCCCACTGGGTCGGCGGGACGTGCTCGGCAGCTTCTGACGGGACAGTGACGGTGACGGTGACGGTGACGTCGTCCTCCACCACGGTGGCCGACGAGCCGTCCGGGGCGCCTGCAACCCCTCGGGGGCCAGCGTTGGCGTCCTCGTCCCCGCCGTCCCCGGTCAGGTGTTCTTCGGCAACGGATGCCTCGTCAGCATGATCCTCAGCAGGTTCCACAGAGCGGCGCCGCCCGGAGCGTCCTGAGGACAACGCCGACGCGGGCAACAGATCACTCACAGACACCAGGGTGCTGGCACCACGACGGTGCCGCGCACCAGCTTGCCAGGAACCGAGCCCGGTAGCCGACTCGACAGCTTGCTCATCAGCGTCTTCCTGCGGTACCGGGCTGGGGTCCTCGGTCGCCGGCTCCACCACTGCTGGGGGGTCAACCAGTTCCGAGGGCACACCTGACTCGGCCACGGCGACATCCGCAACCGTGGGCCTCACCATGGGGGCGGACAGTTGCAGGGTTTCCGCCTCAGCGACCTCCACCATCTCAGCGGCCTCTACCTCAGTTACCTCCGTGACTTCCGCCGCGGTGACCTCCACCTGCGCAACGTCCAGCTCTGTGGTCTGGGGCACCGTGGTCTGGGGCGCTGCGACACCGACGGCAATCTCGACAGTTAGCGGGTCAGTGCACGAGTCGAGTCCAGTACACCCCGTCCCAGCGTTGCCGAGCAGCACGGCAATCTGATCGACCACACGCGCTTCGTCACGGCGCACGGTCCCGCAGTTCTCGAGCAGGACAGAGCGCGCGGCTTGCACATCGCGGCGATGGCGGCCCTCGGCGGCGCGGGCCGCGCGCATGCAATGCAGGGCGTCGACGAACTCGCCCCGAGCCTCGTGCACGTGGGACAGGCCCTCGAGGCATTCCGCGAGAACCGCGTCCACCCCGTGGCGCTGGGCTCCCTCCACCGCATCGGCGAGCAGAGTCAGCGCCGGCTCGTGACGGCCTTCGGCGAGATACACCCGGGTGGCCAGCGCCAGCCGCAGCCTGCCGACCGGACCGGCCGCGGCGGCTCGGACTGGACGCCTCAGCAGGGGCCGTACTTCCTGCGTTGCGGCCTCGCCAGCGTCACGGTCGAGCAAGGCAAGCACGATCTCCAGCATCAGCCGCGCGCTTACCTCGCCGCTGTCGTGCTCAGGATCGGCCAGCCCGATCAACAGCTCGCGGCCTTCCCTAGCCTTCGCCTCAGCCTTCCCGACCGCCCCGCGGCACCGGTAGCGCGTGGCGTCCGTCGCCCGAGCGGCGGCCCGCAGCAACAGGGCGGTGTCGTGATCGAGGCTCGAATCCTCACGATAGAGCTCGTCGGCCTCGTTGAGCGTGGACGTGACAAGGTCATCACGGTCGAGGATGACCGATGCCTCCGCCGCGGCGACAAGCGCCCGACCCCGCAACATCGGAGTGATGTCCTCACCTGCGGCCAGCACGGCACGCACCGCGTCAAGCGCTATAGCGGGCTCACCGAGCGCGGCCGCGCAGTGCGCAAGCTCCACGTTCAGCTCATGCCGCAGTCCCGGTGAAGTGTCAGCGTCCCGAATCGTCGGAAAGAGTCGGCGAGCCGCTTGCCCGTACCGACCGAGACGGTTGAGCGCAAAAACCGCGAAGTGGTCTGCCTGCAGGACGGCCATTTTGTCATCCTGGGCAGCGGTCACCGCCCGATCAGCCAGCAGGAGCGCCAGCTCTGGCGCTCGCCAGCGCAAGAGCATCGCCGACTCCACCAGTGACGCAGCCTCGCCCCCGTTAGCCGACATGCCGGTCGGGACTCCTTCGCGCGCCGTGTTACTCACCACCCCTCTCGACTTTCCCGATCACCCAACACTCAGGCCCGGTCAGTGCCGGGTCAGCCTGCGGTACGTCACACGGTGTGGTCGCGCCGCCTCCGCTCCGAGTCGTTCGATCTTGTGCTGCTCGTAGGCCTCGAAATTGCCTTCGAACCAGAACCAAGAGGCAGGATTCTCCTCCGTGCCCTCCCAGGCGAGAATATGGGTCGCCACCCGGTCCAGAAACCATCGGTCGTGAGAGGTCACCACCGCGCAGCCGGGGAACCGTTCCAGCGCGTTCTCCAGCGAGCTCAGCGTCTCGACGTCGAGGTCGTTGGTGGGTTCGTCGAGCAGGATCAGGTTGCCGCCCTGCTTCAGGGTCAGCGCCAGGTTGAGCCGGTTGCGTTCGCCACCGGAGAGCGCTCGAGCTGATTTCTGCTGGTCAGGACCCTTGAAGCCAAAGGCGCTGACGTACGCCCGGGACGGCATCTCGGTGTTGCCGACCTGGATGTGGTCCAGACCGCCGGAGACCACCTCGAAGACTGTCTTGTTCGCCTCGATGCCTGCGCGCTCCTGATCGACGTAGGACAGCTTCACCGTCTCGCCAACCCGGACCGTGCCGGAATCCGGCCGCTCCAAGCCGACGATGGTCTTGAACAAGGTCGTCTTGCCGACCCCGTTGGGACCAATGACCCCCACGATGCCGTTGCGCGGCAGCGTGAACGACAGATCCTTGATCAAAAGACGGTGGTCGAAGCCCTTGTCCAGGTGCGACACTTCCACCACTAGGTTGCCCAGCCGCGGACCCGCTGGGATCTGGATCTCTTCGAAGTCCAGCTTGCTGCTGCGCTCGGCTTCGGCTGCCATCTCCTCATAACGCTGCAGCCGGGCTCGGGATTTGGCTTGCCGGGCTTTTGCCCCCGATCGCACCCAGGCGAGCTCGTCGCGCAGCCGCTTCTGTAGTTTCTGGTCCTTCCTGCCCTGGACTGCGAGGCGGTCGGCCTTCTTCTCCAGGTAGACGGAGTAGTTGCCCTCGTAGACATAGGCCCGGCCGCGGTCGAGCTCAAGGATCCACTGAGCGAGGTTGTCCAGGAAATACCGGTCGTGGGTGACAGCCAACACCGCACCCGAGTAGCTCGCCAAGAACTGCTCCAACCACAGCACGCTCTCCGCGTCCAAGTGGTTGGTGGGCTCATCGAGCAGCAGCAGATCAGGCCTGGACAGCAGCAGCCTGCACAGCGCGACCCGACGCCGCTCTCCTCCGGACAAATGGGCCACTGGCTCGTCGGGCGGCGGACACCGCAGGGCGTCCATGGCCTGCTCCAGTTGCGAATCAAGATCCCATGCGTCGGCGTGGTCGAGCTCCTCTTGCAGCCGTCCCATCTCCTCCATGAGTTCGTCGGAGTAGTCAGTGGCCATCTTCTCGGCAATCTCGTTAAACCGATCGAGCTTGCTCTTGATCTCCCCCAAGCCCTCCTGGACGTTGTCCAGGACGGACTTGTCCTCCTCCAACGTGGGCTCTTGCGGCAGGAGACCCACGCTGGCGCCCGGCGCCAAGAATGCCTCCCCGTTGTTCGGCTGGTCGAGCCCAGCCATGATCCTCAGCATGCTGGACTTGCCGGCTCCATTGGGCCCGACCACACCGATCTTCGCGCCGGGGTAGAACGCGAGGGTGACGCCGTCGAGGATGACCTTGTCGCCGTAGGCCTTGCGCACCTGCCTCATGGTGTAGATGAACTCCGCCACGGCCGCAATCGTAGTGGCCGCCGGGGCCGGGCAGCGCGGCCGACCACCGCCCGGCCCCGGCGCGCTGCTCACGCGGGAACCGCCACCAGCGGCCGAGCCGCTTCGGCCAGCTCCGACAAGCTCACTTCATAGGGTGAGCCCGTGCTCTCCGGCAGGCCTGACGGATCCTCTCCGAGTGGTGCTGGAGCGTCCTCCGCTGCGGCGCGGGCAGGCTCCTCACGCCGCTGCTTGCGCAGGGTGGCGGCGCAGCGAGCCAGGTCCGGGCCGACCGCACTGGCCTCCAGCTCGACGACCGATCGGCGCTCGCCCTGCTCGGTGGTCCACTCCCGGGTGCGCAGCCTTCCCCTGACAATCACCGGGTCGCCCCTGACCAAAGAGGCGGCGTTCTCGGCGAGCCTGCGCCAGCAGTTCACCGACAGGTACAAGCTTTCCCCGTCCACCCACGACTCGGACGCCTTGTCGAACCGACGCTCGTTACAGGCGACCCGGAAATTGAGCACAAGCGTCCCGTCGGGACCGACCCGGCGCGGTCGCATGTCGCTGACCACCGTTCCCACCACAGTCACCGGTGTCTCCCTCATGATCGAATACCCTCCTGTGCAACCGTCCCGCCCTCCGCGGCGGATGCCGGTCCCTCGACCGACGCCTTCAGGCTGCGCGAGCAGGAGCACCTCCGGTAGCCGGGCATGATTGACTTGGGGATGGCCGGGGCGATGTGCACAACTGCGTGGGCGCACCCCGGTCGGAACCCAGAGTTGTCGGGGATCGGTGCTATCGCGGGCAGGGCTGGCCTGCCCAGAGCAGCAGGGGACACTTTCGATCAGTCGCGGGTTGGGCTGCGTTGGGCCAGCCGGCCGCTAGCTGCCGGCAGACGGCCGGTCCTCGCTACGCTGCTCACTGCGGCTACCCGCCCCCGTAGCTCAGCCGGATAGAGCAAGCGACTTCTAATCGCTAGGCCGCAGGTTCGAGTCCTGCCGGGGGCGCATCGGCACTGGTCAGAGGCCTGTGGAAAGCACCGCTCAAGATCGACTCCACGTTTACCCCGCGCTTTCGTTCGGCCCGAGCCGGTCCAACGCGGCCGCTGCTGCGACTCCCGTCGTCTGCCGTGACATGTAAACGTCCTGCGTCATGGAGATCCGCTCGTGCCCCAGGTAGTCGGCGATCTCACGCGCTGAAAGCCCGGCTTGATCGAGCCGAGTGGCGACCAGGTGCCGGAAGGCATGAGGGTGCAGGCCTTCCCACGGCGTCCCCCGCACGACCTCGCGCAACCTTGCCCGAGTGTTGTCCGGATCGCGCAAGGTGAGCCGGGTCGAAGGGAAGATCCACTCACCGAGAGCATCAGCGTGCCTGCGCTGGAACGAGTCCAGCACCCAGCCTGGTGGATGGATCGTGCGCATGCCAGCCTTCGACTTCGTGTGCGGCTGGACGATCAATCCCTCCCCCGGCACGCGAATCACGGTTCCCTCAATGCTCAGGGTTCCGGCCTCTGCGTCAACCTTCGTCCAGTCGAGCGCGAGCAGCTCACCGATGCGGCACCCGAGCCCAGAGAGCGCGTCCACGAGGTCGATGAGGTCGTGCTTGTGCGCGTCCGGCGACGCGTACAGATGCTGGCGCAGGGCGACCAGGCTGCCCTCGGTCAGCTCGATGGCCCGTGGCTGCTTTTTCTTCCGGGACCGACTTAGCTCGCGCACCGGGTTGGCGTCGAGTGCATCGTGGCGGACCGCCATGCCGAAGATGCCCGACAGCACGATCTTGGAGTGTCGCGCGCGCTCCGGCCCACGTCGCTCCCGGATCTCCCGGATCACTCTGTCCACACCGGACACGCGGACGTCCCCGATGCGCAGTTCACCGATCGGTGCGGCGAGACACCGGTCCCACACGTCCCGATAGGTGATCTTCGTGCGGATAGCGCGATCGGACTCGTCGATGTCGCGGAGCCACAACTCCGCCAGCTTGCTGACCTTGGTTTGCGTCGTGATCTCACCATCTGTCGAGACGCGTGCGCGGTCGCGCAACGCCTGCTTAAGAGTGTTCTCCGCACCGGTCCGCGAGGAGCCGACGCGCTCAATGTGCCGGGTCACGCCGTCGTAGTCTCGGTACCGCACCCGAGCGCGGAACCCGCCCCAGCTCAGCGGGTACACCTGGATCCGGCCGTACGTGCCGACCGGCAGCGGTGGCCTGCCCATCGACAATCTCCTACGCCGCGTGCTCGTCGAGCGCTTCGAACCAGCTGCGCACCTCCGCCGGCTCATAACGCAGGTATCGGCCGATCTTGCGGGCGCGCGGGCCGTAGTCGCGACAGCGCCAGTCGTACAGCGTCCGCACCGGGACCCCGAGGTAGTCCGCGACGTCCTGCACTGTCCACAGCCGAGGTCTGATCTCCACCGTCTTTCTCCCCTCTCAGGCGGCTTGATCGTTGGTTGCCGAACGGTCTTGGTCCGGTGGTGCTCCGCTGGTGGCGAGCTGGGCGGCGGTGTATTCGGCTTTCCATCGCTGTCGTTCGGCGATGGCGTGCAGCAGCAGCAGGGGTCGGGGTGGGATGTCGGGGTCGGTGGGTGCGGGGCGTTCCCACAGGTACGGCCCGTCCTCCACGCCCTGGGCGGGTTGGATTCCGGCCTGTTCGAGCAGTTGCCGAACGAATTCGGTGCGCTCGGCGCGGTGGTCCTCCAGGGTCTTGTTCGACCATTTCCGGGACACGAGGACGCGGCGCCCGGCGATGCCCAGGTGCTCGGGTTGGTGGGCTTTGCCCTTGCACCGTCCCGGAGTCATCGAATGCCGGGCACCCTTGGGTTGGATGCCGTAGAGCAACCACACCGCACACCGCGGCGAGCACGGGGTGATCTGGAGTTCGGCATGCAGCCGAGCGGCGTGATCGCGCTGCCGGTCCGTTGCGCGCTCATCCAGGCCGGCGGCCTGCCCGACGCTTTTCGTAAGATATTTTGTGAGATAGCCAACGTGCCGCCCGGCTTCTTCAGTGCCACCGAGGATGCCCTTGACGTGCACTTGCGCCCCGAACCGGACCACGTGCGCGGGTTCGGTCAGGTCCTCGCAGGCCTGGTCGAAGGTGGGCAGCGGTTGACCGGTGTCGGGATCGGTGAAGGCCTTTGCGCGGGTGTCCCAGACTGGGAGCCGTCCGTCGGTGTAGACGAGGTTGTCATGGTTTGGCCACCACACCTGGTGGTAGGTCGCAGCCGTGATCGCTCGCAACTCAGCGCGGGGGATCGCGCCCCGAATCGCAGCATGGAAATGCGGCGCTCCCCGTTTTTGGGGTTCGACGGTGCCGAAGTACTGCACCTCCCACCCCACACACCGCCGGGCGTTCTGCCAAAACCGGTCGATTAGCGCCGGGAAGTGGATCGCATCCCGGGCAGCTCGCCGGTAGTCGTAGGTGGCGGGGTTCGCCGCCGCCCCGTCAGTATCGACTCGCCCGTAGGAATCCAGGGTGAGGGTGAGGAACGTTGACGGGCGGTAGCGCCCGGCGAACACCCGACCCAGGGTGCGGTGCTCGACGGGTCGGCGGGGCAGGTCCGGGGCGTCTTGGCGGCGCCGGGTGGAGCGTTTGATCGGCTTGGGTGGTGGGTCCAGCGGGGTGAGCCGACCGCGCACTCCCAACGCGCGCAGCGCTCCGTCGAGTTCGGCCACGGACTCGGCGATGTGCTCACAGGAGGCCTCATCACCCCGCGCACGGCATTCGGTGTAGGCAGCGGCGAGATCCGCACGGGTGGCCATGAGCGCCTGGTGGTCCTCACTGGAAGTGGCCCGCTCAATGACCGGCTCGGTATCGAGGTGCCAGCCTTGTCGGCATTGGGCCATCCGCAACCGCCGCGCCTTCTCCGCACACGGCCGGCACTGATCCTTCCGGGTCGAGCCGCACGGGACCGGGACGACCTCCACTCGCCCGGTGGTGGTGTCGATCCGGCGCATCGCCAACGGCCGGGTGCACACGCCGTGCTGCTCGGCGATGGCCTGGATGACGTCGGCGCTCAAGGGCAGTGCGGCCCTCTGGGCTCGGGTCATGCGCGCGGCATCCAGGCTGATCGGCTCGGTGGCCATCAGAGGATCACCTCTCCCGGGTTGGCGCATTCCCGCAGGACCGCCAGGGAGACGGTCTTGCGGGCGCCGGGCGTGAGATCGCCGCCGATTCCGTGCTCGGTGAAGCTCAGGCCGCCATACACCTCGATGAGGACGCCGCCGCAGAGCCGACCGGTCACCGACAGGTGCACCGAGTCGCCCCGGGGCACCCGCCAGGCCTCCG
>Ga0213881_10000710_pt1 | contig 18828 bp, 19 predicted proteins | sample BarmaccoBMER_R08_FD_160104 | JGI IMG/M metagenome (GOLD analysis project Ga0213881, IMG submission 160104) | Barbacenia macrantha exposed rock microbial communities from rupestrian grasslands, the National Park of Serra do Cipo, Brazil - ER_R08 ... | reverse complement strand
CCTTGTAGGTCTTCATCCGCTCCACGAAGTAGTTGAAGAAGCCGAGGGGCCGGTCCATGGTGATCTCCACGACTTTGGTGGGGTCGTTGCGCTGCTCGTCGGCGTATTTCAACGCCGCCCGCTCGGATGCGTACGACGAGTTGAACCACATCTCGGTGTTGAAGTCCTGCACGTCAAAGTAGTTAGCAGGCGGAGCGCCCTCCCAGGCGGTGGGCTGGGGTTTGACCACGTAGACGCGCTCACACTTGGTCAGCTCGGAGAGGATCACCTGGCGGCGGTAGGCGCCGTCGATGGTCACCTTGTCCTCGTATTTGTGCCCGAATCCGTAGAGCACCAGCCACAGAGCGGTCTCGACCGCCTCGGCATCGATCCCCCGCCACGGGAGAGCCTCCGCAGCCTCCCCATCAGGAAAATCAGGACCGAATGGTAAGGGGGCGAAGATCCGCTGTAAGTCCTTCTTGATGTCATCCAGGAAGTCAGACGCGGCCTCGTTGACGAACAGCAGCTCGCGGCCCTCGGCGATGGCATAGGCATTGAAGATGACCGGGGTCTTGCTGTCCTGAAAGGCCTGGGCTATGCCCTCGAAGTCGGCAATCGTGCGGGTCGGCTCGTACACCTGAGCGGGCAGGAGACGGTCCAGGAACTCGTTCACGGAGAACGGGTTCCACGGCGTCATCCACCTCGCCCAATACTGGCGGGTAGCGGGGGCGAAGATCTTGGGATAGCCAAAGGCCGCCACCCACAGGGCGTTGACGCCGTGCACCGCATCAGCCTGTCGCTGCACCTCTGCCGGAATCTCCTCGGGGTTGGTGAGGAACAAGTAGGTCCAAAAGATGGCCCCGCTCGTGCACGAGATGACATCAGGCCTGACACCCAGGTCGTAAGCCGCTTTGAGGACACCCGCGTCGTGAGCGTTAAACCCCCCGATCCCGCCGAGGGCAAGCCCTACCGTATTCGTTTCGTTCGCCATGTCCGTCTCCTTCCGTCAGTGAGGAGAAATTCGCCGATCGCAGATGTCTGCACACCCACGCCGACGCTGCCCGCAGGAAAACGAATTACCGACGATTGTGCGCCCTGTGTCGGTGGCCTGCGCCTTGTTGATCTCATCCCTCGCTTGAGCGGCACGCGCGGTGCCCCGCCCGGATCCTTCCGCGATCCGGCACCCGGAGGCGCCGACGTGGTAACAGTCAGCACGCCGTTGGCGACCTTCCGCTGGAAGGTGAACACGTCCTGGGCAACATCAAAGTAGGTGTCCCCGGCTTCCTGAAGGAGCTTGGGCTCCGGTGCTGGCAGCCAGCCGATGGTTTTGAGCTTGTGAAGCCACAGCTTCATGGCCTTGGCATAGGCGGTGTCGCCGACGATGTCCTGCGACGTGGTCATGGTCATCCCTCCTTGCTTACCCCATGCGATCACTAAAATACGCGGCACTGATAAGTATGTCGAGCGATACGAGGGTCGATCAGGGCCAGTGATCGTCGCGGTTCTCCCGCCAACCCCGTATGCAACCGACTGCCGTAGCCGGGTCTGGCACCTAGCCCTGACACTGTCCGCAGTGGCCGATGATCGTGACTGCCATGACTGCCGTTGACCCAAGCCGTCGCGGGAAGTAGGCGTGAACGAGCCCTCCGAACTGGCCTCACGCCTAGTCATCGTTGCTGTGCGTGTCGAGAGCGAGGCGGGTGGTTAGTGCGCAACTCCCCCTCGGACTTGAACCCCCACAGCTGGCTTAGCACTCAAGATCGCCAGCAACGCCTTTTCCCCCTGACCGGGTGCCAACGCATGCAGCAGGGCAGTCCACGCCAGCCATCATCACCAACTTGACCAACTCGTGCAGCCACCAACCACGAAGATCCGTCGTCCTGTCCACGCCGTGGCTGTGCAAGGTCAGGCCATCATCATGCAGCACCTACTCACACAGGTGAGTCCGGGGTCATCCTTGATCACCGCTGAAACCGCTACTACCTATGATGAGGAGTTGCGGGCATTTCGCCTCCAAAAGTCGCCACTACTCCACCACCCTTGACGCCATCCGCGGCGAACGTCGTAGCTACCGCCAGCGACAAACCGCCGAACACGCCCGCGAATTGCTCGACGAAGAGACCACGCTCGTCGTCTCGCACTGGGAATTTGCCGGAGTCGGCTACCTCACGACCGGAGACACCACCCTCGCCCACTCCGCTGCCGCCCGAGCACACGAACGACGACAAGCCGCCCGCGACGCCGCATGACGAGAAGACAAACGGCAAAGCACCAGAAAGGGACAGCGCCAGTGAACGAGTTAAATGAATTGCGAGTGGGGCCACGACTCGCACCCAAATGGTACAGCGTGGCCGAGGTCGCCGAGCAGCTCGGCTACGGCCTCTCGAAAACCAAACTCCTCATTGCGACCGGGCAGATCCGCTCACTCAAAGACGGCGGCCACCAGCGCATCCCGCCGGAATGGGTAGACGAGTATGTTGCTCGTCGCGTCGCCGAGGAATGCGCATGAGTACGCCGAGAGTCCGAGCCAACGGTGAGGGTTCGCTGTTTGCCTACCGCAACGGGTATGCCGCCTACGTGTGGGTCACCACACCGGCCGGCGGACGCGAGCGCAAGTGGATCTACGGGCAGGACCGGGACGAGCTGCACGGCCGCTGGATCGACCTCCAAAAACAGACCAAGAGCGGTCCGGTAGCCACGAAGGTTCCCAAGCTCGGCGACTACCTTACCTACTGGTTGCAGGAGATCGTGGCGCCCAACCTCGCCCCGCTCACCTACGCAACCTATGAAACCCTCACCCGGCTCTACATCGTCCCGGGCCTGGGTGGCAAGCGACTCGACAAGCTCACCGTGCGAGACGTCCAGACCTGGCTGAACAAGGTCTGGCAAAGCTGCCAGTGCTGCGCCCAGGGCAAGGACACTCGCCGGCCGGAGACGGCCCGTCGATGTTGTGCAGTCGGCAAGTGCTGCGGCGCTGTGCCGTCACTGCGCACGGTCAGCGATCTCCGGACCGTGCTGCGATCAGCGCTGTCGTCGGCGACGAGGGAGGAGCTGATCACCAAAAATGTGGTAACCATGACCCAATTGCCGGCACGGCGCCGCCGAAAGAGAAAACCGTGGTCAAGCGATGAGGCACGGGCTTTCCTCGAATCGGTGCGCCGCGACGACAACGCGCTGTACGCGGCCTACGTGCTGATCCTGGTACTCGGGCTGCGTAAGGGCGAGGTGCTCGGGCTTACCTGGCCCGATGTCGATCTGGACGCAGCCGAGCTGACCATCGGCCGGCAGCTGCAACGGGTCCGCGGCGAGCTGCTGCACCGCGAGACCAAGACCGAAGCTTCAGACGCGACGCTGCCGCTGCCGCCGGTCTGCGTGACGGCGCTCAGGCAACGGCAAGCGGTACAGGACCGGGCGCGCGAAACGGCGGGCGCGGCATGGACCCGATCGGAGCTGGTGTTCACCACCCGGTACGGCGACCCGATCGAGCCGCGCAACTTCAACCGCTACTTCACCGCCCGATGCGAAGCGGCCGGCGTCCGGCAGATCACCGTGCACGACGCCCGGCGCACCTGCGCCACTCTCCTCGTGGATCTAGATGTGCACCCGCGGATCGTGATGCAGATCCTTCGGCACGCCCAGTTCGACGTCACGATGGAGGTGTACGCGTCAGCATCCTCCGCCGCGACCCGGGAGGCGCTCAAGCGGCTGGGGGCGAGCCTCGATGGCTGAGAAGTGCTGCTGTACTTCGCAGCTGTACGGGCCACTCTGAGCGCCGAAACACCGGAATCGATCAACAACGGAAGCCGCTGACCTGCGGTTTTGTAGGGTCGGGGTGGCGGGATTTGAACCCACGGCCTCTTCGTCCCGAAGCAATGCAGGCGGTTCGGAGACCGGCGACCTCGCCAGCCGCCCACCTGCTGGAGCGTCCCTGCGGGTCCGGACACGTCCGCGCAGGTACGCGGTGATTGTCACTCAGTTTGTCACTCACGCCGTGGTCACGGGCGCGTTCGGGTTCGGCGCACACCACCCAGTGCCGTCGGACCCCCGGGGGGCGGTCATGGGGCTGGCAGGTGGTCGGAGACCACGAGGCACTGCTCAGCCATCGCCTGTAGTTCCACATTTTGTCTGTCTGCTGTGATGGTGAAGCGCCACTGCGTCGCAGGGGGGCGGCCGGCGCTCTCCCACCACCGGTAGGCGGCGGTGACCTTGTCCCAGAGCCGCCGTGGTCCGAACTGGTGGACGGGCCAGCGCTCGGTATCGGGTCGGTAGTCAAAGCGTGCCCAGGATCGGGTAGCGGAGTCGAGGAACCACATGCACCAGCGGCCATCACCACTGCTGGCGGGCACGTACTCCCACTCGCAGTGGGGGACCTGACGCTCGATCGCGAAACGCGCATCAGGGCTGTTACACAGGTGAGAGGCGTGCAGGTCGGTGTCGCTGATGTCAGGGACGTCGGTGTCGCGTACCACCTCGGCGATCGTGGCACGGTGGATTCGCTGGTCGCGGAGCTGCATGAAGGAGATGGTGGTGTTGACCAGGCCCCCGGTAGCGGTGCCGTCGGGGGCAACGGTCAGCGATAGGAGCCCGGCGGGTTGGTAGGGGCTGTTCCAGGGAGTGACGATAAGTCCCCCGGGCCGGGTCTGGGTGACCCATGCGTAGGGCACTTGGGGCGCGGCGGCGGTGGAGAGGACCCGGTCGAATGGGCCTCGCGTGGGGTAACCCTGTGCACCGTCTCCGGTGATCACGGTGACTTTGTGATAGCCAGCAGTAGCAAGTGCTGCCTGAGCGCGTGCCGCTAGTTCTGGGTCGATTTCGATGGTGGTCACATTCTCCGGGCCGAGTTGGTGGGCCAGTAGCGCGGCGGAGTAGCCAGTCCCGGTTCCGATTTCCAACACCCGCATGCCGGGTTCGACTCTGCCGGCAGCGAGCATCAAGGCGACAATGTCCGGGCGGGACGCCGAACTGGTCGGTACCCAGCCCCGTCCCTCGCAACCGACCGGCGTGCCGTCATCAACCTGAGTCACCACGTACCCGGACCCGTAGGCACGTCGCAGCCATTCTTCAGGGTCATCAGCGCGGCGCAGGGGTACAAGCCAGTCACCAACTTGCCGCCAGATCACGTCAGGAATGAACACCTCACGGGGTACCGCCAGGAACGCCGCCCGCCACTGCTGGGGCAATACCTCCTCAGTGATCAGATCATCCACCAACCCAGCCCATGAAGACGACACAGCGCTGGTCACTTGCTTCCCTTGTCCTCTTCGTCCTCGTCATCCTCCTTACTGTGCTTGCCACCGGGATCTTTAGGCGCTACGTCGCGACCGGGAAAATACCCATTACTGTAGATCTTCTTTTCCTCTTCGGCTTTGTCCTTGTCCTCATGCTTGCTCATGATGTTGTCCTCTCGATCGAACTGCTGTCGCGGTCAGTACTCACGGAACGTGCACACTCTGGCTGTACCACAAGGTCGCTAACTACGCCAGACACAGTGTCATCCTGCTCGCCGCCGGCTGCCGCGAGCTGGCACGGGCTGATGTACGCCGGTGGCGGACCGGGCTGTCCCCAGCCTGGCATTTCTCGTTAGATTCGGGTTGCGGCGACCTGTCGGGCTGTCCGAGCTAGGTCGCGGGCGTCGGTGCCGGGTCGGGCGTCTAACGCGGTGGCCAGTGGGATGAGCCGTTCTCGTCGGGCGGCGATGGACTGCAGGGTCTTGACCTGTTCGATGGCGTGGTGGGCCAGGGTGAGTCCCTGGGGTTCCCCGGCGCGGATGTGTACTTCGGCGAGGAGGAGTTCGGTCTGGGTGTGGCCCCGTCGGTAGCGGCCTTCGCTCTCGCTGTAGGTACGCACCGCGCTCGCGGCGAAGTGCTCGGCGGCATCGAGCTGTCCGAGATCCAGGTGGATCCCTGCGGTCACGAAATTCCCACCCGCGCGTTCGAAGGCGGTACGGGGTTCCCATCCCTCGTTGGCCTCAGCGAGGCAGCGGGTGGCCTCCTCACGGTCTCCCATGAGGGCACTGGCGGTCGCGGATTGCCGGCTCAGCCGCGCGGTGAGGGTCGGTAGCCGGGGGTCGTCGGGCGGTGGTGCGGGCTTGCCGGGCGCGAGTCCTTGGAGTCGAATCTGCCCGGCCTGGAAAAACTTTAGCGCGTCGTTGGGATGCCCACTGCGGACCAGCGTCACTCCGGCGTGTAAGGCGGCGTTGGCGATCCCGTAGGCGTCCCCTGCCTTAGCGGCCAGTTTGAAGGCGCGGCTGAAGTGACCCGTGCCGTCTACGCCGTCATCGTGGCAGCACCATCCGGCCTCGGTGCGCAGCTCGGCTAGCGCGGCGGCCAGCTGTGTTGTGACCACCTCGGGTGCGGGGACCTGCATCCACTGGGTGTAGATCGTCGAGACAGCGCCGAATGCGCCAGCCTGGCCACCGTAGTACCGTGCGACACCGCGCAGATGGTCGGTGACCGCCCGCACGATGTGCACGTGGACCATACTCAGCCGCGGCGGCAGCACCTGGCCGGTTGGCAGGGCCAGTTCGATCGGCTCGCCCGTCCCGAGGATCACGTTGCCTAGGGCTGCCGCTAGGGCTTCGGCGATCAGGGCGCGGCGTTTCACGTCCTCGTCCACCTCCTCCTCCGTGGCCGGCGGTGCCTGCTCGGCGGGCGGTGCCTGTTCTAGCCCTTCACGGTAGCCGAGGCCCAGCCAGGCTCGGGGTATGCCGAGGTCCGTCGCCGATGCGCTCGATCACCCACACGTTGACCACCTGGCGGCCCCGGAGGATCTCGCTGACCTCGGACTGGGACTGGCCGGTCAGCCGCCCGAGGTGGCGCTGGCTGAAACCCAGGCGCCGCAGGTGGCGATACACGGCGCCGATGTCCCGGGCTCTCAGCGCGGCGCGGATGTCCTCGTCTTCCCACAATGCGCGGTCGAAAGAGTCCACTGATGGTTACCTTTCCAGAGAGCTGATGAAGGAGCGAGACGGCTCGTGAGCGGAAATTCCTGAGCACGTGATGACATGGTCGGAGAGACCAGCGATACGCCGTGCTGGAATGTGGAACAGCGCGCCTGACCATCGATGCGCGGCCGGGACGGTGCGGATATATCGCCCTCCGAGGGACCGGTAGTAGTCCTGGAGTTGCTTATTAGTTCGCCACACGTCCCAGCGCAGGTAGTCGAAACCTGTTCGCGCTGCCAAATCCTGCGCCCAGGCGAGCATGAGGGAGCCCAGGCCCTCGCCGCTGCGGCGTACGGTGCTGGCCATCTTCCCGAGATACAGCGCTGGTTGCCTCAGTTCTTCGAGAGTCCAGAAATCCGGGTCACCCTGGCTGGTCAGGGTCAGGGTGGCGAGGGAAGTGCCGTTGTCGCGGAGGAGCCAGGTATTCCGCCGGCCGATGGCGTTAATAATGTAAGCCTTGGGGTCCCGGCCGGTGTTCCATTGGTCGTGTCCTCGCTCGCGCAGCCACCGTGTCCGCTCGTCGAGCAGCGCCATGACCTCGGACAGGTCGCCGATGTCAGCGCGGTCCATGCCGTAGGGTTTACTCATTCCCAGTAGCCCCCTGGGGTTTCCTGCGCTCGAACAGGATTACATGTTTCGATCCGACGAGAACGTTCACCGTGTGCCGCACGGGCTTGTCGTCCCGGGTGAAACCCGTGTTCCGATGGACCGCGACCGGCATACCCACGCCCAATTCCAGCCGTGCCGCCTCGTCGGGAAGCGGCATCCGGGCCTCGATCTCGTCGATGGCCCGGACTTGCTCATAGCCCAGCTCAGCGAGCACCTCGCTCGCGCCACGGGCGATGTCCGCCGGGTTGACGATTTCCGAGCCCTGGACCAGCTCGAAGGGATAGAACGTGTCATTGATGTTGAACGGCTCCTCGTTGAGGTAGCGGACTCGGCGGCGGACGACCACGAGGTCACCGGGGTTCAACGCCAACCGGTCGGCCACTCGGTCGGGTGGTTGGATGATCTCCACGTTAATCCGTTGGGACGGTGTGCGGCCGAGTGTGGTCTGCTCGGTCATCCACCGGTCCATCTCCGGACTCGCTGGCTGTTCTTCCCACTCAGCCTGCGGTCGGAAGTAGCACCGCTCGTGGCGCCGCACGAAGTAGCCCCGTGGCCGTGAGGCCACGATCAGGCCCTCGTTGACCAGCACCATGAGTCCCTGCCGGATGGTGGCGCGAGACGCGCCGAACTCCTCGGCCAGGGCTTTCTCGGTGGGCACTTGCTCGCCGGGAGCTAGCTCACCGGCCGTGATCTTCGCGCGGAGCGAGTCCGCGAGCTGCTGGTAGACGGGCCTCGGGCTTTCCTCGATGCGTGGGGACATGGCCGCCAGTCTGCCCTGCTCACCCCACATTGTCTAGTCAATCAGGACCATGGGGTTGACAGCTCCGTGACCGATCTGCCACTCTCTGCATCGTACAGATTGTCTATTCAATACATACATTGAAGTGAGGAGGTCAGCCGGTGTACGGCGAACCAGACAGCGCCTACCGCTACGCCCCCCGACGGGCTAACCGGTGAAGCGCTGGACGAGCTGATCAACCGAGCGTATGCCGAGGTGGCCACGGCCCCCCGGCCAACCTCGACGCTGCTGGACGGAACCGCAGCTGAGCAGCGCAGACAACGCATGGAGCACCGCGTATTGGCAGCGATCCATCCCCTGCCAGCGCGTCATCGCCAGCTGAGCGACCCCGCCCACACGCCCGGTCCGGCGGTGGCGGCGTGAGCTTGATCGATGAGTACCGCACCCGACCCGGCGGCCCGAACCGCCAAGAACGCGCCCACCGGGTCGGGGCTCCTGATTCACCCACCAACACCATCAAGGAGACCGGAATGCTACAGGTGCGGACCTGTGTGAGCGTCCACTGCCACCAGTGCGGCGATGCCCTGGGTGCCCCCGGGTTCGAGGCGCACTACCCGAGCGAGGACATCGCGCTGGAGGCCGCCGCCGCGCGGGGCTGGCGGATCGGCCCGGGTGGCCAGTTGTACTGCTCGGCCTGCGGCCCGGTCCTGACCTGCGAGGCCGAAGGCCACCAGTTCAGCCCGTGGCACTATCCCACCCTGCTCGGCCCGTACCCCGCGTTGAGCGAGTACCGGCACTGCCTCCGGTGTTATCTGTTCGAGTCCCGCCCCGCCGCCCTCGTGGATCACGTGGGTGGGGGTGAGTCCCGATGAACCAGTCACCTGCGGGTGTGCTGCTGGTGGGGCTGGTGGTGTTGGCCGGGTTGGGTGCTATAGCGGCGTTTCGCAGTGGGGCCCGGGGCGCGTACAAGGTCGCCCGGCAGACCCAGGAAGTCACCCGGATGGGCGGCACCCTGGCCCGGGCCCTGGGCACCGCCACCGTGATCGTAGGAATCCAGTGGGCGGTCGTGGCCTTCACCACCGACCCCCGCGCCTGGGGCGTGGCCCTCGGGGTACCCGCGCTGTTCGCCGGCAGCGTGATCGCCCGCCTGTTCTCCGTCACCGAAATCGTGCACAGCAGCAACGTGCACGGCAACAAGGGGGCTCGGCGATGAGCACTGAACAGCCCGACCAGGGCACCACCACCCATCCCGGCGACGATCCCACTCCACCGCTGCCCGGCACCGACTACCAGCCCCAGCCTGATACCGCGCCGGACCCGAGACGACAGGCGACGGTAATCCCGTTCCCCACCCCGGCGGGTGACCACGAACACCCAGCACCGAAGGTGCCCTGCGGGCAGCCGGGCGGGGAGCCGGATTGTGGACGGTGGGTGATGCCGGTGGTGTTGCCCTCATGGCTGCGCTCGCGGCAGACCGCCTGGGCTATGGCGCGGTGGGCTATCGAGTACGCCGCCCGCCATGTGGCCTTCCACGCCTGGCGTTCCCCCGCTTATGGGCTGGCCCTGTCCTGGTGGACGCTGCGCGGTGGTGCTCGCGCGATCACGGCTGGGTTCGGGTGGGTGAGCGCGCGCGGCGAGTACCACCCGTTGATCACTGCCGCTCGGGAGACTAAGCGGTGGGAGCTGGTTCGGGAGCTGATCACCGAGCGCCGGGCGCTGGCCCGGGTCCGGATGAAGACCACCGCCTGGCTGTCGCTGTCTGGGGGATCAGCCGGCGCGGCCGGGGTCATCTGGCTCGGCCCGGTTGTCGGGTGGTGGGTCGCGGCCGGGGCCGGGGTGGGCGCGCTGTGGCTCGGTCGCCCCCGCACCTCCCCGGTATTGCCATCAGGCCCGGTGCTGCCGGTGCAGTTGGAGCTCTCGCCGGACATGCTCACCGATGCCCTCCGGGCGGCGGGGCTGGTGAAAACCGATGCCACTCCGCAGTTGGTTACCCCACCGTTGCGGGATGGCCACGGGTGGGCCGTCACCCTGGACTTGCCCCGGGGTGGTGGCAAGACCGCTGCGGATGTGATCGCTAAACGGGACACCCTCGCCGCCGAGCTCGGGGTGGATGAGATCCAGGTCATCATGACCCGCATCCGCGCCGCCGCCGGAGGCCACGCCGGGCGCATCTCGGTCTGGGTCGCTGATGATGACCCCTACCTGGGTGCCCCCAATCCCAGCCCGTTGAGTCAGGCTGAGCAGTTCTGCGTGTGGGAGCCGATCCCCTTTGGTCAAGACGCCCGAGGGCGCCGCATCCTGCTCTATTTGATGTGGCAGTCCATGTTCTTCGGGGGCCTGCCCCGGCGGGGCAAGACCTTCGCCCAACGCCTGCCCTCCGCCGCCGGGGTCCTTGACCCCTACGTGCGTCACTATGTGGCGGATGGCAAGGGTGGGGCGGACTGGCGCCCCATGCGCGCCGTGGCCCACCGCCTCGTTATCGGTGCTGAGGATGAGGCTATCGAGCAGTTTCTCGCGATGCTCGATGAGCTGATCGCGGAGATGGGTCGGCGTTTCACGGTGCTGGGCACGTTGCCGACCTCGGTGTGTCCGGAGGGCAAGCTGACTCCGGAGATCAGTCGCCGTTACGAGCTGCCGGTCATCTTCATCACTATCGACGAGTTGCAGGAATACCTCTCGGCGATGCCCACCGCGCTCAAGGAGGGGACCGTGGAGAAGCTGGCCCGGCTGGCTCGCCGGGCTCCGGCGGCGGGGTTCATCCTCAACGCCGCCTCGCAGCGCCCGGACGCTGACAGTGTGCCGGCGAAGTTGCGGGAGATCATCACCTACCGGTACTGCACCCAGGTCGTGGACCGCACCTCCTCGGACATGGTGCTGGGTAAAGGCAAAGCCGCCCAAGGTGCGGATGCCTCCATTTTGTCGGAGGACCACAAGGGAGTCGGCGTGCTGGTCACCGGGCCGGGGTCCCTTGAGATCGTCCGCTGCGACTACATGGACTTGCCCACCTTCGCCCAGGTCTGCACCCACGGGCGGGCACTGCGGGTCGCGGCCGGCACGCTGAGTGGGGATGCCGCCAGTGATGCGGTCGCCCAGGCTGAGGCGGCTGGGGTGCAGATCCCGGCGGTGCTAGCGGATGTGCTCTATGCCATGCACGGGGTGGAGCGCATGCACACCAGCACCATCCTCGCCCGGTTGGTCAACATGGACGAGGACACCTACGGCGAGTTCACGCCCGAGCGGCTGGCCGAGGACCTCGAACGCGCTGGGGTGCAGCGCTCCGGCCGACAGGTCAAAGTCGACGGGGTCAATCTGGCCGGCTATCGCCGAGCCGACCTGGAGGCCGCCATCCCTGCTGGCGCCACCCTGCCCCCTCCGATGACGGAGGGTAACGGGTAGTGGGGCAGGGGTCTCCCCGGGCGCTCCCCGGCCCCCCGCTACCCGCACCCGCCCACTCACCGGTGGGTAGCGGGGGGCCGCTACCCCGGTAGACCCCCCCGGTAACGGGCCATCACCTGCAGGGTAGCGGGGGGTAGACCCCCACGCCCCGACCAGCCCACACCCCGTTTCCCGACCGGATTAGCCCACCTCCCCGGCGCCACCCCTGGTACCCGGTGTCGGTCCCGCACGCCCTCATCTAACTACTCATAGTAATCAGAAAGGTGTCGAAGCATGACCATGCTGCCCGACCCGACCCCGAGTAGGGACGTCACCCGAAACCGCCTGCGCGACAGTGCGCTGCACTTTGCCGCCCGGGGCTGGCACGTCTTTCCCGTCACCCCTGGCGCCAAGAAGCCCCCGGTGATTGACCGGTGGGAGGACCGGGCCAGCACTGACCCCGACCAGATCCACCACTGGTGGCACCACGCCCCCTGCAACGTCGGGATCGCCACCGGTCCCTCCGGGCTGGTGGTCATCGATCTCGACACCCCCAAACCCGGCCAGCCCATACACCAGCGGTGGGCGGCTCTGGGCATCAGCTCCGGCGCCGGGGTACTCCGGGCGCTCGCCAGCACCCAGGGAACCACCCTCACCCCGACCTACACCGTGTCCACACCCTCCGGAGGCTGGCACCTCTACTACACCACCCCACCCAGGGTGCGGCTGCGCAACACCCAGGCCGTGCTCGGATGGAAAATCGACACCCGCGCCTACGGTGGGTACGTCGTCGCCCCCGGCAGCCCGCTGCCCCCGAGGGCATACGAGCTGGTGGACGGCCGTGATCCGGTGGAGTTGCCCACCTGGTTACACCAGGCCCTCACCCCCAACCCGCCACCGGCGCTCTCAGCGCCCGCTCAGCCGGTCACGATCAACCTCAGCGGCTACGTGGGTGCCGCTGTGCGGGGCGAATGCCACCGGGTCCGCAGCGCTCCATCGGGGCAGCACAACGCGGTGCTCTGCCGAGCCGCCTACGCCCTGGGACAGCTCGTCGGCGCCGGCCTGCTCGACGAGGAGATCGCCCGAGCCGAGCTGACCGCCGCAGCCGCCGTGCTGATCAGTGCCGACTGCGACTGCACACCCCGCGAGATCACCCGCGTCATCACCGCAGGACTCACCGCCGGGGCACGCAACCCGCGCCGGACCACTATCCGTACCAGCCACCAGGGGGCAGCATGAAACCCGACATTCACCCCACCACGACTGACGGTGCCGCTCTGCTCGACGCGGTGCGTGCGGCGTTGATCCGCTACGTGGTGCTGCCCACCCCGCAGGCCGCCGACGCAGTCACCTTGTGGATCGCCGCGACGCACGCTCAGCCAGCGTGGGCGCACGCGCCCCGGCTGGTGGTCCGGGGGCCGGAGAAGCGGTGCGGGAAATCCCGGCTGCTCGACATCGTCGAAGCGCTCTGCCGAGACCCGTTCATCACGGTTAACTCCTCCCCGGCCGCGGTGTACCGCTCGATCAGCGACGACCCGCCCACCATGCTGGTCGACGAAGCAGACACCATCTTCGGACCCAAAGCCGACGGGAACGAAGACCTGCGCGGGCTGCTCAATGCCGGGCACCAACGCAACCGACCCGCCAAGCGCTACGACGCCGCTACCAATCGAGTGGAGTCCATCCCCACCTTCGCGATGGCCGCACTCGCCGGGATCGGCGCCATGCCCGACACCATCGAAGACCGCGCCATCGTGATCCGGATGCGCCGCCGCGCACCGAACGAGACCGTGGCCCCCTACCGGCACCGCCGCGACCGGCCACCGCTGCGCCAGCTTGCCCAGCAGCTCAGCGTGTGGTTACGCACTGAGCTCCGCTCCTTGGAGCGGGCCGAGCCGGACATGCCGGTGGAAGACCGCGCCGCCGACACCTGGGAACCACTCGTCGCGGTCGCCGACCACGCCGGGGCGTCTTGGCCCGACCGCGCCCGCGCGGCCGTGCTCGTGCTCACCGCCGAAGCCACCGACACGGGCGAGGTATCGACCCGGATCCGGCTGCTGACCGACTGCCGGATGGCGTTCGGTGAGCACGACGCCCTGCCCACCACCGTCCTTCTGGAGCGGTTGAAAAGCGATCCCGAAGCCCCCTGGGCCGACTACGGGCCAACCGGGCTGACCGCGATGAAACTCGGGGTGCTGCTGCGCGACTACAGCATCCGCAGCACCACAATCCGCTTCCCCCACCTGGGCCAGGCCAAGGGATATCAACGCGCCGATTTCGCCGACGCCTGGACCCGCTACTGCCCCCCACCCGACCCAGCCGATCACATCCAGGAGGGGAAGGCGTACCAGCCGTACCAGCCTCATCCTCCCAGCTCAACGCGGTACGGCTCACCAGAGTGGTACGGCTCAAGCCGTACCACCGACACCAGCCGTACCAGCCCGACCAGGAAAAACGAGCCTGGTACGGCTGGTACGGCTAACCCTCCGCCCCTGCGCATCGTCGGCGGCACCGAATGACCACCCACGTCACCCAGCGCACCTCTGATGAGAGGACATCATCTGTGGTCACCGCGGAAAGTCCATTGCGACAAGTGGATGTGCAGCTTTACAAAGTTTCCGACGTGATGCGAGCACTGAGCATGAGTCGTTCTGTTGTGTTCGAGTTACTGAGATCCGGCCGCCTCCGCTCCGTCAAGCAGGGGCGAACTCGGCTGATCCCCGCGTCCGCAATTCGCGAATATGTTGCATTGCTGGAGAAAGAAGCGGAGGCTGCGTGATGACCAAGCGACGTAGCAGGGGCGATGGGGGGCTCCACTGGGATGAGTCTCGGCAACGTTGGATTGCAACGGCTAGTCTCGGCTATGCGCCGAACGGACGGCGGATCGTCAAACGCGGCAGTGGTAAGACGAAGGCCGCCGCGAAAGCCAAACTCACCGAAGTGCTACGAGACCATGAGGACGGACTAGCCATCGCCCCGACTGGCTACACCGTAGCCAACGCCGTCGATGACTGGCTATCCTACGGACTCAACGGACGGGATAAAGGCACCATCAGTACCTGTACTATCCTGAGCAAAACACACATCATCCCTTCTCTCGGCGCTAGGAAGCTCCGGGACCTCAGTGCGGAGGATGTCGAGAAATGGCTTGCTGGTAAGGCGGCAACCCTCAGTACGCGCACCCTCCAGAGCTTGCACCCGTGTCTGAACCGTTCGATAAAACGAGCGATGGCTCGCGACAAGGTGAAACGGAACGTTGTAGCGCTCTGCTCCATCCCTAAAGGACAGGCTGGTCGCCCGTCGAAAGCGCTGACCATCGCACAAGCGGAGGCCATGCTTGCTGCCGCAGAGCGCAGCCGGATGCGGGGCTACGTGGTGGTGTCCCTTCTCACTGGCGCCCGGACTGAGGAGCTTCGCGCGCTGACCTGGGATCATGTCAATCTGACGGGAAACCCAGACAACAACCCCCCAGTGCCACCACACGTCGCCGTATGGCGGTCGGTGAGGGCGGGAGCGGACACCAAGACACGCAAGTCGCGACGAACCCTCGCGCTGCCAAGGCGCTGCGTCGAGGCCCTAAAGGGGCAACGACACCAGCAGGACCAGGATCGGATCGCCGCTGGACCACGCTGGCAGGAACGCGGGCTGGTGTTCGCCTCCAAGGTCGGCACACCGCTCGATCCTTCCCACGTTCGGCGTGAGTTCCGGCGGGCGATCCGGGACGCTCCAGGACTGAACGCCACAGAATGGACACCCCGGGAGCTACGCCACAGCTTCGTTTCCCTGCTCTCGGACAGCGGCGTCCCCCTGGAGGAGATCTCCCGCCTGGTCGGCCACAGCAGCACAGCCGTGACCGAGCTGGTCTACCGCAAGCAGATCCGCCCGGTACTCCAGCAGGGCGCAACAGCAATGGACCGGATATTCAGCGCCGTAGCTCCGGAACCATAGTCACTCAGTGGATCAGAGGCCAGTTCCGCTCATAGTGGAACTGGCCTCTGAACTGGGAAAATGAGGTCGGGGTGGCGGGATTTGAGCCCACGGTCTCTTCGTCCCGAGCTTCTGAGCGGCTGTCGTATCTGCGCTGGGTCAGCGGCAATTTTTCTCGGTGAGTGGGTGGTGCCCCTGGCGGAATTCGGACCTGCGATACACGGTTGAGAAAGAGCTGAGACCCCGGTCCATATTCCTGCGACCGGCGACTACAGTTCGCACCTTTCAGAGCGTCGAGCGGCACCGGCCTCGGCGTGAACCGGCCACACCGACGGTGACCTGCGCGGACAGTTCTCAATATTTGTCAGCGATCGTCACGCCTCGCTGACGGCCCGGAGAACGTGACCATGACTGTTACGGTTGGTAGTCGCGTGTAGGTGGGGTGGGGTTGGGGAGGGAGGCGAGTCAGGGGGTGTCAGTCCCGGGAATTTCGGGGGTTTTCGGGCCTGATTCGGGTGGGGTCCCGTGGCTCCCTACAGGGTGTGTGCTGGTTGGTAGGGAGGCTGGGGAGTTCTCCCCAAGCCAGACTTGCTCCTATGGGTGATAGCAATTAGGTGTTTGTGCTGAAGGCGACGATTGGTCATTCCGCAATATGAAGGCGCCAAGAGTATTTGGTGTTCCCTGCGGAGCAACAGCAGACATCATATGGTCTGATACGTCAACACAGAATTCGCTTACCAGAGGAGGTTGACCCGCTCGCTCGGCAGTGAGGGTCGCTCTCCATCGTCCCGATTGCAACAATGCTTGATTCGCTATGAATCGTAGCATTGGGCTCTGAGGTTTATCTTGTGTTACAATAATCGGGCCGGGGTCGGAGATGATTTTGCCTTTTGTGCCACCTGTTGTGATATCGTAATCGTACTCGATTATATCCTCCCAAACGAAATGCGGCGGTGGGGAATTGAGTGGTGACGGGGGGATCATATTGAGACGTAACGATGTAATCACACCGGTGAGGTCTGTTTTTTCGTAAACCGCAAAGGTCGGCTGGATATTTACCTCGACTCGTGTATCTCCTTGAGGTAAACGAGCCTGTGCAATTCGTAATACGCTAGGAATAGTGAGCGAAATTTGAGGTCTGTGATTTAGCTGTACTGTAGATATTAATGATAAGATCAGAGCCGCAACGGCCGTTAGTGCCGTTAGTGTAGTCGTTAAGAGTTCGACCTGGCGGGCCAGGCTCCTTTTTCGAGACGGCGGAGCGATACCCTGATTTACTTCGACTGCAACATTATCCGATGCTTCGCTTCGGGGCGTTGGCATTGCTATCCGGTCGTCTGGCGTGTCTGGCATCGGGTAACTCCCCTCCTTCAACTTGCCACTGCTGGCGTATCGAAACCTAGTTTAATTTGCTTGACTAGCAGGTTTACTGTCCAGATTGTCCCGTCAAGCCGTTTGCTCCCCATCGGTCCGGCCCTCCGGACCAAGGGCTCGGTGTCGATCGACTTCGGTGAGCAGAACCATCCAGCGCCTGCACTCACCGCAGGCCAGACCACCCCTCGCACGCCCAGGAAGACAAACCCCGGCACACCCCACCCACGCTGACCCGATGACGCCCCCCAGCACGTCAGTCGAGCCGACACAGACAGAACCGTAAAGATGCGCCATACCGACACTCACCCACGTGCGTGACGCCCGCGCCGGGGTGGAAATTCGTCGCACCCCCCCACCAGCCCCAGCACCACCTAAACTTCCGAGACCAGGCCGGCTTGGTCGGCGGGCTCCTCCTCGGCCCGGCCACTAACCCCTAGCGGAACCATAGTCACGCAGTTAGTCACTCAGTGGATCAGAGGCCGGTTCTTCCCGTAGTAGAACTGGCCTACGACCTGGGCTTATGGGGTCGGGGTGGCGGGATTTGAACCCACGGCCTCTTCGTCCCGAAGGCGCGTAGAGCGTGACGATCAGTACCAACGAGTGCTGTGGCCTGCTCGTAGGTCGCCGCGTTGGGTGCCCTGGTGCTACTTCGTGCCGATGGGTTGCTGACTTTTTGCTGACTCCGCTCCGGCGTCCGGCTACGTCACCGGACTAGTCGGGCGCGGGCGGCGCGGACCAGGTGCGGGACCTGGTGTCGTGCCGGATGAGTCAGTGAGATCAGGGGACGCACCCGCCCCCTGAGTAGGCGGCCGAGGGCTGGTGTTGCGAGCACCTGCCCACGGCCTTGATCCCTGACCCTGCAGGAGAGGGTGGAGACCCATGCCAGACCCTATGCAGTTCGACCCTGACCGCCTGCGGGTGGCTCTCGATCACGGTGAGGTGGTGGAACTCGACGGCGGTGCGCTCGTCCTCGACGGTGAGGAATCGCCGAGCGTGGTGCTGCGACTGGCGCCCTGGCGCGCTCGGTCGGTGGCCCGGGTGCTGGAGGAGTGGTCCTCGGTGTCGCGGATCTTTCACCGCTCGACTCGGCCGTCCCTGGACGAGCTGGACCTGTCGCGGACACTGGACCTGGCCGCCGCAGCGCTCGGTGACGGTGATGAGCCGATCATGCGGTCCGCTCGTGGCTCGCGCGTGATCCCCAACCGGCAACGCTTGGCCGCCGTGGCGGTCCTGGGCGAGCGGGAGGCGCACCTATCCGCGGTCCAGCGCTTGGCGCTGGTGGATGCCGCCGCGTGGTGGCTCTCGGAACCCAACGGCGGCGAGGAACTGGCCTACGCCCTGCTCGCCGCGACCTGTTCGACGGAGGTCAGTACGGAACATGTCTACCTCGCCCTGATCACTCCACCCGAAGAACAAGGCGACTAGGGCGCCGGCCCGTCCTCCGCCGATCGGGCGGTGGGATGCAGGGGTGGAAGGGTCCCGAAGGACTCCGCCGGGAGGCGGATGAGCCGACCGTCTTCGACGACGCTCCAGCCGAGCCAGCGCCAGGCTCCCGCGCTGGCCCTGACGAGCTGGTCCGCGCTGACGTCGAAGACCGCGATCTCGCCCCCCGGCAGGTTCACGATCGTGAATCCGACAGGCAGCCCGCTGGTGGTGTCCCAGACCCGGACGGTGCCGTCGTCGCCGCCGGTGAGTAGGCGGGTGCCGTCGGGGGACCAGGCCACCGCCAGCACCCAGTTGGTGTGGCCGGTGAGCTGGTGGAGGGGTTCTGCGGTGGTGGCGTCCCAGACCCGGACGGTGCCGTCGTCGCCGCCGGTGAGTAGGCGGGTGCCGTCGGGGGACCAGGCCACCGCCCCCACCCCGTCGGTGTGGGCGGTGAGCT
>Ga0213881_10000709_pt1 | contig 18864 bp, 16 predicted proteins | sample BarmaccoBMER_R08_FD_160104 | JGI IMG/M metagenome (GOLD analysis project Ga0213881, IMG submission 160104) | Barbacenia macrantha exposed rock microbial communities from rupestrian grasslands, the National Park of Serra do Cipo, Brazil - ER_R08 ... | reverse complement strand
TCGGCGTGCGCCGCGTGCTGGACTCGTCTGGGCTGCAGGTTCTCGCCGACGTGAGCAGCGCGCCGGAGGCGATAGCCGCCGCGCTGGCCACCTCCCCCGACATCTGCGTGCTCGCGACGGACATTCCCGGGAACGGGATCCTGGCCGCGGATCGGATCAGGCAGGCTCTGCCCGCGACGAAGATCGTGATGCTGAGCGAGTCCGAGCGCGAAGAGCAGATGTTCGCGGCTCTGGGCGCCGGGGCAGACGGGTATGTGGCCAAGTCGATCTCAGCCGAGCAACTCGTGCACGCTCTGCGTGCCGTCGCCCGCGGCGAAGCCGCGCTCTCGCGACGGATGACGGCTCGGCTGATTCGCGAGTTCCAGACCCGGGGAAGCCAGAGGCGCCTGCAGATTACGGTCGGCGGGCAGCCTGTCGAGCTCACGGCGCGCGAGTTCGAGATCCTCGAGCGGATGCGTCGCGAGGAACCGACAGCCAAGATCGCCGAGCAATTCCGGATCTCCGAAGTGACCGTCCGGCGCCATATCTCAGCCATCACGCGCAAGCTCGGGGCTACCGACCGCCGCGCCGCGATCCAGTTGCTCAAGGCCAGCTGATCGCGGAGGGTTCCCGTGCGCTCGGCGGGGCCTACGCGGCGGCGGAGCCAGTCTCGAGCGCCACGAGCGTTTCCCCCGGTTCGGCCAGGATCCAGCCCGACCGCGTCACGCCGTACCGTCCCCCCGCGACCGTGCCGGTGAGCGGAACGCGCAGCGCAGCGCCCGAATCGTTCGCGATCCTCACTCCCGCAGCCTCGCGGTACGCGACGACGGCCCCAGCCGCGCGCGCGGCGCGCCAGGCGGTCCGATCGCGCAGCAGCTCGCCGACCTCGCCGAACCTCGGCTGCACGATCGGCATGTCGTGGACCGCACTCTCGTAGCGCTGAAGGACAGCGTCGAGCAGTTCGTACAGGAGCGCTCCCTCCGGCGTCTCTCCGTCGAGGCTCGAGACGAGGTTGCTCTGGTGAAAGTAGTGGGGACACGGGTCGTTGGCCAGCATCGCGACGAAGATCCGTGCCGCCTCGGAGGCCAGCACCTCCTCCCAAGTCGGCGCCGGTTCGGTGCGGCGATGGCTCCGCCATCTGTCCACCGCCTGGGACCGGGTCGCGCTGTCGAAGGGAAGGGCAGTCGGATGACGCGGGATGGCGAGCGCCGGACCGACTACGAACGGCATGCCAGGCGGGAGCAGATCTGCTCCCCGACCGACTTCACAGACGGGGTACGGTCGCGATGCGTCGCAGGCGATATAGCGCACTCGCTGAGCGCGAAGCGCTGAAGGGAGTTCCGGATTCTCGGGTCGTCGGGGCGTCGCCTCGAGGTTGGCCAAGCCGCTGTGCTCGCCGGTCACGAGCGCGCCCGGCTCGAGTTCGATCCCGGCCCGCTCAGCCCACCTAACGTTGCGCTCGATCTCGGCTTCGATCGTCGTTCGGGAAGCCTTGTCGAGGTTCCCGTGCGAGTACGTGTGGTTGATCCAACCAAACGTGCTGCGCTCGTCCAGAAGGGCGTCGAGAACCGGATCAGCCGTCAGACCAGCCGCCGCCCGGTAGCGCTCGCTCCCGCCTCCGTTGCAGACCATGTCGAGGCGAAGGCGACGGGCGCGTGACCACCCCGCGGCCCGCGCAACGTCGGCCGCGGTCATCCGAATCGTCGCGCGGGGATCATCATCCGTCCTGTGGGTCGCGACGTTCCACGAGTGATTAGCCAGCAGCACATCGTCGATGTGAACCGGCAGGTAGTTGCGCTCAAACCCGAGATAGCTCCCGCCCGAGACCCACGCCAGTTGGCCAAAGCGCAACAGCAAGGCATGCGACTGACTCGCGTTCGCGGCGAAGGTCTGAACCATCGTCTCGCGACCGTCGCGGTGACGGTAGAGCCCTAGCAGGGGCGAGCCGTCGGGAGCCGCCAGCAGGGTCTCGAAGCTTCCGGCGCTGATCGGCGCGGCCAGATACCCCCAGCTGCCGGCGTCGAACTCCAGCGTGCCGTGCAAGTAGGGAAAGACGCGGCGGCCGCGAGGCGTGAGCGAAACCCTGAGCCCGTCCAGTGGGCCGGCCCAGAAAGCAGGACGGAGCCCGTGCGTCGGCCCCGGGTAGGCATAGGCCAACAGCCGGCGGGTCCCGCGCGCCCGTTCGAGCGCCTCCAACTCGGCTCGCTCGCTGGTGCTCAGAGCCGTCTCGATGATCTCGGCACCGGCGATGATCAAGGCTTGGAACCCTCCGCGCCTCATGGCGGAGGTCAACCGCGCGCGCCCGTCCCGGTCTTGGAGGGCAAGCACCTCGTGCGGCGTTCCCGCGCGGTCGAGCGCGACTTGCCACGCCAGCAACGACGGCTCGGCGCCGGTCATGCCTACCAGACCCATCTTCATTTCCACTCGGCGCCCGGCGCCGCGCCTACGCATGCCAAACACGTGTCTCGCGGCGCAAGGCTTCCAGGGCCGGACGCGCTGAACTAGCGCCCTGACGGGCTGCTGTTGTTCAGCTGGTTGAACAGCTATCCCGCCTGCCACCCGTATGACGGTCGATATCGCGTCAAGACAATTCTGGTCGCGTCCCAGCTGACACTCCTGCGCCGACAGAAAGCAATCTCTACCAGTGGACCGCCAAGGTCGAACCGTAATCCGGACGCCGCGCGACCGCCGTGGCCCGCGGCCGACTCGTCACGGTCGCCTCGGCAGGGGGGCGAGCCACCGGCCTTCCCCGAGCCACAGTTCGGCCGGCGCTCGAACGCGCGTCTTGATGATCACCGAGGGAACCTATCCCTACGCGATCGGCGGGGTCAGCTCGTGGTGCGATGCGGTGATCGGCGGACTGGAGGACATCGGCTGGGAGATCCTGCCGATCGTCGCCGGGGCAAAGCGCAGGCAGCAGCACTTCGAGCTACCGCCGAACGCACGCCTCCTGCGACCGATCGAGCTCTGGTCCCACGGCCCGGCCCCCCGCGGGGTCCCGGGTCGCCGCGCGCACCCCAACGCGTCGATTCCGGCCCAGCTGCTCCGCGGGCTGCTTCCCTGGCACGGCGATCTCGATGCTCTGACCGCGGCGCTCGTACAGTGCCGGCGGTTCCCGGACGATGTCCGGCGCGCCTTCCGTACTCGCGACTGCTGGCAGGCATACCTGTCGGCCCTCCAGGACATCCTCGAGTTGGATGACGAGGACTCGGCGCCGGCGCCCGCGTACGACGCCATCGAGGCGGCCCGGCTCTATCAGCTGCTCTACTGGATCGCGCGGACCGCCGCGGTCCCGACCCCTCGTTGTTCGCTCCTGCACGTCACCGCCGCCGGGTGGGCGACCATCCCAGCCCTCGTGCACAAGGCGCTGGAGGGAACGCCGATGCTGCTCACCGAGCACGGGGTGTACGTGCGCGAGGCCTACCTGGCCTCCGTGCGGGACACGTCGGCCTCGCGAGGGGAACGCCATATGTCGACTCGGATCGCGCTGGGATTGACGCGCGCCGCATATGCGACGGCGGATGCGATCGCCCCGGTGACCGAAGCCAACGCGCAGTGGGAGCGCGGCCTCGGGGCCGACCCCGAGAAGATCCGAGTGATCCCGAACGGCATCCACCCGGTCGGCGAGCCCCTGGCCCCGCCCAACGCCGCCCGAGTCATTGCCCTGGGCCGGATCGATCCTCTCAAGGATGTGCAGACGATGCTGTTGGTTGCCGATGAGGTCGCGCGCCGGATGCCGCAGGCACGATTCGAATACTGGGGGCCGCCCACGCCGGGCGAGGAGCTCTATGCCCATGCCTGCGAGCGCATGCGCCTGCGGCTCGGACTAGGAGAGCGATTCCGCTTCATGGGCAGAACCTCCGATCCTCACGGAGTGATTCGCAGCGGGGACCTGGTCTTGATGACGAGCATCTCCGAGGCCATGCCGATGGCGCTGCTCGAGGCCATGGCGCAGGGACGTCCGGCGGTCGCCACCAGCGTGGGCGGAGTACCAGGCGTGCTCCACGGCTGTGGCATCGTCACGGCGCCGGGTGACGTGCACAGGCTCGCCAGCGCGGTCACAACCTTGCTGCGCAATCCCGGGCTCGCGGCGCAGTTGGGCCGACGCGGCTACGAACGGCTCCACCAGAGCTACACCCTCGAACGGTGCGCCGAAGCTTATGGCACGTTGATCGACCAGTTGACGTGCGGAGCGCCGGCATGAGGAGCCCGAAAGACGAGCACGCTGCCGGTGTCGTGCAAGCCCGGCTGGGACGCGCCGCTCGCGACGTGATCGAGGCAACCATCGTGTTGGAGGCGTGGCTGGGAAGACCCGCCCAGAGCGCCATGTTGGCGGCGCGAGAACTGGTCGCGGGGGACGGAGATCCGAAACCCGACAGGGGCCGCATCGATGCGCCAGAAGACGACGAGCAGCAAGGGGTCCTCGTCGAGGGCATAGCGCTCGTTCTCTCGATCCTGTCCGTCGCCGCGTGGGCAACTCCGCTCAGTCGAGCGCTCGGGGATGGCGTGCTGGCCGAAGCGATCGCGGTCGCCCTGCCGACATCGGTCGCGCTGCAGTGGGCGTTACGAAGCCGGTACCTGAGCCGTCGCAGCGGCCTTGCCTTGCTCGCGCGCGACGGCCTCGCCTTCAGCGCTGTGGCGGCCCTCGCCTGTGCGCTGCCGCTGGCCCTGATGCCAGCCTGGGGTCCGGTTGCCGCGATGCTCGTCGCGATCTGGGTCGCCGGGACGGTGGTCACCCGCCGCGGCTGGGGCCTGCTCTATGCGCTCATGCTGGTGGCGACGAGCATCGCCCTCGCGCAAGATGGGAGGCCATACCTCGTGCTCGGACTGCTCACTCTAGTGACCTTGAGCGTCGCCATCGCCGCCGTCCTCACGCGCCGCTCGGCGACCGACACGCGCGCCGGCACCCTATCCAGAGCCTTGGTGGCCGGCCTGCTCGGAGGCTGCATCGGCGTCCTGCTGATTGGCGATCCGAGCCTCGGCTGGGGGGTACACGGCGTGCACCCCGCCATCGCGCTCGTGCCGTCGGTGATCGGCAGTTTTTGGGGCGGCTATTACCTGTGGAACCTCTACGAAGCGGTACCGCGGGGGATGAGCGGGGTGCCGCTCCATCGCGCCGGACGCGCAGCCATGACCGACCCGGCGATGATGCTTTTCCTCGGTGCGATCCTGCGCCTTGTGGGAGCTACCGTCCTCCTGTCGGGTTTGCTCCTCCTCATCGGGCGTTGGACGCATGGGACCGACGATGTGAGCGTGTTGGTCGCCTTCGGATGCATGGCCCTGGTCAGCCTGTTGGTCGGTCTGCTGGAGTCACTCGGACGGGGCCGAGCCGCCGTGATCGCGTGCTCAGCAGCGCTGGCCGTCGAGCTTGCGTGGCCGCGGATAGTGGGCGCGCACGTAGCCGGCGGGGCTCTGGCGGCCGGCGCGATCGTTGGGATCGTGCTGACCGTACCGCCCCTGCTCGTCCTGCTCTCGCGGTCCGGCCGCGTGCTGGCGACGACTCTCTGGATCCAGTAGCCGGTTTCGCCGCATCATCGTTCACGGGGATGAACGTGGATCGGCGAAATAGCCGATTCACCTGACGGCTGGCAAGCGGGAACCTTAACCAGCGGTATCGGCGCCGCGTCGACTGCAGCACGCGTGCACAACCGCCGGAAATGTTGAGCCAGCTGAACGGGAAGATTGAATGAGCATCGTGGAGAAGACCTCGGCAGTGGAGCGGCTGCGCCGCGCCGTCGACTGGCGCTTCCGGGACGCCGAAGCAGCTTGGGTGGAAGGTTCGGCTGATGACTGCGCCGAGCTGAAACTGGAACTGCTGCTCTTACGGGAGGAGAACGCGCGTCTCAAAGCTGACCGCCACCGCCCTGTCGACCTGGGCACGGTGATCGAATACTTGCGGCTCATCGCCAAGCAACCAGTCAACCCTGAGACCGTCGAGGACGCTTGGGCCATGCTCGGCGACAGCCATGTGGTCCGGGAAGCACTCGCACAGGCAACTACCGAGATCGAGGCCGCCATCTCCGCGCTTGAAGCGAGGGTCCGCGAAGATCCGCGTCCGCGCGGCGAGGTACTGCCGCTGAGCGTCGCCCTCGTCAACGCGCAGCCCGGTACGGGTGCTCCTGCCAACACCGACGGCTTGGTACGCACAGCGTGAACGCGAATCGCCGTCTTGCCTGTTCCACGACGCCAGCGCTGGATCAGCAAACCTATGACGCGCTGTGCAGTCTGCACGCGTGCGTTCTCGTGCTGGATGACGAGCGGCGCCGGCTGTCCTGTCTTCTGGACGCTCTCGCCCGCCCGGGCGCGGTTCCGCTGCAGCGAGCCGATCTCGAGCGACGCCATGCGGAACTCACCGAGGAGCTCGCGTCGCTCCGCGCGACCATCAAAGGATTGCGCGTGAGCGTCGATCCTGAATCGGAGTTCTTATGACGGTCAGACAAGCTGGCCGCGGACGGCACGAACGGCGGCCTGAATGCGGTTCTCGACCTGAAGCTTGAGCAGTATGTTCGACACATGGTTCTTCACCGTGTGCTCGCTCAGGAACAGCGCGTTGGCTATCTCCCGGTTGTCGATCCCGCGCGCGACGAAGTGCAGGACCTCGAGTTCGCGCGACGTCAGCTTGGGGTCACTTCCCGGCAACTCAGCGTGATTCGGTGCGCGGATCCGGTGGACCAGCCGGCTGGCCATCCGCGGTGAGATCAGCGACTCACCTCTGGCCGCCGCCCGGATGCCCTCAACGATTTGATCGATCGGCTGATCCTTGAGCACGTATCCACATGCCCCGGCGAGCAGTGCGTCCATCAGGCTCGCCTCGTCGGCCATCACCGTGATCACGACCACGGGTTTCAGGGGCGCGATCGCGGTCAGGCGATGGATCGCCTCGATTCCCGACATGCCCGGCATGTTCAGGTCCAGGAGGATCACGTCCGGATCCCGTTCGGTGACCAACGTGATCGCCTCTCGCGCCAGCGACGCCTCGCCGATCACCTGGATCCCTCGTTCCTTCAGTACAGCGACGAGTCCACGCCGAAACAGCTCGTGGTCGTCAACCACGATGACCTCGGGTCTCTCCACCGTCATTGCCTGGCTTGTATCGGCCCAAACCGTCTCGACCTTTAGCGTCACGGCCCGGCCGAGGTGCACGGCAACGAAGCGGGCGGGTGAGCGGAGATCATCCCGTGAACGCGGAATGGCCCGGGCCGAGCCTTGCCGAGGTCAAGGACGCGGCATGTAATTGGAAGCACTTTGGCGAGCTAACAGGAAGGAGCCCGCCGTGTGCGGAATCATCGGGTACGTGGGATACCGGCGCAGCCAGGACGTGTTATTCGATGGGTTGCGGCGCCTGGAATACCGAGGCTATGACTCGGCCGGCCTGGCGTGGCGGGAGAACGGCCGCACAGAATGCGTGCGGGCGATTGGAAACCTGGACTCGCTTGCCTGCGCCCTGGACGCGCACTCCGGCACGGACGACACCTCCGAATCGGCCGCGGTCGCCACGGCGACCGTGTCGGCTGGCATCGCCCACACTCGATGGGCTACCCACGGAGGCGTCACGGAGCGCAACGCTCATCCGCACACCGACTGCAGCGGGCGGATCCGCATCGTTCTGAACGGGATCATCGAGAACTACCTCGAGGTTCGCGAGTCGCTCGCCGCCGAGATGATCCATTGCACCTCGGAGACCGATGCTGAGGTCGTCGCTCAGCTGATCTCGTACTACTACGACGGAGATATCTCCGCGGCGGTCCGCAGCGCGGTCGCCGTCCTCTCGGGACATTTCGCCTTCGTCGCGATGTGCGATGACGATCCGCATACGCTCGTCGGCGTCCGGCAGGAGTGCCCGCTGGTCGTGGGCATGGGCGATCACGAGCTGTTCGTCGCGTCCTCGATCTCGGCCTTCGTCGAGCACACGCGCCGCGTGGTGGTGCTGCACGACGGCGAAATGGTCGTCATGCGCCCGTCCGGCCTGACCGTCTTCGACGCCAACGCCCTCCCGCGTGTTCCACAGGAGACCGTGGTGGATTGGGACGAAGACCGCTGCGAGAAGGACGGCTTCGAGACCTTCATGCTCAAGGAGATCCACGAGCAGCCGTCGGCGATCGCGGAGACCCTGCGTCAAGCCCGCGCTCCCCTCGCCCCCCGCGAGAATCATCGGCTCGGGCTCGCGCAGCTCCGCAACGTCCGCCGGATGATCATCGTCGCTTGCGGGACCTCGTACCACGCGGCGCTGGCCGGACGCATGGCGATCGAGCGCTGGGCGCGCGTTCCGGTCGAGGTCGACGTCGCCTCGGAATTCCGCTACCGCGAACCCATCATCGAGCCGGGCACGCTGGTCCTCGGCGTCACGCAGTCGGGGGAGACCGCCGACACGCTCGCGGCGATGCGGCTCGCGCGGGCTCAGGGCGCGACGGTGGTCGCGCTTACCAACGCCCCCGGAAGCCAAGCGACCCGCGACGCGGACGCCGTGCTGTTCACGCGCGCCGGGCTCGAGATCGGTGTCGCCGCGACGAAGACCTTCGTTGCTCAGGTCGTGCTTCTGTGTGCGCTGGCTCTGGATCTGGCGCGCGCTCGAGACGCACTCCCGGCCGACCGACTGGCCGAGCTGCAGCGCGAACTCGATCTCCTTCCCGACCGCGTAGCGCACGTCACCCAATCCGCGGATTCCCCGATGCGGCAGCTCGCGGAGCAGCTTGTCTGGAGTCCTTTCTTCCTCTACCTGGGTCGACTGTCCGGGCTACCGGTCGCTCTCGAGGGTGCCCTGAAGCTCAAGGAGATCTCCTACGTACCGACGGACGCGTACGCCGCCGGTGAGATGAAGCACGGACCGATCGCGTTGCTCGGCCGCGAAACGCCGGTAGTGTGCGTCGCCACGGAGCAGGCCGTGCTGCCCAAGCTCCTCTCGAACCTGTCCGAGGTCCGGGCCCGCGGCGCGCGCGTGCTTGCGATAGCGAGCGAGGGCTGCAAGCAGATCGGCGAGCACGCCGAACACGTGGTCTACGTTCCCGCGACCGACTCCCTCCTGCAGGTCGTGCTCGCCATCATCCCCTTGCAGCTGTTCGCCTACCACTTGGCCCGCGCCCGAGGGCTGAACGTCGATCAGCCACGTAACCTCGCCAAGACGGTCACGGTCGAGTAGGCCGAGGATGCTGGGACGGGTGACCGTCATCGGGGGCGGTCACGGCCTCGCGGCCGTGCTGGCGGCGCTCCGCCACGAGCCGTGTGAGCTGACGGCGGTGGTCACGGTTGCCGACGACGGTGGCTCGTCGGGAGAGTTGCGACGACACGGGGGTGGTCCCGCGGTGGGTGACCTGCGACGCGCGCTGGTCGCGCTGGCCGCTGATGGAACCCCACTCGCCCGCGCCCTCGAGCGGCCCGTCACGGTCAACCGTTCCGGACGGCATCCGCTCGGCAACCTCGTCATCAGGTCGCTGGCAGATGTGTTCGGCGATCTCGGACATGCCGTCGACCGTCTCGGTCTCGAACTCGGGATCCGCGCGCAGGTGGTCCCTGCGACCGTCGACAACGTGTCGCTGATGGCCGAAGCGGGGGGTGGAGTGATCTTCGGCGAGTCGGCAATCGGGACCTCACAGGCCGCCATTCGCCGGCTTCGCTTCAGCCCCGAGCGACCGAGGGTCAGCGATGCAGCACTCGCGTCGATCGCCACCAGCGACTACGTCCTCCTTGGACCCGGATCGCTGTTCACGAGCGTGCTGGCGGTGTGCGCGCTGCCTGATGTTGTCTCGGCACTGCTCGCGACCGCGGCGCGCAAGGTGTGGATCTGCAACCTGCAGCGGCAGCCCGGCGAGACCGCGGGCATGAGCGCCTCAGGTCACCTCGCAGCGCTCCGGCGCCACGGCATCCGCGTGGACGCGGTGCTCTATGACCCTGAGGCCGAAGTCTCATTCGCGCCCACGCACCTCGCCCGACGAGGAGTCGAAGCGATTCCGCGCCCGTTGCAGGACGATGAGCCGGGCATTCACGACCCCGTTTTGTTGCGCACGGCGCTGCGCGGGATTCTTGCCCGGCCTCGTCAAACCGCATCGGCGGCCTCGTAGAGTCGAGCGCCGGCCGCTACCAGCAGACCCGCCGGCTGGCCTCTAGGTTCAGCGTCTTGCGCATTGCCATGAAGCCGAGAGCGTTGGCCCGACGGCAGAACTGGCCTGGGGAGAGGTTGTACTCGACCTCGAACACTGCCTTGTGCGCACCGACGAACGGTCTCAGCTTCTCGCATTCGGAGTACTCGAAGCACTGTTCGTCGAGCGCGAAGTTGAAGTAGGGCTCGAGGGACTGAACCTGGTCGAGGTCGTTTTTGAGCGCAATCGAAAGCCCGAACGCGTGGGCCATGCGCGCCAGCCAGCGGTTGTAGGTGAGCTGCTCGGCCGCCGTCAGCGGAAAGCCGCTGTCGTTTGCGTACGCGTCGACGTTGTCAGCCTCTACCCCGTCGAACCCCTTGCGCCGGCACTCCGAGAAACGCGCCCGCATGATTGGCCCCAGCACCGATAGGCGGCGAATGTCAAGCCATCGCTCGCCCGGCCATCCGTTCGGCTTGCCCAGCAACGACGGCGGAAAACGACCGGCATCGGGCCGAAAGTTCTCGTAGGTACCGGCGTCGAGGTAGCAGATCACGTGACGACCACGGCGATGTAGCGCAGCGACGACTGAGGCGGAATTGTCGAACAGGTCGATGTCGAACATCTGAGCCGGCACTGACAGGCTCACCGGCGTCGTGAGTTGCCATTGCCATGTCGTGCGCGGCGCGGGCGTCCAGATGCGGCTCGCCGCGGCCGGAGTGAGCACAGCGAACATGGCAGAGATAACCACCACCATCACCAGCCCGCGTGCGTGTCGGCCCATTCGCCGGCGAGTCCTTAGCTTTGACACGGTTCGTCTTCCTTGATCGTCGACGCGCCCTCCTCTCAACTCTAGCTACTCTGCCCTGCCATGGAAACCGTGGTGACCGGAGGTGCCGGGTTCATCGGGTCCAACCTCGTCGACGCGCTTCTCGAGCGTGGAGACAGGGTGGCCGTGATCGACAACCTCTCGAGCGGGAAACGGTCAAACCTCGATCAAGCACTACAGGCCGGCGCCGTGCTGCACGCCACGGATATCCGGGACGCTGACGAGCTCAAGGAGATCTTTTCCGCGGTCAGGCCAGAGGTCGTCTTCCATCTCGCCGCCCAAATCGACGTCCGTGTCTCGGTCGAGCAGCCGGCCGCTGACGCGACGGTGAACGTGCTGGGGACGATCGCCGTGCTCGAGGCGGCCAGGACGGCCGGCGCCCGGCGCGTTGTCAACAGCTCCACCGGAGGCGGTCTCTACGGTGAAGCCGATCTCCTTCCGACACCCGAAGGCTATGAAATCAAGCCGCTCGCGCCGTACGGCCAGGGCAAGCTCGCCGGCGAGGGCTACTGCTCGCTCTACACCCGACTGCACGGGCTATCGACCGTGTCCCTGCGCTACGGCAATGTCTACGGACCGCGCCAGGACATTCACGGTGAAGCCGGCGTGGTGGCCATCTTCTGCGGACATCTGATCGAGGGCCGACGGCCCACGGTGTTCGGGGACGGTCGACAGACCCGCGACTGGGTCGAGGTGAGCGACGTGGTGCGGGCCAACCTGCTCGCCGCGGACACCACGCTCTCGGGACCGGTCAACATCGGGAACGGCAGCGAGACCTCCGTCCTCGAACTGCTCGATGCACTGCGAGATGTCGGCCGCGGGGACCATCTAGCCGAGCCGCAGTTCGCTCCCGAGCGACCGGGCGAGGTGAGACGGAGCCGTCTCGATGTCACCCGCGCCCGCCGAGAGCTCGGCTGGGAAGCGCAGATCGGGCTGAGGGACGGCTTGAGGCGGATTCTCGCCGGGCTGTAGCGAGCCTCACCGCGCGGGGCTGTAGCGAGCCTCACCGCGCCGGGCTGTAGCGAGCCTCACCGCGCCGGGCTGTAGCGAGCCTCACCGCGGCATGATCGCGATGTGACCCTCGCCGTGAGCGATCACGGGACCGTCGGCGACATGGCGCACGCCACACCCGCGCGCGCTGCAGTGCACCGCGTCCGTCTTGGCTCCGCCTTCGCTCGCCACGAGGAGGTCACCCGGGCGCGCGCCGGCAGCCGCCAATTCAGCCGAGGTCAGCGCCAGCAGCACGTTGTCGCCCGGATGTGGATTCCGCGGCGTCAGCCGATCAGCGAGCACCGCGTCGTAGCCGCCCCGCGCCGGCAGGAACTCCTCGCTCTCTACACCCGTGTCCCCGCCGTGCGGCAAATCGGAGTGCGCCACGAGCAGATTGCCACCGCGCGGTGTGACCGCGTAGATGCCACCGCCGAGCTCGTCGGGCATGATCAGGTCGCCCGCGAACCGGCCGAAGCTCGCCGGGGCCACGGCGATCCCGCCTTCCACGCGATGGGCTTTCGCCGTGATGCGCCTCACTGCGCCGTGGCAGTCAATCGCGTCGACGGTTGTCTGCGGGCCCGCGGTCGTGGCCACCAGCAACCGGTAGCCGAAGCGCCCCGTTTCGTCGAACGCGATCCCGTCGATCAATCCCGGCGCGCGGACCGTCGCGAACGGCCGCACGCGTCCCTGCGAGCTGATCGCCACGACTCCCCGCGGCGATCCGAAGCTGATCGCAAAGACGGTGTCGCCGCCGAAACTACAGCCGCGGTGGCCGGCCCTCGGCAGCGCGATGTACGCCTCGAGGCCGGGGTTCGAGTGGTACGTGGGGGCGAACGCCCGTAGGCGGCCCGAAGGGGAGAGCAGCCGCAGGCGACCGCCCGCCGCCACCACCATGACCCCATCACTCCGCGGCCCGACCACGTCGATCGGACTGTTCGCGCGGACGTACCCGGTCCAGTGGGCGAATGCCGCCGAGCGCGCCGCCGCAGGCGTGTGCGCTACCACGGGCATGTGCGCGCCCGCGCCCCCGCAGCCGACGGCCACAATGCTCGCGACGAGGGTCGCCAACGCCCGCCTGAACACCATCGACAAGGAGTATGCACCTTGACCTCCTTCGAAACCCTGCTCTACGACGCCCCGGGTCCGATCGCCACGATCACGCTCAACCGGCCGGATCGCCTGAACACGATCGTGCCGCCGATGCCCGACGAGTTCGAGGCCGCGGTGCGCGAAGCGACCTTCGACCCTGACGTCAAGGTGATCGTGCTCCGCGGCGCCGGCCGCTCGTTCTGCGCCGGCTACGACTTCGCCGGCGGCTTTCATCATTGGGACGAGGCGCTGACCACGGAGGGCCGCTGGGATCCCGGCAAGGACTTCGCGCTCGCCGCGTCGCCCTACGGCCCGACCCAGAAGTTCATGAGCATGTGGCGCACTCCGAAGCCGGTGATCGCCCAGGTCCATGGCTGGTGCGTGGGCGGCGGCAGCGACATGGCCCTGTGCGCCGACCTGATCATCGCCTCCGAGGACGCCCAGATCGGGACGCCCTACTCGCGCGTGTGGGGGTGCTACCTGTCGGGCATGTGGATCTACCGACTCGGCCTGACCAGGGCGAAGGAGCACGCCCTGACCGGCACGCCGTTGTCGGGCCGCGAGGCCGCCGAGATCGAGTTGATCAACGCCGCCGTCCCCTTCGAGGCGCTCGAATCGACGGTCACGGCGCAGGCGCTCCAGCTGGCCGAGATGCCGACCTCACAACTGGCCGCGATGAAACTGATCGTCAACCAGGCCTACGAGAACATGGGGTTGCGCGCCACCCAGACCCTCGGCCCCATCCTCGACGGCCTGATGCGCAACACCCCCGACGGCCTCGCCTTCGTGGCTACCGCCGCCAGTGACGGCGTCCGCGCCGCCACCTCGCAGCGCGACGCCCCATTCGGCGACTACAGCGCGGCCGGACCCGGCCGTCGCCCCGACCCGGCCCACGTCATCGAGCCGTGAGCAGCGCGTCGACCTCGTCCGCCCTGGGCAGCGACGGCTGCGCCCCCGGGCGTGAGGCGGCCAGCGCGCCGGCGGCGCACGCCCGCTCGAGCGCCGCATCTCGCTCACGGTCCTCGAGCAGCGACACGACCAGCGCGGCGCAGAACGCGTCGCCGGCCGCCGTGCCGTCCACCGGTTTGACCTTCGGCGGCCGCGCCCGCGCGATCTCGTGTCCGTGCTCAAGCAGCACCGCGCCCTCCGCCCCCAGGGTGAGCGCCACCAGCGCGCCGCCCGGCTCGATCCGCTCGTACTCGTAGCGGTTGACCACGATCAGGTCCGGCTCGCGGTCGAAGTCGGGCACGCCCCGGGCCGGCGCCGCGTTCAGGCAGAACCAGCGCGCCTGGGCGCGTGCCGCCTGCACCGCCTCGGGCGGGATCTCGAGCTGGCACATCACCGCGTCGGCCTCTCCGACGTCGACCGCGTCGGCGCTCAACCGGCGGTTGGCTCCCGGCGCGGTGACGATCAGGTTCTCGCCGCTTTCCTCGACCAGGACCATGGCCACGCCGGTCTCCCCGTCCTCGCGCACCACCGCGCTCGTGTCGATCCCCTCGCGCTCCATCGAGCGGAGGACCAGATCGTCGCGCCCGATTCGCCCCACGAAGCGGACGTGCGCGCCGAGGCGGGCGGCGGCCACCGCCTGGTTGGCGCCCTTTCCGCCGGGCACGCGCTCGAACGTGGCGTCGGTCACCGTCTCGCCGGGCCGGGGAAGCCGCGGGCAGCGCGCGACGTGGTCGACATTGGCCGATCCGACCACCGTGATCCGAGGGGGCACGTCGGGGACACTAATCATCGTGAACGAGATCTCGCAGCTTCCCTACGGCGGCGCCGGCGACGGGCAGGCCGGCAAGCTCGAGCTTGCCGAGCGCTTCCGCCGGCACGCCGGCGCGCTCGCGCGCTCCGGCCGCTCCCCGCTTTACGTGCGGATGATGCGCGATGCGGCCGGAGACATCGACCGCGGCGGCACCGTCGCGCGGCTGTTCGACGGCGTGCCGGCGCCACCGGGCTCGGTGCCGCAGCTGCGCCTGATGGCCGCCCTGCACTACCTGGTCCTGTCCGGCCAGGCACCGGCGCTGGCGGCCTTCTATCCGAGCGCCGGCGGGGAGCGCCCGGTCGACGGCGTCTGGCCGCTCGTCGAGGTCGTGATCGACGAGCACTTCGACCAGATCCGGGCGCGGCTGCACCGCACCGTCCAGACCAACGAGCCGGGCCGCTCCGCCGTCCTGTTCGCGGGGCTCCTGTGGCTGACCGACCGCCACCGGCGCCCCATCCGCCTGCTCGAGGTGGGCGCGAGCGCCGGCCTCAACCTCCTGGCCGACCGCTACTCCTACGTGATCGGCGGCCGCGAGCTGGGCGATCCCGCCTCGCCGCTGCGCTTTGTCGACCCGTGGACGCCGCCGCCGGCGATCGACGTCGAGGACGCCGCGGCGCGCCTCGAGATCGTGGCCCGGGCCGGCTGCGATCCTGCCCCCCTCGATCCCTCGTGGCCTGACGACCAGCTCACCCTGCTCTCCTACATCTGGCCCGACGAGCTGCACCGCATCGAGCGCATGCGCGCCGCGCTGTCGGTCGCGGCTCGCGACCCGATCCCGGTGGCGGCGCAGCGCGGCTCGATCTGGCTGCCCGACGTGCTGCGAGCCGCCCGCGGAAGCGAGCTCACCGTGGTGTGGCATTCCGTCATGCGCCAGTACGTCGACCCCGATGAATGGGCGGCAATCGAGCGGACCCTCTCGGACGCGGCCGGGTCCTCGCCCATCGCCCGCCTCAGCATGGAGCCCGCCAGCGATCGGCACGCGGCCATGCAACTGACCGTCCACGACCCGGCCGGCGCGCCCGCGACCAGGCTGGCCGTCTGCGACGACCACGGCCTCCCGATTCGCTGGGCGACGTAGAGTCCGGCGGCGTGTCGCTCGTCGACCTCGACAGGGAAGCGCTTGTGTTCGCGCGCACGCGCGCCCATGACCCGCGGCTCGAGCGCCTCGCCGCGGCGTTCTCGCGAACCGGCGAGCATGCGTTGTGCTGGCTCGGGCTCGGGCTCGCCGGCGCGGCTTTCTCGCGCGGCGAGCACCGCCGCCGGGCCTGGCTGCGTGGCCTGCGCACCGTCGCCGCGTCCTACGGCGCAAACCAGGCGATCAAGTTTGCCGTCCGCCGGCGCCGGCCCGAGCTCGACGGCCTGCCGCCGCTCACTCCGGTCGTCACGCCCCTGTCGTTCCCGAGCGCCCACGCCACGACCTCGTTCGCCGCCGCGCGAGCCTACGCGGGTCTCGCCCCCGCATGGGCGTTGTACTCAGCCGCCGGCGCCTTCGCGGTCTCGAGGCCCTACCTCGGCGTGCACTACCCGAGCGACGTGCTCGCCGGGGCGCTGCTCGGGACTGCGGTGGCGCGGGTGTCCCCATGAAGGTCGGGATCGTCGGCATGCCCAACGCCGGCAAGTCATCGCTGTTCAGCGCCCTGACCGGCGTGGCGGCCGAGGCGGCCAACTATCCCTTCACCACGATCGAGCCGAACGTCGCCGTCGTGCCCGTCGCGGACGCGCGACTCGACGCGGTGGCCAAAACGGTCAAGGCCTCCCGGGTCGTGCCGGACACGATCGCCTTTCACGACATCGCCGGCCTCGTGGCCGGAGCCCATCGCGGCGAGGGCCTCGGCAACCAGTTCCTGGCCAACATCCGCGAGACCGACGCGATCGTCCACGTCGTCCGTGTGCACGGCGACCCGAGCGTGGTCCACCCCGAGGGCCGCGTCGACCCGATCGCCGACATCGAGACGATCGAGACCGAGCTGATCTACGCCGATCTCGAACAGGCCGAGCGCCGGCGCGAGCGCGTCGCCCGGACCGCCAAGAGCGGCGATCGCCACGCGGTCGCCGAGGCGCGGTGGCTGGGCGACCTGGTCGAAGCCCTGCAGTCTGGCCGCCCGGCGCGCGCGGTCCCTCCACCGCAGGACGCGATCGACGCCCTCCAGCTCCTCCAGCCGCTCACCGCTAAGCCCGTGCTGTTCGTGGCCAACGTAGACGAGGGCAGTGACGAGGTCCCGCCCGCCATCCTCGAGCACGCCGGCTCGCACGAGGCCGAGGCGGTGGCGATCTCCGCTCGGCTCGAGGCCGAGTTGGCCGAGCTCGACTCCGACGAGGCCGCGACGATGCGCTCCGAGCTCGCCCTAGCCGAGTCCGGGCTCGAGCGCGTGGTCCGAGGCGCTTTCGAGCTGCTTCACCTGATCGCCTTCTTCACCGCCGGGGAGGACAAGCCGGCGCAATCTTGGCACCTGCGCCGTGGCCTCTCGGTCTGGCACGCGGCCGGCCTGATCCATTCCGACATCCAGCGGGGGTTCGTGCGCGCCGAGGTCATTGCCTGGGACCAGCTCGTCGACGCCGGCGGCTACGCCGCCGCCCGTGAGCGAGGGACGCTGCGCCTGGAGGGCCGGGAGTACGTGGTGGCCGACGGCGACGTGATCACGGTGCGCTTCACACCGTAAGGTTCCCGACGTATGACGGGCGCATCTGACTCAGAGGCACGCGAGTTCGCGGCGGCGTTTCGCAATTTCCTCGAGTGGGTGCACTCCGAGCAGATGGAGGGCAACGACGTCGTCGCCCTGCTCCGCGACTACCTCGGTGAGGGAGCCTCGGACCAGTCGGTCGTCACCCGTGCCCTGCCGCCGTTTGAACAGGTGAATCTGCAGACCGCGCTGGACGCCTGGTCGCGCGAGCCCGAACGGGAGGTCGCGATTCACGGGGTCTCCCTCCCGCCGCACTTCGGCGGAGTCAGCCTCCAGCAGCTCCTAACCGGCGGCCCGATGCCGCCACTGCGCCTGTCCGCACCGGCGCTGGTCGACCTTCCGAACGGGCCGGGTTCGACCCTGGCCTGTCTGCAGACCGCCCTGCTCCTGGTCAGTGACGCCGACGGACGCTACGTCATCATGCTGAACCCGCCCGGCGAGCACGAACCCCCGCCGTCGCTCAACGTGGAGATCGCCGGCCTGTCCGTTGAGGCCGCGCAGGCCGTCCATGCTCGGCTGGCGGAACTCCGGAACCAGCTCAACGTGTATCGCGGCCACTTGCTCGACGTCAGCGTGACCCCGATGGGCGGGGTCTCCCTCGAGTTCGGGGAGGTTCCGCAGACCGCACGCGACGACGTGGTGCTGCCCGAGGCGGTGCTCGGGCGGGTGGAGCGGCATGCGTTGGGCATCGCCGCCCATCGCCAGGCGCTGCTGAGCGCCGGCCAGCACCTCAAGCGCGGTCTGCTGCTGTACGGGCCGCCGGGTACCGGCAAGACGCACACGACTCGCTACCTGATCGGCCGGATGACCGCCTACACGCGCTTCGTCCTCACCGGGCGGGCGCTCCACGCGATCGGTTCGGTGGCCGAACTCGCCCGGGATCTGCAGCCCGCGGTCATCGTGCTCGAAGATGTCGACCTCGTCGCCGAGGACCGCAGCTTCGGCCCCAGCTCGACGAGCTCGGTGCTTTTCGACCTCCTCGACGCGATGGACGGGGCGGCACCCGACGCCGACCTGCTGTTCCTGCTCACCACCAATCGCGCCGACCTGCTCGAACCCGCGCTGGCCGCCCGTCCGGGCCGCGTCGACGTGGCGATTCAGATCGACCTGCCCGACGAGGAGGGTCGCGAACGGCTGCTCGCCCTCTACGGCCGCTCGATTCCCCTGCGCCTGTCCGCCGAGGACGTGCACGAGATCGTCGAGCGCACCGACGGCGTGACCGCGTCGTTCGTCAAGGAACTGCTGCGCCGCGCGATGCTCGAGGCCCTCCAGGACAACGCCTCCGTTCCCGTGGTCACCGCCGCGCACACCGGACGCGCCCTCGATGACCTGCTCGACGCCGGCCAGCAGCTGACCCGCAGCCTGCTCGGCGTCGGGACCGACCCGCAGACCCTGCCGGCCGGCGGCGGCCTCGGCACCCTGCCGCCCCAGATCCGGCATGGGTTTGTCGGCTACCGGCGCGGCCGC
>Ga0213881_10000708_pt1 | contig 18879 bp, 15 predicted proteins | sample BarmaccoBMER_R08_FD_160104 | JGI IMG/M metagenome (GOLD analysis project Ga0213881, IMG submission 160104) | Barbacenia macrantha exposed rock microbial communities from rupestrian grasslands, the National Park of Serra do Cipo, Brazil - ER_R08 ... | reverse complement strand
TGGAGGGGGCGGGGTCTTCGGAGGGGGCGGGGTCTTTGGAGGGGGCGGGGTCTTTGGAGGGGGCGGGGTCGGTGGCGTCGCGGAGCGCGTCGTCCAGGGCTTGCTCGTCCAGGCCGGGGGCGTCGAAGGGATCGCGACGGCGGCGGTGCGGCAGCGCGAGGCGGGCGGCCACCCGGACATCCTCGGCGGTCACCACGTCCCGGCCGTGCCACGCGGCCAGCGCCATGGCGGTGCGGGCGGTCACCAGGTCGGCGCGCATCCCATCCACGCCGAACGCGCTGCATACCGCGCAGATCTGCCGCAGCACGGCATCTGGCAATGAAACCCCCGGAAGCCGCGAACGCGCCGCCACGACCTGTGCGGCGAGCGAAGCGGTCTCGGCGGCGAACCGCGCCGCGAACTCCGCCCCGGAACTCTCGAACGCCAGCCGCCGCCGCACGACCTCGGCCCGTTCGGCGGGATCCCGGCTGGCCGCCACCTGGACGGTCAGCCCGAACCGGTCGAGCAACTGCGGACGCAACTCGCCTTCTTCGGGGTTCATGGTGCCGACGAGCAGGAACCTCGAAGCATGCCGGACGGAGACTCCCTCACGCTCCACGTAGTTGACGCCCAGCGCGGCGGCGTCGAGCAGCAGGTCGACCAGGTGGTCGTGCAGCAGGTTGACTTCGTCGACGTACAGCAATCCGCGATGCGCGGCGGCCAGCAGCCCCGGCTGGAACGCGGTCACCCCGCTGGTCAGCACCCGCTCGATGTCCAGCGAGCCGACCAGCCGGTCCTCGGTGGCGCCCACCGGCAGTTCGGCCAGCGTGACCGGGCGCAGCTCAGCGGCGCTGAATTGGCCTGGGCCTCCGGCCGCGGCAGAACCGGGATCATGCGGACCGGACGGGCACGACGGGTCGGGAGCCGCCGGATCACACGCGTACCGGCAGCCAACCACCACCGGTACTGGCGGCAGCAGGGCGGCCAGGCCGCGGACCACGGTGGACTTCGCGGTGCCTTTCTCCCCGCGCACCAGCACGCCGCCGATAGCCGGGGACACCGCGTTGAGCAGCAACGCGAGCTTCAGGTCGGCCATGCCGACGATGCCCGCGAACGGGTAGCCGGTAAACGAATCAGACGACTCGGCCATTGAGCCTGTGGTCCTTCCTCCCGGGTTTCCTCGCCCGAGGTCGGATTACACAGCGGCCGGAGTCTCCTGGCTCCCGGATCGTCGCTCGCCCTGACCTTCCCGCCCCAACGGGGCGGTGGTTACTACAGGGTTCACTCCCCGGTCACAGTTGCGGGACAGCCCCGGATTCGCACCGGCGTTCCTCCGCGCTCGCCTGACTCACAGCATGACACATCGTCACCAGGAACGCGGACGGCGGCACCCATGATCATGGGTCGCCGCGGGGGTTCGGGGGGACGGTTCCCCCGGTCTATGACAGCAATAGTTACCGCAAACGACCCATGATCATGGACTGTGGGCGGGTGATCATGGACAGTGGGCGGGCGGGAGCAACCTTGACCGGTACACTGGGGCCGCGCCCTTGCCAGCCATTCACCAGGAAACTCTCAACAGATGCGGGTAGCGTGGGCGGACGGAAGCACGGTACAACCGGTGACTGATAGCGCCACCGGTAAGCGGTATGCCAGTTGAGCGCGGTCCGCGGCCCTGGCAGACCAGCCGGTAAAGCCCGATAAAGCAAGGCTGAAACGGAGCACGCATGGTGAAGAGTTCCCGCGTCCTGGTGACCGGCGGAGCCGGCTTCATCGGCCGCAGGGTGGTTCGCGCTCTCCTCGCGCAGGGACATGAGGTCACCGTGGTTGACCTGCGGCCCTTCCCGGCTGGCAGCGCCCCGGACCCAGCGGTCCACTCGGTTGTCGGAGACCTCTGCGAACCCGGTATTGTCGCGAAGGCCGTACAGCAGGGCACCGACGTGATCATCCATCTGGCCGCGGTCACTTCGGTGCTCAAGTCGGTGGAGGACCCGGTCCGCACGTACCGGCTCAACGTGGACGCCACCGCCCGGCTGCTGGAGCGGGCCCGCGAGACCGAGACGCACACGTTCCTGCTGGCGTCCACCAACGCGGTCGTCGGCAACGTTGGCCAGGAAACGATGACCGAGAACGTGCCGTTGCGCCCGCTGACCCCGTACGGCGCGACCAAGGCCGCCGCGGAGATGCTGCTGGGTAGCTACACGAACTGCTACGGCATCGCCGGTGCCGCGCTCAGGTTTTCCAACGTCTACGGCCCCGGCATGGCGGAGAAGGACAGCTTCATCCCCCGGCTGATGCGTGCCGCCCGGGACGGCGAGGGCGTCCAGGTCCGCGGCGACGGCACCATGCTCCGCGACGTGGTGCACGTCGATGACGTGGTGCAGGGCCTGTTCACCGCCTGGGAAGCAGGGCACAAGGGCCCGTTGATCCTCGGTTCCGGCCAGTCCGTGACGGTAAACGAGATGGTAGAAACCGCGCGCCAGGTCACCGGACGGCCGATACCGGTCGAGCATGTTCCGGTACCCAATGGGGAGATGCCAGCCGTGGTGCTCGACATCAGCGCGATCAAGGCGCTCGGCTACGAGCCGCGATATGACCTCGCGAGGGGCATGGCGACGGTCTGGCCCGACTTCGACCCGGCGAACCCGGCGAACCAGGCGAACCAGGCGAACCCGGGGGCCGAGTAATGATCTACTCCAGCCCGGCCGATGAGAAGATCGACGCCGCCGCCACGAAGGCATTCGGCGAGACCTACCCGGCCGCGACCGACCTCCCGCCGGTCGCGATCGTTATCGCCGCGTACAACGAGGAAGGCGCCATCGGCCCGGTCATCGAGGCGCTACCGGAGAAGGCGTGCGGCCTGGCCACCGTCACGATCGTGGTCACCGACGGATGCAAGGACGCCACCGCGCCCGAGGCGCGCAACGCCGGCGCCATGGTGTGCGAGGTCCCGGTCAACCGCGGCCAGGGTGCCGCGCTGCGGCTGGGCTACCGGCTGGCCCGCGAGGGCGGCGCCGAGTACATCGTGACCACAGACGCGGACGGCCAGTACAACCCGGCCGAGATCGAGACCGTCCTCTCCCCGATAATCAAGGGGGAAGCCGACTTCGTCACCGGCTCACGGAAACTGGGCAGCCAGGAGACCAAGGATCTGATCCGGCGCGCCGGCTCGTGGTTCTTCGCGTTCACGCTCAGCGCGCTCACCGGCCAGCGGATCAGCGACACGACGTTCGGCCTGCGCGCCATGCGAGCCGAAGTGACCGGCAGCGTGCGCCTGGAACAACCGCAGTACCAGGCGTCGGAGCTGCTGATCGGCGTCATCACCCACGGGTACAAGGTGGCCGAGGTGCCCGCCACGATCCACCGGCGCCGGGTCGGCGAGAGCAAGAAGGGCCACAACCCGCTCTACAACCTGCACATACCGGGCGTGAACAACCTGTTCTACGGGCTGCGGTTCGCCCGGGTGATCTACGGCACGTGGTGGCGCGAGCGTCAGCGCTCAGTGTCACCTCGGGAGCGTCACCGCTCAGTGTCACCTCGGGAGCGTCACCGCTCAGTGTCACCTCGGGAGCGTCACCGCTCCGGGCCCGGCGAGCGGTCCTCGAAGGGCCAGCGCGGATCGTCTACGACCGACTCTGCTTCGGCCCGTACGAAGGGTTCTTCGGGGGTGCCGGAAGCGGCCGGAACCGCCGCCGCCGCGGAACCCCGGTCCGCGAAGAGGACATAGTGGAAGAAAACGAACCGGGCCAGGAACGTCACGCAGTTGGCCAGGAAGTTCACCGCGACGACGAAGGCGATGCGCTCTATACCGTGCAGTCCCAGCCACCCCGCCGCGTGGCTGCCGAGCTTGGTGGCCAGCGTCAGCGCCACGAACACCATCGCGGAGATGATCCAGAACGGCAGCGTCTCTTTGAGCAGGTTCAGCTTGCCCTTACGGCCGAATGCCCAGCGGGCCAGGACATAGCTCACGATCGCGCCGGCCAGCCACCCGAGACCCGCCGCCGTGCCCGCGTTCATGTTCAGCGCCAGGCAGACGGCCACGGTGATCTCGTTCGCCCCGAGCGCAGCTACCGCAGAGACCGCAAAGCGCCCAAAACGCATGCCAACTCTGCTGCGGGCCCTGCGCGTCACGGCCTCAGCAAGCCGATTGGATGTCAATGCCATTGATGTCCTAGGTTAGCTAGCCGACGATAAGCCAAACGAATGATGTACAGTACGCAAGCCGCAGGCCCGACGATTAAAACGTACTCTGAGCACGTTACCGCCCCGCGCGGTGCCACGAGGCAAGGACACAGGAGGAGCCCGAGTATGAAGATCTTGGTGTTGGGCGGGGACGGATACCTCGGCTGGCCGACTGCACTGCATCTGTCAGAGCAGGGCCATCAGGTCGCGGTCGCCGACAACTTCGCCCGCCGGGGGTATGACCACGAACTGGGTGTGGAGTCCCTGGTGCCGATCGAGCCGCTGCAGACCCGCATCGAGGTGTGGCGCGAGCTGACCGGCAAGACCATCGGAATGTACGTCGGCGACCTGACCGACCCGCTGTTCACTTACCACATCATCAATGACTTCGAGCCCGAGGCCGTGGTGCACTTCGCCGAGCAGCGGGCCGCGCCGTATTCGATGATCGACCGGCACCATGCCGTCTACACCCAGCAGAACAACGTGGTCGGCAACCTCAACCTGCTGTACGCGATCGCCGAGACCAACCCCGACATCCACCTGGTCAAGCTCGGCACGATGGGCGAGTACGGCACGCCGAACATCGACATCGAAGAGGGCTGGCTCGAGCTGGAGCACAACGGCCGCCGGGACCGGGTGCTGTTCCCCAAGCGGCCGGGCTCGTTCTACCACCTGTCCAAGGTGCACGACAGCCACAACATCGAGTTCGCGTGCCGGATCTGGGACCTGCGCGCCACCGACCTGAACCAGGGCGTGGTGTACGGCCAGCAGACCCCGGAGACCGCCCGCGACGAGCGTCTGGCCACCCGGTTCGACTACGACGCGGTGTTCGGCACGGTGCTGAACAGGTTCACCATCCAGGCCGTCATCGGCCACGCGCTGACCGTCTACGGCTCGGGCGGGCAGACCCGCGGCATCATCGACATCCGCGACACCGTCCGCTGTATCCAGCTGGCCTGCGAGAACCCGGCCGCCCGCGGTGAGTTCCGGGTGTTCAACCAGATGACCGAGTCCATGTCGGTCAAGGACATCGCCGAGACCGTCAAGCGCGCCTACCCCGGCGACGTCACGGTCGAGCGGCTGGACAACCCGCGCGTCGAGGCGCCCGAGCACTACTACAAGGTCAAGCACACCAAGCTGGTCGAGCTGGGCCTGGAGCCGCATCTGCTGTCCGACACGCTGATCGAGTCGATGTTCGACATCACCAAGCGGTATGCCCACCGCGTCCGCCTCGAGGCCCTGCGCCCCAACGTCTACTGGCGCGACCCGACGGCCGGTTAAGCAAGATCTGACCCGTCGAGCCACCGCCCGTTCGTCAAATTTCAGCGAACGGGCGGTGGTTTCACTTCTGAGCCACTGCTCGCAGGATCGCTCTCGCGTGCTCAGCCCATTGCGCGTCGTTGGCCGGCTCCCAGTGCCACTGTGACGCGGGTGGTGTGGTCGGCGCGCGGCCCAGCATGAACTGACCGACACTCGGTTCCAGCCGCCAGTCGGTACCGAACGCGCGCGCCGTGAGCTCGAGGTTCACCGACCCGAGCGCGCAGGGGGCGAGTCCCATTGCTGTGCATACCAGGTACAGGTTCTGTAGCAGCACGCCGACATCCTTGAGCACGGTGGAATAGGCGATGCCTTCGTACTTCCAGGACAGGCGGCGGAACCGCGCGGTCATCGTGATGAGCACGGGGGGCGGGGACTCTATCGCGGCGGCGTCGGCGGCGGCCCGCAGCAGGCGGTCGGCGAGCCGATGATCCTTGTTCACCGGCTCGAGGCTGTGCCCGAGCGGATCATAGTGGTACATCCCACGGGAAAGACCGGAGCAGTTCCCCACTGTGACGTAGAGCTCCAGCTCATAGCAGGCGCCGCCGCCCGGGTACGGGCGGTCGCTCAGCCTCCGGTCCGGCGTCTGGCCGGGGGCTGGCGCGCTCGACTCGGAAGAGGGGAGGATCAGCGAGCGAACCCGGGCGGCACGGTACAGCAGATCCCCGAGTTCTTCCGCGGTCACCGGCGCCGCGCCGTAGCGGCGCATCGATCGGCGGCCCTCCATGATGACCGCGAGTGGCGGCTCGGCGGACAGGGCCTCCCATGTCGGCCGGTGCAGCGGAAAGCCCATGTCCGGGGACCGGGGCCGGACAACCGGCTCCGGGGAGCCGTTGTGGCCCATCGGGTAGGTGCGGCCGGTAGGGAGATCGTGGCGTCCGATGTTGCTTCGGGTGTGGAACATCAGGTCAGCCGGGGACCAGCCGGCCCGGCTGGTCCCCTCAACGACGCCGATCCGGTCCTCGGCTTCATCGTCCGCTCCGACTACCATGCCGATGGCGGCCAGGTAAGCCAGCGCATCGGCGGCCAGGGACTGCGAGTACGGCCAGGCGCTCATCGACACGGCCGCGGCGACGGGACGACTCAGCGAACCCAGCAGCGCCAGCGCCTCGGGCCGGTGCAGCAGCACCCGGTGCAGTGACAGCGGCGATTCGAGACGGTACTCACGCCCGTCGGTCCCTAGCTGCGCGAAGGTTGACAGACGGACCCGCCGCTCGGTCGGGATCGGTGCCGGGCGGAATCTCGATTGGGGGGTGAGCGGCACCACTGACAACAGCGGCTGGCCGGACTCTATCCCCAGGGTCCGGATGACCAGCGGCTGCAACCGGTCGAGCACCTGATGGAGCAGCGCGAGGGATGCCGCGGCCGCCTGGTGTCCGGCCGGCCCGTTGCGCGCGCCGATGACATTCTCCAGGGAGATCGGACCGAGGAGCATTCGGCGCAGAGCCTCGCGCACCACCGGTGCGGGCCGCTGGATGATGATGTCACCCCAGTGGCTTCGCAGCTGGATCAGGTCATCACCGGAGTCCGGCTGGACCTGTACGTCCTCGCGCAGCGACCACAGTTCAGCCCCCCATTGGCCGCCGTTGCCGAGATCTGGCGTCATCTTCCGTGTTCCTAGACTCGCTCCTGGTCGCGGATTACCTCGTCGTCACCTCCGGCGCGACCCTGGTCCGTCATAGGTACACCGGTATCGGGTTCAAGTTCTCGTATGATGTCTGCTCGTCGACCCGGCCGAGGCGCACCGGAACGTCGTAGAGCCGCCCGGGAGCGAACCGCGGCCAGAAATGACGCAAGCCTGGAACCACTACCTTGACGACTGGCATCTTGATGTCGGGTCGGGTCTGGTTGAGGACCAGGATGTCCAGGCCCGCTCCGCGGGCCACCGCACACATGCGGTCGAGATCGAGGTACTGGCCCGGCTGGTAGCCATAGTCGTCCGGGGTCGCCGGCGCCTGTGCGTGATCGGGCAGGAGATAGCGCTGGTTATGTACCGTCGCGCTGCTCCACCAGGACAGCAGGTGGGGATCATCCACCGCATATCCCATGCCATCGGCCCGGACGTCCGCCACGGCCCACATCAGCTGCCCGAGTTCGGTCAGCGCGCGGCGCAGCGCTATGTGCGGGTCGAAGTGGGCGCCGAAGCCGGACATGATGTCCTCGGCCGGCTTGTCGGTACGCCGGGAGATCGCCGCCATGGCGGGGATGCCGAGGTCCGAAGTCACGTCGAGAACCCAAAGCTGACGGTTGAGGCGGCGATACATTCCGGGGAGCGCGGAAATCCAAGGATCGTCGAACGAATCGAGGATGACCCCACGCTGGTAGGTGCGGTTGTACCACCACAAGGCCACGGCATCGCGTTCCACAAGTTCGAAGAAGCCTTGCAGTATCGCGTCTTCCAGGCTGCCGCCGGCCGCGCTGCCGTTGGAATCCGACCGCACGGACACGGGTGTGCGTCCCGGGTCGGGATTGAAATACACCATGGCAGTGGGCAGCAGCTTGTGCTCATGGCTCAGCAGCGACCAGGCCGGGGTCCAGTTGGTGACCGCCCGCTCGTCGAACGGTTCGGGCACGCGGTGGAACGGTGCGCAGGTCGCGTTCCACCGTGCGCGATCAGCGTACTGACGCTCATGAAAGAGCTGGCAGGTGCCGGGATGCACGGCCTTGTCGCCGAGGCCGCGGTAACTGTCCCTGATCGTGAGTTCATCACCGTCAAGGGTCGCGCTGTAGCGCTCCACCGCCTCGCACAGCGCGGCCACCCTGGCTTCGAGCTCGGTCACGCCCTTCCCGCCGCTCTGCGAGCGTAGCCCCGCCCGCAGTGCGCCAATGCTGCTTTCCGTCATCGCACGGTTTCGTCCCGACAGGTAGGCGTGCAGGAAATCGGGGCACCTAGGGTCACGCCGCACCTCGCCTACGATGCCCGTCACCGGATCGACCAGGTGGCCATACATCTCGAGTACCGTCGGTAGAGGAAGGACGCGCTGCCCGTTGCCCGCATTAGCGGCCTCGAGGATCGGGCGCGGGACCAGGGTCACTGGCTTGGAGGTCTGGACCGCGACCAGACCGGGGTCGCCGCAGGACGCGCATTGCGGACGGCGTGCCACCTCGTGATGGTCGCCGCGCAAGGTGAGGGTGTCCAGGACGTACACGCACAACTGGCCGTCGTATCGGATACCTGCCAGCCACTTCGCCGCCTCGAGCACGGCGATGTGGAGTCCGGCGGAAAGGCTCGCGGGCAGCGATGCCGACCGCGGTAGCCTGGGCCCCGAGTTCCCGTTGCTCTTGCCGTTACCCGCGCCCTCCTGGCTGAGGAAGCCGCCGAGCCGGTTGCCGGCGAGTCGCTTCGCCAGGCAGGCCCAGCAGGGGCCCGTACCAGGCTGGAACACCGGGCCGATCCACGCGACCGCGCCGGATGGCTTGGCCAGCAGCCACGGCCGTCGGCTGGCGAGCTGGCCGGCGTTTATGCCGGCCAGCGCCGGGTCCAGAAAGTCTTCGCAGATAACGAGGGAGAAGACCGCCGTATCACCGTCCGCCTCTCGCAAGATGAGGCCGGAACTCCGGCAGGCGTCGGCGACGGCGCTGGCGTCGGCGCTTCCCGTCGTGATGATTTCTATGGGCGAGGAAGCGAGAGCCGACGCGGCGTTGCCGGGTTCAATACCAGCCAGGCTCCAGTAGGCGCGGCCACCGTCGCCCGGTGCTGCTTCCTCAGTCCGGAAATAGCTAATGAGTCCCGCGTCCGACAGTCGGGCAAGCATATTCTCCACCTCGGCGGCCGTAAGACTGGCTGACAGTTCCCGCTTTACCTGGGCGACTGTCCTGGTACCGTCCAGCAGCGGGGCGAGACGCTCGATTGACGATCCCGTCAGCGCGGTGACCTGTCGCTCCGACACGAGGCAGACCGCCTCTGCCGGGATCGTCGCCACCCGCAGGTGCGTCTTGAACGAGACCAGCCTCGAATCCGCGGGCTCCATTGCACCCTCAGTTGTATGACGCTGACGAATTGGTGGTGTGAAGGTAATCGGCGTTACTCCAGCACCCGAAGGCGCCATCGCTGAACTCATCAAGAGTCTCGATTACCAAATTCGAGACGGCGGACCTTGACTGGACGGGCACCGCGATGCCACTGACGAGGGATTGGACTGCGATGTCCTGCAAAGGTGAGGTAATGTTCATGATATCGCCCTAACAAGCAGAGTTCTTCCTGGCTGAGCGGATGCTTCCGCACTTGAACACGAGTGTGCGTCCGGCCAGGAAGTGGCGCAAGTGCCGCGCTCATTCAGACCATGTGAATCCTTCATCACACGGAGCACATGAGACGCAAGACCTTAAAGGCATGAATTACCCATCCGCGTTTCGTGAATTTTTCACTATGGGGTGTGCCACATGATCATTAGCATTGTGTGCACCGTTCACGTGGCTTGGAGGAAGGGGTTATCGGGCCACATGTAAGCTGAAAAGTACCGTGACCGAAAGTGATCCAAGAGAACAGCGTGCCTGTCGTGACTGTCGTGTCACTTGGGGTCGCTGAGCGGGGCTCGCCGCGCCCGGTAGTAACCGACAAGAAACGAAAACTTATCATCCTGGTACGCATGATCACGTATACCATTGGCTGAAGGTGCGAGGGACCCGATTTCGTTAGCCTGGTCAGCGTGCCGGGGCTCACTCGGAGAGTTCTTATGCCGGGACTCAGAGTACGGACAGGCTGGTTCTCAACAGTCCCCGTGGCGGGGAACCGTGAGGGAGACACGGAAGGGGAGCCGGGCGAGGGGGATTTTCATGCGTCCGCCGGACACAAAATCCCCGGCGGGCCGCCCTTGGCGCAGTTGATCATGCTCGCGGTGGTGTGCGTGTTCGTCACCGTGGCCGCGCTCGAGCTGGTTGAGTCGAAATTCCCGTCACGCGCGCTTGAGCTGGAGGTGGGCATCCCAGCTCTGGTCTTGCTGTTCGGCCTGACCGTCTGGATCATCTCCGGGGCTGCCGAGCACTGGCCGCCGTGGCAACGGACTGCACTGCTGCTGGCCGAGGGCCTGGTCACCTACCTTCCGATGGTCGTCCTCGGGAAGCTGTGGGCCGGCGGTGCCGGGTTCTTCGCCGGGTCGGCCCTGCTGCTGCTTTCTGGCCGGGCAGCCTGGGCGGTGTTCGCCACCGCGGTCGGCAGCATGCTGGCGGGCAGCGTGGTGGCGGTGCTCACGGTGCCGCGCTTCAGCGGGGATGAGGTCGCCTACCTTCCCCTGTCCGCGCTGGTCCTCGGCCTGGTGGTATTCGGGCTCGCCCGGCTGTCGCTGCTGATCAGGTACGTGCACACCCGGCGCGGCGAGCTGGCCCAGCTCGCGGTCATCCGGGAGCGCATGCGGTTCGCCCGGGACCTGCACGACCTGCTCGGCTACAGCCTGTCCGCGATCACCCTGAAGGCCGAGGTCACGCGGCGGCTGGTGGGCAGCAACCCGGGCCGCGCCCGCGACGAGCTGGCCGAGGTGCTCGACATCGCCCGCCAGGCCCTGGCCGACGTCCGCATCGTGGCCAGCGGCTACCGCAACATCTCGCTGGCCAAGGAGGCCAGCTCGGTCTCCTCGCTGCTCACCGCGGCGGGCATCGGCGCCCGGGTCGAGATCAACTGCGGGATGCTGGACGAGAAGGCTGATACCGTGCTGGCCACCGTGCTGCGCGAGACGGTGACCAACATCCTGCGGCACAGCGCCGCGCGGCACTGCGAGATCGAAGCGGGCATCGCGGCCAACGCCATCCGGCTTACCGTGGCCAACGACGGCGTGCCACGCTCGGCGTCGACCTCACGGCACGGCGGCGGACTGGAGAACCTGTCCACCCGGATGGCGAGCATAGGCGGCCAGCTCAGCGCGAGGGTACGTCCGGATGGCTGGTTCGAGGTGGTGGCCGAGGCACCGCTGGCGACGGCGTCGGAAGGGCACGCCGTGGAGGCTCACTTCAGCCAGCTCAAGGGAGCATGACGGATGCCAGGACCGGGCGGGCAGGCCGGCTGGCTGTCAGCCCCGGCTTCGCCCGAAATGCCGGAAGACGCGGCGGTAGGCGACTGGGGCCAGGATGCGCAGTCGCTGCCGGTGCTGGAGGCGATCAACGGCAGCCCCCGGCTGGCCCGCGGCATCGTACTGACGGTCTTGCTGGTCTATGCCGCCATCCAGACGATTGACCTTGCCGTGTCACCGCTGCCTTCGCACGGGACCCAGCTGGTCGTCGACATCCCTGCCATCGTCGGATTGTGCGCCCTCACGGTCTGGGTCACCTCCGCCGCCGCTGAGCACTGGCCGCCACGGCTGCGGCTCGCGGTATTGCTGGCCGAGGGCCTGCTTACCTACATCCCCATCATCGTCTTCGGGAAGCTGTGGGGCGACATGGGGGGATTCTTCGCCGGATCGGTCCTGCTGCTGCTGTCGGCCTGGATGGCGTGGACGTTGTTCGTCACCGTGGTCGGCAGCATCCTCGTGCTCTCCGCGCTGTGGTCCCTCAACGCCTACAACGCCGCCTACCTGACGCTCTCCACGCTGGTCCTGGGTCTGGTGGTGTTCGGGCTCGCCCGGCTGTCGCTGCTGATCAGGTACGTGCACGCGACGCGCGGCGAGCTGGCCCAGCTCGCGGTCATCCGGGAGCGCATGCGGTTCGCCCGGGACCTGCACGACCTGCTCGGCTACAGCCTGTCCGCGATCACCCTGAAGGCCGAGTTCACCCGCCGGCTGGTGGGCAGCAACCCGGGCCGCGCCCGCGACGAGCTGGCCGAGGTGCTCGACATCGCCCGCCAGGCCCTGGCCGACGTCCGCATCGTGGCCAGCGGCTACCGCAACATCTCGCTGGTCAAGGAGGCCAGCTCGGTCTCCTCGCTGCTCACCGCGGCGGGCATCGACGCCCAGGTGGAGATCAACTGCGGGATGCTCGACGAGAGAGTCGACACGGTGCTGGCCACGGTGTTGCGCGAGGCGGTGACCAACATGCTCCGGCACAGCACCCCGCGGCACTGCGAGATCGAGGCGGGCATCACCGGCGACCACGTCTACCTGCGCGTCGCCAACGACGGCGCGCCACGTTCCGGCGCGTCCGGGCGCAACGGCGGCGGCCTGGACAACCTGACCAGCCGGATGACCGCGATCGGCGGCCAGCTCACCGCCCGCAGCCGCGATGCTGGCTGGTTCGATATAGCCGCCCAGGCCCCTATCACGCCCTCCGCCGCACACCAGCCAGTCTGCCGCACTGAGCCGCGCTAGCGGCGCTCGCGCGGCTCGCCGGTGACGGCGCGGGTGGTTACTGCCTGGCCAGCAGCATGTCGTTGAGAAGCTCGATCGCGTCACGCGGCGTCCGCAGCTCACTCATCTTCTCTTCCGGCACCTTCACACCGAACTCCTGCTCGATCCGCGCCGCTGATTCCATCAGGGCGAGCGAATCGTAGCCGAGATCTTCGAATGGAATGTCGGAGAAGTCATCGCACGCGATCGCGTCAGTTTCGCCCGCGCAGGCGATCAGGATGCGGCGGAAGTCCTCGATTGTCATGGGATTTTCGCCTTCCGTGAGTGAAGGTTTACAGATACACAATGCGGAATTAGCTGTCATGATTACACCGGATCAGTTGCCACTATTCCTGTGGCCGCTCAAGCACCGCTTGAAGCCGGGTTGGTCCGCGGACCGTTCCGCAGCCTGATTCCGGTTGAGCAAGATCGGAGGTGATTCGGGCTGGTGCGGAGCGCAGGCTGGGATACATGCATGAGCTGACTGTGAGGAATTCACGTGGTGCGGCGGTGGCTGACCGGCCGAGGGCCGGGGCGGCTGGGCCGGCTGCGGCTGTCTCGGATGGCGTGGTGCTGCTAGCTGATGGTGAGTCGGTGGCCGATCTGCGCCGCCGGGTCGCTCGTGCCGCCGGCCACGCGACCCGGATCCCGTCTGAAGGGCTGGCCGGGCTGGCCGCCGCGCTCGCGGACGGGCTGGCGGGGCGGCCGTACCGGGCCGCTGTGGTGGCGGCCAGCCCGGCTCAGGCGGCTACCCGGCTGGCCCGGGTGCTGGACCTGCTCGACCAGGACCCAGCCGGGCGGGTGACCGATCCGGCGGGCGGGATGTTCACCGGGATCGCGTGCGGGCCGCCGCGGATCGGGTTCTTGTTCCCCGGGCAGGGCTCGGGGAAAGGCGATGACGCCGCCGGCGCGCTGGCGCGGCTGTTCCCCGCCGCCGCCGAGCTGTTCGCCTCGGTGCCGCTGCCGCCCGGCGATGACCCCGCCGCGACCGCCATCGCCCAGCCGCGGATCACCCGCTCCACCGCTGCCGGGCTGCGAGTGCTGGACCTGCTGGGTATCGAGGCATCGTGGGCCACCGGCCACTCACTGGGCGAACTGTCGGCGCTGTGCTGGGCCGGGGCGATGACCGAGGCCGAGCTGATCACCCTGGCCGGGCTCCGCGGCCAGGTCATGACCCAGGCCTCCGCGGGCGGCGGCGCCATGGCCGGCATCGCCGCCCCCGCCGACCAGGTGGCACCGCTGCTGGTCGCCGAGCCGGTCGTGATCGCCGGCTACAACGGCCCCGCCCAGACCGTCATCTCCGGCCCCGCCCGCGCCGTCGAACGCGTCCGCGTTATCGCCGCCGAACACGGCTGGCGCACCGCCCGGGTCGCGGTCTCCCACGCCTTCCACTCCCCCGCCGTCACCCCCGCCGCGACCGCCATGGCCGCCCGGCTGGCCAGCTGGCAGTTCCGGCCGCTCCAGCGCACCGTGGTCTCCACGCTGACCGGCGACATCATCCCCCGCGACACCGATCTTGCCGCCCTGCTGGTCGCCCAGATCAGCCAGCCCGTCAAGTTCGCCCACGCCCTGACCCGCATGGCCGCGGACACCGACCTGCTCATCGAAGTCGGCCCCGGACGCATCTTGTCGAGGCTCGCCGCCCAGATCACGCCCCTCATCCCCGCCATCCCCCTGACCACCGACAGCCCCGTCGCCACCAGCCTGCTCACCATCGTCGCCGCCGCCCACACCCACGGCACCGCCCTCCAGCACCACCACCTCAACTCGACTCTGTCCTCGCTGGCGAGCAGGCCTGGGTGACGATGATGGCAACGCTGGAGGCGCATCCCAGGCGCCGCCATGGTCACGATCGGGGCAGAACGCTGATCACTGACATCGAGCTGTCGGTGGACGATAACCCCTACCTGGCTGAGCACCCGCTCGACGGCTCGCTGATGTTCCCAGTCGTGCTGGCCATGGAAGCCATGGCCCGGGTCGCTGCTCCGCTCGGCATGGCGGAATGCCCGCCGGTCTTCGAGAACGTCGAGTTCCTCAGCCCCATCGTCATCCCACTCGACGGCTCGGAAACCATCAGAGTCGTCGCGCTCAACCGTACCGACCGGGTCGACGTCGCGATAGGCAGCCGCGGTACCGGCTTCCGGAAGGATCATGTCCGGGCGGTGCTGCGCCACACCGGTACCGGACCGCCCGCCATCGCCAAGCGCCGGCCCGTCGCTGAAGGCGCGCGAGTCCCGCTCGATCCGGCAACGGACCTGTACGGCGGAGTGCTGTCGGCGGGCAGGCGCTCGCAGCGCATCCTGGGCTACCGCAGGCTGGCTGCCAGGTCGTGCGTAGCGGAGATCTCGGCACCACCCTCGGCGCCCGCGTGGTCTGCCTCACTTCCGGCGGCTCCAGCCGCTCCGGCGGCTCCAGCCGCCGGTACGATGCTAGGCGACCCGGGGACCCGTCAGGCATTCCTCGACGCCATCCAAGGGTGCGTCCCCGACGCGACGCTGCGCCCGGTCGGCGTCGAGCGGATCTATCCAGCGACGACGTTCAGCGTCGGCGATCCGGCGGGTGATGCGGGGCAGGTGGTGTTGTGTGCGGCCGAACGACACCGGTATGGCGACACCTACACCTACGACCTCGACGTTCTCGCTGCCAACGGGATGCTCCTCGAAAGCTGGCGTGGGCTGCGGCTGGCGGCCGAGCAGCGGAGCTACGGCAGCGGTTCGTGGGTGCCCGGACTGCTCGGGCCCTATCTGGAACGCAGACTGGCCAGCCTCGTTCCCGGCAGGCTCAGGTGCGTGGTGGAACACGACAGCGGCGATCCGGATTCCCGGCGCGAGCAGACCACAGCGGCGGTGCGCCGGATGCTGGGACGGCCTGCGATGGTGTGGCACCGCGAGGACGGCCGTCCCGAAGTCGCCGAGGAGGGCACCTTCGTCGCCGCGACCCATGGCGCCGGCATCATGCTCGCCCTCGTCGGCGCCGCGAGACTCGGCTGCGATGCGAGAGCGATCAACGAGCGGTCGCGAGACGAATGGCTCGCTCTACTGGCCGGTGATCAGCTCGGGCTGGCGGAAATGATCGGACGCGAGGTAGCTGAGCCGTTGTCGGCCGCCGCCACCCGGGTGTGGTCAGCCGCTGACTGCCTGCACCAGGCGGGCAGTCCCCGTGCCACGCCCATTGTGCTCGTCCGCTCAGGATCAGACGGCTGGGTCACGCTCGGCTGCGGACCCGCGCGGATCGCCACCTTTCTGGCGCCGCTGCGCGATTTGCCGCATCCGGTTATGTTCACGATCTTGCTGGAAGGCCGTGGCCGTGAATCTTTATTACGAGTACCGGCATGTCGTCGGCTGCGAGGAAACCGGCCATGCCGGGACCGTCTATCACGCGAACTTCGTGCGCTGGCAGGCGCGGTGCCGGGAGATGTTTCTCTTCGAGCACGTACCGAGCGTGTTCGATGAGTTTCGCAGGGGTCTGCGGCTGGTCCCGGTCGCATCGGGTTGCGAGTACCTGACGGGGATCCGGGCCTTCGACCAGGTCTCCGTCAGGATGCGCCTCGCCGGGGTGACCCGGACCGAAATCGGCTTGATCTACGACTGTGTGCGCGTCGAGGATGGAGCGGACGAGTTGGTCGCCCGGGCCTGGCAGCGGCACGCCTGCGTACGAAGTTCCGGCGGTGCCATTGTGGCCGCCCAGGTGCCGGAGCCGCTGCGGCTGGCGCTAGAGGGTTATCCGCTCGACATGCCGCGGCGCGGCTGCCCCGCTGGGCTAAGGGTCGCGGGAAGGGTCTGACCGCGTCAGCACGCTCGCACACGCGCCGCGGTAATGGCAGCCAGCCCGAGTCGTACGCCGTCTTGATCGCGTCCACCCGGTTGCGCGCGTTCAGCTTGGTCACGATGGTCGTGAGGTAATTGCGCACCGTCCCGACCGACAGATGCATCGCCGCCGCGATCTCGGTTGGCTCGGATCCCTCGGCCGCCCGGCGGAGGACCTCATGCTCCCGAGGGGACAGGGGGTTCTGGCCGCCTTCCCAGGTGGAGACGGCCAACTGCGGATCGATTACCCGGCGCCCGGCAGCGATGCTGCGGATAGCGGTGGCAAGCTGTTCTGGCGGGGCGTCCTTGAGCATGTAGCCCGACACGTGGGCGGCCAGCGCGCGTCGCAGCGTCCCCGCTCGCCCCAGATTGGTCAGGATGAGGACCCGGCATTCCGGCATGACGTCGTGGAGTTCCGCGGCCGCGGAAAGCCCGTCCAGACCAGGCAGGTCGATATCGATGATCGCGATGTCAGGTTTGTGGGTGAGCGCACCCGGGACGATGTCCTGTCCGCACTCGACCGCCGCGACCACCTTGAGGTCGGGCTCGAGCTCGATGAGAGCGACCAGTGCGCCGCGTACCATCGCGACGTCCTCGGCAAGCAAGATCCTCAGGGTGAGCAATGACCACGCCCCTTCGCTCCCAGCAGCCCATCGGGGGATGGCCAACGCGGCATGAGATCTGGTACGTCTCCCGGCTCCAAGCGGCACCACCGACGAACCAGACAGAATGTGCACCCCGTCCGGCCATTTGACTCCCTAGTGTGATCACGGTCTGCCTGCCCGACCGCAAAACGCCACTATCCCACCGGAAATGTAACACCGTGATCTGCTATGCGCTAGCATTTCACAGCCTGTTACCGGCCTGCTCCGTCAGGTGGGCTATAGCGGAGATGAACCGGCGCGAAGTTGCGCCATCGCCCATGGCCCTGACTCAAGTCCCGGATCCCTGGACAAGATGGCCAGCTGCAGACGCTGCAGCTTTGGACAGGGCTCGATACCCAGCTCTCGCTGAAGTACGGACCGGAGCCGCTGAAATGCCTCCAGGGAGCGACCGACATAGCCGGACCGATAGAGCGCGAGCATCAAGAACGCGCAGATGTTCTCGTTCATCGGATTCCTGGCCGCCGCCAGCGTCAGTTCGCCCAGCATGTCGGCATGCCGGCTGAGCGCCAGATCGGCTTCCACACGTCGCTCCAGTACGCCAAGCCGGTTCTGTTCCAGCGATGTCACCTCGAGTTCGAGCACGCGCCCGATCCGCACATCCACCATGGCCGGGCCGCGCCAGAGCTGGAGCGCACGGCTGAGTTGCTCAGATGCGGCGAAATAGTCGCCCGCCTCGGCCGCTGTCCGGCCGGTCCGGGCCAGGTCGTCGAACTCCTCGACATCGGTTTGGCAGGCGCCGTCCTCCAGTAGATAACCGCAATGGCGAGTGCCTAGGAGCGTTCGCACCGAGGGGTTGCCGGGCTGAGCGTCAGCCAGCGCGTTACGCAGTTGCAGAATATAGGTCTGCAGCGTCGTAGCGTAACTTCGCGGCGGCCGATCACCCCACAGTTCCTCGATAAGCGTCGACACGGTGACAATACGGCCGGCGTTCAGTGCCAGGAGAGCCAGTACCTGGCGCTGCTTGGTAGCGCTCGGCACCACCGACCTCTCATCGAGACGTGCGGATAGCGGACCCAGCAGACCGATGCTGAGCTGTCCGAATGCACTGCTCATCTCATTTTCCCTTGTAAACAGAATGCTGCATGAGAGAAATTTGACCCCGATAGATTCCCTTCTTTGAGCTTGCGTCGAGTTCCGCTATACAACCAGTGATCATGTAATGAATCTCACCGTGAATGATTCACAAGCGATGGCTGATGCGCTTACAGAGCTTGACCGGCTGGCACCGGCCAGCCGCGGCTGGCATGCGGGCCGGCGCACGGAACTCCGCCGGCTTTCGAGTGTTTCTCCAGGATGTACCCGCACGCTCAGGACTTGCAGGTGTCCGCATCGACCACGAGAGCAGGGCCGAGGAGCATGCACGACATCAAGAGCAATCCGGTGGAGCCACTATGACCGACAGAAGAGTCGTGATCACCGGGATCGGCGTCGTTGCCCCCGGCGGGGTCGGTACCAAAGCGTTCTGGGAGGCGATCACCTCTGGGCGTTCTGCGACGAGGCAGATCACTGCCTTCGACGCGACGGCATTCCGCTCTCGGATAGCCGCTGAGGTTGATTTCGATCCGGTGCAGGCAGGACTATCCCCTCGCGAGATCCGTCGCCTGGACCGCGCGGCACAGTTTGCCGTGGTCGCCACCAGGGAGTCGATGAGCGACAGCCGGCTGGAGCAGGGACGACTCA
>Ga0213881_10000707_pt1 | contig 18885 bp, 17 predicted proteins | sample BarmaccoBMER_R08_FD_160104 | JGI IMG/M metagenome (GOLD analysis project Ga0213881, IMG submission 160104) | Barbacenia macrantha exposed rock microbial communities from rupestrian grasslands, the National Park of Serra do Cipo, Brazil - ER_R08 ... | reverse complement strand
CTGCGGTTAGAGATAATCAACAAATACACTTACTCTTTGTAGGTAGGTTAGTTCCTTATAAACTAAAATTTCTGAGAAAGTGATTGAAGAGAAATGCAATGCATCAATGTTGATCTATAAGCGAAAAGACACATACTTTTTTGAGTTGTATACAGGTAATGACAAAAAGCTTAAAATTTGATATTCTTGTACGGGGATAGGAGGTTTTAGATTGTTATCTTAAATATTCAGCGTGGATAAATACATAAAGTCTACAGACTCTAGCAAGGTTTGCAAAGTTCTCTTTTCCTGCACCATGTCCGTCAATCAGCCAACCTAGAGGATAATTATGAATTCAACTTTGATGTTTCGTCTCGATCAAGCTTACTTGAGAGACCTCGCTACTAAATACCGCGAAGCCTATTCTCAGGCTAAGCCATTTCCACATGTTGTCATTGATAATTTTTTGCCTGAGCCTATATTGGATGATGTGCTACAGGAGTTTCCCAAAGTCAACTCCGTCGATTGGCAAAAGTTTGATAGCAGCGCTGAAAAGAAACTTGCTTTTGAGCGAGAGCAACAGATTGGAGACAGTACGCGTCTGCTTCTCTATCTATTAAACTCTTCAACTTTTATGGATTTCTTGGAGAATCTAACAGGTATTAGCGGTATTATACCTGACCCTCACTTGGTCGGGGGGGGTCTTCATCAGATAGAAAGAGGCGGATACTTAAAGATACATGCAGATTTCAATCGGCATACTAGACTGAAGCTCGACCGCCGACTGAACCTTCTAATTTACCTTAACAAAAATTGGCAAGAAGAATATGGAGGTCATCTGGAACTATGGGATAAGGGTATGACTCAATGTGAAAAAAAGGTGCTGCCGATTTTTAATCGATGTGTCATTTTCAACACAGACGATTACTCTTACCACGGTCATCCTCAGCCTTTAACCTGTCCTATAGGGCAAACGCGGAAGTCATTAGCTCTTTACTATTACACTAACGGACGACCAGATGGGGAGGTGTCTGATAATCATTCAACTTTGTTTCGGGCTCGTCCAGAAGGTGATTCAGGACTAGAGAAATCTTCAGGTATTGAGTTTAAAGCTATTTTACAAAAGTTAGTTCCTCCAATTTTGATTGATGCACGGAACTACCTGAAAAAAAGAATCTAATCCCATGTATGACTCAACTCAGCTCAACAGTTTGACTCGTTTAATTGTCATCATCCTGAATTACCGAACGCCAGGTTTGACAGTTGACTGTTTGCATTCGTTGGTGAGCGAGGTACAGTCGCTGCAGGGCACCCGTGTTGTAATTGCCGATAACGCTTCTGGTGATGGCTCAGTTGAACAAATTCAATCTGCAATTGAAACTGAGGGTTGGGGTGACTGGGCATCGCTCATGCCATTAGCAACAAATGGTGGCTATGCCTTTGGTAACAATGCTGTTATCCGCATGGCGCTACAATCTGCTAACCCACCACCTTATTTTTTGTTGCTTAACCCAGACACAATTGTTCGCCCAGGGGCCCTAAAAATACTCTTTGATTTTATGGAGCAACACCCAGATGTGGGGATTGCTGGTAGTCGTTTGGAAGATCCTGATGGTACACCCCAGCAATCAGCTTTTCGCTTTCATAACGTCTTGAGTGAGTTTGATTTTGGCTTGCGTTTGGGAGCGATATCTAAATTGCTGTCGAGATGGGCAGTTGTGCCTCCCATTTGTGCTGAAGTTTGTCAAGCTGATTGGGTGGCCGGGGCAAGTATGATTGTTCGGCGCGAAGTTTTTGAGTCTGTGGGTTTACTGGATGAGAAATACTTCTTATATTTTGAAGAAGTGGACTTTTGTCTGCGGGCGAGAAAGTCAGGTTGGTCTTGCTATTATGTACCCCAGAGCCGAGTCGTACATCTGGTGGGGCAAAGTTCAGGGGTGACGGATACAAAGTTGCCACCTCGACGTATACCTAAGTACTGGTTTGATTCTAGGCGACGATACTTTCTCAAGCATTATGGTTGGTCCTATGCTGCCCTAGCTGATACGGCTTGGGTAGTTGGTTTTGTTTTGTGGAGATGGCGGCGAGTGCTCCAACGCAAGCCAGATCAAGATCCACCAAAGATGCTGAGCGATTTCTTGTTAAACAGCGTGTTTCTTAAGGGGGGTGAAGTTTGAGTACTTCAGAACCTCCTTTAGGACTATGGCAACAGATTAAAGAAGATTGGGAAGCCCACGGACGGGATTGGACGAAGCCTGGGTTTCGGGCAGTGGCTGTGCAACGCTTTGGTGTCTGGAGAATGGCAATTCAACCTAAGCTTCTGCGAGCGCCATTCAGTATTCTCTACCGAGCTCTATATCGCAAGATAAGGAATGGATATGGAATCGATTTGCCCTATACAGTAAAGCTTGGTCGCCGTGTGGTTATTGAACACCATGGAGCGATTATTATTCATGGATATTGTTTTATTGGAGACGACTGTATCATCCGTCAAGGAGTAACTCTAGGGAATCGTTACTTGGAGCGTCCACTTGAAGCACCGAAGTTGGGCGATCGCGTCAATGTTGGTGCTGGGGCAAAAATCCTTGTTAATGTCTCCATTGGAGATGATGTAAATATTGGTGCCAATGCTGTGGTGCTGTCAGATATTCCCTCTGGTAAGACGGCAGTTGGTATACCTGCTAAGATTATCGATTCTAAAAGTTCTGGAGACAATACTTAATTTATAACGATAAAGGAAAAACTTTATGAGCTTATAGCATTTAAAAACAGCACATCAGTCTTTGAGAAAAATTCTAAATCGTATATTTTTGCTCTCAAAGGTTAAACCATTTATTTGTTGCTGGGATTCCCGAATTAGCAAAACTAGGTATTTCTAGCTGACTGATACTAGCAGGAGCGGTCGAAGCTTTAGAAGCATGTACTATATGAGGTAATAACATGAGTAAGGAGCCAATCGTTTCTGTCTTGATGCCTGTTTACAACGCCCAACGGTACGTTGCCCAAACAGTGGAGAGTATATTAGCGCAGACCTTCACAGACTTCGAGTTCATTATTATAAATGATGGCTCTACAGACAAATCGCTGAAGATTCTTGAAGCTTATGTAGCAAAAGACAAGCGGATTCGTCTAACCAGTCGTGCAAATAAGGGTCTAACCCCAACGATGAACGAGATGCTAGCTCAAGCTAGAGGAGAGTTCGTTGCCATCATTGAAAATGATGATATCGCTTTGCCAGAGCGTCTGGCTCTTCAAGTAAAATTTCTTCAAGATCAACCTGATTACGTTGCTGTTGGTGGAGCCCAAGAGTTAATTGACGAGAAAGGACGCCTGCTCACTCGTCTCGAACTACCACTACAGAACGATGAGATTCAAAAAGATGCCCTGGCTGGACACGGCAGCATCTGTCATCCAGGCTCTACGATTCGCCGAACCGCACTACTAGAGATTGGTGGATATAACGAAACAATGCGACTAGCTCACGATTTGGATTTGTGGCTGAGACTAGGTGAAGTTGGTGCATTGGCTAATTTGCAAGAGACAGTAGTAAAGTATAGACTGCACAAAAATTCACTCAGCGAGCAGAAAGGAATGCAACAGCGTCAGGAGGCACGGGAAGCCTGCGAAAGAGCATGGCAACGACGGGGAATTCAAGGTCATTTTGAGGCAACGGAGCTGTGGCGTCCTGGACCAGACCGTGCCTCTCAGCACCACTTCATGTTGCAATACGGCTGGTGGGCATTTAACAGTGGTCAACGTCAAACGGCATTAGTCTATGCGACAAGAGCTATCACAGCTCTACCCTTTGCCATCGAGGGCTGGAAACTACTGGCTTGTGCAGCGCTTAAACCAGTGCCAACGGGTTGTGACTCAAAGCAGCTTTAGATGATATTTACTAAGTAGACCATTACGAAGATGCCGATTCCGATAATTTGGCTAGCAAGATAAGAAAAAAAGCCTATGTCATCGTTTGTAAGTATCGTTATACCAATGTGTAACGCTGAGCCTTATATATCGACTACTTTAGCTTCAATTCTACAGGAACGAGAAATTTCATTGGAAGTAGTGATTGTCAACGATGGTTCCACAGATGCTTCCCTTGAACGGATATTAGCCATTGATGATGAGAGAGTACAGGTGATTAATGGCCCTTGCAGGGGTGCAGCTGATGCAATGAATGCGGGACTTGCTGCAGCCCGTGGTGAAATTATTATGCGTTGTGATGCCGATGACCAATATACACCACAACGCATAACTAGGGAGGCCACCTGGCTATCTAAGCATCCAAAGTTTGGGGCAGTTTGCGGCAACTATTCCACCATTGATGCCAAGGGACACCTAATCACGAATTTTAAATGTGGGGAAGTTGCTGAAGAAATTACGGAGGAATTACGCAACGGAATTACTCGAACCCACTTTGGCACTTATGCAGTACGTGCCGAGGTGTTGAGAGCCGTGGGCGGTAACCGTCAGTATTTTGTTACTGCTGAAGATATAGATTTACAGCTACGCATAGGGGAGTTGTGCAGAGTCTGGTTTTTACCTGAATACATGTATCAATACCGACTGCATGATAGCTCTCTCACCCACAAGCAAAGTAATGTCGAGCGGGAGTTTTTCGAGTCCCTAGCGCGTGAGTTTCAACGGCAGCGACTTACTCAAGGTAGTGATGACCTGCAGCGTGGTTGTCCGCCTGTTCCGCCAAAGAGTGGCACTAAAGCCATGAAGTCCGCAGAACATATCCAGGGACTACTAATGGGTAGTGCTTGGCAGCAGCATCAAGCTGGTCACAAACAGCAGGCGATAGCTCTAGGAATACGTTCAGTTATTGCTCAACCCGGCAACATAGTAGCATGGCGCAGCCTGTTAGCTTTGGCTGTGAAGAAAGCAAGATGAAAATTACTTTTGTTATGGGTAGCGGTCTGACTCTTTCCGGTGGTGATCGCGTGATTGCAACTCATGCAGTACGTTTGAAGCAGCGCGGTCATGATGTTTTGGTCATTTCTAGACCTAAAGGCAAACCAAGTCTGAGGCAGCAAATCAAGTCGATGCTGAAAGGGCAGGGGTGGATTGCTACTGCTAAAAACGAGCCATCACACTTCGATGATATAGATGTTCCATGTAAAGTTATCGAGCGCTATCGTCCGATTGTCGATGCCGATGTCCCTGATGCTGATGTAGTTATTGCTACCTGGTGGGAAACGGCTGAGTGGGTGTGGCAGCTGTCACCGTCCAAAGGTGTTAAAGTGCACTTCATGCAAGACTATGAAGTTTGGGGAGGAACCACTGAGCAGGTTGATGCTAGCTGCCGTTTAGCGATTCCTAAGATTGTGATTGTAGGCTGGGTTCGGGATCTGCTTCAGAAAAAATTCAATCAAGCCCCCTTGGCACTTGTTCCCAATAGTGTAGACACCGAGAAATTCTACGCTCCACCTCGTCAAAAGCAATCAATTCCTACTGTTGGACTCACTTACACTACGATGTACAACAAAGGTTGTGACATTAGCATTCAAGCATACCGCATTGTCCAGCAAGTCATTCCCAATTTGCATCTCATTGCCTTTGGTAGTCAACCCATTACACCAACTTTACCATTGCCGCCTTCAGCAACATATATATGCTGTGCCCCGGAACACCAACTGAAGGAACTTTACAGCAAGTGTGATGCGTGGTTGTTTGGCACCCGGATTGAAGGATTTGGTTTACCTATTCTAGAGGCAATGGCTTGTCGGACTCCGGTCATCGGTACACCTGCGGGTGCAGCTCCAGAACTCCTCACTCATGGGGTTGGGATTATTGTGAAACCAGAAGATCCCGAAGATATGGCAAAAGCTATAGAGCAAATTTGTACGCTCTCTGATGCCGAATGGCGCAGAATGTCTGATGCTGCTTATGCCAAAGCCACAAGCTACACTTGGGAAGATGCTTCTGCACTCTTTGAGACAGCACTGTATCAGGCTATAGAGCGTTCGCTTAAACCCAGTAATGGAACTGATAGGTAAAACATGGAAAGTAAGACTCAAGCTGTAACCTTGTTGAGATAGGTAACTTTCGACTGTATAACTTCTTCTGATCCACTGCTACAATTCACAAGGTTTTGCAGCAGGCCCAGCAGGTCAAGCCGCTCAAAGTGACACGGCGCTCTCGTAAACGGAGGCGGCGTCATGAAAAAGATACACCAGGTGAGCGAGTGCAAAGGGTTGCTATCGCACAAATCGTTATTTGCCTATGTGTGTTTAAGAAGTGGGATGGAGCATCTTTGTAACTTTTTTTCGAAGTTTATTCAAATCTACAACAAAAGATTGGCTGTCCTCACCCTTCGTTCCAATCAGGGCGTCATAACTGTAGCCAAAGGCGTGACATAGCCATACATAGTGGGGATGAAGGAAATCTGGGGGAAACAGTTCGAGAAGATTGAGTTCCCGATTTCGTCGGAAAATTAAGTTTAATAACCCAGCACCGTGGACGCCAATCACATATCTTGCTTGTGAAAACAACTCCATTTGTTCCTGCAGTTCTAATCCATCAGTGTCGACCACCTGAAAGCCAAAATCTGTCAACAAGGGTATCACCTGTTGGAGATTAGCAAGGTATCTGCCTCTTAGCTTGCCACGGTTTAAAAAAATTCGTTTTGCGGAATCTATTGCTGATTTCGGTTGAAAATCTAACGCTTCTAAAGCAAACTCTAAGTTTTCACGCTGCAATGACATTTTGCCGCAGAACACAAGCCTATCAGCTTGAATTACATCGGTATGAAGCATCCAGTTTCTATTCTTCAGCGTTCCCCTCTGGATTGCACTTTGGAAGTAACGGGTATTCCAGAGATTCGGTCCAACTAACAAGGGTACATCCTTGCCTAGATTCAGGCGATCAATAATCAATAACTTGCTTAAGATATCATCGTAGAAATGCCAGTAGTTGCCCTCACTTATATTGCGGAGAGAGACTACTGTTTCGACTCTCTTGATCCCACCGTTTCTGCCTATGCTGTTTTTCCAGATATTCCACAACATGGTAGTTGAAGCCTGGTCAAACTCTTTCATAAGGTAGTAGCTGAAGGATTTCTCAATCAGAAAGAATTTGTCTGTTATAACGTACCCATGCCATGGCTCGACGTAGCATTTTCTTGTGTAGTCGTATAAGAATTCGCTATGGCAATGCGTAGCAAATTGGCGCATTGCCTGAACTAATAACTCTTCATCTACATCGACAGGGACATCTAACGGATATCCAGATCGTTCATATATAAGATATCGTTTTAATCCATGCCTATTAAAACTTTCCGAGTAACGCTTCCAAGCGTTCTTAGCTGCCCTACCAAACAAATATCCTTTTACTTTTTGCTTTAACATAGGAGTATGCCAATTCTTTAAATTGTCTATGGCAAGCTGTTGCTCTACATGTTGGTTAGGCTTCTATAAGATAGAAAGCGATCAAAACTCAAGTGTTTATCCAGGAAAAACATTGAATAGCCAAGATTCAAGCCTCAATTTTTCCCATAACAGCTCTTCTGGTTGCTTCCAAATAAGCACGCCCCCATTTCTGACAAGGTTCTAGATGATTACCTTCTGCCCATTCATTCCAGGCATTAATGAATATAAAGTTCTCTTGATGAGTCTTTGGCGTTAACTCAATAACAGCTTCTAACCACTTTTCATAAAGCTCTGGAGATGAATCTTTCAAAATGAAGGCACCAGTTTGACGACGACGGGCAGAATTGTCAAAAGAGGGAGTCACGCAGGGGAAACGCTTATATGACGGACTGCCTCTTCGATGAAGCATCTTTTCTATCATTGAAGAGTAATCCATATAGCGGTAGTCAAAATATTCCATATTCGACAAGCCCAACTTTCTAGCTAAACGATGATGTATCTTATTGTTTCCTACACAGAACTTTATTTCTACATTTGCCCAATCAGGTTGAAACTCTACTGCAACATCAAACCCAATATCAGTTGGATCGCTATGCTCATCCGCAGAACTTTCTACCCTGCCCAGAAAAATCTCTCCGATACCTATTTTCCTTGCTTCCTCTCGCCAAAGTAATGTTGTTTTCAAGGGATCAGGTAATTTCGACGCTCTATAGACGAGAAAAAGTGGTTTGCCCTCAATCCTAATGTACCTTTTATCCTGAAATGCTTTGGCAAGCCATTGGATATGTTGTCTGTCATCTTCTTCAGAAGAATTTTGTTCAATTAAAACATGCTTTTCAAGTCCATCCCATGTGCGGGTCCAGTTCTCATTTGCCCAGCAAAGACAAAAAGGGAAGTCCGGTTTGCCTGAATCTAAGACTTCATTAAATGGACGTTCAAGAAGATGTTTCCCATTAAACCAATAGTGATAGTAACAGAATCCGTATATTCCATATTCCCTAGCTAAATCTGCTTGGGCCTGACGCACCTCTGGTAGACGCAAGTCATAGAATCCTAAATCTGCTGGGATGTGCGGTTGATAGTGACCAGGAAACAGAGGCTTGGCTCTGGCTACATTAGTCCACTCTGTAAAGCCTTTACCCCACCACTTATCATTTTCTGGGATTGGATGGTATTGAGGGAGATAGAAAGCAATTGGATAGGCAAGTCTTGACTTAGTTGTGGGAATCAAATCTGAATTAGCAATTTGCTGTGTCTGCATGTTTTAAATCGATCCTAGTCCATTAAAGAAAGCGTTCTATAAGCTCAACAATTTTTGGTGCTGTAACTTCTAAATCATGTCGCTCTCTTACTTTTTGCTTAGCGCGCTGACCAAGACTTTGACGTAAATTATCTAAAGTAGAGCAATTCTATGAGCTTGTCAGCCATGGTTCTAATTATTTCACTAACTTCGTTGCTCTAGTGTGGATACGTTTACACTATTGACACACCAAGCTTTCTGGCTAAATGCCAATTTACACTGCATCCTGGTAGCTACTGCTTGTAGCTTCGGTAGACCTACCTTGCTGCTCAACCCATCACAGCTCACTTTTCACCAATGGAGCAACGTAATGCTTTGCCAGAACGTCATAACTTCCAAATCTGCGGTTGTTATGCGAGTTCCTTGTTTTCCCAGAATAGGACTTCTTTTTCATGCATACCGTTGCTATGCCACATTTTGATTGTTTTGATAACACGAGCCTCAAGATTGAAAGGCGCCTCTCTCAATCGTACGGGTCGATAGCCTCCGGCTGGGATGTCGGAGTATGGCTTGGTTATGTCTACAGGGCGAAGATTCCATAAATTACGCCATGATGCAAGATGGTACTGTCTCCGATCGTTTGTCAATATGGCGTACTTGAAACAGCGTAAACGAGGTAGAAACTGTTGTATCATCTCATTAGATAGGTGCTGTAGGACATCTTTACAGAGGAGTAAATCCGCGGATGGGAGGCTACAGGTGAGTAGGTTACCATGAACAAAGCACACATTTTCACTGCCGAACCGCTGATTTAACTCATTGATCAGTGATGGAACAACATCGACTCCAGTGTAGTTAATCCCGGACCAATCAATAAGCTGAGTGAACTGCCAGTCTCCGCATCCCAAGTCAACAACGCTCTTTATACCTTTTTTGTTGATGAACTCTTGGAGGAGATTGCGGTATGGAGCAGTAAGCTTTGGGTCTGCACCTTCCCCACTACCAATGCCATTACCCCATCGTTCGTCCTGGTAAACTTCTTCGAAAGCTTGTTGCACTGAAGCGTTACTTGAACTTTCCTTCATACACTACCTTCTAGCTTACTTAACTTCTTATAGCCTGTACACCGTAACCTACTTTGGTTAACTAAACCACTATACACTTTTAGTATATGTGTTGCTGTGGCTGAGAGTCCTATAGAGGTTTAGTTGCGCTCATTATAATCCTTTACTTAACTACATCATCAATTATTTGTTTGAATTTGTGTTCAATACGGTCAATCGAAGCATCCAAAGACCATTTTTCGATAGTTAATTTGCGTCCATCTTCACCCATTTTATACGCGTAGTCTTTGTTATTTCTAAGCACATTAATGGCTCTTGCCAACTCTTTCGTATCATGTTCTACAAGTAGTCCATTCAATCCCTCTATAACAGTTTCTCTTACACCGCCCTCCGATACTGCAACTATGGGCAGACCACATGCATTGGCTTCTAGAGGAGCAAATCCGAATGGCTCTAAACGTGGAGCATATACCATCATTAATGCACGATTCAAAATATCTATAAGTTCTCTATCATCAATTCTTACTAGAGGATAGAAATCTACATCTACGGATTCTGCAAATTGCTTGAGTTCATCAACGTAGCTAGGAATAGCAACGTTTCCTACCCATACTAACCGAGGTCGCGGTTCCCCAACCTTAGCTAATGACCCAATTACGAACTTTATATTTTTTTCTGGCACAAAAGCACCAAGTCCTACTATAAAGTCTTCCCTCTGCCGATATTGATTGTGAAAAAGCTCTGTATCAATTCCCAAATAGCATACTCTAGCATCTAAACCGTAAGCACGCAATATACTCTCACGGCTGAAGAAGGAATTTACAAGAATCATATCAAATGCTTTAGCATTTAGCAGCTCCTCCCGTGCCTGAATTCTTAACCCTTGTACTACAACAAGATTTTGTAGGAAATATTTTAAGTATCCTGGTGTCCACCAAAATCTTCTTGGTGGAGGAATGGCCAGCCAGGGTAGCTGTGGCATTGCTTCATACAACCATCGATAAGGCTCTCCTAAATAGATGAGTCTTGGAATTTTTACATAACGACTAATTGAGGTGGTACGAAAAAACATACAGGCATTGGCAAACAGTAAATCAAAACCACCACGATTTATTTCATCAGCACACTCTTGGCAGTGCCTATCCATCGCTTTAATTTTGTCTACCACATGGTAATAAGCTTCTAGAGATCTAATGATAGGTACCTTCAATTTTCTCGGCTCCCAAGAAAAGGGTACAATATGCTCTTTAATTAGCTGACTTAATGGTAGATAGGTTTGATCTGCTGTAGGAGGACACCAAGATTCTACTGTATGTCCGCGCTCTACCAAACCTTTAACATGATAGTAAAGAGCCCGCTTACCGCCACCGCTCGGTAGATTATGCCAAACCGCAATTCTTAACTTTTCCATTTTCGTTTCAACAGCTTAGTTAAGTAGATCACACATGTAAAGTCTTGGGCTTTAAGTTAGATTGTTGCACCTTTAGGCTAGAGCAGAGTAAGCATTTTCTTCACTAAAATCCTACTTTGATAGTTCCAATACTTAACGCAGAGGTTTTAATTTTTTATTCTAATAAAATTAAAGATCCCTCAGTAAAGTCTGCTTAACTATTGGAAACGAGGAAAGGTGCTTTAAATGATTTACTATAATCCTCATCTAAATAATCAACATACATTGCTAAAGCCTTGCTTTCAAAAATAAGTTGACGAAGTAGGATGAATATCTTTAGTCATGACCTGTTAATCTTAGCTGCAAATTAACATTAGGATTCATGGCTTCCATGATTACATGAGCAAAATTGTAGTAGCGTGTCTATCTACCATTTCGTTCAGCCTCTATTTTCATGTCTATATCTTTGATTACAATACGCCCCCAGTTAGGATGCCAGTCACCAAACTGCTCGCCATTATATGAAGTAGGTAGAACTTGAAATGCAGGTGTACCAACTACTCCCTCTAAGTTACGAACTTGAGCCCCCTTTACACCCCATGCTATGCCGAATCCAGCATAGTATGAACCAGGTGCCAATTTCAGGTTTGAAATCGTCTGGTATACTATAAATCTTTGTCCAGCCCTAGGAGAGAATGTTTGTTCCGATAGGTGAGTGCCTATGCAGTTACCTAATGAGTCAAATATACTAGTGCCAATAAATAAATCCTTTGCGTCAATATCTGATTGTATTTTTAAAAGAAAATTGAGTGGCTGTTCGAACAGTAGATTTGCTCCATCCTCAGATACAAGTTGAATATCAAAAAACCTGATATCTTTCCCCATGCCAGGAAATCTCAATTCATTGAGATTTTCAATTTTATTACTAAATATATCCTTGAGATAATTATTTACCACTGCATCTGCTTTGCCTTCTTCTTTAACCTGACCTTTTACAAGGTAAACTGCTCTATCGCAAAGTGTGCTGATTGCTCCCATATTATGGCTGACAAATAGTATTGTTCGTCCCTCTCTAGCTATTTGTCCCATTTTATCTAGACACTTCTTTTGAAACTGAGCATCCCCCACTGCAAGGACCTCATCCACAATTAAAACCTCTGGTTCAAGGTGTGCAGCTACTGCAAAGGCAAGGCGGACATACATTCCTGATGAATAACGCTTCACAGGTGTATCCAAAAACTTTTCTACCTCTGAAAAAGCTACAATCTCATCAAACTTTCTTTTAATCTCAGCCCTGCTCATTCCTAAAATGGCACCGTTGAGATAAACATTCTCCCTGCCTGTCAGCTCTTGGTGAAAACCTGTTCCTACCTCCAACAAACTTGCAACTCGTCCTTTAATCATTATATGGCCCTTTGTGGGTTCAGTAATCCGGCTCAAAATCTTGAGAAGAGTTGATTTCCCTGCTCCATTTCGCCCCACAAAGCCGATTCTTTCTCCTTGCTGAATTTCAAAAGTCACATCTTTCAATGCCCAAAAATCTTTCCGCTCGGATTTGAGAATGTTTTGCTTCGAAGGGTGCAGTATTCTACGACTCAGAGCTTTTGTTCCTTCTGTAAGCTTTTCTCGCAGGGTTGTACTGCCTCCCTGCAGGTTTTCACCAAGTATGTATCTCTTACTTAGATTTTCAACTCTAATCACAGTTTCAGACACGCTTCAGCCCTCAACTAAATAACATCGGCAAAGGTACGTTCTGTCTTACGGAAGTACCAGATACCACTAGCAAGAATCAAGATTACGATTACCGAAGAAAGGACGAACCCTGGCCAGTAGATTTCAGCCTTCCCACGCAGTATTGCCCAGCGAAAGCCATCAATCACCCCTACCATTGGATTTAAAGAGTAGAGTAAGCTCCACTGTGGGTGCCGTTGATAAACTATTTCGGAGCTATAGCCAACAGGTGAGATGTACATGCCCAGCTGAACCAGGAACGGTACGATATGTTTAAAATCTCGGTATTCCACATTCAATGCTGCCATCCACAATCCTCCCCCTAACGAAGCCGCAGCAGCAATTAGAACGAAGAGAGGTAGTGTCAGAATGCGCCAATCAGGTACAAAGTCATACCAGGCCATCATAGCCACCAATATCATACCGGAAACCAGAAAGTCTACAAAGGCCACAATCACTGAACTTGCAGGTACAATCAGGCGGGGGAAGTAGATTTTAGAAATCAAATTAGAATTAGTGACAAGGCTGTTACTACACTCCGTTATGGCACTAGAGAAAAACTGCCAAGGCAGCATTGCGGCAAACACGAGAATTGGATAAGGAACACCTGGGTTAGAAGGTAATTTTGCTAAGACGCTAAACACCAGTGTGAAAACGACCGTTGTGATAAAGGGTCGGAGCAAAGCCCAGGCGAGACCAATTGCTGTTTGCTTATAACGCACCAAAATGTCACGCCAAGATAAGAAGTAGAACAATTCCCGAAAGCGCCACAAGTCTTGCCAGTATTGACCTTCAGTTCGGCCCGCCTCAATAATCAGCTCTCTTGTATTCATCTAACCTTGTCCATATTGTCAGTTGCGCAATTTCTGCTCTGAAATGAGCTAGTTACCTGCTATTGTGTACTTTTTGGACTGAGAAAAAACCTGTGCTGCGGCTATGCCTAACATACAACCACCAGTGAGCGCCAACCCGCTTTGTCAAAAACCCTGGCTATACATATTCCAGAACCACCAACTTTAAGCGCCTCTACTAGAAAGAGTCTTCCCACGCAGCTTTTAGACCTCAGTTTTACGCCGACATAAATATGGCATACCTGTGCTTAAATCGCAAGTGCGAGGACAGATCTTATCTTAGAAGTGGTTGTTTTGAGGATTGCTTCATTTAAAAAATGTTAAAATATTAACACTCAGTCTATTCTAGATAAATAAAGAGTTGCAGAACTATACCGATGCTGCTAACAGTTGTTTATTGAGCTAGCATGTCTAACGGGTTCAGGTGAGTTTCGCCCGTCTTTAAGTAACTTCTAGCAGTTTTGTTCAAATGTAGCACCTGGCTTGGTATGTCCCTAGAAGTGCATAAACTACACTCCTGTAAGGGTTTGTTAACCATTATGAGTTCATTAGATGCTTGAGCCAGTCACTGTCCCACTGATTTCTGCTGTAGAGCCTGATTGGAGCCGTGAACAGTGCAATCGCTGGTGGGACCCTAGCAGACAACTGCTTAAATCTATCCGTAGATACCAAAAGTGGAAGGCTTATGATGGTTTGCTAGGACGCTGTTTAAGTGTCTTGAACGTGCTAAGGCATTGTTTCTGGAGCGTTGTCACTGGGGCTGATATCCCACTTAATTGCCAAATTGCTGGGGGACTCCTCCTTCCTCATCCCAATGGTGTTGTCATTCACCCTGATGCAGTGATTGGACCAAATTGCTTAATCTTTCAACAGGTAACCATTGTTGGAGGAGTCGAAATTGGTGGGCATGTTGATATCGGTGCTGGAGCAAAAATTATTCGCCCTGTCAAACTAGGTGAGCATGCCAGGGTGGGTGCAAATGCTGTAGTTACCAGCGATGTACCAGCTGGTGCAACGGTAGTTGGGGTGCCTGCCAAAATTATTGGCTCCTCTCCGCTTACAGACAAAACTTAACCCAGAGTATGAAGATTGGAAGACGTTCTGAGGATACCAAGCGTGAACCGAATCGGATTGGTTGCTATAGGACGAAATGAGGGCGAACGTCTGCATCGGTGCCTGCTATCTGCAAGTAGTCAGGTGGACTCGATTGTCTACGTCGATTCAGGCTCTACAGACGGCAGTGTGGAGCTAGCGCGATCGCTTGGCGTAGATGTGGTTGAACTCGACTTATCTGTACCCTTCACAGCAGCCAGAGCCCGCAACACCGGATTCGCTCGACTGTTGGAAGTAGAACCTCAACTTGAATTTGTGCAATTTGTTGATGGAGACTGTGAGATTGTTGAGGAATGGCTAGAGCGGGCTCAAAGCGAACTTGTGGCTCATCCTGAGGTTGCAGTTGTTTGTGGTCGACGGCGTGAACGTTTCCCCAATTTAACTATCTACAACCAACTGTGCGATCTGGAGTGGAACACGCCAGTTGGTGAGGCTAAAGCTTGTGGTGGTGATGCTATGATCTGCGTCACAGCCTTCCAGCAGGTTGGTGGATATAATTCGAGATTGATCGCTGGTGAGGAACCGGAACTATGCGTGCGGTTACGACAAAAAGGTTGGAAGATCCTACGTATAGCAGCCGACATGACCTGGCATGATGCCCAAATGACAAGTTTTAGCCAATGGTGGAAGCGTTCAGTTAGAACTGGTCATGCATATGCTGAGGGTGCTTGGTTACATGGTGCGGCACCAGAACGTCACTGGGTTAAGGAAAGCCGGAGCATCTGGCTGTGGGGGTTATTCTTACCTCTTTTGGCATTTGGGATGGTATGGCCAACGAACAGTTTAAGCCTACTGTTGTTGGCTGGTTATCCAATTACGGTTTATCGCACCTACCGTTATGCCCAAGGGCGGGGCTTTAAGCAACAAGACTCTGTACTATACGCACTGTTTTGTACTTTAGGAAAATTTCCTAATCTTCTGGGACAACTACGGTTTCATCTCAATCGTTGGCTGGGAAGGCAGAATAAACTGATCGAGTATAAAGAAAAATGAAAGGCAAAATTGTTTTTAACTTAGTGCCATTTGGTCTAGGACTAACTCTAAAGCTGTGCGCCAATTTGGCAGAGTTAAACCAAATGTATGAGACAACTTTTGAGTTGACAATAGCGAATAAGCAGGTCGCTTAGCAGGTGTGGGATATTCTTGAGAGGGGATAGCAATCAAGCGCTGTAAACGCCGTTCGCTATTCTTGGGCTGATGCTCAAAGATTGCTTCAGCAAAGCCGTGCCAGCTTGTCTGCCCACTAGCACTTAGGTGGTATACCCCACTTCTATCGGCGATAAAACTAGCTACGCTAGGTGTTGCCTGAGAGAGAATTTGCGCTGTGGCTTCGGCGATTGTTCGGCTATCGGTCGGAGTCCCAATTTGGTCATCGACTACCCGGAGTTCTTCTCTCTCCCGCCCCAACCTCTGCATCGTCAACAGAAAATTCTTACCCCTTGGACCGTAAACCCAGCATGTACGCAGAATCAAATGTGGCACACCCTCGGCTTGAATTGCCTGTTCGCCTGCTAACTTCGTTTTGCCATAGATGTTTTGTGGATCGGGTTTATCTTCCTCTGTGTAGGCTGTAGCCTTCATCCCATCAAATACATAGTCTGTAGAGTAGTGAACGATTGCTGCCCCCAACTGCTTCGCCTCTGCCGCCATAACCCCAGGCGCAATACCGTTGACAGCCATGGCTAGTTCCGGCTCTGACTCGGCTTTGTCCACTGCTGTGTAAGCGGCAGCATTCACAATCAAGTCAGGTTGCACAGCACGAATTGCTTGACGAATGCTATCTGGCTTGGCTAAGTCTACCTGCAAAACTGGCTCACATGCACAACGCCCAGCCGCGATCACTTCGCCCAGAGTCATTAGGGTGCGTTGCAATTCCCAACCCACTTGCCCAGTCACACCTGTTAAGAGGATTTTCATGCAAAAACCTCAGCTGATTGTAGCAGCTTCCCCGCCTGGTCTTTAGCTGATAGTACTGGCTCTCCCGTTATGGGCCAAGCGATCGCAATATCAGGGTCATCCCAGCGCACGCAGCGTTCATACTCTGGTGCATAGTAGTCTGTTGTCTTGTACAGAAACTCTGCATACTCAGATAGAACAACGAAACCGTGAGCAAAACCAGCTGGCACCCAGAATTGTTGTTTGTTCTCAGCACTGAGGTTTATACCTACCCATTGACCAAAAGTTCTGGAGCTACGCCTTATATCTACCGCCACATCAAACACTTCCCCAACCACAACGCGCACCAGCTTTCCTTGCGGTTGCTGAATCTGGTAGTGTAGCCCTCGCAAAACATTTTTTGCGGAGCGAGAATGATTATCTTGGACGAAGTGCTGTGAGATTCCCGCTTTTTCTACTAAAGCTTTCTCGTTGTAGCTTTCATAAAAGAAACCGCGTTCGTCTCCGAACACTCGCGGTTCAATAACCAGCACATCAGGAATAGCCGTCTCTGTTACCTTCATCGCCACACCTTAGTTGCCACAGAAAATTCTGATTCCATATCAGCAGGAATGACCTCATCCCGCACTAAAGCCAATGCATTATGGTCATCCTCCAGTACCTCCATCAGATAGCGCCCATAGCTACTTTTCGCCATTGGTTGAGCTAACTGGCGCAATTCATCGGCACTAATATATCCCAAGCGATAAGCAATCTCCTCGATACAGGCAATCTTCAGTCCCTGCCGTTGTTCCAGGGTTTGGATAAAGTTGGCTGCCTGGTGGAGAGATTCATGGGTGCCAGTGTCTAACCAGGCATACCCTCGCCCTAAAATCTCTACTTGCAGTTGACGCCGCTCTAGGTAAACTCGATTCAAATCAGTAATTTCTAGCTCATTGCGGGCAGAAGGGTTTAAACTAGCAGCAATTTCTGCTACCTGGCTGTCATAAAAGTAGATCCCAGGCACAGCATACTTTGACTTGGGAAAGCGCGGTTTTTCCTCAATACTAATTGCTCGACCTCGGGCATCAAACTCAATTACACCGTAGTGTTGTGGTTCTTTCACTTGATAGCCGAAGACTAACCCACCCTCGCGCAGCGTTGCTGCTCGGGCTAGCACATCGCTCAGACCATGCCCGTAAAAGATGTTGTCACCTAAAATCAAGCAAACTGGCTGATCGCCAATAAACTCTCTACCTAAAATGAAGGCTTGTGCTAAACCTTCTGGCTTTGGCTGCTCAACATAGCTAAACTTAAGTCCCCACTGAGTCCCAGACTTCAACAGTCGCTGGAACAGAGGCAGATCAGCAGGGGTAGAAATAATGAGAATCTCCCGAATCCCTGACAGCATCAAGACTGATAAGGGATAGTAAATCATGGGTTTGTCGTAAACCGACATCAGTTGTTTACTCACTACATGAGTCAGTGGATACAAACGCGTACCAGAGCCACCAGCTAGAATAATCCCTTTCATTTCTCTCCTCCCTCAAGCTTTTCTGTGTTCGTAGTTTTGCTTGAGCCAGTTTTGGTACGCTCCCGATCGCACCTGTTCGACCCAAGCAGAGTTGCTGATGTACCACTTAACTGTCTTGAGTAACCCACTCTCAAAATTTTCGCGCGGCTGCCAGCCCAATTCCCGATTGATTTTGCTACAGTCAATTGCATATCTTAGATCGTGACCAGGGCGATCTTTCACAAATGTAATCAACTTTGAGTGGGGTATCTCAGTTGGGGCTAATTCATCCAAAATCTCACAGATTTTCTCAACCACAGTCAAGTTTGTTTGTTCATTTAGACCCCCCATGTTGTAAGTCTCACCGCTACGCCCCTGATTTAGCACGAGATAGATAGCCTCACAGTGATCTGCAACATATAGCCAATCGCGGACGTTCTGACCGTTACCGTAGATTGGTAGGGGCTTACCGTCTAGGGCATTGAGAATCGTTAGGGGGATCAGTTTTTCTGGAAACTGGTAGGGACCGTAATTGTTCGAGCAATTGGTTGTGAGTGTAGGCAGTCCATAGGTGTGATGATAGGCTCGAACCAGATGATCGGACCCTGCTTTAGAGGCTGAGTAAGGACTATTAGGAGCGTAAGGAGTATTTTCGCAGAACGCTGGATCGTTTGGTCCTAGTGAGCCATAGACTTCATCTGTGGACACATGCAAAAAGCGAAATTGCTCTTGTTTTGGGGCTGGGAGTTGTTGCCA
>Ga0213881_10000706_pt1 | contig 18887 bp, 28 predicted proteins | sample BarmaccoBMER_R08_FD_160104 | JGI IMG/M metagenome (GOLD analysis project Ga0213881, IMG submission 160104) | Barbacenia macrantha exposed rock microbial communities from rupestrian grasslands, the National Park of Serra do Cipo, Brazil - ER_R08 ... | reverse complement strand
GGACGAAGAGTCACTCGAACTTGATGTAGTGCAGTTGTCGAAAAAGCACAACCGCACTATTTTTTCTTGCGGCAATGCTGAGTTAGATCGCTACATTCGAGAACAAGCGCGGCAGGACTCAAATAAATACTGTGCACGCCCGTTTGTCCTGATTGATAAAAATGACGATACACGCATCATCGGATATCACACTTTATCATCTGCAATAGTCGTTCTCACTGACTTGCCTTCTGAGTTAACCAAGAAATTTCCAAGATATCCAATAATACCTGCAACTCTTTTAGGTCGTTTAGCCGTAGAACAACAGTTTCAAGGCAGGAAGCTTGGAACAATTCTTTTTATGCACGCTCTCGAACAAGCGTTGAAGAGTTCGATTACGCTTGCCTCTGCTGTTGTCATTGTAGACGCAAAAGATTCTGGAGCAGTTGGGTTCTATAAACGCTTTGGTTTTAAGCCGATCATGGACCAGCCTCTACGGCTATACAAGCCAATGATAGATATCACCAAGCAGTTTAGTTTATGAGTGAAAATTTAGATAAACCGCGCTGGCTAGCACTGATACCTAATAGTGATGTCCTAGTTGATGAAGAGTCCCTACCTTGTGCTAGACTACTTCATCGACTTGCAATAAGGGGAATTCTATGGCTAGCCTTATGCTTATCTGTCACCCAAAAAACTCGACCCGCATCCAACGAGAGTCTAATATTGATTGACAAAGAAAAAATCGTCTTCACTGCATTCAATATCATGGCTCTTAGAAGCTTTTAAGAAGGAACATCCTCGTGTTTACACCACCTACTGAAATCATAGAAGTTTTCTTCTCTTACGCTCATGAAGACGAAGACCTACGAGATAACTTAGAAAAGCATCTTAGTATTTTGAAGCGACAAGGTGTGATTACAGGCTGGCACGATCGCCAGATCGTTGCTGGAACTGAATGGAAGGGTAAGATTGATGAACACCTAAATACAGCTAGCATTATCCTATTGCTAATTAGTGCTGATTTCCTAGCTTCTGATTATTGCTACGACGTTGAGTTAGCGCGAGCGATGGAACGGCACGAAGCTAAACAAGCGCGTGTTATTCCAGTTATTCTTCGTGAGGTTGATTGGAAGGGTGCCCCATTTGGTGAGCTCCAACCCCTACCCAGAAATGCTAAACCTATTACTAATTGGAGGAATCCAGATGCAGCGTTTGCGGATGTAGCTAGAGGCATACGAAAGGTAGTTGAGGAAATAGCCACAAACCCTTAGAAGACCCACGGTTGACAATTGGCACTAAGCCAGTGGGTCTAGATTCAGTGCCAGTGACTACTAAGCTCCAAAACAGAACTACTCTGCTGCTGAAGCATTTGCTTACTGGTGCTACATTTGTTCTGCTGATTCTAGTACTAGTTCTGTCTGGAACTCAGATTTATGGCTATCTTCGATACAAAACTTTTCCATCAGACCTAAAATTTTTAATAAGTAGCTTTCCTAGCAGCAGATTTTTACCTCCAAGTAGCGCTGCAAGGTGCCCAAGTCGTTGTGTCCTGAAATCTCCTGGATGTGGCGCAGTGGTATCCCTGCATTCGCTATCTGAGTTAGAGCCGTGCGCCTAAACGAGTGAGTACTGACACAAAATTATGAACAGTAATCAAAACAATTTGGTTCTGAGATATGGGAAGGCTAGCACAGTAGCCAGTCCTCCAACAAATACTGTTACAATTCCAGCTAAAAGACCGTAGAACAGCATTTCTAGGCGACCTAAGCGTTTATCAAGTGATTGAAGCGATTTGTCTACAGAATCGAATCTGCTATCAACTGTCAACACTTTTGGATAGTCGGGCTCGTCCAGAGTCGTGTATACAAGTCTACCGAGCGCTCCCAGTTCGTTGAGCTATTGCTAGGAGAGAATTCTAACCCGCCGTGAGAGGGTAAAGTGGTGTCGGTGGTTCAAATGATTTCAGGTACTAACACTTCTAGCTAATAAAGGTTTGGGTATGGCAGATCAATTGGGTAGATGCCCCTCAGCTCCAGGTCCAGAAATGGGGAAATCTCCCCTAGCTTTAGCAGGCATGATTCGGGGATGATAATACCTATATAAGAAACCGCTGGCTGCTATATCAAGCTGGCATTTACACCCATAAGCCCTGAGCCGTTGCTTGGGGCTTTTCAATTTTTCCGGCGCTCTCGTTTGTCGAATAAGCGAGTCAACACAGACTAAGAGTTTGGTGAAAAAAATCGCGCTAAATCTATCGATACTCCAGGAAAAGCTAGATTCAAAAGAGTATCGCTTTCCCGCACCGTAATTTGGTCACGATAGTCACCCGCATAGGGAGTTCGATGTGCATATACCTCCCTTTCTACTGCATCTATCACCCAATAACTAGGTATGCCTGCTTTAGCATAAAGTTTGGCCTTAGTATTGAGGTCATATTGCAATGTAGCATCTGATATCTCTATCAGCCAGAAAATATCCTCTGGTTCTGGATGCCTGTCGTTGTAGCGCTCTATGGGTGGACGAACTATAGCAATATCTGGCTCGGGTAAGGAGCGATCGCTAATCCAAATAGGTGCTTGACAACGAACAACTGCTTTTTGTTTCAGTAAATCTACAAGGTAATCGTAGCCAAGTTTTGTGGTTATTACATGTGGAGGGTTCTGAGCAGCCATCGCTATGACTTCACCATCTATTAGTTCCGTCCTTTCCTCTGGCGACAAAATGCCGAGGTCAGACATGCGGTAGTATTCATCGACAGTGAACAGCCTTGCAGTAGGTAAAGTTTGTAAAAGTGATGACATAAACTTCAGGCAAATTTCTCTCTTGCTCTCCTGCTCCAAGTGTACCAATCCCAGCGCCTGCCACCATGGCATTACCGTTGTCCCCGTATCAACCGCTAACACTTGCGGGTTTCCCGGCTCATCGAGGACAGTGTGTACAAGTGTGCCTTTTGTACCCAGCTTGTTCAACTGCTCAAGAGTCGGGTGTGGATATTCCTTAGCAGGAGGCGCTGATAGCTGCTTTGGTGGCTCTTTCAGGGCATTAATGAACACTCCCGTTAGGTTGCATCGCCAGTTCTCCCGCACGGCTTTTTTGAGTCGTTCCAACGCCTGCGGAAGATTTGCCCAGTATTGGATTAAGAACTTCCGCACGGTAGGGTTGGGTTGAATGTCAGGCGACACAGCAGATAGTTTGACGAGCGCCTCATCAAGTTGCTCGTCGGTGGGACACTCATTGGTATCAACCACTGAAATCTTTTCTGGCTCTGGATTTTCTTTCGTAGCAACATCTGATGTTTCTGAAGTGGTTTTTGCAGTAATATCTGATTCTCCTAATTCGAGAGCAGTTCTCGGATCGAAGGAGGTACTTGGTACATCTCCATCCGAGGAATTTTGGCACAAGGATTTCAGCCATTCATGCTCGTAGTTAAGCGCGTAGAAACCTGTGCGATCGCGTCCGTGGTCATTTAGCTGGCTGAATAGGATCAAACCCTCCTGCCGTAACACCTTGGCGATCACGCGAAAGTCCCACTCCTGCCACCAAGGGAATTGTGCTAGCCAGTCGGTATAGGTGTTGTAAATCCAGCGCACGCCATCGACTAATCGACCTTGCTCTTTGATTGTCCAGTAGTGCAATTGCTGCAAAAACATTGCACCATCTGCAGCTCTTGTCTTTAAATCTTGCCTCAGCTTCACCGCCAGCTCTACGGGTGTAGGGATTAGACCTCTTGCAAAAGGTCAATCATACAAGGGGCTTTTAAGTAGGCGAAGCTCATAGTTGTACAAGCCAGCTATGAGATTAAACCTTAAACCAAAGCGATGCCCGATGATTTCTATAACGCTCGGACAAAATTTTAAATACCTTGAGTTTACCATGTACGTTCTCCCCGATAACTCTAATTTTGGCTAACTCCCGATTCCTCTTTTTCTCCAAAGTACTCAAATCATTCCCTCTCGACTTCTTTTTAGGAGTTTGACTATTCAAATGCAGTTTTTGAATTCCTTGATATCCCTTATCTCCTAAAACCTTTATATTTTCTCTCAACCGAACCTTACTATTTTTAAATATACGAAAATCATGCTCTCTTCCCTTACCATGCGCCGTACAGATGATTTCTCCCGTGCCTTGATTTACCACTACCTGTGATTTGAGTGTATGTCTTTTCTTTTTCCCGCTGTAGAACTGCTTTTGTTTTTTTTGGGACGCTCTATTGGAGTTTCTGTGACATCGACTACTACGACTTCGAGTTGGTAATCGGACTTTTGGAGTTGTTTCTTACCTGGTAGGGTGAAGGCTCTCGAACTCACAAGAATATCTTCAATTCTTCGGATGATTCTATATGCTGTTGATTCATTTACTCCCCACGCTTGCCCGATATGAAAATAAGTTCTGTACTCTCTCCAGTATTCCAATGTCATTAATAATCTGTCTTCTAGGCTCAACTTACTTGGTCTTCCTGGTGGTTTGTCTGACTCCACTTGTCTCAAAACTGATAGCATCGCCTCGAACGTTTCAGGTTGTACCCCACATAAGCGTTTGAACTCTGGTGGCTTCAGCTGTTTCACCGCATCGTAGGTCATGGTTTTTGCTCTAGTTATCTCACCTTTCCTACCCTTTTGCAAGAGGTCTAGTGAATCAAAACCCAATTGCCGCTATAGCCAATCGCCTCTGCTCCGGAGTCACTTCTAGATAACGCTGTAACGTGCCCAAGTCGTTGTGTCCTGAGATCTCCTGGATGTGGCGTATAAGGGTAAGAGTAGCACGTTTAGTGTTTCGACCAGAAAAGAGGTATGGGGTCATGCTCTAATACCGATATTCTTGGATAATTTCCTTTAACAAATGGGTAGCGGTTTAAAATATTTGCTAACTCCGATTCAATTAAAGTTGGTATTTCTATACCTGCGACTGTTTGTATAATTGTGTTCTCTCCTAGCCTCGGGAAAAAATAAAGATAAACTCCTTTACTGGCTTCCCAAGGACTAAGGTTGATGCGCACACCATTACATTTAGTTTTCCACTTCCTAACTTTAGCTTGACCAATTTTTCGTCTTTCATATTCTTGCCATTTTGAATTAGTTGATTTTCTTTTATTGTTAGCTCTAATGACATTACTGACTGCCCCTGTGTTGCTCTTTGAGCTTAGTCCGCCAATGGTGGTGTCATTTTTGAGAATTGAAAAGGGGTATTTCAGATGTACAATAGGTAGGGAGGAATCTAAAGCCTGTTCAAATCCCATAACTACTACATCTAAAGCCACCAGTTTACAGAGAGTCTGCCGTAATGCTGTTTCGGCTGGAGTAATTTTTTTTACTGGTACTGACGTTCGGTTAAACAAAGGCTGATAAAAATTAATGAAATAACTTTCAGTATCTGCCAAAGCTTTTTGGTTATTAGAGCAACTTAACCAAGCTATAACAACGCGATTTCTCCGGTTGATTATGCTAAGTTGTTCTAGCCGATGATGGTCTTTCCATCTAGCTAATAAGTTAATTGCCTTACCAACATACAAAACACGATTTTTTGAGTCAACTGCAAAATAAACAGCCGGACATTCAGGCAAATTATTTCTCTGTGATAAAGACAGACATGGTAACTTAGACAAATCAAATCCAGGGAACATGACGTGACTTTTTTCTACTGATTGTTGCTTTCCTGCGGACAGGAGGGGTTAATAGTTTTCTTGTCAAAATCCATTTTTAGCTATGGTGGAATTTAGGAATAATAAAGAGGTGGTGAAAAGCCATGAAGATTTGCCTAGTTCGCTCACCCCTCAAAACCCAATTGCTGCTACTGCCAATCGCCGCTGCAAGGAGCGTCACCTCCAGATAGCGCTGCAATGTCCCCAAGTCGTTGTGTCCTTTCTTCCAAAAGAATACCAATTCCGTTGCTGAAAATCGGAGAAGCGAGCCTTGGAGCGGCTTTCCGAGGTGTTTCCTAGCTGAAATCTTTCACCTTGCCTTCCAAGGATGAGATATTCATAAAGCTGTCTTTCCCCCACCCTGCATGGATAGCCTGACGATTGCCTGCCAAACCTTGATGAGCGCTCTTTTAACCCTCATGCCTTCGGCTTACCAACAAGATACACTCAAAGCCTTGCTGGGATTGTTCTTAAAACCAATCGGTCGCCCGTTACCAGAGCATTGTCAAGTCAAATCCCCAGGTGCTATCAGCCGATTTCTCAACCACTACCCTTGGCCTACCCGACAACTGATTCGGAGCATAAGAACCTGGCTGTTATCCCAATTACTGTCGTGGGCACCTGAAGCGGGGACGTCGCCCTCACCTACAAGTGATTCTGGATTTAACGACTTTAGAGAAGACAGGTAAATTCAAGGCGTTTTCTGGTGGCGTAGGCTGGTATAACCGCAAGCGAGGTCTGCATTTGGTCGTGATGTATCTGGTGATTGGGCCCTACCGGATTCCCTGGAACTTCCGTGTCTATCGGGGCAAAGGGAATCCCTCTACTGTACAGTTAGCGCTTCGTCTCCTCTCGCTCCTACCTAAACCCCTCAAACGTCGATATCAAGTAATGGTACTCGAGTCGTGCGGGATTTGGCTCAAAGGCTTTCTTTCAAGGATTGCGTCGGCTCAAGCTTGATGGTTTGGTAGGGGTAACATGCAATCGTCGCTTAGTTGATGGTCGTCTCATTAAACACCTGTATCATGCCGGACAACAAGTGTTTCTGGATGGTCTGGCGTTCCCCTTAACGATGGGATACTACTTCTTCAAAGGAGAAGATGGTCGTTACCGCAAACGTTACGTCTTGTCCACCAGGCAATTTGATTGCCTCCACTTTACAATGGTGGGGACGACGCAGGTGGCAAATAGAAACTTTTTTCAAGGTCATCAAGCACCGCTTTGGGCTGCACCGCTTTGGACAATGTACTCAGTTGGGAGTTTATCGTTGGTTGCTCTTAGTCTTGTTGGCTTTTGTCTTGGCACTGTGGAGTTATCTGGTTCGGCAGACTGAACAGCTTGACTGGGCGCAAGCGGCCGAACTTGCAGTCAGACTCCTGATGCCGCAGGTGGTAATTATCTCGTTGCTCAAGGAGCTTGATCGCTGGCGGGATGAGGCTCATCTGCTTGGTATTTCTATCCCTGCGTCTGGGTGAAAGATTTCAGCTCGCTAATGCTAATGATAAGCGCCGATTGCTCACTCTTCACCTCAAAACCTGCTCACTCTTCGCGCTTATTACCGTTAACCTGCTTGCCTGCAAAATCAAGTTTTTAAAAAAATATTACAAAATCTAAAATCTTGCATAACGAAAAGACTTAATCCTGATAAGCATTCAGAAGCTCAAAATCATTGATTTTGTATTTTGCGGACGCCTCTAGAGATGCAGAAGAGAGCTTATTCATGCAAGAAACTTTTTTCCCAGCTTGTGTTAAAAACTCTTACTCTACAAAAGGTTTATGTATGAAAAAGTTACAACAATTTTTAAGTTTCGGAAAGGTTGTTTTCACTGTTACCGGAACACTTATAACTACTACCCTGTTTTCAAATCCAGTATTAGCACAGTTTCATGGCTATTTCCCTGGTACGATGTGTCAACCAATTGCAATAACTCCCTACTATTTATCAATACTAAATATAGTATACTTACCAGATGGTCTTATAAATTTAAGTTCTTCTCAAACAATTGGTGTAACCTGCCCTATCCCTCAAAGATATCCTGAAGATGATGCTGGTGGGTCTAAACGTAGTGCACTGATTTTTGTATCTAAAAGTAACTCTCAAAAGCTTGAGTGTGATTTGTATGCTCAAGATCCCGCTACGGGGCAGGCCGTATATCCTGGTGGATCTGTCACCACCAATGCAACCGGAAGTTCTATCTTAATATATACGTCTCCTATCTCCAAAAGTGCTACTTACAATCTACAATGTGAACTACCTCCAGGTAGTAAAATTTTGAATTATCAATTGTATGAACCTCAGTAGTTGTAGCATCTAACAGGGAAGCGTAACAAAAAGTTTCGGCTACCATTGCAAAGTGAGACACAAGAGATGAGCTTTGTCCATCAAAATATTTAAGGTGTTGACCCTGTAAAATGAATAAATTACAGCTAGATCCTTGCCTCAAATAGGGATTGGGCGATTCATAGTCAATTGTCTCTGTTCCTTTTTAGCCACTGCACGGTTTAAAGTTAACTTTCCATAGATGCATATTAATGATGAGCAGTAACTGATAATTGCTGGGCTGCTACTTGTTGTTCCTGCCCTTGTTCCCGTCGCAGAATTTTCTGTCTTCTGCCATCGTTGCATTCCCTAGCTGAGCTTAATGTTTCTTTGCATAAAAGATCGACAACACCTGATAAGTAATAGGAAGAGTTAGATGAGTTTTATAGCTGTTTTAGGAAACGTAATTTCGGAATGTAACTTAAGGAAAGCCTTTTTTATGAAAATCAATGTTGATTAGGCTGCTTGGCACCTGGTCTGATACTACTCACAGATTAAGGAAAAGTCTTTGACAGAGTTCGAACAACGAGTCCTGAATTGAGGTGGAGCCCCATAGCTTAATTTCAGACCGACTGCTCAAAGACACTGCTGATTACACTTTGGAATCTAATTCGTCATGTCTGATCAAACATCACCTGATGATAAGTTAAAAGAGCTCGAGTGCAAAAAGACACAAAAGGAGATTGCAAAGACAGACATAGATATAGAGATAGCAAAATGGAGTAAAAAATATGCTTGGTTTAGTACATTTGTGCCTTCTGTTAGCACTGCCCTATTAGCACTAATAGGTCTCGTCTGGAGTGGAACACAATTTTTTAGTCAGTTACGCAATGATAAAGAATCAAAGAAGGTAGAACGCATACACGACTTCATTAAATCCTATTCTGAGAAACAAATCTCAACATACTTCGCCCTTTCTGAAGCCGCAGCAACAGTCGCAGCAGTTTCAATGGGTAGCAAAGAAGAAAAAGACGCACAAATCAAGTTCATTCAATTGTATCAAGGGGACGCTTGGATCGTAGGAGATGAGATTGTTAGAGAAGCAATGGATAACTTCTACGGATGTTTAGACAAACAAGATCCGAAGTGCCTAATTCCTGAATTGCGACCACAGCGGCTACGGCTATTATCCCGTAATCTTGCAGATGCCTGCCGTGCCTCGATGGCAATGACAGTGAACGAAGATGAGGAAAAAAGTTTCAATCGGATTACCAACTTTTATAAGCCATACCCAGAGCCAACGATTCATCTACCTGATTAAATAAAGAGATCTGAAGAATGCTGAATTTATATCTGAACAATTATCGGAGTGTATTAGTGCTATTGCTAGCTATGTCGGCACAAATTTTCATGCCTCTTGCTCTCTTTGCACAAGGAAACAGTAGTAATTCGCAAACTCAAGTGCAGGGAACGTGGTTACTGCAAAGTGAAAGTGGGAAAGGACGACTAGTTTTTACAAACAATCAAGGACATCTTAGAGGAGTATACATAACACCATCCGGAACGTCTATTCCTCTTAAAGGAATACATATTGAACCGCCGCATCCTGAACCTACGAATCCGGTAGATCAGACGAAGGGAGATCCTTATAGCAACCTCTCTTTCATACTTGAAATCCCTCCTAAACCAATAAATTGTAATTTCGATTTGACAGGTATGACAAAGCTTTATGGTGCTTGTTCATATGTTGATCATCCATATACGAAAGTGCCCGACGCAGAGGCAACGCTCGAGAAAGTAGGTAACTAGTTACTTTACTCTAGTAGTCGGCGAAAATAGAAGGTTCGTGCAACCAGGGGCAACCAATTCCTATATACTACTCAACACGCCCATTTTCGCCTTTTTAAGTGGTTCGATTGCCTCTTCGGGGTATAACTGCTCATCCTCCGAGACGAGCGTAGAACCAATAACCATCCTTGCCATCGTCTGGATTGAACCAACGCTGCACAATTTTTGTGTGCCGCTCCTGGCTGTTCCAGTGGAGTGTCACGAGTTCATAAAGCTGGAACTTAGGAGCCGGAATCTGAACAAATGTTCGGTTGAGCATAGTCAAAAATCCACTTCGGCTTCACAAAAAGTGCAGACACCATCAATCAACGGTAGGTGGTGGAGGCTACAGGTTGCTTCACTCTCGTTTGGGGCAAACCCTGCCTGCATATCCGCAACGAGCGCTCGATTAGCGTGTTTTTGTAGTGACTCAAGCACCTCTGTTGGTACGTGATTACCTGTCCTAGTTGGAAAATCTTCTGTCTTCAAATTCATCTCACCCATGTCTCAAACCTTTTCTTTTCTTGTGTATTGGTGGTGGAGTGAAGCCTGTCCCAAAGCAAGGTGAACATAGTTCTTCAGTCTCGACTTTGGCATATCCTATGCCATTGCATTTCTTGCAGGGTGGCAGCAGTTCATCCCCGTATTTCAGTTGGCATCCGAGAGATATCAAATGCTTCTCTGAATGAGCGTCAACGTAAGCCAAAAAAAATTCCCCACTCGCAGGAGAAATTAGTTGAATGGAAACAAACATCCCCAGGCGATTACCCGCTAGCACATCGGTAAATTCCCCACTCGCAGGGGAAATTAGTTGAATGGAAATATGATCGGTAGGTTGACATCTTTTACACTTCATACAAAGAGCTCCCCACTCGCAGGGGAAATTAGTTGAATGGAAACTCGTTGCTAGCGCTGGTGAAGAAATTCTTAGTACCACTAACAATGACGCTCAATTCTATAGAGCGCTCAAGGCTAGTAATAACTGGGAGCCAATGAAGAAAGTTCAAAATTTTGATGTGGGTGGCACTGTTGGAGGCGGTAGCGCATCTCCTGCCTATCGTGCAGGCCAACGTGTAGCATCAAGTAGCAATGTGACTGTGATCCAGAACATATCTACGCCCGACGCTAACTCATTCCGCAAGAGTGCATCTCAGCTACATACTGATACAGCGTATCAAACGCGTCGAGCCTACGAATGGAATCACTAATGATAAGAATCACAATTGCGTTAGCTTATTTAGTAATTGCACTAACCCCTAAATCTGATTTAAGCCGTGAGCAAAAAGAAAATAATTATTTGAACGATTTAAAAAATATGATAGAACAAGAAAACGACTATAATTTACTGAATTTAGATTCGGAAATATCAGATAAAAAAAGATCGGTTTTGGCTATAAAAATTGCAGCTATTTTGAGATAGGCATGAGCCGCGATCAATTCGTTAAAAAAAACATCAAGTGCAATCGAATATCCTGACAAACTTTCTCCTGGAACTCATCTACTTTACAACATTGCAATGGCTAAATCTGCTGTTAATAATTTTTGCCCCCAGTACAAGGAGCTGATGAGTCACTGAACCAGATGAAACATCACATGTGATTTTTACTTAATTATTGTAAATCTTTAATAAAGATAGTTAAAATCATTTTTTGTATCAGTATTAACAAATGATGATACAATAGTACTAATAGAATTTCTGGAACAAAAACATGACTAGTAGCAGTGAATCTATTACCAACCAAGAGATACTGAATCGCTTAGATAGGCTCGATGAGCGATTAGGTAAATTGGATGACGACGTAAACGCGATGAAAGTTAAACAAATAGCTGTCAATACCAGGATTGATGCTTACCAAAAAGCCTCTAATCAGGTTGTGAATTTAGCGTTTGCACTAATCAGCGCAGCCACAGTAATAGTGATAGTATCTGCGGTTTTGGGTCGCTAGACGTGTCAGATCTGATAAAAAGTATTAAGTTTTGCTTAAAAATACATCATTTTTAGCAATGAAAAAACCAAAACAGAAAACGCACGACTAAGAACAACGGCAACAAAAGTAACAATCCCTGTCTCAAAACGGCTTAATCTTCTATCTATGCCATCAATTTTGTCGCTTAGGTTTTTCTCAAGAGAATTGCACCTATTCTCAAATTTCTTATCTAAAGCATCAATTTTATCAGATAAAGAACTCACCAAAAGATTAGTTCTAGCAACTTCTATCTGCAAAGCTTTAAGCCCTTCAATTTCACGCTCCATCTTCTCTCCCCACTTGCAGGGGAAATTAGTTGAATGGAAACTTAAGTGAGTAATGAAATAATGCTTTACTGCATTGCTGCCTCCCTACTCGCAGGGGAAATTAGTTGAATTGAAACGGACACCCCTGCAAGGAAGACTAGACAAGCTTGGCAACTCCCCACTTGTAGGGGAAATTAGTTGAATTGAAACGAAGAAGCAGTAACCCAGATACAATTAGAAACACAGACTACTCCCTACTTGTAGGGGAAATTAGTTGAATTGAAACTAGTATCAGGAGAGTCTTTACCTCGAACAGAAATTATCTCCCCACTCGGAGGGGAAATTAGTTGAATTGAAACCCAGTACCTATGTCTGCTGCTAGTTTTGGGTATGAGGGAAAAGACTTTCGTGCTTCCTGGACTGGGAATGCTTAAGTTTGCTATGTGGCAGTTTGGGGTTGCTCCCCAGGATTCTTTTTATATAGGCGATCACGCCTATGATGCAGATGCTTATACACCTCTTGATAGCTGGTATCGGACTGCTAAGACAGCTAATTGGAAGAATTTGTCAGAGGTGCAGAATTTTTATCCAAGCGCTGACGCTGTAGGAAACTTCATAGTCTTTAACATCAAAGGCAAAGCCTATCGGCTGATTGTAAGCATTGATTACGAAGGTCAAATTATCTATGTCAAATATGTTCTAACTTACGCTGAGTACAACAAGGAGCAGTGGAAAAATGACCCTTACTTTTGACAAGAATGTTTATGGCTCTCTGTTAGTAGAGTTTCAGCCAAAGGTCATTTCGACAGAAGAAGAAAATGAGAGGGCTCTTCAGGTTGTAGAAAAGCTGATGGCAATAAAGAACCGCACTCTAGAACAAAATACTCTCTTGGAACTTCTGGTGACTCTAATTGAGAAGTTTGAAGACGAACACTATCAGCTAAATGCCTCAACTCCTCACTCCATTCTTCAGCACTTGATGGAGGCACGCGGGCTCAAACAGGCCGATTTGGTAGGCATCCTTGGTTCAAGAGGTGTCGTCTCCGAGGTGGTTAATGGCAAAAGAGATATCAGCAAAGCGCAAGCTAAGGCATTGGGAGAATTCTTTCACATACCACCGACACTGTTTCTGTGACAAGAAATAAATGTTCTGTGGAAGTCATGGGCTCTCCACTCGTCGGGGAAATTAGTTGAGTGGAAAATGAATGGAAACCAAGTTTATCAAGCGAATCCTAATTCCTAATTGTCATTTGAGTTACTGTTATTTTCTCTTTCCAGTCGATTAACTCTACGTTCAAGATTTTGTAATCTTTCAGTTAAATCTAAACGATCTGATTCTCCAGTGATGGAATAACCAATTAATTGCTCTATTCTGCGCTCGTGGCGTCGGCTAATTTCGTTGAGATTGGCAACACTTGCACTGAGATCTGATATATTTTGTTTCAGCTCTAACTGTGATGCTTGTAACTCCCTTTGTACAGAAAGCATTCCCTCAATAACTTGTTTGATCTCTTCAAAAGTCATAAGAACTTGTTTTGGTAACAAAAATTAATTACTGTTTTAACACGAGCAAATGATGAAAACTATGGGAAAAATCCCTTGAATAATACTTCAATTTCTGGAAAAGCCAGCAGGTGGATACTACTTAAATCGCTAAAAACATCCTTTTGAACGTAATCTCCAGATATCGGTTTTCTATAAATATAAACTTTCCGCTCATTTACATCTACCGCCCAATAATCCTGAATTAGGGCACGAGCGTAGGCTTTAGCTTTAATCGTGAGGTCGTATTGCAGAGTGGCATCAGAAACTTCAATAATTAGGTAAACGTCTTCAGGCTCAGGATGTCTCTCTGCATAGCGTCGAGGCGGAGGGATTACCACAGAAATGTCTGGCTCTGGCTCTGAATGTACATCAAGATGAATAGGATCTTGAGTTCGGACTAGTGCTATACCTTTGAGTAACTCTTCAAGGTAAGCTGAGGCAAGCTTACCAACCAAGACATGTGGAGGATTCTTCGCCGCCATTGAGATTACTTCACCTGCAATCAATTCAACTCTTTCATCAGGGCCAAGAATTCCAGCTTTCACCATGCGATGATACTCATCGACAGTCCAGAGCCTAGTCGTTGGTAGCTTTTGTGATGTAAGGGTCATAATGCCTCTAGCAATGGCTTTCTCTCGCCTCCTACTCATCAAAGTCATGATCGCGAGTCGAGAACTCAGTCGGAGGACGCTGATTACTCCAAGCCCACCATACGCGACCACAGTGACACCTGTAAAACTCCTGCCATGCGCGGCGACGATCCTCAGTTATCACAGGCGATCGCCGATTGAGCCAGACTTGCTCGGCTTCTTGGCTGCTAGAATGGCAACTGGGACAGCAAAACTCATAAGCGTGAATTGCCTTAATAGTCCATTCGGGTGGTGTTGGATCGAAAGCGTCCATGCAGGAAAATTTTTAGTTTCAATTGCCTATTATCATCTCTTATAGAAAGTAGTAGGGTGTTTCCATAAACTATTCTTCCTCTCCTCCCTAATCCCCATCAATGGAGCTAACCACTGAAATTCGTCGCTTGCTAGATCTCATGCCAGCTTCTGGTCGAATGATGACTAAAATCGTCAGCAAGTCGGAGCAGGCAAAAGTGATTGACAGCCCCTTTCCACTACCCTGGAACAGAGAGCGTCCCGTATATATCAATTTTGATTTGTGGCGTCGCCTGCCCAAACAGCAACGCGACTTACTGCTTTTAAGTAAGGTTAGCTGGCTAGTTGGAGTTAGATGGTTGAAACCAGATATTTACCAAGGTGTGGCAGTAGCAGGCTCTTTAGGGGCTGTAGTGGAACTCGTACAGCACGACGCAGTAGGCGTACTAGTTGCTGGGGGACTGAGTGCGATCGCTCTCGTTCGCATCTGGCGTACCAACCACAGTTCCCAGTTAGAACTAACTGCTGATGAAGCTGCTATTCAGGTGGCGCAGCGGCGGGGCTACAACGAAACCGAGGCTGCTGGATATCTACTCGCTGCTATTGAGTCTGTGGCTCGGCTGGAAGGGCGTTCTGGCTTGAGTTTTACTGAATTAATTCGTAGCCAAAACCTGCGAGTGATCGCTGGACGGTCGCCAGTAGGTGTTCCTCAAAGTATTAAAGATGAAGTCTGAGAATCTGCCTAGTACCTTAATGTTTTGTCAAACTAGATACAGGAAAGTTCTAGATTCTTGTGTCCTGTGACGACTAAAATTGAGACAATTCTCGCTCGGGCTTTATCAGGGTACGATCTATCCCCTGCAGAGGGAGTCGTGCTTTTACAGCAGACCGATCCAGCCCTCATTGCGGCTATTCGCACTACAGCCGATCAACTGCGTTGCGAACAAGCAGGTGACACAGTAACATATGTCATCAATCGCAACATCAACTTTACCAATATCTGCGAACAGCACTGTAGTTTCTGCGCCTTCCGCCGCGATTCTGGTGAAGCAGGAGCATATTGGTTGGACTGGGCACAGATTTTAGAAAAGGCGACAGATGCCGTGCAGCGGGGAGCAACGGAAATCTGTATGCAAGGCGGACTGAATCAACAGGCAAAATTGAATGGTAGCTCCTTGCCCTATTACCTGCGACTAGTAGAAACAATTAAGCAGCAATTTCCAGAGCTGCATCTACATGCTTTTTCTCCCCAGGAAGTGCAATTTATTGCTAGGGAAGATGGGCTAACTTATGCTGAGGTGATTGCTGCTTTGCGGGATGCCGGGGTAGGCTCGATGCCTGGTACAGCAGCCGAGGTGTTAGATGATGAAGTGCGACGAATCTTATGCCCTGAGAAGATTGATACAGCAACGTGGCTAGAAATTGTGAGTACAGCTCACAAGCTGGGTTTACCAACGACGAGTACCATGCTGTCGGGACACATTGAAACAAAAGATCAGCAGATACGGCATCTCAGTCAATTGCGATTGCTACAGCAAACTGCTATGAGCCAGGGATACCCAGCCCAGATCACAGAGTTCATTTTACTTCCCTTCATTGGTCAAGAAGCACCCAAACCTCTGCGCCGCCGCGTCGGACGAGATCAGCCAGTACTAGCAGATGCCTTACTACTAACTGCTGTAACACGCATCTTCTTAGGGCGTTGGATTCCCAACCACCAGCCCAGTTGGGTCAAACTAGGGTTAGCAGGGGCCACAGCAGCTCTCAACTGGGGTTGTAACGATATCGGTGGGACATTAATGGAAGAGCATATTACCACAATGGCTGGCGCTCAAGGGGGCAGTTGTATGGAAGTCGAAACTCTACAAGCAGCTATTCACTCCTTGGGACGTCCCTATTGTCAGCGGGATACGCTGTATCATCCCATCTCCCCCTGCCTCCCCTGCTCTCTTTAATACTGATCCCCAACAGTCCCAATCCAGGATAGGATGGACGGTGGTTTCTGTATCTTTTCACTTCAACCAATACTTATGAAGCGATACTGGTCACGTCTGCTTGCCTTGGTTTTGATTCTGTTCATTAGCTTTCTGGGCTATTCTCCAAGTAGTGCTGCAGATAGCCTGACGGGAGATTATCGCCAAGACACCCTAGCTGTTGTCAACACATTGAGAACCGCGATCGCCCTACCAGAAGATGCTCCGAATAAGGCAGAGCTTCAGGCGGAAACACGGCAAAAAATCAACGATTTTACAGCTCGGTATCGGCGCGATAGCTCTGTCACAGGTCTCAGCTCCTTTACCACCATGCGGACAGCGCTGAACTCTCTGGCTGGGCATTATAGCTCTTATCCCAATCGTCCATTACCTGAAAAGTTGAAGCGACGATTAGAGCAAGAGTTTAAGCAGGTGGAGACGGCGCTTGTCCGAGGGGGCTAGTTACTTAGTAATAAATATAACTTAACCGATTGTTGTTCGCAGGTATGTCTAACCGTCCGTTGAAAGTTGTTCCGACTTTTACTACCTTGCGACGCCTAATTCTTGCTGTTTTCACGAGCAGTCTTGCTAGTTCGCACTTCTGCATTCGTCTAGCTCAGGCACAGACGCTTGCATACTGTCAGCTACCAGTAGAGGTCAGGCAAGAGAAAGCAAACTTGCTACAGGCGTCACTTAAAGGGAATCAAGATGCCCAAAATCGCTACGAAGCACTTTTGAGTGAACAGGCAGGCGAACTGCAGCAGTGTCGCAGCCACACATGGCCTCCAACTCAGGCAATTTGGCTGCGCCTGTATCCTTGCGACATTCAACCTGGGTTTCTAGATCAAGTTTTAGATCGCATTGTTAATCGGGGGTACAACCAGGTCTATATTGACACCTTTTCTGACGGTCAAGTGCTGTTGCCTGCCTCAGATAACCCAACAGTTTGGCCTGCTGTTGTCCGAGTACCTGGAGCAGAAAATACTGACTTGTTGGCGCAAGCAATCCAAAAGGCTCATGAGCGTGGTTTAAAAGCCTATGCTTGGATGTTTCTCATGAATTTTGGCTATTCTTACAGCCAACGCCCAGATCGGCAATCAGTCCTGGCTCAAAATGGCAAGAGAAAGACAAGCCAGGATGTGATTGCTGATGGCAGTCAGGTATTTGTCGATCCCTACAATCTCCAGGCTAAACGCGACTACCACCAGTTGGTGCAGCAGGTGATTCAACGCCACCCCGATGGGGTATTGTTTGACTACGTGCGGTATCCTGGTCAGTCAGGTAGCGATGGAGTCGCCACCAATGTTAAAGATTTATGGATCTACAGTGATGCTGCTAAGCAAGCACTGCTTCAGCGAGCGCTCAACGATAAAGGACGGGAACTGCTTCAAAGGTTTCTCACTCAAGGATACATCAGTGTGGGAGACATAGAAGCTGTGGACCAACTCTACCCGCAACAACAAGAACCACTCTGGCAAGGGCGAGTTGTGCCCCCACTGCCACCGCCAACAGAGCCATTACCAACACCAGTTCAGGAACAACCGTTGTTGCAATGGCAGTTGTGGCAACTCAGCGTTGCTCACGCGCTGCAAGGCATTCTAGACTTTTTAGCGGTAGCAACGTTGCCTGTTCAACAGCAAGGGATCCCTGCTGGGGCGATATTTTTTCCAGAGGGTAACGCAGCGGTGGGGCAAGGTGGCTATGACTCCCGATTGCAGCCTTGGGATCGTTTCCCCAGTACTATAGAATGGCATCCTATGTCTTATGCTACCTGTGGCGACACAAGCTGTATCGTTGCTGAGGTGCAGCGCGTCTTAAAGTATGCACCAGCAGGGACACAAGTGAGCCCAGTTCTGGCAGGTGTTTGGGGACAAGCAGTGGACAACCGCCCGTCATTGGAAGCACAAATGCAGGCAATTCATCAGGCAGCACCACAGATTCAGTCAGTTAGTCATTTTGCCTTTTCCTGGCAAGAACCTCAGCTAGCCAATCAGCGCAAGTTCTGTCAGTTACAGTACGTACATCGGCTACAGGAGAGCGATCACATTCCTTAAATGAGCGTACCCAATCACAGATGGCAGCAGTGGTTGTCTCTAGGACTGCCATTTCCTCTGATATTTCTCAACGGCTGGCTAGCGCTGCAAGTGTTGCAATATTTTCAACCCCTCGTCACTATTTTGATTTTGACCGCAATGCTCGCCTTAATCTTAAGCTTTCCAGTACAATTTCTCCAGAATAATGGTGTAGAGCGGAACTTAGCGGTTTTTCTAGTTTTTCTGCTAGCCCTAATTGGTTTAGTGGCTTTTGGCATCACCTTAGTTCCAATTCTTTTAAAAGAATTTAGGGAAGTTGCTAGGCTCTTACCCGATTGGATCTCTTGTAGCGAACAACAGCTTCAGGGTATCAACAATTGGGTCGAACGCCAGAATTTACCTACTGTGGTAAGCCAGTTAACCACTCAAATCGCAGGGCGATTACCAGGTGAGCTACAGGCTCTTGCTGAGCAAATATTTAGTGTTGTTTTAGAAGCTATTGACGGTATCTCCAA
>Ga0213881_10000705_pt1 | contig 18907 bp, 15 predicted proteins | sample BarmaccoBMER_R08_FD_160104 | JGI IMG/M metagenome (GOLD analysis project Ga0213881, IMG submission 160104) | Barbacenia macrantha exposed rock microbial communities from rupestrian grasslands, the National Park of Serra do Cipo, Brazil - ER_R08 ... | reverse complement strand
GGCAACTGGCCTTCGTGGCCTCGACAGGGTAGATAGACATCCACGGGCTTCTGGTCGCTCGGGTAGGTGGTACTCCCCGGTTACCAGGAGCCCGCTCTCCCGCCCGACACGACACGCCCCCGTGATCTAATCGCTACCCACCGTCACCTCGGACCAACCCAGCCAACATCATTTACCAACAGGCTCTAACGTGGCACCGGACGCCAGCGCACGACGTGAGGAGATGGGAATGAAGTTTCTGGTCGTGTGGAAAATGGAAATCTCCAGGCTATCGGCGGAGATGATGAAGACGGTGCTGCGGATGCCTGACTACGCCAAACCCCTCGAGGAGAGCGGCAAAGTGGTCGACCGCTACCACATCGTGGGCTACCACGGCGGGGCGTGGATCTTCAATGTGGAGTCCAACGACGAACTGGAGATGCTGCTAGCGCAGGCGCCTGTCTACAACTTCTCCCACTTCGACGTCTATCCGCTAGCCGACATGGCGTCCCTGCCGGTGGTCCCGCCCGAGCAGTAACAAATAATCTCTCGGGGAGAGGTCTCACCTCGGCGAGGGGATGTGGTGCTTCGATGGACGCTGACGCTGACGACGACGCGCTCACGATAGGTCGGCGGGTGCGGCAGATTCGCCGCTCCCGGGGTAAGTCGCTGGTGGTAGTCGCCGGGCTGGCCGGGATGAGCAAGTCGCAGCTGTCCCGCATCGAGCGGGGAGAAACCGCTCTGGAGCGCCGATCGGACATCGTAGCCATCGCCAACGCGCTCCGGGTCGCGCCCTCTGAGCTGACAACGTTGCCGGTACCCGCCCCAGCCAACGGCCGCACCGATAGTGCGGTGGATGCGGTGCGGCTTGCGTTGATGGCCGTTAACTACTGTCAGCCCGGTGGGCAGGTAGTCGCGGTGGATGTACTGCGGGCCCGGGTAATGGCGGCGCTTGACGCTCGCTGCCGCTGCGACCGGCAGGCCGAGTTCGCTGCGGCACTGCCGGACCTGATCCGCGACGTACACACCAGCCTTGCTGCCGGCCACGACGTCGCCGAACTGCTCGACCTGGCGGTGTTGCTGCACATCCAGGGAACGAGCCAATGGCTGCGGGTCGTGGGTGGCCCGCTGGACCTGCGCACCCAAGCCACCATCTTGGCCCAGCAGGTGACGCACGACCGCGACGAACCGACCGCGCTGGGCATCGCGACGGTCGGTTGCGCCAATTTGATGCTCACCGCTGGGGCGTTCGATCTGGCGCAGGTCGCACTGGACTCGGTGACGATGCCGACGAATACCAGTGAGGGCCTTCAGCTCAACGGCATGCTGGCTCTGTCCCGTTCGCTGCTGGCCGCTGCGGACAAGCGTCCTGGAGATGTGGATGCCCCGTTGGAGCACGCTGCTGAGCTAGCGCGGCGCACCGGGGAAGGCAACGCCTATTGGATGGGGTTCGGGCCGATCAACGTGGGACTGTGGCACATGGCCGACGCGTTGGAGACTGGCGACCACGCACAGGCGGTAACCATCGCCGAGGGCCTGCGCCCAGAGGCGCATCCGAACGTGCCGCGCCGGGCTGTGTACTGGGTTGACTACGGCCGCGCGCTGGCCGGGGTACGGCGACGACACGACGACGCGGTGAGGGCGTTCCGCCGTGCTGAGTTGCTCTCGCCGTTGCACCTGCATCGCAACCCGGTGGCCCGAGACGTGCTAGCTGAGCTGCTGACCAGGTCGCGCCGGGATGCTATCGGTCGGGAGCTGCGGGGGATGGCCTACCGCGCTGGTCTGCCGGTGTGACCGATCCGGGAAATTCCCAGCTGATGGAAACCGCAGGCTTGATCGCGTCGATGATCGTCAACCATGACCAACGCGGAACCAGAGCAACCCGCAAGTAAGAACAATCGCCGGTATCGTCGGGTGATCCACGCCACGTGCATGCTGCACAAGGGACCCATGGGCTTCGTCAACCTTGCCGTCCGCAAGGTGGAGGCCCCCTCCGCGGCGGTGGCCGACTTTATCGAGTTTGATCCGCACGTCACCGGGACCTGCGTCATCCGGCTCGACGAAGCCGCAGCGACGCAACTATTCAACCTTCTCGGAGAATGGCTGAGCTGACAAAAGTCAGCGTTGGGGGTAGTAGGTCAGCTCGACGTGACCACCGGGCCGAACTCGCTGCGCCAGGAACTCCTCGAAGGTCCGGGTGCCCGTGTCACCGTCACGCACCAGATTCCAACCAGCGCGAAACGCGCGCGCCGTTTTACCCGGCAGCGGCACACTCACCACCGCGCGCCGCAGACCGGCGGCCGCGAGATAAGCGCAAGCGGCCTCCTTGAGGCTCCACACCCGTGGTCCACCGAGGTCCGGGACCCGCCCGGCGGCGGCTGAAAACCCGGACCTCCGCACCGCCCCTGGTCAGCAGCGGCATCAGTTGCTGACCAGGCGCGCCCGTCCCGCCCGTCCCGCCCGTCACGAGGATCTTCATCGGGGCAGCGCGTGGAGCGCACGTTCGATGGCGCAGAAGCGCACGCGCTCTTGTTCCAGCCGGACGGCGTCACCGAGAACGCCTTCGACCAGGTCGGTGTAGAGGGCGGCTTCGTCGCTGGTCAGCAGTGGCAGGTGAGCGTTCACGGGTTTGGGTTCCTGGGTCCAGTGCGCCTCGTGGGCCAGCAGCGTCGGGCGATCCATCAGCATAGAGCGGGCGTGGGGGTACCGGCGGCGCATCTGGTTGAGGATGGCGAAGCCGTGGGTGTCGATATCTCCCCAGTAGGTCAGATTTTTGTCGGCGAGCCAGGCCAGCCGGTTTAGTCTAGGCAGGGCGTAGCCGCCGCCGAAGATGACGATGGATCCTTCGGGTGGCGGGAACGCGAGGTAGGTGATCTCGTTCTCGACCACGAATACGGTGGAGCAGTTTGGCGGTGTGTCGGCAAGCTCGGCGGCCTGCACGGTCATTTCGGTGTAGCCGTTGCGGTGGCCGAGCCAGCGGAACCTGACGTAGTCGGGCTTGCTCTGGAACTGGTAGCGGCCGGCGAAGTCGGACGGCGGCCGGATGTGGTCCACGCGCTGCGCGGGGAGCTGCCGGTCGAGCAGAGCGCTGAGGATGCCGCGGTGGCCTTCGATGAACTTGGTGTCGACGCCGGGCACGTCGATCTGGCGCAAGTACTTGTCGCGGCTGGCGTGGCAGGAGATCCAGAGCACCGTGTTGATCAGCTTGTCCCACTCGTCGGCGAAGCGAAGCACCTCCAGTGGCTTGCTGACCATCCATTCGGCGATGCGGGGTGCCTGGGTTCGGGTGGCGGTGAGCAAGTCGGTGAAGCGGGAGACCTGGCGGGCCGTCCCGATCAGCATCCAGAGTTGGTCGTAAGTGTCGATCCAGACCTTGTGTGGGATCTCGTTGGTTCCGATGACCCTGCCACCGATTGTCCTGGTTTCGACGCGCATTCCCCGGCCGTCGCTGACCCGCCACCGCTCCACCCAGGCACGCACCTCGCCGAACCGATCGGCCAGGTCACGCGCGGTAGGCCCACGCAGAGCCAGGTCCAGCGGCTCCCACTGCCGACCCTCGGCGAGCCTCGCCAGGAACTCGCCGCGCTCCCAGCGCCGCCGCAGCTTGGCCACCACGTCGGCCCTGGTTGACCAGCTCGTCATTGCTCGGCCGATGCCTGCCGCATCGACCAGGTGTGCCGTTGCTGCCGGTACTCCTCGATGGTGAGGTTCTGCAACCGGGAGTAGCTGCCGGAGGGGTTGTCGACGAAGCCGACCGCCGCCACATGCGGTTCGATGACGTGGATCTTCTGCAGCGGGGTGACGATCAGCAGCTGCAGGCCGAGCTTGTGGAACAAATCCAGCGCGAATCGGGTGGACTCGTCGGAGCCTCGGCCGAACGCCTCGTCGATCACAACGAACCGGAAGGTCTTGGACTTACCGCGGTGATCCAGCTTGAACTGGTAGGCCAAGGACGCGGCGAGGATGGTGTAGGCGAGCTTTTCCTTCTGTCCGCCTGACTTGCCGCCGGAGTCGGTGTAATGCTCATGCTCAGTGTCGTCAGCCCGCCACCGTTCGGAGGCGGAGAACATGTACCAGTTACGGACATCGGTGACCCGCCTGGTCCACCGACGGTCCTCGTCGGTCTGCCCCGCCCGGCCCTTGAATCGCTCGATGATCCGCTTGACCTGGAGGAACCGCTGCTCCAGATCTTGATCGGTTCCGCCGCTACCCAGTGCTCCTGTGGTGCACTCGCGCAGCGCGGCACGGAACTCGCGGATCTCGACGTTGACCGTCGGCGCCGTCTCCAGCCTGATGTAGCGCTCGGGGTTGTAGTCGATGCCGACCAGCGAGTCGTTGATGGTGTCGATGCGCCGTTTGATCAGGTCGAGTTGCTTGTTGAGCTCGGCGCTGAAGCCAGCGATGTCGCGGAGAGTGTTGGTGTTCAGGTAGGTCTTGAACTCCGATTCGAACCGTGGCAAATCATCGTTGACGAGGCGGTCGCGTAAGGCTCGGTATTCGGACGCGGACTGGAGGGAGTCGTCGAACTCCGCAGTCTGTAGCGGATATCGCTGACGGAAGTCGCTCATCCGGCTGACCACCCGGGTGGCCACCCTGTTGTGCCGCTCGGTGCGCTTGTCCACCAGGGTGGACAGCTCCGCTGCGAGATCCCGCTCGGCTCGGTCGCAGTCGGCCGGGGTGGGCAGGGGTCGTTGGCCGACGTGGGCGTCGAGGAGCGGGAAAAGCTCGCGGGCGGGCCCGCACTCCGGTGCGTTCAGGGTCTGCCGCGCATCGGCGAGGCTGCTCTCCGCGTTCTCCCAGTCCCGTTCGAGCCGGCTGATGGCGCCGGTCAATGACTCCTGCTCGGTCTCGGCGGCGGCGATGTCGCGGGCGAGGCCGTCGAGCTGCGCGCTCACCCGCTTCAGCTCGTCGCAGCCCTGCTCCAGCAGCCTCTTCTCCTCGGTCAGGCTGGCGATGTGGTTGACGATCGACTGCCAGTCGATGTCGGTATAGCCGGCGAACTCGGTGAGCTTGGCGAAGGTGTCCTTGAGCTTGCTGGTCCGCTCCAGCGCAGTGTGGATCTTCTCGCGTTCGCCGCGGAGATCGCTTTGCTGCTGGTGGATGCTGCCAGCCTGGGCGAGCAGTGTGTTGATCTTGGCCTGGTTGTTCCAGCCGAGGACGTAGTAGCGCCGGTCGTCGATGCGCCGGAGGTCATCCTTCTCGTGCCGTCCACGAGTCCCCTTGACCTGTCCGGCTCGGGTAACGGCCTTGGCGGCGCGCCGGAACTCGTCCATCTCCTCGACGCACTCGTAGTCCGCGCGGTGCGTCAGCTCGCGTTCCAGCCAGCCGGAGAACGGCGAGTCCTTGATCTCCAACTTGGTATACAGCGATCGCTCGGTGATGTCCGGGTCTGACCCCGTCCTGCTCGGCTGGTCGGGAACCCGGTAGTAGACGAGGCGGGCACCCAGATGATGCGTGTTGATCCAGTCCGACACCGCGGTGTAGCGCCCGCTGGAGACCAGCATCGAGAGCGCGAAGCCGTGCAGGACGCGCTCTGCGGCACCTTCCCACTCCGCGCTGTCGGACCGCACCTGGATGAGCTCGCCGGCGAACGGCAGCTCCTCGGAGCTGGCTGCGATCTCGGCGCAGAGCCGCTGCCGCAGGTCGAGGCTGGCCTTGGGAATGTTGCTGCGCCGGTTGCGCAGGCTGAGCAGCTCGGCGTTGAGCTCCTTCGCTTCGGTGTCAACGGCGTTGAGCTGCACCGCGAGTTCGCTGAGCCGGTTCTGCAGCCGGGCTTGCTCGGCGTCGAGGGTGGCGGCTCGTTCGCGGACCTCGGCGCGCCTCCGGGCGAACTGTTCGGCGTCCTCGACCGGCGAGAGCCCAGCGGCTGCCAGGAGCTCGTGGTAGCGAGCAGACCTGCTGTGCCGCCGCTCCCGCTCGGTGCCGGCGTCGGTGATCTGTCGCTCGAGGTCAGTGAGCCGGTTGCCACCGAGCCCGGCGCGCTGCAGGGTCAGCTCCTCCTTCCGGGTGCGCAGCTGCTTGAGCTGGGACTTGATGGCGGTGAGCTTCTCCTGGTGAGCGTCAATATCGGCGGTGAGCCCAGCAATCTGGTCGGTGAGCAAGGCCGCCTTTCGTTCGGCGCAATAGAAGCGCAACGCATCCCGCTGGTTTTTCAGCGACGCGATCTCGGCGGCCACCCGGTCGAGACTGTCGCAGTCGGCCAGCAGCGGTTCCAGCTCGGCGAGCTGCTCGCGTGCTGTGCGGACGGCGTCATGCGCTTTGGTGAGATCCTCGAAGTGGTCTACCAGCCGTTTGGTCCAGGCATCGGCGTCGAACGGCTCCAGCATATGGCTGCGCACGAAGTCGTTGAGGTTGCCGACCGACTTCATGGATACCGTTTGGTGGAACAGCTCCATCGCCTGCTCGGAGTCGATACCGAGCTGCCGGCGGAAGTCGGTCCCGTACTGGGGGAAATGGTCGTGGGTGCGTGCCCCGCTGGTGCGTAGTCGCTGCTTGAGCGTGGCGATGTTGTCGCCGAAGCTGGCGAAGTCGGTCGCGATTGCCAGCGCTCTGTCTGCCACCACGAACAACCGGTTCGGCTGGTGAGCGTTGCTGGCGAACCAGAAGACCTGGGCCAGCGTGACCCTCGATTCGTAGCCCGATTCGTAGGCCGATTGGTAGCCACCGTTGGCGAACACGCCGAGGATCACCGAGAACGAGTGGCGATCCCGCAGCCCAACCGGTCTCGAGGTGCCGGTTTCCTCGTTGCGCTCGGATTTGTGGTAACCGAGGACATAGGAGCCCAGGCTCCGCTCCTTGGTCTCGGCGCCGGCCGCCTTGTTGTAGGAGATGCGGTGCGCCGGCAGCAGCAGCGTGGTGATGGCGTCGACGATCGTCGACTTTCCAGAACCGATGTCTCCGGTGAGCAACGTGTTCTGGGCGCCGAGCTCGAGGGCCCAGACCCGCTGGTCAAAGGTGCCCCAGTTGTAGATCTCGAGCCGCTCCAGCCGGTGTCCGGCGAGCGCGTTGACCGCGAGTTCGGTCGCGCCGAAAAGGGTGGTCATCACAGCTCCGCTTCCGGCGGGCCGGCCAGCTGGGCGGCGTACTCGGCGAGACGTTGGTCGAACTCGGACAGCCACTGCCCGTCGACGAATGCTTTCAGGATCCGACGCACCTCGAACGCGGTGTCCTGGCCCTTCGTTCGCCGGAGGAAGCCCAGTTCGACCGCCTTGGTGAGGTGGGTGTCGATGTGGTCGATCAGCCGCGCTTCGTTGCTCGACTCAGGCATGAAGGTGCGCAGCATCTCGACAATCTGCTCCCGGGTCAGGACGAGTTTGGTGTCGCCGCCGGAGGCGTCGAACTCCGCCAGTTTCTTTCGCAGCAGGGCCAGCAGCAGGCTCATGTGAAACGACAGCGAGCGGCGCGGGATGAGTCGCGGAACGTCATCGGCGTCCTCGTCGCTGATCGGGCGGGACCGCAAGAAGGCGTATCCCTCTGCCTCGTCAACGTGCACGGTCAGGCCCATGACCGAGACGTAGTCGCGAAGGCGTGCCTGCAGCGGCAGCAGCTGACACCACACCCTTTCGTGGGTGTCCTGGTAGACCACGCCCTTCATCAAGTGGGTCACCACAGTGCGCAGGTCCGGCTCGGTGGTGGCCGTCATCGCCGCTGCTCCGCTGTGGCCACCCTCCAGGTGAAGCTCACCCGGGGAATGGTCGCGACGCGCTGCGAGCCGTCCTGGTCCTTCCAGTGCACCTGCTCGCGGGCGTGCTCGTCGAACACGACCTGGAATGAGGAATCGGTCAGCGACAGGTAGGTGATCAGCTCAGCCAACCCCTGCTCCAGCGGCTCCCGCTCCAGCAGCTCGCCGAGCCCGACCTGGCCCCGGCCCCGCAGCGCCCGGCGGACGCCGCCGCGCAGCCGCTGTGGATCGACATAGACCTGCTCGAACAGCTGGGAGGCATCGATCTCCTCGTCGGCATCGGTGATCTCGCCGCTGTCCAGTCGCGGCCGGTGGGGCGGGGTGTACAGCGGGCGTTCCAGCGGCAGCACCACCGCTGGCGCAGTGCCGTCGATCTCGCTGGTGAGATCGACGGCGCGGTGCTCGCGCAGCTTCAGCGCGGCCGACTCGATGCTTCGGAGGATGTCCATGACGCGGCGATTCTCCAGCCATATCTGGTCATCGAGAAACCGGCGAAGCTGCTCGGACAGCAGCCGAACGGTCGCCTGGGTCCGTTCTGCCGCAGCCATCCAGTCGTAATGGATGTGTCGCATCCTCCGATCCTGCTCCCCAATCGCGTTCAGACCATGCACGCGTTGCAGCAGATCCGACAGCTCATCCTGCTTGTCTGGAGAGAGCAGAAAATCGTAGAAGGCCTGGAAGCTCCGCCCCTGGTCGGAGTCGGCGATGCTGGCCCGGCTGCCGACGACCTCGTCGAGCAGAGCGCCCTTGGAGCCGTCCCAGGACGCGATCCGGGCACGCAGCTCCCGATCGAGGGCGCGGAAGTTTGCCTCGACCTCGCGGAAGTCCGCGAGCAGCTCCCGCGCGGTCGCGGTGAGCTGCTGATACCGGTCCCGTTGCGCAGAAACCTCCAATACTGCGATGGCGCCACGCTCAACCCGAGCAATCTCGGCATCGATCTCGTCGCGGCGGCGGCGGAGCTCGGTCAGCCGGACCTCCGGGTCGGTTTCGGTGCCGAACACGATCTGGCGCAGCAGCTCGAACACGGTGCTCAACCGGGACTCGGTACCCACGAACGAACGCGCTCGCAACGACCCAACCCACGCTAACGCTTTCTCGACTGCGGGTGTGGCGTCGAAGTGCACCTCGTCCGATCCGGACGGGTAGTACTTCCGCAGCCACCCGCGCTCTGGAGCACACCAGTCATCGAGGTATGCCTTCGCCGACTTCGGGAAGGCACTCTCGCCCATCCGCTCGTTCAGCGCGTACAGCTCATCATCAAGCCTGCTGACCAGGTCGGCACTTGAAATCGACCGGACGTTGTCCTCGACGAACACCTTGCCGAGAAAACCCAGCACGAACGGGGCATTATCTGCGCAGAGCAGTCGCCACGCCGGACTGCTCCGGCGCAGTGACTCAAGCTCCTCGAACTCCACCTCCGACAGCCCTCCCCTCTCCCGATCGGCACCCTCCCGCAGAGGGTGGCACAGGGGTCTGACACTCCCGTCGAGCCGGTGGGTGTACGCCACCCCGGTGGGCACGGAGCTGGCGTTCAGCCGGTGCCACGAGACACCGGTGGGGGCAGGGGCGTTGGTCGGCGATGTGCCCGGCCGTTGTTGAGGACGCGGAGGACGCGGTCGACAGGGCATCGCCCTGCTAGCTCGGCAATCTGTCCGGGCGTAGGTGCGACAGAGGCCGAACCCACGACCAGCGCCGCCAGACGTTCGTCGAGGTCGGCGCATGCTTGGCAAGCTGTCTTCGCGCAGGTGATTCTCTTAGTAGACGGAATGAAATAAGTTACCCACTTGGAGACATTATCGAGCCCGTGACCCGCGACGATGCTAACTTCGGTGGATTTGTTGTTCAATTCCGGCTACTTACTCCCGCCGCTGCCCGCGTTGGTGTCCGGGCCTGGTGGCGCTCAGCGGCGGGAGTGAGCACTGACGTCGCCCTGGCAGGCATGTCGCCTTTCGGTCACCTTCACTGGTGCTGTAAGGATGATCAGGCCGCGTCTTCTTCCAGCTGTTCAAGGCTCCAGAATCTCCTCTTGGGTGTTTCGTCGCTATCCCTTCTTTGCTTTTCAGTGCATTGGTAGCGCTGGATCAGCTCGGCCCAGAGCGCGGCAACCGTTTTTGCCTCCCCCAAGTTAGCTACCCTCGCGGGCCAGTTCACGTAGCAGCGCCCGTTATGGTCGATAGATTGATAGGGCAACGGCAGGCTGTCGTCGTGGCCCTGATGGGAGAGTTGGAAAATGATATAGGCTCGCCAACCTATGTCCGACTGGAACTCGATCGAGAAGCCGTAGTCGGCGAGCCCATCTTGTGTCCGGTAATCCATAACGGCCATGATTTTTTCCTTTCCTGGTTCGCGAAGACTTCAAGTGACTCTTGTGTGGGGTGCTGAGGTGGGTGGGTTCTACGGGCAAGGGCGACAGGAGCGGTGCGCTCGGTCCTGTGCACTCACTCCGGTGCGGTTTGTGGGGGCGGCGGGGGAACTGGGCATGGGATTATGTTCGCAGGCGCTGCTGGGGCGTGTCGCTCACACCCGCTGGAAAGAATTCTTCGCTTGGCCAACCCTAGCTTGACCTGGTAAAATGGGGTTCCGGGTTGCAGAAAACTTTCAGATAGTAACCGGATCGCTCCAGGGGGTACCGACGGGTCCGGCTAGGATCTCAGGTGCGTCTGCATCAGGAGCGCAGACACGTGGCCTAGAAAGACAAAATGGGCATGCCACCCAGACGAGGGAGCAAGGCGTACCGCGATCAACAGCGGGAACGTCTGATCAGGCTCGGGGTGGAGGGCCGCCCACTCGTTGAACAGCTTGTGACTGACGTGATACGCTGCGGTAACCGACCGCGGGAGGCTTGGAGGTTGGCCTGGGAACTCACCCAGGACGAAGTCGCGGCACGGTTCAACCAGATCAAAGGTGGCCCGGACAGCCCTATGCGCGGTAGTCGTATCTGTCAGTATGAAAAATGGCCAATGGGAGGCGTCCGGCCCCCGGTGCGGGCACTAAAGATTCTGGCGGCCGTCTATGAGACCACCTGGGACCGGCTCGTCGACCTCGACGATCTGGAGAAGATGCCCACCAGCGACCGACAGGCGTTTCTGGACATCAGCGACCTGCGCTATGGCGATTCGCTGGGTCTACCAGTACCAGGGCAGCGCCGTCATCACCCGAATGCTCCTCACAGCAGCGACGACTCACCAGTTAACCGGCCGGTCACCGCTGAGGAACCGGTGGCTGGCGGCGAACGGCTGCTCGTACCGTTACCTGAATCCTCACCCGATGCCGCGGAGGTGCGGGCTCGGCTGGAGGGGTTGACGGTGTCTGCTCCGGCTGCTCCGGCACGGACGTTGCCTCGTGATATTGGGAGTTTCACTGGCCGTGAGGATGAGGTGCGGCAGTTGGTGCAGGCGGTGAGTAGTCGGGTGGTGAGTGGGGGTGTGGTGGGTATCCATGCGATTGAGGGGATGGCGGGGATCGGGAAGACGGCGTTGGCGGTGCATGCCGCTCACCAGCTCGCCTCCCATTTCCCGGACGGGCAGATCTTTCTCCGTTTGCACGCCCATACGCCGGGGCAGCAGCCGGTTGATCCGACTAAGGCGTTGGCCACGCTGTTGTTGACGATCGGGGTCGCTCCCGCCCAGATCCCTGCGGGTCTACCTGCGCGGGAGTTGTTGTGGCGGGATCGCCTGGCGGGGAAGAAGATGCTGTTGGTGCTGGATGACGCGGCCGACCTGGCGCAGGTGAACCCGTTGCTGCCGGGGACGGCCGAGAGCCTGGTAGTGATCACCAGTCGGCACCGGCTGGCCTTGGATGATGCGGTGTCGATCAGCCTGGACACCCTTACCCCCGCCGAAGCCGCGGTGTTGTTCCTGCGGGTGGCTACCCGCCCTGACCTGGCACCCACCGACGCTGGGGTCGCTGAGGTGAGTCGGTTGTGTGGGTATCTGCCCTTGGCGATTCGGCTGGTGGCCGGTCGGCTACGCCGCCCATCCTGGGCGCTGGCTGAGGTGGCCGCCGAGCTGGCCACGGCCCGGGACCGGCTTGTGGCGATCGATGCGGGGCAGCGGGTGGTGGCTGCTGCTTTTGAGTTGTCCTACCGGGAGTTGGCGGATGATCAGCGGCGGGTGTTTCGCCGGCTGGGTCTGCAACCCGGGACCGAGATTGACGCCTACGCCGCCGCTGCCCTGGGTGAGGTCAGCGTTGCGGTGGCGCGTCGCCATCTGGAGGAGTTGGAGGAGCTGCGCCTGCTTGATGAGCCGGTCCGGGGCCGTTACCGGTTGCATGACCTGCTGCGCGACTATGCCCGCACCCTGGCCGCCGCCGACCCGCCTGCCGAGTGTGAGGCGGCCGTGGACCGGTTGTTGGACTACTACCTGCATACCGCCACCCTCGCCGCTGCGCACCTCACCTGGCGAACCCCGACGACCCACTCGGTGGTGGCGCACCGGCCGGGCTCACTACCGGAACTGGCTACCCGCGAGGCGGCGGTTACCTGGTTGGAGAGCGAACGTGCCAACCTGCGTGCTGCCACCGACCACGCGGCCCGGCACGCTCGGTACCAGCACGCTATCTACTTGCCTGCCGCACTACACGACTTCCTCCGAGCACAAGGCCCGTGGGGCCAAGCCCTCACCTTGCACCACACCGCCCTGGATGCTGCCCGCACCGCGGGCGACCGACACGGCCAAGCCCACGCCCTCAACGACCTGGGCCGCGTCCAGTACTGGACCGGGGACTATCCGGCCGCGACCACCAACCATAGGCAGGCCCTAGCGCTGTTCCGCGACCTCGGCGACCGGCTCGGCCAAGCCCATGCCCTCGACGACCTGGGCCGTGTGCAGTACCTGACTGGGGGCTATCGGGCCGCGACCGCCAACCATCAGCAGGCCTTGGTACTGTACCGCGACCTCGGTAACCGGCACGGCCAAGCCCAAGCCCTCAACCGCCTGGGCCGCGTGCAGTACCGGACCGGGGACTATCGGGCCGCGACCGCCAGCCTGCAACGATCCCTGGCGCTGTACCGCGACCTCGGCGACCGGCTCGGCCAAGCCTCTGTCTTCAACGACCTGGGCCGTGTGCAGTACCTGACTGGGGACTATCGGGCCGCGACCGCCAACCATCAGCAGGTCGTGGCGCTATACCGCGAGCTCGACAGCCGGCTCGGCCAAGCCAACGCCCTCAACGATCTGGGCCGTGTGCAGTACCTGACTGGGGACTATCGGGCCGCGACCGCCAACCATCAGCAGGCCCTGGCGCTATACCGCGAGCTCGACAGCCGGCTCGGCCAAGCCGAGGTCCTCAACGACCTGGGCAACGTACAGCATGTGACCGGGGACTATCGGGCCGCGACCACCAGCCTGCAGCAGGCCGTGGCGCTATACCGCGAGCTCGGCAACCGGCTCGGCCAAGCTGAGGCTCTCAACAATTTGGGTCGGGTGCTGCGCATGTCCTTGGTGGTTGCCGATGCTCGTGCCCACCACGGTCAAGCCCTCGGCATTGCCCGAGCCCTGGGGACGCCCCTGGAGGAAGCTCGCGCCCTGGAAGGCATCGGACACTGTCACCTCCAGCAGGACCAGGCCAGCGAGGGCCAAGCCTGCCTCCGACAAGCACTCGCGCTCTACCAGCGCCTGGGATCCCCCGACGCCGAGCGCGTCGAAACAACCCTTGCTACCCAAGGCTTACCCGGGTCTGAAAATAAGGATCGGTGACGGCACATCTGTCCCGATCAACCCGAGGTAGGGGAGAGGCCTGCGACTTGCTCAGAAGACCAGTACTCGCGGAGGCTGGCGATAAGTCGGCCCTCGAAGACAAGGATGGCGACCTCTCTTATTCGCTTGCGGGCTTTCTGGGCCAAGTCGTCGAACTCGGCTTCCCATTCAACGATGGCGGTATCTCCATCGAGGTAGAGATTCAGTAGCTCGCACTTAATATCGCTCTGCGACTCGACGACCTTGGACTTCCAGTACGCCCGGATCCCATTTCGATCTTGGATCGGTGTTTCGAATGCTCGCTCATGATACGTGGCTGTATCCGTGAAGATGGTTTCGATCAAGTCGGCGTCCTGTTCGACCCATGCTCGAATATAGAGGTCTACGACGTTGCGGACATCCTGTTTCGTAAGCGTCACCTAGTTTTCCTCCACTACGGCGGCCAAGTCCAGGGGTAAATCAATCGCTGAATTTTCTAAGAGTGCGTGAATCATGTCTGGGTCGTTTAATGTCACCTCCTGTAGATCAACACCGGAGAGTGATGCCGGCTCGAGGCGCACCCATTTCCAGTGCATGGCATCAACCCGAATATCACTTGAGAGGCCGGTGTAGTAGCCGTCCATTACCGTTTCGCCAGGGAGGACGGCAAGGTGGACTGATCCAAAATATCGGGTATCGCTAATATTCTTCCAGTGGCCGATGAGGTGGCGATTTGCGAGCTGGGCTTCGATTTCATTACGGAACGGCGACGCTCGGCCTTGGGTGCGGGGGCTAGGTGGGTAGTTCTTGGCGGTCACCCGTCGATCTGATTGGGGTGTAAGTTGGGTGATGTCGGCGTGGAACTGTATACCTCGAATTGAATCGAACTGGTAGCAAGTAACCCAGAAGCCACCGAGTATGTCGGCGGAGAAGCTGTGAGGTACTGACGCGAGAAGACCAAGAGATTGTGAGCCGATCGGCGCGGTTGACGGGGGCGATTCGGGTATGAACTCGATCCCACTGTCGTGAACTTGAAAAAGCTGGTTGACTTTCCAGCCGGGGAACATCTTCTCCAGAACTCGGCAATGATCCGCGTAGGGAAGCCCAACCAAGTCCCCAGAAAGCCATCGGTAGAACTGCGCCTTGCTTGGCCAACTGCCCCTCAGGATCGGGTCGACGTCGGCGGCAACCTTGTCGTACTCACGACAGAAGGCGCTGTGAGTCTGCATGTGGCGTTGCCGGAGCAGCGTCTTCAGCGCGACGGGCTTGGTGTTCAACGAGTCGCCCCTCCTTCGGTCTGAGACGAGGTGAGACTAGCACATCCGGGAGGCAAGGAGATTTGGTGCTGATTGGTGAGGTCGCGCCGGATAACGAGTATCAGACGCGTGAAGACCGGGCTGCCGGTCGACCGGTTCGGCAAAAAATTGACCAGGTGACGGGGAAGCGGCGGTGGAAAGCCGCTGTCATGACGGCAGCGCCCAGCGCGGGTGTCCGAGGGGGGACACCAACACGGAAACGTGGCACACCTGCGCGGAGTAGGTGTGCATGTGATTCACGGTACCAGAGACTAGACCGGTGCCAACGAGCCCCGTCGGTGACAGCGCGGATCCACTTTTTATACTTTTTTATTACATCCCAGTATTCGTTCGGGATCCGCCGATTCTTTTGAATTTGGTTGCTTCTGTCGCGCGTGGGTGTTTCTTGAATCGTTCAATTCGGGTTTCTCCGAGCGCGGTCCCGGATCGTTCTGTTCCGTTGTCTCAGCAATCCCCCGCAGCAGCGCTGCGGGGGAGCAACCCGAGCTAGCTGAAGGCCGTGACACTGATCAGATACAGAGTTGAAACAACACAACTCTCGATCATGTCGTGATCATAGGTGGTCATCGAAACACCAGGGTCACCAGATGTGTGATGAGTACTGGCACGGTACGGGGCGAATCGTCGTCGCCTATCAGTTCTCCGGCGAGCCGGCCGTGCATTCCGTACTTCTGCCGAATACACCCGCAGCCGGCGGTGGCAGTGAGGGCCGGCGACCACAGCGTGTGCTCCTCGCACGGACCACACGCTGTGGGGCCGCCGCCGGGTGTCTCTGCCCCGCGGTCACCTTCCACGTCGACTTCCATGTCGGCCGCGACCACGCCCGAGACCACGTGCCCCCGGCATCCCGGCCTTCACGGCACGGTCCTCGACCACCAGGACGCAATCGAGATAGCCGGCCTGTCCCTCAGCTCGCTCCTGACTGAGTAGACCCTTCAATTAACAAATCCGCGGTTCCGAGCATCTGATAGGGGCCACTGATGCTTCGGTGGGTGGGCCGCGCGGGGCTAAACCGAGGGCGAGCGGTCGAGGGCAGACCACCCACCAACGGGCCAACAGCGCTGGCGCTGCCAGCGAGCTAGCCACAGCGGGCCCCGGTCACCACGCTGGCCTCTGCCACTATCCCGTTCGGCCGCCAGAAGCGCCCGCTTGGCTTCCGGCCGAAGAGCGGCCACCGTCTGATTCCCGTCGTCCGCCACTACACTCTGGCCGCGGAAGGAACATGGCGAGCGCGAGCGAGGGCAGATGGCGAAGACGGCGCGGGAACGGCTGGCGCGGCTACTCGGCGGCTCCGAGTCGGCCGGATCGTTCAGTGCTCAGCTGCTGGCGCCGGCGCATTTGCTCCAGCTTGAGGTGTCTGGCGTTGGACCAGTGAGCCTTCCGGTCCGCGCACCCCTGGCGCAGCAGCTGATCGCAGTGGCGCGGCCGGCGATGTTCGGGCGAGGGGAGCAGACGCTGACCGACACCAACGTCCGTGACACGTGGGAGCTTACCCCGGATCAGATCACACTCGGCGGACCCGGCTGGGCGGCGCTGATGAACGGCGCGCTGGAACACTTTCGTGACGAGCTCGGACTCCCACAGACGTCACGCCTGCGGGCCGAGCCGCACTCGATGCTGGTATACGCCAAGGGCCAGTTCTTTCTCCCCCACCAGGACTCAGAGAAGGACGACGCGATGGTGGGCACGCTGGTGGTGTCACTGCCTTCGGCGCACACCGGTGGGGAGCTGGTCATCGACCACGCCGGGGAGAGCACCGCCTACCGAGCGTCGAAGGAAGAGCTGACCTTCGTCGCGTTCTACGCTGACTGTCGTCACCAGGTCACGCCTGTCAGGTCCGGGTACCGGGTGACGCTCACGTTCAACCTGCTCTGCGGCACCGAGACTCCGGCTGCGGAGGCTGGCCCCGCCATCGAGCTGGCGCACTGCCTGACCGAGCACTTCACCACGCCGGCCACCCCGCGATACGGAGGTCGCGACCTCGGGCTGCCGAACCGGGTGGTTTTCCTGCTCGACCACGAGTACACCCAGCGGGGCCTGAACTGGCGCCGGCTCAAGGGCGCCGACGCGGAGCGGGCCGCGCTGGTGCGCGCCGCGGCGGAGCAGGCCGGGTGCGAGACGGTGCTGGCACTGGCCGAGGTGAAGGAAACCTGGGACGTCCTGCCATCCGAGGGCGACCAGTGGGACGATTACGACTACTGCGAGGACGAGGAGGACCGCGGCCCGGGTGAGGACCCCAACGACTTTCAGCTCAATGAGCTGATCGACGACGAGATCACCCTCGGCTGGTGGACCCGCCCGGACGGCACCGGCGGCGAGGCGATCTCGCTGCACGTTCCCGACTACGAGGTGTGTGCCACCACCCCGAGCGTGAACCTGGTGCCTTGCCAGTCCGAGTACGAGGGCTACATGGGCAACTACGGCAACACGCTGGATCGGTGGTACCGGCGTGCCGCGGTTGTCGTGTGGCCGCGGGACAGGGCGTTCGCGGCGCGCGCCGAGGCCGGATCGCGGTGGGCTCTGCATGAGCTCTGTGACCGCATCGACGCCGGAGACCTGGAGGGTGCACGTGCCGCAGCGGAATCACTGGCACCGTTCTGGAAAAAGATAGGAGCACAGGCGGGACTGCTCGGTGCGACCCTGGAGGTGGCGGCGGGCTTGGGCGTCGCCGGGACGGCGGCGATGCTGCTGGAACCGTTCCGGGTGCAGACGGTCACGCAGGAGCATGCGGGCGGGTTGGCGGCGGCGGCCGGGCGGTACGGTGAGGACTGGACGAGGAGCGTCATTGACGGGTGGTTCGGGTCGGGGCACCACTTCGGAACCGACCTGTCCGAGTGGGTCGACAACAGGCTGCCGGGGCTGTGCGAGACGCTGCGTACCGCCGGGAGGCCGGAGGTGGCACGGCTACTGGCCGCCGGAGCCTGGCGCTGGATGGGCGGCCAGCTCCGGCTCTGGACTACTGCCGCGCGAAGCGAGGTCCGCCAGCCGCGGCTGGAGATGCTGAGCTCGCCGTTGGTGCGGCTGCTGGAGGCGGCCGACGCCAAACTATGCGACGAGATCACGGGAGCGCTGCGCGAGTGCGGGGACCACGTACTGGAGTGCCTGATGCCGGCGCTGCGTCTGGCGGACGCGCGGCGGCCTGCGGGGCTCGACACAGTCGCGCGGGACTGCGCGGAGCGGCTCGGCACGATCATCGCGCGGCCGCCGCGTGAGGAAGACGACTGGTCGATCGAATGGACCGGGTGCGGTTGCGGCCTCTGTGACACGTTGGGGACGTTTCTCGGCTCCCGGTCACGGCGGATCCTCGCGTGGCCGCTGGCGACAGACGGACGCCGGCACGTGCACACCCAGATCGACTCGGCAGGACTGCCGGTGCAGCACCAGACCCGGCGGCAGGGGCGGCCCTACACTCTGGTGCTGACAAAAACCGACGAGCTGTTCACGCGCGCCATGAACGCGCGGCACAAGGCCGTGGCCGACCTGGCGTGGCTGACATCGACGCTGGGGTGACGCATCGACGCGAACGTAAGGTGACAAAGCGGGAACGGGGTAGATTTTCCCAGTCACTCCGGTCACGCTTGTGGCAAGAAGCGATCTCTCTGGCGTCAAGAGAGTCGGAGCCCTATTTTGTAGCTGCCGTTGTACGCTAGAAGCTGGCGGAACTGGCCGGAGATCGCTCTTCGAAGCTGACGCAGCGACGCATGGCAGTTTCGAGATCTTCGTCGCGCGGTTAAATTTGATCCTAGCAACATCGAAGCTCAACGGAGTCTGCGCGTCGTGGAGGAGGCGCTGCGAATCAGCAGGAGCAGCACCGTGGGCAGCGCTATCGTGATGACCATCGGAGCGGTCATCCTCGGAGCACTCTGGGTAGCGTTCTTCATTTCCAACAGAGTCACTTCATTGATGCTCACCACGCTCACGCCAGTATTGGTCAGGCTAATCATTGTGGGCTTCTTAATGCCATTCATAATTCGACTGAAGCCTCCGGGAGTAGAGGCTGATCTCTCGGCGAGTATCTGACAAGTCTCCTCTGGCTCGACCGGAGATGATACGTTCGGGCCTGGAAAATTCAGTGCATCGGTATCGAGCGGGGGGCCGAGGGGTCAGATTCCACGATTGGAATGAAAGTTGCGGTGTTTTTATGGGAGAAGCCCGTAGCTATTCAGCAGGTTCGGGATGGAAGTGATCGCTGAGCTGTCTGGGACGGCTGCGGAGTGTCGGCTTGATCGTGGCTGGCTGATGCGGATCATGTAGTG
>Ga0213881_10000704_pt1 | contig 18910 bp, 18 predicted proteins | sample BarmaccoBMER_R08_FD_160104 | JGI IMG/M metagenome (GOLD analysis project Ga0213881, IMG submission 160104) | Barbacenia macrantha exposed rock microbial communities from rupestrian grasslands, the National Park of Serra do Cipo, Brazil - ER_R08 ... | reverse complement strand
GAGCGCTCCGGCGTCCTCGAGCGTCTTGGCCAGGCCGACCACGGTGGCCTTGCGCTGTCCGATGGCCACGTACACGCAGCGCAGATCGCGATCCTGGTTGTTGATGATCGCGTCGACGGCGATCGCCGTCTTGCCGGTCTGGCGGTCGCCGATGATCAGCTCGCGCTGGCCCCGGCCGATCGGGATCATCGAATCGATCGCCTTCAGCCCGGTGAGCATCGGCTCCTTCACCGGCTGGCGCTGGACCACGCCGGGGGCCTTGAACTCCGACGGGCGGCTCGCGCTGGTGTTGATCTCGCCCTTGCCGTCGAGCGGGTTGCCGAGCGGGTCGACGATCCGCCCCAGGAGCTCCTCGCCGACCGGGATCTCGAGCAGGCGCTTGGTCCGTTTGACCGTATCGCCCTCGACGATCTTCTCCCAGTCGCCGAACAGCACCGCGCCGACGTTGTCGGACTCCAGGTTCAGGGCCAGCCCCGTTACGTCGTGGGGGAGCTCGAGCATCTCGAACGACATGCAGTTGTCCAGACCGTGAATCCGGCAGATACCGTCGGCCACGGACAGCACCGTGCCGACCTCGGTCAGGTCCGCGCTCGAGGTATCGAGTCCTTCGATCCGGTTCTTGAGGATTGAGGTGATCTCGTCGGGCTTGATCTGCATTCAGTGACTCCTTGCGCAGGCCAGCGTAGCTATGCCCGTGCGACTTGCTTGCGAAGTTGCTCCAGCCGGTTCCGTATCGAGGCGTCCAGGACCACGTTGCCCACGCGCAGGACGATCCCGCCGAGGATGTCGGGATCGACGATGCTCGAGAGCTCCACCGTGCGCTTGGTCTGCTCCCCGATCCGTTCCCCGATGCTGCCGACGACGGACTTGTCGAGCTCGACCGCGCTCGTGAGCACCACCGGCAGCAAATCGCGTTCATCCTCCCACAGGACCTCATAACGGGCCTTGATCCGGAAGATCGCGGGCATCCGGTGACGCTCGATCAGCGCCTCCAGGAAGTTCATCAGCACCGGCTCGACATCGCTCACGGCGCGCTTCAGACCGTCCTTCTTCTCCTCGGTCGAGAAGTAGGGCGAGAAGAAGAACACCATCACGTCGCGGTTCTCGTTCAGCGCCTCCGTGAAGGCGCCCAGCTGATCGCGCACCTGGTCGAGCAGGTCGTGCTCCTTGGCGACCTCGAACAGGGCGCGCGCCCAGACCTGAGCGATCTCTTCCACTAGTTGCCGCCTGCGCCGATCAGCACTAGTTGTGATCCCCCGGGGCGAGCGCGCTGAAGTCCAGGTCGCGCAGCGCCTCCTCGACCAGCCGGCGCTGGTCTTCCTGGTCGAGCACCTTGCGCGTGACCTTCTCGGTCGCGAGCACGGTGAGGTCGGCGACCTCGCGCCGGATCTCCTGGATCGCTCGACGCGTCTCGGTTTCGACGTCGCGCCGCGTCTGCTCCAGCAGCTGCTCGCGCCGCTGCTGTGCCTCCTCGAGCGTCTCGCGCTCGCGCGCCTCGGCGGCCTTGCGCGAGCGCTCGATGATCTGCTCCGCCTGGTCGCGCGCCTCGCGGAGCCGCTCACGGTACTCGAGCAGCAGCTCGTCGGCCTCGTGGCGGACGCGCTCGGCGTGATCGATCGACTCCTCGATCGCGTGCTGGCGCCGATCGAGCGCCTCGGAGATCCTGGGGAAGGCGAGCTTCCACAGGATCCACATCGAGATCCCGAACAGCAGCAGCGTCCAGATCATCAGCCCGACGCTGGGCGAGATCAGGAATGAGCCGCTGGACGCGGCGACGGGCATATGAGAGATGACCGCGATCACGTGAGCACGTAGGAGAGCAAGCCGGCGACGAGGCCGTAGAAGAACACCGCCTCGGTAAGTGCGAAACCCAGCCATTGGATGCTGGTGATCTCATCGCGCATCTCGGGCTGGCGGGTGACCGCCTCGATCACCTTGCCGAAGATGATGCCGATGCCGACGCCGGCGCCCACCGCGCCCAGACCGCCGCCGACCGCGATCCCAAAGCCCTTCGTGATCCCGGAGGAGGCCGCGGCGGTGATGATTTGTAAGGCAAACATCAGGGACTCCTTCTCGTGTTAGTGGTGAGTGGCTGCGCCGGCGATGTAAATCGCGGCCAGCGTCGCGAAGATGAACGCTTGTAGCGTGGCCACCAGGCCCAGCTCGAACAGGTAGATGATGATCCCGGCCGGGAGCGCGAACCATCCCAGCGCCTGGAGCCCCAGGATCACCGCGAGCCCGCCCGCCATGAAGATGATGATGATGTGCCCCGCGAAGATGTTCGCCCACAGTCGGATGGTCAGCGACAGCAGCCGCATCAGGGTGGAGATCACCTCGATGGGAAAGATCAAGAGCAGCATCGGCCCGTGCACGCCGGCCGGAATCAGGCTCTTCAGGTATCCGACCGGGCCCTGCTGCTTGATTCCCACCCAGTTGAAGGCGATGAACACAACGAGGGCCAGCACCAGCGGCACCGAGATGTTCGCCGTCGCGGCATAGAGCGCGAACGACGGGATGTGGGCGCCGAACACGGTGAACTTTTCCTCGGTGTTCGTCGGGAGCGGCAGGTAGCCGATCAGGTTGCAGAACCAGATGAACAAAAACAGCGTGCCGATGAACGGGAACCACTTGGCCGCCATCGAGTCGGGCATGTTTCCCCGGGTGATGTTGTTCCGCATCAGCGAGTACAGGACCTCGATCGCGGTCTGGATCTTGTTCGGCCGCGCCTGCATCCGCCCCGCGATCCACACCATCGTGAATGTCGTCAGCACGGCCGCGATGAACAGGTAGAGCACCGCGCGGTTGATGCTGAACACCCCGAGGCTCACCCAGTTGACGAGCTTGAACTCGTTCTGGATCTGGAATTCCGTGTTCTTGTGCTGGGTGAAGCCGTAGATCACGACCAGCAAGACGAAAATGCCGATGTAGGCACCGAAGCCGATCAGCAGGACTTTTCGGGTCCTGCTCATCGCGACCTCGGGCGGGTGGCGAACGTGATGACGAGCTGTGTCGTGAACGCGAACACGATCACGGCCAGCGCCGTCAGTCCGGCGTCGCGGCCGGCTGCGTTGCGGACCAGGATCACCGCGATCGCCAGCATGAACAGCCGGCCCATCAGATACGCCAGCCGGATCGTTACCTCGCGCCTGGGATCGCCGGTAGCGGCAATCAGTCGCTCGACGAGGACGCCGGCCGCCCGCAGCGCGATCCAGGCCCCCGCGCCGACCAGGTAGCCCACCGGCGGCACGCCGATCAGCAGCATGATCGGCGCGGCCACCACGAGCACGACCACGTCCAGATAGGCGAGCGCCGTCACGGCGCCCTCATTGGCGGCTGGTGTGCTCAGCGACACGGCGCACCGGGTCGGGGAGCGTGGAAGGGAGTGCTTTTCAAGCTGAAGTCCGGAGATCGAGGAAACGCCCGAATCAGGCGCCGCGGGAGCAGTTGGCGAAAGCTACCCGCGGATGGTGGCCGCCCGTCCCCTTGGGGGGTCGGGGCCTGAAGGGTAGCGTGGTAAGGGCGGGCTTAGCGCACCGACGCCGTCTCGCGCTGGCGCAGCGAGGGCTTCGGGAGCTGACCCTCCGCCCACATAGCCGCGATCCCGGCCCGCGGCAGCCCGAAGGTGCCCTCGTAGACGAGGAAACGCGGCTCCCAGCGGGGGAAGAACTTCGCGTTGAAGCGGTACAGGCTCTCGATCTGGAAGAAGGGATTGCCGAGCGCGATGAGCTTTCCGAGCACGCGCTCGCGCCGCTGCTCGGGGCTGTGCAGCCATTTGGCGAACGCGGCGAAGTTCAGCGAGAGCTCCTCGATTCCCCGCTCCCGAAGCAGCTCGATGGCCCGCACGACGAGGAACTCGGTGAGCCCGTTGGGGGTCGAAGGGTCGCGCCGCATGAACGACAGCGACACGGCAGGGCGGCCGTAGCAGGGAACGAAGTGGAGCACGCCCCGGATCGCGCCGTCGCCGTCGCGCGCCATCACCACCAGCGTCTCGTGATCATGCTCGCCCTGGAGGGAGTCCATCGCCATCGAGAAACCACGCTCGGGCGCACCCTGGCGCCCGCGTTCGACCACCCCCTCGACCTCCTCGAGGGTGCCGGGGTCGAGCCCGCGCAGCGCGCACAGCTCCGCCTGGTAGCCGGCCTTGCCCAGCCGGGTGACCGACTGGCGCACCTTGCGGATCGGGCGCCCCTCGAGCGAAAAGCGCCCCAAGTCGACCACCGCTTCGTCACCCAGATAGATGGTCCGAAGCCCGAGCTCGTCGTAGAGCGGGCACATCGTCTGGCTGGCGCCCAGCGCGCCCAGCTTGAGGCCGCGGACCTCCGCGAACGTGCGCACCTGGCGGAGCAGGTCCGCGAACGCCTCCTGCGGCCCGACCGGGTCGCCCGAGAGCAGCAGCACGCCGTTCTCGATCGTGTACCCCACAAAGGCCCGCCGATCCTCGCTGAACAGGTAGTGCTTGTCGGAGCGCAGCTTGAAGAAGGCCAGGGTGTCGGCGCCGTGCTCGCGCACCAGCTCGGAGGCCACCTGACGAGCCTGCGGGCTGGGCAGGCTCGGAGGGGCGGCCAGCGGCCGGAAGATCACGTAAGCGATCGCCACCAGCATCGGCAGCTCGAACAGGTGGACGCCGAGGGGAAGCCAGGCGAGGTGGTGGTGATAGTGGATCGGGCCCTGCTGCCAGCTGAGCAGGCGGGCGGTTTCCAGGCCGAGCGTGCGTAGCGACGGATGCCCTTGCGTCGCCCACGTGGCCAGGGCCGCGGCGCCCACGCCGGCCAGGCCGAGCGCGGGAGCGCGCCAGATCGCGGAGCGCAGGGTGATCGGGTCGTGCCGGACCCGGAAGGCGTCGCGGCCGAGGATCAGGATGAGCGCGGCCGCCCAGGTGATGATCGACTCCTCGAAGTCAAGCCCCTTGAGCAGGTCGAACAGCCCCAGCGCGATCATCAGCACGAGTGCGGCCTCCCAGGCACGGCGGCGGCGCTTGGCCAGATAGGGGCCCACGAGCACGAGCGCGAGGCCGGCGGGAAAGGCGAGCGCGTGGAACAGGCGCATCGCCTCGACCGGCTCGAACTCGAGCAGCAGGTGGCCGCGCCAGCGGATGCTCGGGGTCAGCGCTGAGGCGATGTTGATCGCGCCCACGAACGCCGCGGCGAGCGCCGCGAACGCCGGCAGCCGACGCGTGAAGCCTTGTAGCGAAAAGCTCATATGCACTAGAACGTGGCCGGCCGTCGGCCCCTTGTGCCGCGGACGCGCCTCCCAGGGCCAAGTACGGCGTGGATGGCCGTTGGTTACGGCATCGGCGGCGGGGATCCTGCCCAGCGAGGTGGATGATGGGCCGCCTGGGGCGGCGTCCTCCGGATGATGTCGCGGCCGGCGCATCAAGCGAGGCACGGATGCTGAGCGCGCCGTCGCCGCGACGCCATTGTGCGGCCGGGCATCCGGGCCCGGCCGGGGTGCGCGCAGTGTCCGGACGGGGAACCGGGCCCCACGGACGTCGAGCGAAGCGAGACCTCTAAGCCCGGGCGCCCGCGCGGTCGGAGCGAACCGGCCGCGGTGTGGTCGGCCGGACCGCCGTTTCGCGAGGCGTCCGCCGAGGCAACGTCAGACTCAGGGCCAGCGCCGTGAGCGGCAGGATCGCGATCGTCTCGAATACCGCGCGCAGCCCGGCCGAGTCGCCCAGGATCCCCAGCAGCGGCGCCCCTACGCCCCCGAGCCCGATCGACAGGCCGATCGTGACCCCCGCGGAGACGCCGAGGCGTCCTGGCAGGTACTCCTGACCCATCACGATCGTGACCGCGAACGTGGCGACCGTGGCCGCGCCGGCCAGTGCGGCGAACAGGAGACCGAGCACCGGCCCGGATAGCAGGAAGGCCGCGACGAGCGGCGGGATCACGCACATCGAGCCAACCAGCACCGGGCGGCGGCCGAAGCGATCGGCAAGCGGCCCGCCGGCGAGCGTCCCGGCGGCTCCACCGAGCAGCATCGCGGTCAGCGCCGCGTTACCGAGCGCCTTGCTCGCGTGCAGGACGTTGACGTAGTAGAGCGGAATGAAGGTGACCAGGCCGAAGTACACGAAGGAGCGCAGCGCGATCACTCCGGCCAGGCGCGTGAACGGACCCCACGCCTCGGCGTGCTCCTCGTCTTGCACCCGGCCCTCGCGGATGTCGGTGCGAAACCGGATCAGGCGCGGCAACTCGGTCACGAGCACGAGCGCGGCAAGACCGGTGGGGATCATCACGAATACGGTCCCGGCCAGGCCGAAGGCCAGGAGCAGGGGCGTGACCAGGACCGGGCCGAGAGCGAACCCGACATTCCCGCCCACGCTGAACAGGCTCATGCCGCTGGCCCGGCGCGCGCCCGAGACATAGTTGGCAAAGCGCGATCCCTCGGGGTGAAAGGCCGCCACGCCGAGGCCGCTCAGGACCACGGCGGCCAAGGTCAGCCCGTAGGTGCTCGCCAGGCCGGCGAGCGCCACCCCCAAACCGCCGAGCGCAGGGCCGAGCGGCATCAGCCACGGCAGCGACAGCCGATCCGAGACATAACCGAACAGCGGCTGGATGATCGAGGAGGAGATCGTGGCGGCCAGCACGAGCGCCGAGGCGGCCGCATAGCTCAGGTGGTCGTGGACGATCAGGAACGGCAACAGCGCCGGGATCGAGCCCTGCGCGATGTCGGTGAACATGTGGCCGCCCGATAGGACGGCCATGGCCCGGCGGTCAACGCCGCCGGTTGCCGGGCGTTCAACGCGGGCGGTCGCCTCGCGGTCAACGCCGGCGGTCGCCGGGCGGTCAACGCCGGCGGTTGCCGCACTCACGCGTCGAGCTCCGCCAGACGCGTGTGAATCCTTCCGCGCTTGTCGAAAAGCTCGGACTCGAGTTGTTCGAGCTCGTGCCGCCGGTGGCGCACCAGATCGAGTTGATTGGCGATGTGCCCGAGCGCCTGCTCGAGCATGCGCTTGATCTCGGCGGGGTCCTCGGTCTGCTGGATCTCGCGCCTCAGCTGCGCCCGAGCATCCTCGGCCTCGAGCAGCGCCGAGACCTCGTCGAGCGTGAGGCCGAGCAGGTCGCGCAGCCGCATGATCTCGCGCACCCGTTCCACGTCGGCCTCGCTGTAGTTGCGGTGCTTGCCCTGCTCGCGGTCTTGTGCGCCCGGGAGCAGCCCTATCTCCTCGTAGTAGCGGATCGTGCGCGGTGTGGTGCCGAGCATCTCGGCCACCTCGCCGATCCGCAGCGGCTTGACCGTCGTCGTGCTCACGCCGCCGCCTCCTCGGGACGATTCGGCGCGCCCGACGGCTCGAGGTCCCGCACCTGGCCCCGGGCATGGGCCGGCCGCGCGGCCGAGATTGCCGCACCGAGCAGCGAGATGCCGGCCAGGCACCACAGCGCGGTGTGCATGTTCGACATGAAGGGCACCAGCTGGGCGTTCGAGATGTGGTTGGCCAGGCCACTGAACACGGCGAACAGGACGGTCTTCGGCACCGAGGAGGTGACCACCGCGATCACGAACGCGATCGAGATGACCGCGCCGGTGTTCTGGACGAGCACGCGGGCGCCGGCCGCGATCCCGCGGCGGTGCGGCGGGACGGTGCCCATCATCGCCGCCGTGTTCGGCGAGTTGAACATCCCGGATCCGATCCCGACGATGAACATGTACGCGCAGGGGGCGATGTAGGACGTGTCTCTTTCCAGGGTCGTCATCAGGGCGAGACCGACCGCCTGCACGAGCATGCCGGCTACGGCCATGCCTCGCGAGCCGCGCCGGTCGGCCCAGATCCCGGCCAGCGGCGAGGAGATCAGCATCCCCAGCGCCAGTGGCGCGAGCTTGATCCCGGCCAGAATCGGCGAGTCGCCCTGGACGCCTTGGAAGTAGAAGACGAACACGAACATCAGCGCGAACCGAGCCAGGCCGTTGGTGAACGCCGCCAGCGACGCCGCCGAGAACAGCCGGCTCTTGAAGATCGATAGGTCGAGCATGGGCGCGCGGACGTGGCGCTCGATCAGGACGAAGCCGGGAAGCAGAACGGCCGCGGCGATCAGGCTCCCGATCACCGCCGGATCGCCCCAGCCGGAGATCCCGCCCTTGGAGATCCCGTACACCAGGCCGGTCAGGCCGATGAGGAACGTGATCGTGCCCAGGACGTCGAAGCTGGTGTCCTCCGAACGACCGGTGATCTCGTGCAAGACGAGCGCCGCCCAGGCGCTGCCGGCGAGGGCAAACGGCACGTTGAACCAGAACACCCAATGCCAGGAGATCGCCACCAGCGCACCCCCGAGCACGGGGCCGATCACCAGCCCGATCGCGGCCACCATCGTGTTGGTGCCCATGGCCAGCCCGAGCTGCTCGCGCGGGAAAGCGTCGGTGACGATCGCCGCGGCGTTAGCGAACAGGAACGAGCCGCCGATGCCCTGGAGGATCCGCCACACGATCAACTCGGTGCCGCTGCCGGCGAAACCGGCGCCGAGCGACGTGAGTGCGAAGAGCACGAATCCGCCGATGTAGGCCTGCTTGCGGCCGAACTGGTCCGACAGCCGGCCGGCGCTCAGCACCAGCACGGTCGAGGCGATCATGTAGACGAGGATCACCCACACCAGCTCGAGCAGGCTGGTGTGCAGGCTCCGCTCGAGGTCGGGCAGGGCGATGATGAGCGTGCCCGAGTTGATCGTCGCCAGCAGCATGCCGAGGCTCGTGCACGAGAGCGCCCACCATTTGTAGGAGTCGTGCCCGGCGTGGACGCCGATTCTCCGAGCCCGTTCCGCATGCGTTGCTGACATGATCCTCCGAATCTGATTCTTACGTAAACGTCAGAATAGCAGATGCGGACGCGTGTTGCCGACCCGTGCGGGTCGCGCACCGGTCCTGTACGTTGCCGACGCGTGCGGGTCGCGCACCGGTCCTCCCGGGATGCCATGCTTCTCGCACCCGATGGACTACTGGGACGCTCTCTTCGCATTCCTGGCGGCGATGGCGCTCGCCGCGGTGCTGACCCCGCTAGTCGGCCGGCTCGCGTGGCGCGTCGGCGCGGTGGTGATGCCAAGCGAGCGCGGGCTGGCTGAGCGCCCGACGCCGGCTTTCGGTGGCCTGGCCATCCTCGTCGGCGTGCTGGTGGCCGCCGCTTTCTGGCTGCCGACGACGATCAACCTGCATCACACCGCCGGCACCGCACCGGGTTCCGGCGGCACGGTCCACACGTGGACGGTCATCGTCGGCGCATGCCTGATCACGCTGGTCGGCGCGATCGACGACATCCGGCCCCTGGCCCCACAGTGGAAGCTCTTGGGACAAGTCGCGGCGGCGGTGATCGCGGTGGAGGGCGGCGCGGTCGTCACCGACGTGACGTTCCCGTTCATCGGGACGCTCCAGCTGCCCAACACCGGCGGCGTCCTCACGGTGATCTGGCTCGTGGGCTTGATGAACGTCGTGAACTTTTCCGACGGCATCGACGGCCTGGCCGCGGGGTTGTGCACGATCGACGGCATCGCCTTCGCGATCATCGCGTTCGACCTGCACGTGAGCGGCGCCGGCGTGCTCGCCGCGCTGACCGCGGGCGCGGCGCTTGGCTTCCTGTTTCATAACTTCTATCCCGCCTCCGTATTCATGGGTGACTCGGGAGCGAACCTGCTCGGTTACCTGCTCGGGGTGGTGGCGGTGATCGGCTCGATCAAGACCGGCGCGGTGGTGACGCTGGTGGTGCCACTGATCGTGCTCGCGGTGCCGTTCCTCGACACCGGATTCGTCCTCGCCAAACGCCTGAAGTACAAGCGCAAGCCCTGGTCGGCCGATGCCAACCATTTCCACCACCGGATGTCGCGCATGGGCTTCAGCCGACGCCGGACCGTGGCCTACCTGTATGCCTGGACGCTGCTACTCGCCGGCGTGGCCGTCGCGCTTCGCTTCATCCCCTACTCGAACCACCGGGGGAGCTATCACCTCGGCTGGCTCCTGGTGATGGCGGCCATCGGGGTGATCGCGCTCGCCGCCAGCGTGTACCTCATCTACCTGCTGGAGATCTTGAAGTTCAAGAGCCGGCGCACCAGGGAGTTGCGCAACGCCGAACCCGCGACGACCGAGCACGAGATCGACGAGCGCGTGCAGCGCGAGGTCGAGACCGGGGAGTTCGAGCGGGTGGGTTAGTTTGGGGGCTGCTCCAGCCGACACCCAACCTGCACGCGACGCCCGGCTGAGCGGCCTCACCCGAACCGAGAAGGCGCTGTTCGCGGCGGTGGCCGTGCTCACCGTCCTCGCGGGCGTGACCCGGTATGCCCACGGCGTCTCGCGTGTGACCGCTTTCGTCCTGGCCACGCTGGCCCTGGCCGGCATGGCCTGGGTCATCGCGCTCGCCACCGAGGAGGTGGGACAGCGCCTCGGCACCGCGGTCACCGGCGTGATGCAGTCGACGGTTGGGAATCTGCCCGAGTTCTTCGTGGTGATCTTCGCCCTGCAGGCGGGCGACCGGGTGGTGGCCGAGACCGCCATCCTCGGCTCGATTCTGGTCAACGCGCTGCTCGTGCTCGGGCTGGTGATCGTGGCCGGCGCGCTGCGCGAGCGCCGGCGGGACGGGATCATGCGCTTCAACCCGCGGCTGCCCAACGACACGGCCACGCTGCTGCTCGTCTCCTCGTTCATCATCGTGCTCATCGGGCTCACGCACGGCGCGAGCGATCCGGCCAGCCGTCACGCGAAAACGATCTCGATCATCGGCGCCGTGGTCATCCTGGCCGTGTACGCGACTTGGCTGCGCCAGTACCTGACCACGCCCCAGCCCGCCGAGACCCACGTTCGCGGCCAGCCCCGCCTGCGTCTCGCCACCAGCATCGTCCTGCTCGTCGCCGCCGGCACCGCGTCCGCCTTCGTCTCGGACTGGTTCATCAACGCGCTGGAGCCCACGATCGGGACGCTCCACATCTCCAAGGCGTTCGCGGGGCTGGTAATCGTGGCCATCGCCGGCAACGCGGTCGAGCACGCGGTCGGCATCGTTCTCGCGGCCAAGGGCCAGGCCGACCTGGCCATCTCGGTGGTCAAGAACTCGGTGGCGCAGATCGCCGCCTTTCTCTATCCACTGCTCGTGCTGGTCTCGCTACTCACCGCCACCACGCTCACCTTCTCCCTGGCGCCCGTGTACATCGGTGCACTGATCGGGACCGCGGTGATCGTCTGGCAAATCACCGGCGACGGCGAAGCCAGCGTGTTCGAGGGCGCCGCGCTTGTCGCCACGTTCGTGATCCTGGCCACGGTGGCGGCGTTCGAGTAGCGGGCGCTTGGATCCGGGGGGTTTTCGGATCCGCCGGGTTCTGCGATTCCCGGGGGGTCTCCGATTCGCGGGGGTGCTCCGATTCGCGGGGGTTCTCGGATCCATGCTCGGATCCGTGGGGTTCCCGGATCCGCGGGTCCTCCGATCCGCGGGGTTCTCGGGTCCGCGGGGTTCTTCGATTCGCGGGGTTCTCGGATTCGCGCGGGTTTCGGATGCGCGGGGTTCTCCGATTCGCGGGTGGTCGGATTCGGGGGGCTAACCTGGGCCTAAGCCGGCCCAAGCCGACACTCGGCAGCGCGTCCCGGCCGAGTGTGCGGATTGCGGCCCCATGGCGTCCGTAAGTGCGCTCTGGGCGAGCGGGTGGTGCCGAGTGTGTGGTCAAGCCGGGCGATTCGCCACCCCACGCACCCCGCCGGCGACCAGGGCCGGGCGATTCGCCACCACCCCCGGCGCGACCGGCGCCGACCAACCCGTCACCGCCACCGCCCGCCCGTCACCGCCGCGGCCCGCCCGTCATCCCCGCGGTACACCAAGCCGCGCAGCTCACCAGGGTCTGTTACGGACCCCTACGGACCGACGTTCAGACGATCGCGGCCGCGCCGAGGCGCGCGTACAGCGGGTAGCGCTCGGCGATCGCCGCCGCACGCTCCGTCAAATCACCCCGCCGCTCCTCGAAGTCCTCCTGTCCGAGTGCCTCGGCGATGATCATCCCGACCTCGACGAAGTCCTCGAGCTGAAGACCGCGGGTGGCGAGCGCCGGCGTGCCGATTCGCAGCCCGCTTGACACCGCCGGCGGGCGCGGGTCGAAGGGCACCGCGTTGCGGTTGACCGTGATCCCGATCGAGGCCAGCCGGTCCTCGGCTTGCCGGCCATCGAGCGAGGACTCGCGCAGGTCGCAGAGCACCAGGTGAACATCGGTGCCGCCGGTCAAGACGCTCACACCACCACCGGCCCGCAACAGCTCGGCCGCCACCGCGCGGGCGCCCTCGACCGTCCGCTCCTGACGCTCGCGGAACGCCTCGGATTGCGCGATCCGCAGCGCCACCGCCTTGCCCGCGATGACGTGCTCGAGCGGGCCGCCCTGCTGGCCGGGGAACACCGCCGAGTCGATCAGCTTGGCGAGCTCCTCGCGGCACAGGATCATCCCACCCCGGCCGCCCCCGATCGTCTTGTGAATGGTGGTGGTCACCACGTCCGCGTAAGGGACCGGGCTCGGATGCAGGCCGGCGGCGACGAGGCCGGCGAAGTGCGCCATGTCGACGACGAGGTGGGCGCCGATCTCGTCGGCGATCGTCCGGAAGCGCTCGAAGTCCAGGAACCGCGGATAGGCCGACCAGCCGGCGAGGATCAGCTTGGGCTTGCGCTCCAGCGCGATCCGCTCTACCTCGTCCATGTCGATCCGGCCGGTCTCCCGATCCACGTGGTAGGGGGCGATGTCATATAGCCGGCCCGACACGTTGATCCGCATCCCATGCGTGAGATGGCCGCCGTGCGAGAGCTCGAGTCCCATTACGGTGTCGCCCGGCTGAAGCAGCGCGTGGTAGACGGCGACGTTCGCCTGCGCGCCCGAGTGTGGCTGCACGTTGGCGTGGTCGGCCCCGAAAAGCTCGAGCGCGCGCTTGATCGCCAGCCGCTCGGCCACGTCGACGTGCTCGCAGCCGCCGTAGTAGCGCTTGCCTGGATAGCCCTCGGCGTACTTGTTCGTGAGCACCGATCCCTGGCACTCCAGGACCGCCATCGGGACGAAGTTCTCCGAGGCGATCATCTCGAGCGTGCGCTGCTGGCGCTCGAGCTCCAGCGCGAGCACCTCGGCGATCTCCGGGTCGACCTCGGACAGAGGCCGATTGAAGAAGTCTGGCGGCAGATCGGCGGCGCTCACTCCGGCACGACCATAGCAACGGAATCGGTCATCGACGTTACCTCCGGGCGCACATTCGAGGGCTCAGTTCGCCGGGCCGCCACCACGGCCAGATCTCCCTGTTCCCACACCACACGCGGCGCGAATCCCGCCTCCGAGAGCCACCGCAGCTGGTCGCTCAACCGGCTCGGGCGGTCGTAACCAGGGGTCAGCGGAGTCGTCGCGGCGGCTGGCTCGGTGGGTACCACCACGTCACCCATCACGAACACGCCGCCCGGTGCGAGCGCGGCATGTACCCGCCGGAACAGGCCGGCCTTCCCCTCCCCATCCAGGTGATGCACGCACAGGGCGCTCGTCACCAGGTCGAACGATCCCGCCGGCAGGGGCTCCTCGATCCGGCCGACGCGCAGCTCGACCCGCTCCGCCGGCAGTCCAGCCCGCGCCACCGCCAGCATCTGCTCGTTCTCGTCGATGCCGATCAGCGACGCGTTGGAATGGAACGCGAGCACGCGGCGCGCGGTCTCGCCCGTGCCGGTGCCCAGGTCCAAGATCCGCGCGGCGCCGCGGGCGGCCGCGCTGGCGCGTGCCACCTCGTCCTGCAACACGTCATACGCCGCCACGTCGGCCCGGATGGCCTGCGTATAGGAGCTCGCGTCGAAGTGGTACTGCCAGTGAAGCGCCTCGGTCAGCTCGCGCTCGCCCACCGCACCGGCGCGGACGAGCGACCACTCGCCTTCCGCCTCGTAGCGGCGCAGATCGACCACGGTGGACGGAGTCCCGGGCAGCTCGCCGCCGTCGATGGCCAGGTCCACGGCGGCGCGGAGCAGCGCCGGGACATCCTCGAAGCGGCGCGGATCCGGCCCACCCGCGCGGTTGGCGCTCGACTGCAGCACGGGCCGCCGGACGCCCGCCAGCCGCGGCAACGAGACGACCCTGACCCCTAGGGTTGACACGTCATCCCCGCAGGCCAGCGCAAACCGCCCCGCCGGATTCGGGACGAGTACGCTGACCGCGCCGGGCAGCCGGGTCATCGCCTGACGGGTTCGCTCTCCGAGCTCGGGTAGCGCATCGAGCGCGTCGTCCAGCCCGAAGAACATGACCGCCGAGGGTTTGTCCCGGCTCCGGCGCTTCAGCAGGTAAAGCCGCTCGACCGCGAACCGGTCCCCGGGGTCACAGGCCAGGCCGTACACGGTGTCGGCCGGGAACAGGACCAGCCCGCCGGCTCCGATGCACGTCTCGAAGGCTTCGCTGTCGTTCAACGTCGCGCCACCACGACGCGTTCGTGGCCGGCCAGGTCGCGCACCACCTCGACCGACCCGGCGAGCATCGCCGCGACCGCCGGCGCCTGACCGGCGCCGACCTCGAGGCCGAGCACCGGAACATCCGGGAGGCCGGCGATGACCCGCCGGATGACGTCGAGCCCGTCCGAACCGCCGAACAGCGCCGATATCGGCTCATACCGCGCCACCTCAGGCGGCAGCTCAGCGCCGTCGGGCACGTACGGAAGGTTGGCCAGGACGGCGTCGAAGCGCCGATCCACTCCGTCGAGCAGGTCGGCGCGCACAAACTCGACCTTCGAACCGAGCCGCATGCCGTTCTCACAAGCCACGGTCAACGCGCCGGGATCCATGTCGGTCCCGACCACCGTAAGGTCGGGCCGCTCGTCCGCCAGCGCAAGCGCCACCGCGCCGCTTCCCGTCCCGACATCGACCACGGAGGCGCCAAAGGGCAAGGTCAGCCCCACCTCGACCAGCAGCTCAGTCTCCGGCCGTGGGATTAGCGCGCGGCGATCCACGTGCAGCATGATCCACCTGAACGCCTTGCGCCCGATTATGTAGGCGACCGGCTCGCGCGCTGCCCGCCGCACGACCAACGCATCAAAGCGGGCCAGGGCCGAAGGGTCGAGCGCGGCCCGGGCGTCGAGCACGAGCCGCTCCCGTCCCACCCCTGACGCTTGCGCCAGGAGCAGCTCCGCATCGAGCCGTGGCGTGTCGCACCCCGCGGCGGCGAGCACGGCCGTCGCGTCACGCAGAGCCCCCGCGACCGTCGGTGCGGCTGCCGCCACCGCCGCCTCAGGCAACCGAAGCCTTCTCCTCCAGCCGCCGGCGCTTCTCGTCGTCCTGCAGCGCCGCAGTCAGCTCGTCGAGCTCGCCGATCAGGATCGCGTCGAGGTTGTGCAGGCGCATCCCGACACGGTGGTCGGTCACGCGCCGCTCCGGGAAGTTGTACGTGCGGATCTTCTCCGCGCGCTCGCCCGTTCCAACCTGCGCGGCCCGCGAGGCCGCCACCGCCGCCTGCTGCTCGGCCCGCGCGCGCTCGTAGAGCCGAGCTCGCAGCACCCGCATGGCGCGCTCGCGGTTTTGCAGCTGTGACTTCTCGTCCTGCATCGACACCACGATCCCGGATGGCTTGTGCGTGATCCGGACCGCGGAATCGGTCGTGTTGACCGACTGGCCTCCGGGGCCGGAACTCCGGTACACGTCTATCTGTAGATCCCCAGGATCGATTTCGACCTCCACGTCCTCGGCCTCGGGCAGCACCGCCACGGTGGCGGTCGAGGTGTGGATCCGGCCCTGGGACTCGGTTTCGGGAACGCGCTGCACGCGATGGGTGCCGCCCTCGAACTTGAACACGGAGTACGCGCCGGCGCCCTTGACCGCGAACGTGTACGTCCCCTCCCCGATCGACAGCGGCTCGACCTGGAACCCGCGCCGCTCGGCATAGCGGGTGAGCATGCGATACAGGTCTCCGGCCCACAGCGCGGCCTCGTCGCCGCCCGCGCCCGGCCGGATCTCGACGATCACGTTCTTGTCGTCGTTCGGATCCCGCTCGACCATCGCCAGCCGAATCTCATCCTCCAGCTCGGCCATCCGCGCCCGGGAGGAGTCGAGCATCGCCCGCAGCTCGGAATCGTCGCCGTCCTCGGCGAGCAGCTCCCGCGCACCCTCGGCGTCATCCGCGGCCCGCCGGTACTCGGAGGCCAGTCGAGCAGCCGGCTCGAGTTCGCGGTACGCGCGGCTCGCGGCGGCGAAGTGCTGCCGGTCGCCGATCACTGCAGGATCGGACAGCTCCTCTTGGAGCTCGCTGAAGCGAGTCTTGATCTGTGACACCAACTCATCGATCACGCCGTCCGAGTTTAGGCCGAGTCCCGGCCCGCTGAGCACCCCGAGCGGGAGCGCGAACCCCCGGCGCCCTGAGCACGACGAGCGAGAGCGCGAACCCCCGCACCCGAAGGACGGCCGGTGTGCTAGGCCACCACCTCGAGCCCGACCAAATCTGCGGCCGAGACTCCCGAGCCCTCCTGCCGCGCCAGCACCGCCTTGAGGGCGGCGATCGACACCGCCAGCTGGTCGAGGTCGGGCTCGCGGGTGGTCAGTCGCTGGAGCTGCAGCCCCGGGTACATGATCATCCGCACCCATCCCCGCCGGCGGTTGCGGCCCGCCCACTTGATGACCTCGAAGGACAGGCCGGCGATCAGCGGCACGCCGATGATCCGCGTGAGCACCAGGATCCACCACGCCGGCAAGCCGATTGGCGCGAATACGAAGATGGCCATGATCATCACGATCAGCAAAAAGCTCGTCCCGCAGCGCGGGTGCAGGCGGGAGTACAAGGCCGCTCGCGCGGGCGTGAGCTCATCCGAGGCCTCGTAGCAGGAGATCACCTTGTGCTCGGCGCCGTGGTACTCGAACACCCGGCGCAGGTCGTGCACGCGCGAGAGCAACAGCAGGTAACCGAGGAAGATCGCGGTCCGCACCACCCCCTCGACGGCCCAGAACGCCACCGAGGAGCCGAGCTGGTGCTTGATCAGGCTGGTCAGGCCGACCGGCACCACGAAGAACAGCCCGATCGCGAACAGCGTGGCGACCACCACCGTCCCCGCCCACGCACCGCTCGAGATCTCCTGGTCCTCGTCGGGGAGTTGCGCGTTGGCCGAGAGCCCGAGCGCGCGCATGCCAATGGCCAGCGACTCGACCAGCGCCACCACGCCGCGGATTACGGGCCAGCGATAGATCCGCCGGCGCTTGACCCAGGACTCCAGCGGGAACGCCTGGACGTCGATCTGCCCGCTCTCGGCTTGGTCGGCCGGCGGCTTGCGCACGGCCAGGGCCCAGGTGTTGACGCCGCGCATCATCACACCCTCGAGTACGGCCTGCCCGCCGACGGGCGCATCGCGCGAAGCGGTCAGGCGCCCCTCCTCGACCGCCGCGCTCATCCGCCGGCTCCGAGCTACACGCCTGAGGTGCCTGCGCTGGCCCGCGCTGCGCGCCGGCCCTTGGCAACCCGGCGCTGGAAGCGCTCGACGCGTCCGCCGGTGTCGACCAGCTTCTGCCGTCCCGTGTAGAAGGGATGGCAGGCAGAGCAGATCTCGACGTGGATCTCGGGCTTGGTCGAGCGGGTCATGAACTCGTTGCCGCACGTGCAGCGGACGTGCGCATCGACATATTCTGGATGTACACCGGTCTTCATTGTGTAATCGAGTGTAGCGGCCGCGAACCTTGGCTCCCGCCGGATGCCGGGCACGTAATCGTCAGCGAGTTGTTGGCAAAGTTGTACTCGTCGACGGTGCGCGAACGATCGACGGTGACGGTCAGGACGGCGCCCGGGGTGCAGGCCGGCGCGACGAACCGGTGGCGCGCCGTCGACCGGGCCGCGACGGACGGGACGGTGGCGGCCTGCTGCGGACCGGCGCCGGCCAAGTCCACCTCGACCGGGCCGGCACCGGACTGGCCGCGGTTGCCGATCACCGCGTCGTAGGCATCCTGTCCCGGGGACAGCGCGGTAACCGTCAGCGAACGCACCAGCAGGTCGGCCCGCAGCTCGGGCTGCCAGCAGTTCGGGCTCGACTGTTCCGCATTTCCGAGCGGCTGCCCGTGCGCACCGATCCACCGGAAGCTGACCCGGAATCGGTATGTGGCGGGGGCGCCGAGGTCGACGACCGGGTGGTTGACGATCCAGACGTCGCCCGGGCGCTGGCCGAGCGTCGATTCGGCCGGCGATATCCAGCTGCCCAGAAGCCGGCCGCGCACGAGCCGGAATGGACCTCCGGGCTTGGTCTGGCGCATCAGGTCGAAGCGCATCTGCATCTTGGCCGTCCCGGTCAGCGGCCGCATCACCGCCTGGATCGACACGGCGCGCGCCGGCGGGTCGAGCGCCTTCTGGCAGATGAACGAGCGCAGCTCGTCGCGTGGTGGCGCAGGTGACGCCGCCGACCGCGAGGCCGGCGCCAAGGCCGATGCCGGGGCCGGCGCCGAGGCCGATGCCGAGGCGCGCGCCAAGGCCGAGGCCGGCGCCAAGACCGAGGCCGTGCAGGCGACCGCAATCGCGCCGGCGACGATCAGGAATCGCATCCGAGACATTGCAACTATCAACAGGTCGCAAATTGGAAAGTTCCGCACGCGCGGCCCACACCCGGGACTTTGGCGCTGAAGCTACGTATTTGTTACCCGGATCGCCAAAGTCCGGCGGTGAGCCTACGTCACCGTGTACAGCGGGCCGTCGCCGCCTTCCGCTGGCGTCAGCCGGCCGCCCTTGGCCGTGATCGCTCCGCACTGCACGCAGTTGGTGTAGTTCACGATCACGTCGACGGGGCCGCCGGCGGGCGCGTCGTCGGGGATCTCGTAGACGCCGGCGGGGCACATCCATTGCCACGTCTCGGCGATCTCCCGAGGAACGCTCCCCCGCACGCGGATGTGGTTGGGTGCATCGTCTCGCGTGGCGTTGCCCGACACGTAGACGGAGGAGAGCTTGTCGAAGATGTACTTGCCGTCGGCCTTCGGGTAGTCCTGGCGCTTTCCGTCGACCGTCAT
>Ga0213881_10000703_pt1 | contig 18914 bp, 14 predicted proteins | sample BarmaccoBMER_R08_FD_160104 | JGI IMG/M metagenome (GOLD analysis project Ga0213881, IMG submission 160104) | Barbacenia macrantha exposed rock microbial communities from rupestrian grasslands, the National Park of Serra do Cipo, Brazil - ER_R08 ... | reverse complement strand
GCGAGCGTCCAGGCGACAACGAAGAGCCCGGATCTACGAGCGGCTCGGGCGAGCGTCAGCGAGGCTCGTTTGGGAATTAGCGTTGCCCGATATGCGTATCTGCCAACCTTTGGATTAGACCTATGGTACGGGATTGACGCCAACCAGTTTGCCGCGGTCTCATCTGAAGCGGAATCCACCGGCCGCAGTACTCTGCCCCATTTTGAAGTGCGAAATCGTCAAAATCTCGGTTATTCGGCGGCGGCCACGCTCACCATACCTGTCTGGAATTGGGGCTCGACTCATAGCAAGGTGAAACAAGCCATGTTGAAGGAGCGTCAGGCCGAGCTTGACCTTACGCTTGCGCAGAAACAACTCCAGGCGGAATTAGCTTCTACATACCGGGAAGCGGAAACAGCATTGTCCCAGGTGCAATCGTTGCGATCTTCCGGCGACCTTTCGGCCGAGAGTCTTCGCCTGACACTGCTGCGCTACGAAGCAGGCGAGGCAACCGCGTTGGAAGTTGTGGATGCCCAAACGACCGCCAGCCAAGCGCGCGGAGCTTACGATGATGGTTTATTGCGCTACCGTGTTGCATTGGCCAATCTGCAGACCTTAACGGGAAATTTTTGATGAAATCGACGACCGAGCGGCTTCTAGCTCTCGCCTGTTTGCTGTTGCTGGCCGGCTGTTCCGGAAAACCGAAAACAGAAGGCGATGCAGGCGGCGAATCGCAGCCCGCCACCCCCGTTCAAGTCGCGACGGCCAAGCGTGACGCCATCCAGCACATCATCACGGCCGAAGCGATTCTCTATCCCGTGAAGCAGGCCAGCATTGTGCCGAAGATTAGCGCTCCCGTCCAGCGATTTCTGGTGCAGCGGGGCGATCACGTTCGAGAGGGACAGCTTCTGGCTGTGCTTGAAAACCGGGATTTGGCGGCGGCCGCGCAAGAAAGTAAGGACCTCTACCAGCAAGCTCAAGCGGCTTATCAGACTACAAGCGCAGCCACCATGCCGGAAGATCTTACAAAAGCTCAGACCGATGTGCAATCGGCACGGCAAACGCTCGACGCAGCAACTAAGGTCTATGAGAACCGGCAGACACTACTTCGCGAAGGGGCTTTGGCGCAGAAATTGGTGGACGATGCTAAGGTCGCCATGGTTCAAGCGCAGAGCCAGTTTGAAACTGCGCAGCAGCATTTGAAATCGCTCCAGACCGTGGCTCGTCCGGAACAGCTAAAAAGCGCGCAGGCCCAGATGGAAGCGGCAAAGGCGCATTACCAGAGCGCGGAGGCGCAGTTGTCTTATGCGGAGGTCCGGAGCCCAATTACAGGCGTCGTCTCGGATCGTCCCTTAAACGTCGGCGAGATGGCGAGCACAGGTTCGGCGGTCATATCCGTGGTCGACATCTACCGGGTGGTAGCGCGCGCAAATGTTCCTGTGCATGAAGCTGCCGCTATTCAAACGGGAAGACCGGCTACCATTTCCGGTCCAGGCGGGGAGGTCAGCGGCAGAGTGACTGTGGTCAGCCCCGCAGTGGATCCGAACACGACGACGGTCGAGATCTGGGTGGAGGCGCCGAATCCGGGCGAGCGGCTGAAGCCCGGCGTTACGGTACAGATTTCGATTAATGCGAATGAAATCGAAAACGCAATTGTGGTGCCGGCGGCAGCGCTTCTGTCGTCAGAAGAAGGCGGCGACAAGGTAATGGTTGCGGGACCTGATTCGCTCGCGCATGAGCGCAAAATCCAGGTCGGTGTTCGATCGGGAGATGAAGTGCAAATTCTGAGCGGCATCAACGCCGGCGATCAGGTCATTACAGATGGCGCCCTCGGGCTGGACGATAAAGCGAAGATTCAAATTACAAAACCAGGGGCGGGGAGCGGCGACAAAAAGGACGAGCCGGAGAAATGAGCCAGCTCACCTCGGTCCAGGGGCCGGTCGCGGCGGGCGAGCAGTTCGATCACTGGACGGCGCGCTTTCTCAAATCCATCATCTTTATCGTCATCGCGCTCGCCTGCTTCGGAGCATACCTCGCGTTCAACATACCGGTTGCGATATTCCCTTCGACCAACTTTCCGCGTATTATCGTTGGCGTCGATAACGGCGTCATGCCCATCGATCAAATGCAGGTCATGGTGACGCGGCCAATTGAGGAAGCGGTGAATTCCGTTCCTGGTCTTGATCATGTGCTGTCTCTCACCAGCCGTGGCTCAGCCGAGATCGATCTCTTCTTCACCTGGCGCGTGGATATGTTCCAAACGCTGCAGTATGTCAATGCGGCAATTGCCCGGGTTCAGACGACTCTTCCCTCGACAGCAACCGTTACCACCAACCGCCTGACGTTCGCCGCGTTCCCGATTATGGGCTACAGCATGACCTCAGCCACCGCGCCACAAACCAGGCTTTGGGAATTGGCCACTTATTTTGTCAAACCGCAGTTAAATCGGTTGAGCGGTGTCTCCACGATTGTGGTGCAAGGTGGCCAAGAACCTGAATTCCAGATTGAGCCTGATCCAGTCAAGCTCATCGAATCCCAGACAACAGTTCCGAATTTGTTGGATGCAATTTCTAAAAGCAACCTGATTGACTCGCCCGGTCTGATCGAGCGCAACCACCAACTCGTTTTATCTCTGGTGAGCGGCCAAGCCCGAACTCCAGAAGAGATCGGCGGGATCATGATCAAGACGACACAGGCCGGGGTACCGGTGAAGATCAGCGATGTTGCCGCGGTGGCTCAGAGCGTCAAACCCGTCTACACAATCGTGACCGCGAATGGAAAACCGGCCGTATTGTTGAACATTCTTCGTCAACCCGATAGCAACACTGTCGCGGTTGCGAACGAAGTGCACAATGAGCTGCAACAACTACGGCACGGGCTACCGGCGGATGTCTCTCTGCAGCCCTTCTACGACCAATCCGAGCTGGTCAGTGCTTCGATCAAGAGCGTGCGCGACGCGATCATTATCGGGCTTATCCTGGCGGCGGCGATCCTGGTTCTGTTTCTTCGCGACTGGGGAACTTCCGTGATCGCAGGCCTTGTCATTCCTGCAACGATCGCAATTACGTTCATCGCGCTGGAGGCCATCGGCCAAAGCTTCAACCTGATGACTCTCGGTGGTCTGGCTGCGGCCGTCGGGCTAGTGATCGACGACGCAATTGTGGTTGTCGAAAACATCGTGATGCACCGCGATGCCGGGCAAAGCCGTGGAGAAGCGATTCGCAGCGCTTTGCGGGAGATTCGCGCGCCACTGGTGGGTTCGACGATTACTCCGATGGTTGTTTTTCTACCGCTAATTACCATCACGGGAGTGACGGGCACTTTTTTCCGGGCGCTCGCCGTTACCATCGCCGTTGCCCTCCTGACGTCTCTCGCGTTGGCGCTGACGTGGACCCCTGCGCTGAGCCATCTGCTCCTACATTCGCGGACTTCGCGCTCAGCCGCTTCCAGCGACAAGGGTCATCGCGGAGAGATTGCCACAACCGGATTCATGGGGCGGATCACGCGTCTATACGAGCGCGCAATTACAGCTGCCATATCCCATCCGCTGATTCTCACGGCCATAGCGGCTGTATTGGTGCTGGTTTCATTGCTCTGCTATCGATCACTCGGCAGCGATCTGCTGCCTTCGATGGACGAAGGCGGATTCGTTCTGGATTATCTGATGCCCGCGGGATCATCGCTCGATGATACGAATCGCGTGCTCACTTCTGTAGAACGGATACTTCGTGGCATACCCGAAGTGGAGAGCAGTTCCCGGCGTACAGGTTTGCAGCTTGGGCTAGCGACAGTCACAGAAGCAAACACCGGAGACATCTCTGTCAAGCTCAAATCCCGGCGCGATCGCAGTGTCGACGAAGTGATTGCGGATGTTCGGGAAAAGGTGAATAAGCAATTCCCCCAGCTGGATACTGATTTCCACCAGATTCTGGAAGACATGATCGGCGATCTGACAGGTTCGCCTGATCCTATCGAAATCAAACTCTTTTCAGAAAATATCGATCTCTTGCAGCAATGGGCGCCCCGGGTAGCTGATAGCATCAAATCCATCTCGTCGGTGAAGGACGTGAAGGACGGCATCGAAAATACGATCAGTGGGCCGGCGCTTACCTTCACGGTAAATCAAACCGTGGCTGCCCGGGCCGGCTTCACTCCCCAGGAGGTGGAGCTTGATGCCAGCGCGATTATCGGCGGAGAACCGGCTACGGTTCCTGTGGTCACGAGCGGTCGGGCCTATACATTGCGGGTGCGGTTTCCAGCTTCCACAAGAGCCACGCTGGATTCCATTCGTAACACGCTGTTGATCAGCTCAACAGGCCGGGTCGGGACACTGGGGACATTGGCAGACATCAAGTATGAAGCCGGTCAAACCGAAATTCGCCGCGAAAACCTCCAGCGCGATGTCGCTGTAACCGGGCGTCTGGAGGGGATGAGCCTGGGTACCGGCATTGCATTGGTCAAAAAAAGGATCGCCGATCTTCATCTCCCGTCCGCTATTCGTGTGGTGTATGGCGGTTTGTACGAGCAGCAGCAGCAATCGTTCCACGATCTCTTATTTGTTTTGGCCGCGGCAATTGTTCTGGTTTTCCTCGTGCTACTCGTGGAGTTTGGAAGCTTCGCGGCGCCGGCGGCCATTCTTTCATCTGCCCTGCTCTCAACTTCTGGAGTTTTCTTCGCGCTATTCGCTACGAGAACCACTTTCAATCTCTCTTCGTTCATGGGGCTTATTATGGTCGTCGGCATCGTAGCCAAGAATGGAATTCTGCTTCTCGATGCAGATCAGAAGTACCGGAGGCAGGGATCTTCCCCGCGCGATGCAATGATTGAAGCGGGCGAGAGACGTCTGCGGCCCATTATGATGACTGCGATGGCTGCAATGGCCGGCATGATTCCTCTGGCTTTAGCTCTGGGCGCCGGCTCGCAGATGCTGCAGCCTTTAGCGATTGCCGTTATCGGGGGGATTCTCGCATCCATGGTTCTGTCGCTGATTATTACTCCGGTGGTGCATTACGGATTAGCGAGGATCTAAAGGAAGCGCGGTGATCAAGAGAACGAGCCCGGCCTGGATTGCTATCTTCTCCGCGGCAGTCTTACTGTTCCCATGTGTAAGACTGGCCGCCCAGCAGCCGAACATCAAGGAGATCATCGAAAAATCGGTGCAGGCCAATCAGGCAATTTTCAAGGCAACTCCCGAGTTCAACTACAAGGAACGGGATCGCACCGGCAAAGGATCGAAGACGTACCAGGTCACGATGATCGATGGCACCCCGTATTACCGATTGATCGCTCTCAATGATCAGCCTTTATCCGCTGCCCAAAGCGCGGCTGAGCAAAAGAAACAGGACAAGATTGCAGCACAAAGGCGCGCCGAATCTTCGCAGGATCGGCAAAAGCGTATCGACAAGTACCAAAAGGAACGAGCGCGCGATAACCAGATGATGGCCCAATTGACTCAGGCGTTTAATTTCAGCTTCGTCGGAGAGCGCGAAGTAAGAGGTTTCAAGGTGTGGGTGCTGAAAGCGACTCCACGGCCCGGTTACAAACCGCCAACTCTCGAGACTCAGGTGTTGCTCGGGATGCAAGGCGAGTTGTGGATCGATGAGAAAACTTACAACTGGGTGCGAGTCACGGCCCATGTCATCCATCCGGTTTCGATTGAGGGCTTTCTCGCGCAGGTGGAACCGGGCACCCAGTTCGAACTAGAAAATTCTCCCGTAGCCGGCGGCATTTGGCAGGCGACCCATTTTTCCATGAAATCGCAAGCCAAAGTGCTCTACATGTTTAATCGCGCATCTCACGATGACGAAACGTATTTCGAATATCAGAGGATTGAGACCTCCGGCCAAAACGGCCAAGGCGGCCCGCACACGCTCCGATTCGCGAATTTCCCACGATAGAGGCAAACATTCATGAGACTTGCTTTCTGCACCCTCTTTATTGTTGCTGCCCTGAACGCGCAAACGAATGTGTACGTTCTGAAAGCTGCGCGGCTCTTCGATGGAAAGAGTGACGCTCTGGCTCAGCCGGGTATCATCATCGTTTCGGGAAACAAAATCCAATCTGTTGGTGGGCAAGCGCCTGGGAACGCTACGGTCATCGATTTGGGCGACGCCACGCTGCTGCCCGGCTTCATCGATGCGCATACTCATTTAACGATGGATTTCGATCCTGACTACAATGGCGCCCGGCTCTCAGATCTGACCCGCACGATTCCGGAGAAAGCGATCCGAGCGACCGCGAACGCGCGCAAGACCTTGATGGCGGGATTCACGACCGTTCGAGACGTAGGTTCCAATAACTTCCTCGATATTGGTCTTCGCAATTCCATTAATAGCGGCATCGTGGTCGGCCCTCGCATGCTTGTATGCGTTCGTGCCCTGGGTTCAACCGGCGGCCACTGTGATGAAGGAGCCGGCTTCCGCTTCGGATTGCTGAATCACGAAACGGGACCTGAGGATGGAGTGATCAATTCTCCCGATCAGGCGCGTTTTGCCGTTCGCTTCAACATCAAATACGGAGCCGATGTAATCAAAACCTGCGCGACGGGGGGAGTGCTCTCGCCGACAGACGACGTAGACGTGCCACAGCTCACGCAGGCCGAGTTGGATGCGCTGGTGACCGCCGCCCATGAACTACGCCGCAAGACTGCCGCCCATGCCCACGGAGCGGAAGGCGCGAAGCGGGCGATTCGCGCCGGAATCGACTCCATAGAACACGGCACCTTTGTGGACGATGAGGCGCTTCGTATGATGCGCGAGCGTGGAACCTACCTTGTGCCGACGCTCTCTGTCCGCAGCGGACTTGCAGAATCGAAATTCCCTCCTCTGGTTCGAGCGAAAGCAGATATGGCAGTCAAGGCGCAAGATGCGATGGTTCGGCGGGCGCTTGCCATGGGTGTAAAGATCGCGCTCGGAACCGATGCCGCGGTATATCCGCACGGAAATAACGCGCTAGAGTTCGTTTTGATGGCGGCCGACGGGATGACCCCGGCTCAATCGTTGCGAGCAGGAACCTGGTCAGCGGCTGATCTATTGGGATTGCGAGAAAAAATCGGAACCTTGGAGCCTGGCAAGCTCGCCGATATCGTCGCCGTTCCGGGCAATCCCCTCGCGGACATCAAAGTTACGCAAAGCGTGCTGTTTGTAATGAAAGAAGGGACTGTCTATAGGAACGACAGAAATCCCACGGAAACGGCTATGAAGTAAGCGGTCGCGGGGTGTTTCGGCGAGTAGTCCAGTTCACGGAAATAAGAGATGGTCCGCTCGTGGTATACTCCTGTTAGTAGTTCCGAACCCCGCTCGCGCCTGAATTGCCTGCGCCGGGTAATGGGGACTCCGTCCAAGCATCAAAGATTTCCAGGACACATTTATGCCTAAGATGAAGACGCACAAAGGCGCTTCCAAACGGTTCAAGAAAACAGGTACGGGCAAGATAGCGCGACGTCACGCCTTTGCGCGTCATATCTTGACCTCGAAACCTAGATCGCGGAAGCGGAAACTCGGTCAAGGCGTAATCGCCGATGAGACGGATCAAGCGAAATTAAGAACGATGCTTCCTTATTAGGGACTTCGTAGAAGCAAGCTGGGCAGGAGCAGCGCGCCGCACGTGCCTGCCGCCTCCCAAATGGAACCTGTGGTTCCCAATTTCTTAAGGAGAAAACGTGCCAAGAGTTAAAAGAGGTACCAACCGGCGAGATTATCGCCACAAAACCCTTCGCCGCGCGAAAGGTTACTTTCTCACGAAATCGAAGCTGAACCGGGCTGCGCAAGAGGCTGTCGAAAAGGCGCTGCGTTATGGGTACGTCGGCCGCCGATTAAAGAAGCGAAACTTCCGCTCTTTGTGGATTGTGCGTATCAATGCCGCATGCCGGGCGGCTGACATCTCCTACAGCAAATTTGTCAGTGGATTGAAACGCGCAGGAATCGGATTGAATCGAAAGCTTCTGGCAGACATCGCTATCAATGATTCGGCCGGTTTCTTGTCCCTTGTCGCTAAAGCGAAGGCGGCCGATCAGGCGAACCTTCAGTAGCAAATAATCGTCTGAAGTTCTATGGAAGTGATCCAAGAAGAGAGCATCGACGCGTTGGCGAGTTTGGAGCAGCGGATCACTCGCGCCGTTCAGGTCGTCACGAATCTTCGCAGCGAGAACGATCAGCTTCAGCAACGTTTAGCAGCCGCACAGCAGGACTTGAACACTGTTCGGGCTGAGCGCGACGAAGCGCAGGCGGCGTCGGCGACCTCCCGTAGCGAGCACGCTAATCTCGAGCAGAAGGTGCGGTATCTTTCCGCCGAGTTGGAAGAGTTGCGTGGCGAGCGCAAACAAGTGAAGTCTCGTATCGAGAAACTGCTAAACCAGTTGGATCTGCTAAGCGCCAGCTGACGTCGAAAGCCATGGAATCAGCCGACTCACGCAAGCAGCCGGTCCGGGTTACCATCTTCAATCAAACTTACAACGTAACTACTTCCGGGGATCCGCGCGAAACGGAAGAACTGGCGCGTGAGATCGATGAGTTGATGTACTCGATTGCGCGGCGCGCGGGCAATCTCGATGCTAGTCGGACGGCAGTTCTCGCGTGCCTGCATTTGGCCGACCGCCTTCGAACCGTGGAGCGCGAGCTGCAGCACCTTAAGACGTCCATCAACGGGAAAACGCGCGATTTCGCGGCGATGCTCGATCAAGCTTTGTTGACGGATCGGGAAGAATAGCCCCGAAACCTCTTTCAGAAGATTCGCGTTTGCTTTTGTAAGCTGCCGAAGGTTCCTATATTGGCCACAGAGAACGCGAATAAATATTGATTCTCTTGTCTGATTCCAAGGTTGTAGTTGCGGAGCTCAAAGCTGAAGCCGCAGCAATCCGTGTTATACGAGGTCTGTACCAAGTCGAACAGGCGCCTGTTCAAGAGGGCATCGTAAAACGCTAAACCTGCGACATTCCATCCTTTTCGATTTGTATTCCCGTACGATGCGCCAAAACTGATCTGATTTGCTGCCGGAATCAGCAAGGGATTCGTTTTGATTGCAGTCTCTCCCATAGAAACGGCATATTTCGAGTGGCGTATGCTTCCGGAAAGGCTCTGGTCTATGAACTTGTGGCGTAGCGGATCATAGTCGGTTCGCCAATCCAATGAAAAAAAGCTGTATGGGTTCAGAGTAAGAAGGGAATTGACCGGCGAGTAATTGCGGGGCCCATCCAAAAAGGTAAACGCCGTCAGTTCGTCGGTGGCGAGGACTACGTTGCGTTGCCCAGGCAGGACAGCGCCGCCAAAGGTCGGGTCGAAATAGTGTGCCTGGGCGACCCGCCAGAGAATAAGTTCGCTAACAGTTCCGTTCTTATCCTTCCGGTACAGCCGGTTCGTAATCGCGAGTGTGAGCTGATTTGTGTTTGACAGGATGTCGGTGGCATCGAAATGAATGATCTTTTGGAATTGGTTGATGCCTGTGACGTATTCGTATATTGCTTCTCCTTCGATTACGTGCTTCACCTTCGAGCCAAGATGAAGCCATTTCGGGGGCGTGAACACCCTTTCTAAACTTGGCGGCCTGAAATCCAGCACGAAATCGGCATCTTTTCGGAACAGATTTGAACCTCCGAGCTGAACCGTGGTGCTCGGGCTCGGCGGGCAGGTCGGGTACCCACCGCACGAAGAAACGGGCGCGTATGTTGTGGTGTTGACTGTATACGAGTTTCCATAATCCGTGGCCCCGAGCGTGATGCTCGGATTCAAAGAAAAGCCTTTGAAGTTGAAGTTGGTCATCACCCGTGGCTCAACATCAATGCGCTCGACTTGCCCCGTATCAAAGACGTGAGCAGGAGGGCCGCCATTCTCAGTGTTTTTTCCCGAGGGCTCTTCCCGGTTCATCAGGGAACCACTCGAATTGAAAGAAAACCAAATCGGCAAGGGCCCACTCGCAATCTGCTGATCCCGTCCCGAGAACTCGACAGAAGGCAGTTTCTGAATAAGAACCTGGTTTGGCGTCTGGTGAAGAAGCGTTATGGCTTCGAACAGTTGTTCGCGCTGGCCTACGAAATTCAGTGTGTATGTCTCATCTTTGAAATGTCTTTGTAAGAAGCCGATCGAATTATTCTGCGACCAGATCGTACTAGAAAAGCCGTAGCCAAATGCTTCGCGAAAAAGATAGGAGCTGAGATAGTTGTAATCGAGGACGCCATTGAACTCCAGGATCTGCGTTCGGCCCGTCACCTGGATTTCGAGTCCTCCTTGCTTCTGAACCTTGCCGTTTGCTTGTGGCAAACCTCTATCGTCCACTCCGTACAGGTTCACATTGAAATCAGTCACTTCATTGGGTTTGCCCCGGAAATCGTAGCGGAATGCAGGTCCCCGAGCGGTAAAGTATTGGACAGTCCCGGTCATATCGTAGCTTCTGCTCATCGCCCAGTAATAGCCACCGCCAACCATAAAGCCGAACAGGGAGCTGTGTCCGATGTTGGGGGTCAGAAAACCACTGGCACGCGGGTTTTTACCCAGCGGCCGGTAAAAGAACGGCAGATATAGAAGCGGCACACGCTTCAGGCGAAAGAGAGTGTGGCGCGCGATGGCGCGATCACCCGGGATCACGTCGAATAACGGCGCCTCAAAGGTCCACCATGGTTTGGGGAGCTTGCAGTCTGTAATGAATCCGTGATGGAGTATGTAGCGGTCCCGGATGCGGTCCGCCCACTGAGCGCGGAAATAGAAGGGATTGGTGGTGGTAAGGACCCCAGGGCTGGTCATGATTTTTGCGGGTGATGTGCCGTCAACCACATAAAACTTGCCCTCCTCTGTCTTCAGGTTGTATTCGCCATGATCCGCATTCAACATGTCGCCCGTAGCAAAATGTTCCAAGTGCACGCGGCCATGTGCATAAGCCCAATGTGTATCGGAGTTGTAATCTATCTCATCAGCCGTGAGAACCATCTCCGTGGTCTCAACTTTGGCCGAGCCCTTCAGATAGCGCCATTCCTCGTTGGAATCCTGCAGTGTGCCCCAAAGCCGAATCTCATCTTCAGCCGGCAGATCGGACTTTTGGGGATGCGCCGGGATCTGCGCCCGCAACCCGCAGATCGGGACAAAAAGCACTGCAACGAGCGAAAAGAACAACTTAAGTAATAAATGTTCTAGACAAACGTGAGGTTTTCTGTTAGATAAAGAAACTGGAGGAAAGTGCAGCGCGTAGGAAGGCGTCAACCGAAAACCGTAACATGGCGCGCGAGGTAGTAGCAAGCTTTTTCGCGCCGAATCGAGCGTGACTGCAAAAAGTGCTGGATGACCTGTCAACATTGTCAGACTTGGATTTTAGACGGCGATCATCGCTGCCGCCGTTGCGGCCGCCGGGTTAGAAATGCGCCCTGTCGTATATCGCCCGAAACATATCCCATTGCGGCGACAGCTACGGCCTACGACTATGACGCCGAACTCGCATTGTCAAGCGAACGGGCCCGAGCTACGCCAGAACCGGCGCCAAAAATGGGGCAACAGTCGCTTTTTCCTTCCTCCGCATCGCCGCAACGCGTTATCTCATTCGATACTCTGACCACCAAAGCGGAAAGAGAAGCGATTCGGGCGCGGGCGGTCGAACTGGCCCGGCCGGTACCGGTCAAGACAGGGAAAGTCGAGCTTCGCCACGCGCGAGGAACCAAGACGCGGCCTACAGACCAGCGCGGATTCGATTTCTTGGGGAAAGAGGCAGTACCTACCCAGCCTCAATCCAACATCATCTGCGATGCTCCTGTGGCTCCGAGTGCTTTACGAATTGAGGCGGCGATCATCGATCTGCTATTCATGGCCGTCGGCTCCGCTTTTGGCCTGGTCATGTTCCGGTATGAGGGCGGCCAGTTTTCCTTTGACAAGCACACCGCGCCCTTTTTCCTATTGGCCATACTCACCGTACCACTCTTTTACAAGATGCTGTGGACTTTTGCTGGCCGCGATACGATTGGAATGCGTTGGGCTGGGGTACGGCTAGTCGATTTTGACGGCAACCCGCCCTCTCATCAGCGCCGGTATCAGCGATTTTTGGGGAGCATCCTCAGCCTCCTCGCGGCAGGCATCGGGCTCGTATGGGCTTTGGTCGATGAAGATGGCCTGACTTGGCACGATCACATCTCCACCACCTTCCCTACACTCACCTCGGAAGATTAGGAACACTCAGACTAAGGCAGTATTCCCGACGGGCACCAGGACCGCTGACATCGATCCTTTAGATTTGGGCATTCTCGGATCAGCGCCATAAGCGTGAATTTGATCCCGGGCGAATTCCGCCTGGGGCCGCTCACATGTGATCACAATAGTCCGGCCGGTTGTATCGACTTCAACGGCGTGTTGGAAAGCCACATCTCGCGAGAAAACAAAAAGCTTCTGCAGCATTTCAACGACATAGTCATAGGTGTGCTCATCGTCATCGAGAAGCACAACGTGGAATAAACGACCCTGTTCTTCAGTTTGGTCCGTCCGAGCGGCGGGCGTGGCGGTGGGAGCGACTACTGTACTCTGCATCTTCGCAGGGATATTTCATTGAATCACATAACTGTTAGAATTGTGATGAGGTCCTCTAGATATGGGGGCGCAACGGGTTCGACGGGATCGAATCGTTGTGTGAAGGCGTGTCGGGTTCCGAGCTCCCGTAAAACGATCGGAAAACAACAACTGCCAATAACACGCAGTTTGCATACGCTGCCTAATTAGTTAGGTAGCCGCTCCGGCTGGCGAGCCTGCGCGTCAGCTAGTGAGCGTCATTTTGCAGGATAGGCCCCGGACTTCGGTCCGTAGTCTTGGGGGCTGAGATCAATCGGACTAGGCGGCTCCCGCTTTTGCCGATTCTTTAGGGAGCGGCTGAAATTACAGAACCGGATACACACGTAGGCTTTGCACGGCGGGCTTTCTCGGACGCGGGTTCAACTCCCGCCGCCTCCATAACCCAAAGTGCTTGCATAAAAAGACAATCACCTAGATGTTCTCTCTTCGATTCGCGCCTAGTCATTAGAATCGGGCAGCCCGGGCGTTGCCACGATGTTAAGGCTGGTTGTCGCGACCGGCAACTGTTGCGTTTTACCGAAGCCTACGCTACGGAGATGAATGGGACACGGACTGCTCTTTGCCCCATTCCACGAACAAACAGGCTGCACCAAGCACGGGCAACATAAGCCCCGTAGTGTGTCAGGTATGCTCTTCGCGAGTGGCAGGAGGTGATTCGAATGACTCCCGCCATGCGTTTTGTCAACAAGCTCTAGGTCTAGAACTCGCGTCTCGCCGCATCTGCCTCTTCAGCCATTTGCTGAAGGATTCTTAGAAATTCCTTTTGCTGACCAACGAAAAGACCATCGTGAGTAAAAGACGCGATGGCCGCAACAGCGCCTGCAAATCTATCGTTGGTTGGCCGAATTACCGAGCAACGAGGCAGGTTTGGACTGATAAATTCGCACGGGACCGGGAAGATCAGGCTGGGCTGAATCAGCGGATTAAGGGGGTTAAAGAAATTAGGGAAAGTCAGACCTTCATCCGACACGGGCGCCACGGGGACTTGCACTGCGTTGCCTGAAAAATCGACCCATTCCAGGAAGTGCGCAATCTCGTCTCCGCCGATCCCCAACGTGATTTTCAATACTTCTAGGCTGCTTACTTTCTGGCTAAGCGCCTGGTACAGGCTCGATCCACCTTGTTCGATAAAGCCAAAGTGAAAGGCGGCTGTATTCGCGATTACCTGAATGTGATCAGTACCCTCGAAATCTGCATCAGTCCTCGGAATGGCTGTGCGGTTGGTGATCTTGATCGCTTGAGGAAAGGCGGCGCCAAAGTCTGGATTCGTTGAGCTGCGGTAGCGGATGTACCAGCTCGTATCGACGTTGAGATGCATCAGGTTAGTCAACCGTCCGACATTTAGTGCGCCCGCAGCTGTGCTTCCTTGTAACGTTTCAAATTCGCTGAAATCCACGGGATCTACGCCCTTGGATTGTAGATATCCGTTCAAGAAAGTAGCGTGACTGATTTCATCAATGGTGTTGCTGGTTATGTATTGCGGGCCATCGGAATCAAGATTCGAGAGAGCGGTCTGATAAGCGTTCAAGGTTTGGTTGGGGTCCACCTCTATTGGTAGTCCGGAAGTGAGCCCACCTAACTCCGCATACTGCTGCCAGAGATCGGACTCAATCAGCTCAGCCGCTGCCAGAAACCTTAGAATGGCGATGTCTCCCTTTCTCAGCTCCGCCGAGGCCTCGCTATCTTGCGCAAGCGCCTTGTGCCTGCCAAGCACCGTACTGCCCGCGACGACCGCTCCGGTTGTTAGCGTGTTGCGCAGAAACGATCTGCGATTCTTCATCTGCGCCACATCAGTGTTGCTTTTCATATGTCTCCTTGGAAGAATTTATCCGAGCGCATTTTTTGCGCCCTGTTCAAGCTTGTGTCACTTGCAGAAGTAAAGAGTGAACGGGGTGTAAAAGATTTGTACATTCTCGGGCGGCGCTGAAACTGTAGTCTTTCTCGAATCCGCCTGTGTCAACCTGCGATTCGTACATGAAATATTTCAGCTCCCACTTGTTCTTCTGATCTGAAGGCGCAGGGTCCGCAATCTGGAAGCAATCTGTAAAGATTTTGTATTTTCGGAAAGCCTACCGAACCGTCCGAGAGTTTGCCGCATCTAGATGTTCTGTAGACGGAGGCACGTTTCGAATCGCGCCCGCCAAAAGGCGCTTGAACTGAGCGGTTGTGCCACAGGAAGGATAAATTAATGCTCGAATTAGATGTACGCGAATTCCGAAGAATGCTGGAAAGAAAACGAAAGGATCTCCTCTCGACGTCCTGGAGCAAGGAGGACATCGCAATTGAATCCGCCGCGGATGAAATCGATCGACTGCAACATCAGTTGAGCAGGGAAGTGGCGATTCAGAGTCTCGATCACACGTCGAAACTGTTGAAAAGTGTGCAAGCCGCGCTGGGTCGGATCGAAGACGACATCTACGGCGTGTGCTTGCGTTGTGAAGAACCAATTTCTGAGAAGCGGCTCAAGGCTATTCCGTGGGCTTCACATTGCATCGATTGCCAGGAGGTCATTGATCACCACGAGGCGTTCTCCGAAAAAGACCATGGCAGATTTGGCTTCGCCGCCTGAACCCAAGCCGCTCCCTTATCTTCCACTTGTTGCTGCCACGGCCTCAGCGGCGGGAGGCAAAGTTTCCCAAAGACCAGAAAAGCGCCGATCCAAGCGTAGATGCCGGGAATCGAAGATGATCGTGCCGTTCCGCAATTGGTCGGTTATAGACAGAGGCAGCGGCTCCCCGTAAAGGAAATACAGCTTTTCGGCCTCTTTCCCCGACGGCCTATGTACCGCGTGAAGCAAGAATGCCGCATTTCCGAAGCTCAGGCGGTCGAATTCAATCTTGATGTAGTAGTGTCTCTCCGGCTCGTAACGATCTTCCAGCCTGGTGATGAGCCCTTTGAGCGATGCACCTTTGGGGATTGTTGTTTTATCTCCCGATACTTTCACGGACTCAAGCAGTACGCCTTCTACGGGGTCGCCTGTATAAGCTGTCTTTTCGTCAATCGGCGTACGCAGCGCAATGTGCAGCATCAACCCAGCAGGCAGCCATTCGGTTGGCGCGGCGGAGACGGGAGCAGATTGTTTCGCGCTGTCCGCGTCATCAAAGCGCAGCGTCGATTCGCCTCGGAACTCGCGGCATTGCGAATACTCGTTACGACTTACCGTGTAAACATGCGAGGAATTATCGATGCGAAGCGAAAACAGCGCAGGGATCAGTGCATCTGTCCCGGAGATATGCGCCACTTGGTAGTTCATCTCCGTGTCGATTGAGCAAAGATCGGATGCGTCTGGGATTTTGTCGGCGATCACTTCCAGGCTTGCCAGTTCGAAATTCTTCGTAAAGGCCGAAAACGATCCGTGGAACGGCACTGCCAGCGATCCCTGTTTAGCTTGCACATGATAATGACTGACGGGAAGCGGCACGGTGTAAGTGAATCCATAGACAGACTCCTGATTATTCAGCGACTCACCTGTATATGTAAATTGCACTCCGGCATTGAGAAAAATGTTCTGGAGATATCCCACGAAGCCACCCGAGGATATGGGTCCAGTGCGCACCACGCTATCAATGGCCGAAGTCGAGAACTGGTTTTCGCCATGCCATGAATAGATCTCCTGACCCTTCGACACAGCCACGTCCAGCCGGAGACGATCATGCATGATCTCTTTCCGAATTGGCGTCTGAGACTCGAAAGCGCATCCCGGCAGCAAATCTTTTGCACTCACGAAATAGCTTCTGTCAATCGTTTGAACACACGTGTAATTGGCTGATCGTTTGATTCGCGCGGCAACAGTTTCGCGGACGTTCTTGAGAATTTCGCTCGAGTTATCCGAGAAGAGGAAGGCGAGCGTCACGAAGAGAAAACAAGCGCACAGCCGATGCATGGCGACTACGAATTTCTGCTCTGCTCACTCCGGCTCTCCCTCCGCCACATGATGACGTTGGATCAATCGCAGAGTGATAACCGATACTATCGCGAGAATAACGGCGATGGACCCGACTTGAAGGCCGTGGGCGACGAGATATTGGAAAGTCTCGTGACCATAGTGCCGCCCGAGATAGGCTAACGCGCAATAACGAATGGTTCTCGCTGAAAGAACAACTCCAATGAAGTATGACCATCGCACTTCCAGCGCACCAGCGCAAAAGACTGGGATTTTCATCGGCAGAGGAAGCGGGGATAGAGCAGGTATGAAGACCGTCACCAAACCGTAACGCTGAAACCAGAGGTGCAGGCGCGCGCCGGTGCGGCTCGAGATGTGCTTGGAGAGCAACACCTCGCCACCTTTGCGGGCAATCGTAAATAGGATGAGACTCCCGGCGAGCGAGCCGAGAATGGCCCAGAATGCCGCTATATAGGCCTGCTCAGGCCTTTCGGTGGCAACCGCAATGACCAGCGCATCTACACCTCCTACGATGGGTAGACCCGTGGAGTCGAGAATGGCAAGGAAGAAGAGACCGTGCGGGCCCCAAGACAGCAGAAGCCCCGAAAAGTGAGCCCACCAGGAAACAAGCCGGCTCGAGAGATGTTTCAGAGGCTACTCCGGCCCTGATCCGCCGGGACCCGTAGAGTCCAGCATATCGAGCAGGCGCGCTTCGTCGATAACAGCGATGTTCAGCTCTCTCGCTTTATCGAGTTTGGATCCCGCTTCATCGCCGGCAACGACGTAATTCGTCTTGCTGCTGACCGAGCCGGCAACCTTGCCGCCCCCTGCCTCGATGCGCTCCTTCGCGTCTTCGCGCTTGAGCGAGGGCAGCGTCCCGGTTAGCACGAAGGTGAGTCCGGTAAGCGGCCCGGCTTTCTTGGTCTCCTTCGGCGCGGTGAAACGCAGACCGGCGGCGCGCAGGCGCTCGATTAATTCGCGATTGCGCTCTTCGGCGAAGAACTGCCGGATGGACTCCGCGACTTTCGGTCCAATTTCATTAGCCTCCTGCAACGAGTCTGGGGAAGCGGCGGCTATTTCGTCCAGACTGCCAAAATGTCCGGACAGAATTTGCGCGGTGCGCTCGCCGACAAAGGGAATGCCAAGCCCATTCAAAACACGCGCGAGTGGCTGAGAGCGCGAATCATCGATGTTCTTGATCACTTTCGAAGCCGATTTTTTCCCCATCCGCTCCAGTTCGAGGATCTGATCTGTGGTTAGCTGATACAAATCGGCGATGTTGTGTACCAAGCCTCGGGATAAAAGCTGATCGACCAATGCGTCGCCCATGCCGTCAATATCCATGACTCCGCGGGAAGCGAAATGCAGGAGAGATTCCCGAAGTCGCGCAGGGCAGTTCGTATTGACGCAGCGACTGGCTGCTTCCCCTTGTTCGCGGACGACGTGACCGCCGCAAACGGGGCACACTGCGGGCATGTGGAAGCGGCGGCGATGCGCCCCATGGTCGATCACGCGCACAATTTTCGGAATGACATCGCCACTCCGCTCAACCAGCACCGTGTCGCCGATCTCGACACCTAGGCGCGCGATTTCATCTTCGTTGTGCAGCGTCGCACGAGAGACTGTTACGCCGCCCACGACCACCGGTTTGAGATGTGCCACAGGGGTCAGCGTCCCCGTGCGGCCTACTTGCACCTCGATGCTTTCGAGCGTGGTGGAAGCCTGCCGCGCGGGATACTTGAAGGCGATCGCCCAGCGCGGCGCTTTTGCGGTCCGACCAAGTTTTTCCTGCTGTTCGATCGAGTCAATCTTTGCAACCACACCATCGATTTCGTATGGCAGAGTGTCGCGTTTCGTCTCCCACTCGCGAATGAATTGGAGCAGATCATCCAGGTTGCCACATCTCTTTCGGCACGGATTTACTTTGAAACCCGCCGCGGAGAGTGTCTCCAGGCTCGCCCAGTGGCTCGGAAGCATGGGTCGGCCGTCTTTTAGTAAGAAGTAAGAAAAATAATCAAGCTGGCGGCCGGCCGTAACGGAGGGATCAAGAGCGCGCAAGGCTCCAGCTCCTGCATTGCGGGGATTGGCAAAGCGCGAGAGCCCAGTGCGTTCCCGCTCCTCGTTCAACCGCTCAAAAGAGCGGCGTGGCATGACAACTTCGCCTCGAACTTCGAATTCTTTTTCTAAACCAGTTTGTGTCTTGACGCGAAGCGGCAGAGACCGAATGGTGCGAGCGTTCCCCGTCACATCTTCGCCAACGCGTCCATCTCCGCGCGTGAGAGCTTGCTGGAAGGTCCCCCCCGCGTAATAGGCAGCCATCGAAAGGCCATCCAGCTTGAGCTCCGCCACATATTGAAACTTCTCGGACTTAAGCAACGCGCGAACGCGTCCGTCAAACTCTCGAAGCTCTTGCTCGTTTAGAGCGTTGTCCAAGCTGAGCATCGGCGAGCTGTGCGGAACTTTGATGAACCCTTCGCGAGGCTGGCCTCCTACGCGTTGCGTAGGCGAATCGGGCGAGC
>Ga0213881_10000702_pt1 | contig 18947 bp, 21 predicted proteins | sample BarmaccoBMER_R08_FD_160104 | JGI IMG/M metagenome (GOLD analysis project Ga0213881, IMG submission 160104) | Barbacenia macrantha exposed rock microbial communities from rupestrian grasslands, the National Park of Serra do Cipo, Brazil - ER_R08 ... | reverse complement strand
GTGGTCAAGACACGGGATGAGGCCGACGGGGCGCGATGACGGGGCATGTCGGAGGTTTCCTTTCGGAGATTCGGGCTACTTCAATAGGTTTCAGTGCTGTGTGCGTACGGTAGCGGTGTGGTCACGATATGTTTTGGGTGGGTGCCACCGGCTGATCCGCTCATGTTGTCCGCCGTGAGCAGCGTGAACGAGTCAGCGCGCACCGCGAACGTCTATGGGTTACGCATCGAAGCTGAGAGGACGCTGATCGTCACGGTCCGTGGATAGCCGTATGGTAGGCGTCCGAGTGGGGCTGAGTTCTGCTCTACCATGTACAGAGGCGTCATACGTCCGGACGGCTGGCCGAGCTCTTGCCTAGCCCTCGGGTCGGCCGCGTCGACAACCACGGCCAACAATCCACGGCTTTCTCAGGAGTTCCGCACATGCCACAGATCAGCACCAATGACTTGAAGACGGGCATCACCCTGGACCTGTCCGATGGGCTGTTCAACGTGGTGACGTTCCAACACGTGAAGCCGGGCAAAGGTGGAGCGTTCGTACGGACCAAGTTGAAGAACGTGCGCAACGGCGCGGTGCTGGACCGCACCTTCCGGGCCGGCGAGCGAGTCGAGCAGGCCATTATCGAGACCCGTGAGATGCAGTACCTCTACAACGACGGCGACATCTTCGTGTTTATGGACCAGGACACGTTCGAGCAGCTGGAGGTACCCCGCGCGGTGCTCGGCGACCTGCCAGACTATCTGCTTCCGGAGATGACTCCGGCGTTGAGTTTCTACGGTACCGAGATTGTGGGCGCCGAACTGCCGGCCTCGGTCGAACTGACAGTGACCGATGTCGAGCCCGGAGTCCAGGGAAACCGGGTATCAGGCGCTACCAAACCAGCAACTGTCGAGACAGGAAAGATTGTCAAGGTGCCGCTATTCGTCAACAATGGCGACCGTATCAAGGTCGACACCAGGACTGGGGAGTACATGACCCGGGTCTGAGGTCGGCAAACCACGATCGTGGTGGAGCAGATCGAGCACCACGTCTCGATCAGGGTAAGAAGCGTGCGTGCCAGTGGCACGCACGCTAGCGGACGCGGCCGCGACCGCCCACTCCACCGCCATCGGCAGCGCTGCTCCGGCGGCAAGCTCACCAGCGAGCGCTCCGACAAGGGCGTCGCCGGCTCCCGTGCTGTCCACCGCATCGACCGCGATCGCGTTGACCTGGCCAAAGTCATCCGTGGTGCACCAGGCGGCGCCGGCCGCGCCGAGGGTGGCTACCACGCTGCGCGCGCCGCGTTCGATCAGCGCCCGCATCGCTGGCCGGATCGCGGATAATTCCTGGCTACCAACCTGGTCGGCCAGCTCGTGTTCATTGACCACCAGCGGATCGCAGCGGGACAGCAGTTCTCGCGACACTGGTCGGCTGGGCGCGGCGTTGAGAATCACCCTGGCCGAGGACGTCTGGACCGCCAGTTTGTTGATCCGCTCAGGGATCTCGTGCTGCAGCACGAGCAGCGCGGCGGAGGCCACCGCGTCGGTGTCGGCACCGAGCCCGTCTGGCCAGGAATGGTTGGCGCCAGGGTCAACGATGATTGTGTTCTCCGCACCGCTGACCGCGATGTAAGCCGTCCCGCTGCGATACCCGGCCATGCCGCGGACCGCTCGCACGTCGAGCCCGACGCTAACGAGTTCCGTGCGCAGTTGGACGCTGTCCGGGTCGTCACCCAACCGCGCCACCAGCGTCACGTTCGCGCCGAGCCGATGTGCGGCCACGGCCTGGTTGGCACCCTTACCCCCGACGCTGAGTCGTACCGCGTGGGCGATCACCGTCTCGCCGGCGCCGGGCAGCGCGGCCACCTCGGCGACGACGTCCCGATTCACCGAACCCAGCACCACAACCACGCCGCCTGCTTGGCTCATCCGTCCGCGCCCCTTTTCCACTCCCGCGCCCTGACTTCGATCGCGCACATGCGACTCGCGCGTCCGAACCGTATCCGACGGATTGGAGGATTCCAGTTGATGCCCGAGCTATCGTTCTGTCAGGCGTGCGGCGGATCCGGCGGCTATCGTAGCTGGCAAACGCGATGGAGGGCGTCGTGACAGATTATCCGAGTACTCTCGCGGCTGGCTCAGTGCGTAGCTTGATCCCCGCACGGATCGACAGATTGCCCTGGTCACCCTTCCACACCCGCCTGGTCGTCGCGCTCGGAGTGGCGTGGATCCTGGACGGCCTGGAGATCACGGTGGCGAGTGGCGTCGGAGACGTACTCACCGACAAGACGACGCTGGCCCTGACCTCGGTCGAGGTGGGAGCGTTGGCCAGCGTCTACCTGATCGGTGAAGTGGTGGGTGCGCTGTTCTTCGGCCGCATGTCAGACAAGCTCGGCCGGCGGAACCTGTTCATCTTGACGCTGGGCGTCTACCTGTTTGGCAGCGCTACCACCGCGCTGACCCTGGGCTCGGGAACCGGGTGGCTGCTATTTCTTTATCTGACCAGGTTTGTCGCGGGTACCGGAATCGGCGGAGAATACGCCGCCATTAACTCGGCCATCGATGAACTGATCCCCGCCCGGTACCGGGGCCGAGTTGATCTCGCGGTCAACGGGACCTACTGGGCGGGCGCGGCAATAGGCTCGATCGGCTCCTACCTCATTTTGCACATTTTCACGCTGAGCGTGGGTTGGCGGATCGGTTTCCTGATCGGGCCGGTGCTGGCCGTGGTGATCATATTTGTCCGCCGCAATCTGCCGGAGAGCCCTCGTTGGCAGGTCATGAATGGGCGCAGCGCGGAAGCCGAGGAGTCCATTGCGCAGATCGAGCGGAAAGTGGAGGCCTCTGGCCGGGTGTTGCCCCCGGTTGACCCCGGTAAGGAGATGGAGCTCAAGCCGGCCGATGATATCGGCTACCTTGCTCTGACCAAAGTCCTGTTCCGCGAGTACCCGGAACGGTCGGCCTACGGCGGGACGTTGATGATCGCCCAGTCTTTCCTGTATAACGCTATCTTCTTCACCTATGCGATCGTGCTCGGTAAATTTTACGGAGTCAACGCCGCGGCCACGCCAGTATATTTCGTTCTGTTTGCCGTCGGGAATCTCCTGGGGCCGCTTCTGCTGGGGCCTTTGTTCGACACGATAGGTCGGAAGAAGATGATTTCCGGAACGTATCTCGTGTCGGGTATTCTGCTCGCCGTCAGCGCTTATCTGTTCCGGGCTGGCGCTTTCACCGCCGTCACGCAGACCATCGCCTGGTGCGCGATATTCTTCTTCGCCTCGGCCGGAGCGAGCGCGGGTTACCTCACGGTGAGTGAGATTTTCCCGCTGGAGGTTCGGGCCAAGGCGATCGCGGTGTTCTTCGCGATCGCTCAGTGTTTCGGCGCGATCGGGCCGCTCGTCTACGGGGCGCTGATCGGCGATGGCTCCAACCCGACCCACCTGTTCTTTGGCTACCTCTTCGGTGCCGGTGTCATGGTGATCGGTGGGTTGGTGACGATCGCGATCGGGGTAGCCGCCGAGGGCAAGTCGCTGGAGGACATCGCCATCCCGCTCGCGGCTCGTCAGGCGGGGTCGAGCTTGACGAACAAGAGCGCCTGATAAGCAAGGAGCTCTCGCTCGAGCTCACCGAACCACCGTCGCCGGCGGGCACAGGCCGAAGGGCCCGGTCGGGTCCCGAGAGCACTGCCCAGGTCAGTAACCGCGTAGGTGATCCGATAGCGCACCAGTTGGGCGGCTACCTCCAGCCACCGTGCGGGGTTGTCAGACTGGGGTGTGCCGCCCAGAGTGTCGGCGAACCACCCGGGCAGGGGCCGCCGCCACTGGATTGCCTCGCTGATCCTGGACCGCAGCAGCTTCTCCAGGTCCGTTCGTGCCCGGTGGCTGTCTTCGATGTCCTGGGCGTGCCGCTGCCGCAGGGAGCGGTCATGCGCGAGCTGGGCTTGGGCGTTGTTCGCCGAGTTTTGGACTCGCGCACGGTGTGGGCACAGCCGGTTCAGCTCGTCGCGCACGATCCGGAACTCGCGCACCGCTTCGTCGTAGCCTTCGTGGTCGGCGTCCCTGGTCGCGATCGTGCGGCTGGCCGCTATCGCGCGCTGCTGAACCCGCAGGTAATGGGTCTGACACTGCTGCCATGCCGCGATGGCCTGCTCGCAGCTAGCCCGCATCGCTGGCGTGAGCAGTCGACACGTGATGCACTCGCCGCGCTCCGCGAGCGCGGCGAGCGCGGCCAGCTCCGGTCCAGCGGCATCAAGCGCGGCCAGCTCTGGCTCGCTGATCCGCGGTTCGGTCATCGCCGGACCTGCCGAGGGCCCTCATTGTCCTGCGCCGTCCGGGGGCGAGGCATCCGAAACCGCCAGAGCGCGCCGGAGCGGGGTCTGCGCTCCTCGGTGACGGCGCCGAGGAATTCCTCGGTGAGCTCCAGAATCTCAGTCGCGGCCACCTCATAGACCGGGTCAGTCGGTGCCACGAGAGGAAGCAGCGCGTGCCGACGCCATAGCTCCGCCCGCAGCGCCAAGACCCGACCAGACGAAGCCAGACTGGAACGCGCGGCAAGCCGACGCGCCGGTGTCATGGGGACCATCGCCCCATCGTGGCCTATGAGCTGGCCTGACGGGAATGATTAATTGGCGGCGGACCGATTGCCGTCCGGTTGTGTCGAGGTAGCCTAGCAATTGCCCGGGGCGGATGGACACCCGCCGAGGCCGGCAAGGCATCCTGGGCGGTATGGGTCTCGAAGTTCAGTTCGCCATCTATTACGTGTTGTTCTTCTTCTGGCTGGCGTTAGTCGTGCGACTGGTGGTCGAAGTGCTGCGCAGCTTCGCCCGTAAGTGGCGCGGACCGTCGTCGGGGCTGGCGGCCGGCACTCTGGAGGTGGCATTCCTGGTAACTGACCCGCCAGTACGGCTGCTTCGCCGGTTGATCCCACCCGTGCGGCTCGGCGCGGTGGACCTCGATCTGTCGATCACCGTGCTGTTCTTCGTGGTCTTCATCGGGGTGCAGGTAAGCCATCCCTGACTCGGTCGGCCCGAGCCCGGCCGCTGCCTCGGCGTATCGGCTAGGTCGACGGTCGTTGTCCGCCGAACCAGAACGGGCCGATGGACCTCGCCGGTCTGACGGCGGACAACCGGCAGCAACTACCTGATCGTGGAGACATCGGTTGCGTGGAGCAACCGCAGCGCCAAAGTCGGACAGGCCGCCGCCGCTCGACGAGCCTCGTTCATCAGCTCAGGCGGAACCGGTCGGTCGGCCAGTATGGGGTATCCCCATTCGTCGAGGCCGACCAGCTCCGGTAGCAGCTGTTCGCACAGCCCGTGCGCCCGGCAGCCAATGGGATCGACCGTCAGCCGGGCCGGCTCTGGTGTGGTCATCGCCACCCCTGGGCGGGGTGAGGATTCAGCTCGCGCAGCACCGGTGGCGTGCTCGAGTCGAGCGCGCCACATGGCCTGCCGTGCAGATGGTTCGTCAGGTCGCGGTGGAACACCTCGAGCGCGCTGGCGGCCAGCCGCACCGCGCCGTCTGGGTGCGAGCAGGCACCCCGCCGAGGGATCACCTCGAGCCGCCGACGCAGCCGGTCCGCCAGCGCGGGATCCATCCCTCCCTGGGCGAGGGCCTGCACGTCCTCGGCGATCGCTGGCAAACCGAACATGCAGGGACCGCACTGCCCGGCTGACTCGGCGGCGAGGTAGCGCAGGATCGTCGCGGTGACTCGCAGGCCGCAGGCCGTGGCGGGCAGGGCCACCAGGGACGCCAGACCCAGTCCGGCGCCGGCTGGCGAGCCGTCCTCATACGCGAGCACCCGGTCAACCGCCGACGGCATTGACAGCCACCTCCCGCCGAGACCGCCCAGCAGCAACGCCTGTGCCGGGATAGGGGTGCCACCGGCCAGCCATAGCAGTTGCCCGATCGGCATACCCAGATCGACCTCGTAGACCCCGGGACCGCATACCGCGCCACCCACGGTCACCAACGTCGTGCCAGGGGAGTTTTCGGTCCCCCGGGACCGAAACCAGTCCGCGCCGTGTCGAGTGATCAGCGCGAGGTGGGCCAGCGTCTCCACGTTGTCCACCAGAGTCGGTCGGTCCTGCACGCCTTGCTCCGACGGCCACGGCGGAGAGCTGGTAGGCCTGGCGTCCCCGGTGGTCAGGTAGTTCGCCAAGGCCGAGGCCTCGCTCGCGACGTAACGGGCCGGCACGGTGACCACACGCACCTCGGCTGGGTCGTCCGAGCGGGACGCCATCGCCGCCGCCACGTACTCGACCAGAGGATCGCCTCGATGAAGGCACACGATTGCCTGATCGGCGCCGACCGCGTGCGCGGCCAGCGCTAACCCGTCGAGCACCAGATGGGGCGCGCTGTGCAGGAGGTGACTGTCTTTGCCGCTGGTTGGGTCGCTCTCACACCCGTTGGCCACGACCACCGGCGGTCGCCTGGCGGTACCCGCGTTGCTCACCGCGATCATCTTGCGCGCGATCGGGAAGCCCGCGCCGCCCCGGCCACGCAGACCGGCGCGCTCGGCGAGCTCGATTAGCCGGCGTGCCCCGTGCCGTCCGGCGAACTCCGATCGAGGTACTGGACCGTGCTGTCGGAGGTGATCGGCGAGGTCGCTCAGCGGGGAGTGATCGGCTTGGCCGGCAAGCAGCCGAGGTTTGGGTCGAGCATCCGCATGCGGACCGGGCCGAGGCCGCGAATGGAGCGGTTCGGCATGGCGCGGTTCTGGGATGCACGGCCCCGACCGCTCGCGGGGTTCTACCAGCGAATGACGGCCCATCGCTCACCGCCCGGCTGACGCGGCCGCCCGCCGCGTCTGCTGGTCGGGATGCGCGGCTAGGCCCAACCGCCAGACCAGCGCGGCCACCACGGCCACCGCGCAGATCACGTTCACGCTGATCACCCAGCCAAGCGAACTGTCCCGACCGCCGATGCCCAGCCCATGGACCAGGCTGATGGGCCAGCAGGCGTAACCGGCCCAGTGCACCACACGCCACGTTTTCAGGGTGATCTTGGTGCGGATGAGGCTGCTCACCACAACGGCGGCCAACAGGTCCAAGGCCACCGCGCCTGACCCGAGCCAGAACGGGTGGTAAGTCGACACGAACGGCAGCACAGCGTCGATCCAGGCGATCCCAGGGTACGGATCAATGATCGCCGTCGAAACATGCACGGCCAGGAACAGCACCGTCATCAACGAGACGTTGCGATGCAGCTCGGCCAGCGTGAACCGAGGCCAGCGCGCGGTCGCGTAGCGGGCGGCGCCAGCTATGCCGAGCACCAGGCTCAGCGACAGCAGCAGCAATGCGACCAGCCCAGTTGCCCGGCTGGCGAACCAGAGCGCTTGGCTCACCGTTCAGACTCCTTCCTCGCGTTGCGGCCAGCCGGCCGTCGTGGTGACTCGTTCGTCCGGGCCGATCAGCCGAGCCGGCAAGCCAAGCCTGGTCAGCCACGCCGGCGCCGCTTCGCCGAGCACGACGGCCGCCGTGCTCGCGACGTTGGCATCCACGCAGCTGGCTGCGGCGACGGTCACGGTTCGCCATACCGGAGCGGGGTTGGCGCCGGTTCGGGGATCGATGATGTGGTGATGACGCCGGCCGGCCCGCGGCCAGGTCCGGATGGCCGTGCTGGAGGTGGCCAGCCCGCCCGATTCGATCGCCACGGTCTGCTCCGGTGAGCTCAACGCCGTCCGGTGATCGTCGGCCACCGCGACCCGCCAGTCGCCGTCTGGCGGGTCCCCGGCCACCGCGATGTCGCCGCCGAGGCTGACCAGCACGCCGCACCCGGCGCGTTCGGCGGCTCGGGTAGCCGCGTGGTCAGCGGCCAGCGCCTTGGCGGTGGCGCCCAGGTCGATCAGCACGCCCCTGGGCAGCAGGACCTCGCGGCGTTCTAGGTCCCAGCGCACTCGCCACCATCCCGGCGCGGGCCGCGTGGGTCCCGGTGGTTCACGCTGGTCGTCGCGGACAGCCGAGGTCAGCGCCTCGAAGTCCCGGTCGTACCCGAGCTCGCACACGGCTTGCCCGACGGTCGGGTCAACTAGCCCATCGGTCAACCGCGCCGCGCGCAGCGCCACCTCCAGCGCTTCGGCCAGCAGCGGACCGACCACCACCGGACGGCCGGCTTGTTGCGCTACCAACGAGATCTCCGAGTCGGGCCGGAAGCGGCTGCAGGCCGCATCGACAGCGACCAGCTCTTCGCGCAGTACCTCGGCCGCTACCGCCAGCTGCTTACGCTGGGTAACCAGGATGGACGCGGTGGTACCCAGCGCGGGAAGCTCCAGGCCGGCCAGAGTGTCCACTGTCGTCTTCACGACGCGCCAGATGAAGCGACCGCGCTGTTCTTTCCGGCCGCCCTTGGCGGGTTGGCTGGGGGCGCCAGCGGGGCTGGCGCTGGTTGCTGGGCACGGGTGGCCAACCGGGTTTTGGGGATGGCCGCTTTGGGATCGGCGGCTTGCCCCTGGCGCGCCGCCGGGCTTTGGCTGTGTCGGTCGCTGACGACGCCGGTGGCGACCGCCGTATTGGTGACCCGTGTCTGCGCGGCTTGCGCCGGCTCGGGCTGAGGTGCCGCGGTCTGGCTGGTCAGCGTGCTCGACGCCAGCGCCGCGCCGAACGCCGCGGCCAAGGCCGTCGCGGCCGCCGCGCCGCCGAGCGTGACCGCTGCCACTCGGCGTCGGCCTCGGTCACGCTCCCGGCACCGGTTGCGAAGGGGCGGTGTCATCTGTTGGTCAAGCTCCTCGGTTCGGGGACTACCGATCGCGGCACTCGCCGGATCGGGCCCGACCAGCTCGCGGGTCCGCTGGGGATCGGACCTGGGGAGCGCGTCCTGGTCGGGTTGGAGCGGGTTCGAATCTAGACAGCGGATCGGCCTGAGCGGCCGAACGTGAGAAGCTCGGTTACGGGTGATCGCCGACAAGCGCGCGCGCCGCGTCGACTAACCGGCCGCTGGGCTGTTCGCCAAGCCCGATTACGCCGTCCAGCCCAATCTCTGACTCAGGTACGGTCTCGGCGAAAACCGCCCCGTTTGGTGGGCGGTGGGTCCCCGGAGCCGAACCGGCGGGCCCGAGAACGAGGAGATGGGGGAAGCGTCGGTGCAAGAGTGTGCCCTGCCCGGTTGCGAGGTCGTGATCGAACAGCTCCCAGGTAAGCCCGTCAGGGCCTATTGCAGTGCTGGGCACCGAGCGGCCGGACAGCGTCTGCTGGACGGGCAGAAGGACGGTTCGGACCGCGCGGATGAACCGAGTCCCTCGGCGGCCCGGCGAGCGAGCGCGCCGCTCGTGGCGCCCGGGTCCGGTCGGCGCCCGGTGCATCCCTCGGCGGCTAGCGCGGCCGACCTGACCGACGAGCTGATCGTGCGGGCTCGGGTGGAGCGGCCCACGCTGGGATGGCGGCGAGTGGTCTTTTCGGCCTCGGGTGGCCGGGTTAATCCGGGCGTCAGTGAAGCCGAGGCGGCGCGCAACGCGCTGTTGCGACGAGTCCGTCGGCACCTGCCCGGGGCGCATCAGATCGCGGTAAGCTCGTTGAAAGGCGGGGTAGGCAAGACCACGGTGGCGGCGGTACTGGGCTTGACGCTGGCGGAGCATCGCGGAGATCGGGTCGTGGCCGTTGACGCGAATCCAGACGCGGGCACGTTAGCGGATCGGTTGACCGGCGAGATCGGTGTGACGGTGCGCCAGATGTTGGACAACATCGACAGCATCGACTCGCTGACGGCGATCTCGCACTACACGAGCTTGGCCGGTCGGCTGCAGGTGCTGGCCTCCGAGCAGGACCCGGCGATGAGCGAAGCGTTCAACCGCACGGAGTATGAACAGATCTGCGCGGTACTGGCCCGCTTCTACAACATCATCATCACCGACTCCGGCACCGGGTTGGTGCACTCCGCGATGGAAGGGACACTCGCGCTGGCCGACTCCCTGGTCGTGGTGGGCGCGCCAACGGTGGACGGAGCGTCGCGGGCTTCGAAAACATTGGACTGGCTGGTGGCGCACGGGCACGCCGAGCAGGTGGCCAACGCAGTGGTGGTGTTGTGCTGTGACCGAGTCAGTCCGGAGATCGACCGGGGACGGGTGCGGGATCATTTTGAGAGCCGCTGTCGAGCGGTGGTGGAGATCCCGTACGATCCGCACCTGGTCACAGGCGGACGGTTGGATCTGAATGCGATGCGAGAAAGCACCCGCTACGCCTTTCTCGAGCTCGCCGCGATCATCGCGGACGAATTCTCGGCATGAGAGCTGGGCAGCGCGATCAGCGGCTGATGACCCGGCTGGACCCGCGCCCAGCCGGGTCGACGCTGGCCGCCGCGATCTGCGCGGCCCGGTTGTTGGCCGCCCCTGTCGGCGGGCTGCTGCTGTACGCGGCATGCGCGCCCAACACCCTGTGGTGGTTGTCCCCGGTGGCGTTCGCGCTGCTGGCGGCAGGGTTGTGGGAGCGGCGCTGGCGGCTGGGATTCCTGCTCGGGTTCCTGTTCGGTCTCGCCTACTTCGTGCCGCTGCTGTCGTGGGTGGGGATCTACGTTGGCCCAGTGCCCTGGCTGGTCTTGGCCACGCTGCAGGCGCTGTTCGTTGGCGTCGGCTGCATGGCCATCGCCGGGCTGAGCCGGCTCCGCCTGGCGCCGCTGTGGGCAGCCGCCATGTGGACCGCGACCGAAGCGGCGATGGCTCGGGTCCCGTTCGGCGGTTTCCCCTGGGGGCGGGTCGCCTTCTCCCAGGCCGACGGGCCGTTCATCCGGCTTGCGGCCTACGGGGGTCCGCCGTTGGTGAGCTTTGCGGTGGCGCTCACCGGGTTTGCGTTGGCGGAACTGGTGAAGCGAGTGGTTGACCCTCCGGCTCAACGCGACCGGTGGCCGGCCGCGACCGCGGCGGTGCTGCTCCCGGTACTCGTGGCGATGGCCCTGCCCGGGTGGCTGACCGCCGCCGGCCCGGCGCGGGACGCGGGGCAAGTCACTGTGGCCGCCGTGCAGGGCAACGTGCCTAGGCTGGGGCTGGAGTTCAACGCCCAGCGTCGTGCCGTACTGGACAACCACGTCCGGCGCACGATCGAGCTCGCTGACGATGTCGCCGCCGGCCGGGTACCCGCTCCACAGTTGGTGATCTGGCCGGAAAACGCTTCGGACATCGATCCACTGCGCAACCCGGACGCGGCCGCCGAGATCAACACAGCGGTGACCCGGATCGGGGTGCCGATCCTGGTTGGCGCGGTGCTGGTGCTCCCCGACGGTTGGCATACCGCCAACTCAGCGCTGGTGTGGGAGCCCCAGCTCGGGCTGACCCAGCGCAACGACAAGCGCAGGGTGCAGCCATTCGGCGAATACCTGCCGTGGCGCGGATTCTTCCGGCTGTTCTCTGAATACGCCGACCGAGCGGGCTTCTTCGTCCCCGGTTCTGGCCCGGGCGTGGTGCGGATGGCTGGCGTGCCGGTCGGAGTGGCTATCTGTTGGGAGGTCGCTTTCGACGACCTGGTCGAGGACAGCGTCCGCAATGGCGCCCAGTTGCTCGCGGTGCCGACCAACAACGCGACCTTCGGCCGCTCCGACATGACCTATCAGCAGCTGGCCATGTCTCGGTTGCGCGCGGTCAAACATGATCGCACGGTGGTGGTTGCCGCGACCAGTGGGGCGAGTGCGATCATTGCGCCTGACGGTTCCGAGCTGGCTCGGTCGGGGCTGTTCACGCCGGCCGCCTTGGTCGAGCGCGTGCCGTTGCGGCAGACCACTACGCTGGCGACCCGGCTCGGGTCCGCGCCCGAATGGTTGCTCACCGTCACCGGTGTGGCTGCGCTCGGTTGGTCTATCCGTCGGCGGAACCGGAGCGAGCCGCTGGCGGCGGACCTATCACCCGAGCACGCCCGAAAGGATGAGGATGACTGACCTGCGCACCGAACCCGACACCTGGTCTCTCGTGGTGATCATCCCGACGTATAACGAGGTGGACAACCTCGTTGCGATCACGACCCGGGTACGAGCCGCGATGCCCAGTGCCGACATCCTGGTCGTCGACGACGCCAGTCCCGACGGCACGGGGTGGCTGGCCGAGCGACTCACCGCGCAGGACTCTCGCGTCCACGTGCTGCACCGCCAGGGCAAAGCTGGTCTGGGCGCGGCCTACCTGGCGGGATTCGACTGGGTATTGGCCCGTGGCTACGACGTCGTGGTGCAGATGGACGCCGATGGCTCGCACCCACCGGAGAGCCTGCCAGGCATGGTGGCCGGCCTGAGTTCCGCCGATCTGGTGATCGGCTCACGGTACGTGCCCGGCGGATCAGTGGTCAACTGGCCCAAGCACCGTGAGCTGCTCTCGCGGGGTGGCAATCTATACTCCCGGATCGCGCTCGGCGTTCAGATCCATGACATCACGGCTGGCTACCGGGTATTCCGCCGTGACGTGCTGGAGAACCTGACCTTGGACGAGGTCAGCTCCCAGGGCTACTGCTTCCAGATCGACATGGTCATGCGTGTGCTCCGAGCCGGCTTCCGGGCCGCCGAGTTTCCGATCACGTTCACCGAACGCGAGCACGGCACCTCCAAAATGAGCGGCGCCATTGTGCGCGAAGCGTTGTGGCGGGTGACCCGGTGGGGGCTGAGCGGCCGGTTCCGCCGGCCCGTGAGGGGCGAACATGGTCATAGTCGTGCTCGCCCCTCACAGGCGCCGTCGGCGCATCACGCGCTCTTCGAACGGCGGCCTTGAAGCTCTTCGAGGCGCTCGGCGAGCAGCTCGTCCAACTCCGCGTACGAGCGGCGCTCGAGCAGCATGTCCCAGTGAGTACGAGGCGGCTTGACCTTCTTGGTTTCCGGTTCAGCTCCGTCAATCAACCTGGAGACGCTCCCATGCAGCCGGCACTCCCACGTCATGGGGGGCTCAGCGTCGTCGGAGAACGGTACCTCGAAATCATGGCCCTTCGGGCAGGCATATTGGACCGACCGGCGCGGCGCGAGATCATGGTTGCGATCGGTCTCGTAGCTGACTGCTCCGAGCCGGCTACCCCGCAGCACACGGTCCGCCATGATGAAGTCCTCTCACCTCGTGGGCTAGGGGGAGGGAACCCAAGCCCGTAGCATGTCGTGTAACGTCGCGACTAACGTGAGCATTCCCTGTCCGCCATGTCGGTCAACGTGGCCTCGGTGACGCTCGTCTTCAGCGCCGCCGTACAGTGTCTCCTAAGAGGGTCGAGTCTTGCCGTGATTGTGATACGGTCGCTACGCGTGACCTGCGTCACATTTCCTTCGAGGACCCTGGTCTAGGGGGCACAGCGGTCTAGGGGACACAGCGACAGGGTTCAGAGTACGCGCGGCTGGGGGTTGCCCACGGCCTCGATTGCCCGGCGCACCGGAAGTATGGCGATTATCACGAAGCCCAACGCCAGGAACGCCACCAACGACAGGATCGCCGGCCGGAAGGATCCGGTGGCGTCGGCGACGAGTGAGAACACCAGCGGTCCCAGCCACGACGTGCCGCGCTCGCCGAGCACGTACAGGGCGAAATACTCCGCTTCTTCCCCGCGAGGCACCAACTGGCTGTAGAGGGCACGCGAGATTGCCGGAGTGCCGCCGATCACCAGGCCGATTCCTAGCGCGATGGCATAGAACTGCAGTCGGTGGCCGGCCTGTACGTAATAGGCGGCCGAAATCACGACGACCCAGATCACCAGGCTCACCAAGATCGTGCGTTTAGCTCCGATCCGGGAGGCCAGCCAACCATGGGCCAGCCCGCCGCCGAACGCGACAAACTGCACGATTAGAATTGTGGTGGTCAGCGCTTCCACTGGTAGCGCAAGCTCCTGCGACCCGTACAGCGCCGCCATCTTGGCCACGGTGTTAATCCCGTCGATGTACACCAGGAACCCGGCCAGGAACGCCAGCGTCAGCGGGTAGCCCATTGCCCGCCTTAAAGTCCGCCCAAGCTGATGGAAGCCGGCGGAAATCAGTGCCACGCCGTGTTCGTGACCGGGTGGTTCCCGGTGTTCGCGCAGCCCGCGCAGCGGGATCACCGTGAAAGCGGCCCACCACAGCCCACAGATCACGAAACACATCCGGATCGCATCGGTCTCAGACAATCCGAAAAACTCGCGAAGCTGGATCAGCCCGATGTTGAGCGCCAAACAAAGTCCGCCACCGAGGAAACCGAATGCCCATCCCTTGGACGACACACCGTCGCGTTCGTCCGGGCCGGCGATCTGGGGCAGATAAGCGCTGTACACCACGAATGAGGCGTAGAAACCCATGCTGGCCACCATGGTCAGAATCGCGCCCAGCTCCCAGTGCGTCCCGGACATCAAGCCCAACCCGGCGGTGGCCGTCGCGCCGATGAACGCGAACCCGCCGAGCAGCGCGCGCTTGTTGCCCGCCCGATCCGCGATTGCCCCGGTGATCGGCAACACCAGCAGCTGGACGGTGGTCGAGGCGGCGAGCAGGAACCCGAACACCGAGCCGGCCTGTACCTCGAATCCGAGGAACGACACCGCGCAGTCCCGCAACGGGCTCACACATGGCTGCCCTGAGGCGCGCGCGTCGGCTTGCGCCACCGAGGTCAGATACAGCGAGAGGAACACCGTGAGCACCGAGATCTGGAACACCGAGCTCGCCCAGTCATAGACGCACCAGGTACGTTGTTCGCCAGTCAGCCGGGTGCTCCTGGTCACTACTCGCTCAGCCGCCACTGCCCGCGCTCCCTCAGGACCTCACGCAGCAGGTCAGGACGGTCGGTGACGAGGCCGTCAACGCCCAACCCCAGCAGCTCGCGCATCTCGGATGGGTCGTCGATAGTCCACACGTGCACCTCCATACCCAGCTCGTGGGCGGCCGTGAGCACGCTTGCGTCGACCACCGTGATCGGGCCGTGCCGCCGGGGAACCTGGGCTAGCTCGGCCCTGACCGGAAGCAGCCGCCGCGCGGACCGCGACCGGCGCACTCCGGCCGGCCGTAGCCAGCCGAGGGTACGCAAGGCCAAGGCATCGCGTGGCGAGCAAGAAGTGATTAGCCGCGAGCCGCCGGCACGGCGCAGCCGGGCGAGTCGGGCGGCCGAGAATGACGCCAGACACACCCGGTCCCAGGAATCCGTCTCGGCGATCAGGCGCAGCGTCGGCTCCACCGCCGCGTCGGCCTTCACATCGATGTTGAGCAGCGCGTCCGGCAGCTCCTCGATGACCATTCGCAGGTCGGCCACCGGCTCACGGCCAGCCACCCGCGCGGCTCGCACGCGGGTCCACGGCTGCGCGTCGATCCGGCCGGAAGAGTCGGTGGTCCGGTCTAGCGTGGCGTCATGGGATACCACCACTACCGCGTCGGAGGTGGCGTGCACGTCGATTTCCAGGTACCGGAAGCCCTCGACGAGCGCTCGCCGGAAGGAGGCCATCGAGTTCTCCATCCCGGCTAAGTCATCGAGGTGCCAGCCGCGGTGGACCATCGCGCGCGGGTATGGCCCGGTCAGATAAGGGTGTACGGGCACCGACCTGGTTCCGAGTTCGTCCGGCTTCACGGGTAGTTCAGTCTGCCAGCTCAGCCGGCGAATCGGGGCGCGGCCGAGCCGGCAGTCGATGGCCGTCAGCCAGCAGCGGCGCCAGCAGGTCGCCGTGCCTAGCCAGCCGCTCGGGCAGGTCGGTGGCGGTGAACAGCAGGTCGTCGGGCCGGCGGCAGGCGCGCAGCTCCTCCCAGGTCAACGGGGTGGCCACGGTAGGCCGCGGCGAGCCGCGTAGCGAGTAGCTGGCCACGGTTGTCTTGGCGGGGTTGTTCTGGCTCCAGTCGATGAACACCTTGCCTCGACGCCGCGCGCGCGTCATCACCGCGACCACCTGGGCCGGCTCCTGCCGGGCCAGCCGCTCGGCGATGGTTTTGGCGTACTGGCTGGTCTGCTCGGGCTCGCGGACGCGGACTGGGCTGTACAGATGTATGCCCTTGCCGCCGCTGGTCCGCGGATAGACCGACAGGCCGTCCCCGGCCAGGGCGTCGGCGATGTGTTCCGCCACCCGAGCACAGTCCACGATGGTGCGGCCCTCGCCCGGGTCTAGATCGAAAACCAGCAGATCCGGTTGCTGTCGACCACCTCGCGGCCCCACCATCCACTGCGGCACGTGCAGTTCCAGGGCCGCGAGGTTGGCCACCCAGGCCAGCCCGGCTTCGTCGTCGATCAGTGGATAGTCCAGCGCCTCGGTGCCCCGTGAGCTGCCGGGGGCGGCCAACAGCGCGGTACGCAACCAGGACGGGGCATGCCGGGAGACATTCTTCTCGAAGAACCCGGGGTGCTCGACGCCGTCCGGCCAGCGCCGCAGAGTGACCGGACGATTGGCCAGATGCGGCACCATCACCGGCGCGACCGCGAGGTAGTAGTCGAGTACGTCGCGCTTGCGGAACGAGACCAGGGGGTACAACACCTTCTCCGGGTTGGCCAGCCGCACCCGCCGGCCGGCCACCTCGACGCTCACGAGGTCCTTACCGGCGGCCGCGGAGGCTCGAGTGGCCACCGCCACCGGCCCGCGAGCGGCTCCGGTGGCGATTTGGACCCAGTCCGGCGTGCGCTGTCCGGGGTGGTAAGCCGAGTCGGCCCGCTTGGCGACCACGCTGGGCAGGTTCTGCTGGGCGGCCGCCGCTACCACCGAGGCGCCGCCGCCCGGGTAGGACGGGCTCAGTCGCCAGCGCAGGCCAGCCAACGGCAACGCATCGGCCAATGCTCGACGTTCGGTGTAGGGCAGCGGTAGGCAATCTCGGCCGTCGAGGTGGAGCACATCGGTGATCCACAGGCCCGGAGGAGTGCCACCGATCTCAGCCTCGAACAACGCCTCGGTGGCGCCGAGGCTGGCTCCCAGCCCGGCCACCTCAGGGTAGCGCTTGGTCAGCTCGGCTCCATCAGGCCCGGTGAGCGTAACCCGCCCGCCGGCTACCCGGACCATGACCTGGGTGCCCCCGAATCGAACCTCGTAGCACCAGTTACTGTCGTCGGCTGGTAGAGCTCCCGGCGTGGTGATCATAGGGGAGATGTGGCGGGGGAGCGGCTTTCGGTTGGGGTCAGGCGGCGGACCAGTGCGACGCAGCAGCCACTGGTTGGACTCTCGTCCCTTGCGCAGCAGCACATAGCGCCCCCGAGCGCGCTCGCCGTGTAGCTCAACCTGCACTTCGGCGTCGGTCCACTTGATGGTCTGGTAACGACCGTGGTCCCAGATCGTCATCCGGCCAGCGCCGTATTCGCCCGCTGGGATCTCGCCAGAGAACTCCGCGTACTCGATCGGATGGTCCTCGGTGCGCACCGCGAGACGAACCGTATCCGCGTCGATCGGCAGTCCCTTGGGCACAGCCCATGAGACCAGCACCCCATCACGCTCCAGCCGCAGGTCCCAGTGCAACCGGCGGGCGTGGTGTTCTTGTACCACGAACACCCCTCCGTCGGAGTCGACAGGCTCAGCCCGCGCCACGTTGTTCGCCGGCACCGGCTCAGGGGTTCGCCCGGGGCGGCGCTTGCGGCGGTACTCCTCCAACGGCATGGGTCCCCCGTGGGTGCTCCGGTGTTCCTGCCGCCAGTTTGCCTGGTGACAGCGCACCCTTGCGCGTGCTCGTTATCCGTGATTTCCTTAGCCTCACCTCACCTCCTCACTCGACAGAGGGAAAACCGGCATCATGTTCGTCTGTATGTGTATGGCGGTGACCGAGTCCGAGATTCGCGCATGTATGCGGGCGGGAGCGCGTACGGTCGCCGAAGTCAGCGAGCGGAGCTTGGCCGGCACCGGCTGCGGCGGATGTCTCGAAACCGTTGAACTGATTGTCCAGGGCGGCGGCCTGGGTGGGGCCACGTCGGCGGTTTGTGGCTACTCCTTATCAAGCAGTGTGTAGGTCGATTCCGCCTGACCGGCCTCAATAACCCGACGCTTCAGACGCTTCCCCCACTCGGGACGATCGTATCTCTAAGCCTTGCGGCGACGTGTAGGGTACTTGACATTTGCTGAAGATCTTTAGGAGGTGGCGATGCCATGCGTGGCGACGACGAGGTTATCGCGCTGTTGAACGAGCAGCTCACCAGCGAGCTGACCGCTATCAACCAGTACTTCCTGCATGCCAAAATGCAGGCCAACTGGGGTTTCACCAAGCTGGCCAAGCGCACCCGGCAAGAGTCTCTCGACGAGATGCGACACGCGGAGGAGATCACTGAGCGAATTCTGTTCCTGGAGGGCCTGCCCAACTACCAACGGCTGTTCTCGTTGCGGGTCGGCCAGACGGTTCGTGAGCAACTCAGCGCTGATCTGGCGGTGGAGCTCGAGGTGGTTGAGCGGTTGCGCCCAGGTATCACCATGTGCCGGGAGAAAGGTGACATCACGACCGCGAACTTGTTCGAGGAGATCCTGGCCGACGAGGAAGAGCACATCGACTACCTGGAGACCAACCTCGAGTTGATGGACAAGCTGGGCGAGCAACTTTACCTGAGCCAGTTGGTCGAACGGCCGCCGACCCCCAACGATTAGCGACGAACGCCCGGGGGTCCCCATCGGGGTAAGATCGCGGGCCAGTGCCGCTACGACCTGGCCATCCCACCCGTCCAGCGATCGACTCTGAGCCAGCCCTCATCGAGATCGACAGGAGAGTGGTTTGATTGAACCACTCTCCTGTCGATCTCGCTGATGCGCTACCTCGGCCTCTCCCCTGGTACGTGTAATGGTCACCATCTCAAGCCGATAATCGTCATTATGTCAACTGCTTGGCCGCTCTGTTCCCGCCTAGAGGTGACCACGTTGAGTAATCGTCGGCTGCGGGTGCGCGGCAGGAAGTGCCATACATCAGCGACAATCGCACGATTTACTCCCGCAGCGCGGAACCGAGAGAGCGGGACAAACCGTGGGAGTTGGAGTTACGCGGCCGCCGGTTGATCGTTGAGCGCTGCTTCTGGGACGTGGGTGAAGCCGGGGTACCAGCGGTGGAAGTCGTCGGCGAGGTCGTTGTTGAGTACCCGGGTGCGGACCTGGAGGAGTAGGTGGGCGCCTCGGGGTGTCCAGCGCATCTGTTGTTTTTT
>Ga0213881_10000701_pt1 | contig 18960 bp, 22 predicted proteins | sample BarmaccoBMER_R08_FD_160104 | JGI IMG/M metagenome (GOLD analysis project Ga0213881, IMG submission 160104) | Barbacenia macrantha exposed rock microbial communities from rupestrian grasslands, the National Park of Serra do Cipo, Brazil - ER_R08 ... | reverse complement strand
ACCATGACGATTGATCTCACGGACGATCGTACTATGGTGCCGGCCAAGCAGTTTTGCGATGCCACGAGCCGAAGTTTCCCGGCCCAGCTCGCGGGAGATTGTCTCCCGTTCCTCGACGCACAACGGCGTGCCCCACTCATCAACCATCCCCCCAGAATATCCCCCAGAAAGGGGGACACCTTAGCAGATCAAAATCTGCTAGAATAAAGGCCTGTCGCTACGACCGTTTGAGCCCAAGCACTGAAGTCACTGGAGAAGCTCTTGGACGGCCCTCCACGCCGTGTGGTCCGGGCCGCCCGTCTGGTTCTTAAGGACGCCGCGTTTGAGCTGCTGCACACCATGGTGGCGTTACTCGATCATTACTCACTGGACCGGCCCGACTCCGCCAGTCTGGATGCACAACTTATCGTGATAATGAATGCCTTTCTCACGCGGCTGCGCGCACGCATGGCCGGAACCGTTATCGAGATCACCCCGGTCTTGCACGACACCGACGCTGAGCTGCTGTCAGGCGAGTACACCCGCTGGGCAAACACCGACTCCTGGCAGTTGATCAACACCGCTGATCCCTGTGGCACCTGACCAACGAGAGGGTGCCATTCAGACCGACCAAACAGTGCTAATGCCACCCATCTACCGCGGTTAGGACGGCTCGGTGATCGGCACCCAGGTGAACTCCGGGCAGAATCTGGCATAGGTCACCAACTTCCACTGCGCGTACTCCGCCATCCGACCCGAGCCGCGCAGCAGGTACTTGACCCAGGTGTGTGCGATCCGCTCTGGCTCGGTCATGCTCGCCTCGATGTCATCGAGCATGCGACAAGCGACCGCGAAGTCCTCCTCGGTCAACGCGCTCAAGTCCACCTCAACGCCATCGACCTCGAAGGCGAACACCAACCGTGTCGTGGTGGCCGGCTCGCTGCCCCGAAGGTCCGCGGCAGGGAACCGCGTGATCCGTTCACCCTTGAACACCGTATTTGGGGCCAACAGCGCGATCAACTCCTCGCGCCGCTCCACCGGATAGCCAATACCTAAATCCAGATCGCTGGTCTCCAGGTTCAACCGCAACCCGAACGACCCGACGTCGCGCGAGTTCCGACCCGTCCACTCTTGGACCAGCGACGCAGCCTTCGCACGGACCGCAAGCAGCTCCCCGTCGCGATCTCGTCGCTGGCGATAGAACTCCGATGCACGCAGGAACTCAGATACGGGAAAGACCGCAGGATCAGCCCACCGAGCGGCCAAGATCGCATCCAGATCCAGCCCGGAGTCCACATCCCTATCAGCCATCGCGGCAGGCTACCGGCCGACCTACCCAATCCATCCGCGACACTCCACACGCAGTCTGCCGGTCTGATCGAGCCCGAACCGCGCGACCCACCCACCGCATGACACCAGACCCCGGCCGCCCCCGCTTCCACCCCGCAGGTTCCCCCCGGCGGGACGGCCGGACCCCACCCACGGCGGAGCCGGGAAAGATCCCGGGTGCTCCCGGGCCCCGCTACCCATTACCCGACCGCCTGCTGGCGCGTAGGCCACTACCCCCGTAGATTCCCGTAGTAACCCTAACCCATCGGGGCAAAGCTTCTTGGTATCAGGCGCGATGCATTAGGGCTCTGATGAGCATCCGCCGCGGAGGTCAGCGGCGGATACGAGTCATAGATCAACTCATCGCGCTACTCGCCGGTTCGGGCCTGATGAGCTCAACCTCCATCACCGAGAAGGGCTCGTCGGCGTCGACTCCCATGACAGGGTGCGGCAGGTTGCGGAACTCGCGCACGTAGACGGCAACGAGAGTATTGTACTGTTCCTTGCTGAGAACCTCAAAAATCTCGGCCCAGGCGTCGAAGAACTTGTTCTCGACCTCGGCCATGCGTCGCCGTCGCTCAGCGGCGAGCTGTCGAACTCGAGCGAGGTCAGGGTGGTGCCGGTTGAGCTCAACATCGACGGCGCGTCCAAACGTGACCACTGGCTCAACGAGTTCAATGTAGGTCTTTCGCCAGGCACACGCGAGCTTGATAACTGCCTTGATCTGAGAGTCAGAAAGGCCGATCTCCTCACTGTTCGCGAGGATCCTTGTCCCCAGTTCACCCCGGCTCATGTACATGATCGGCGGCGTAGGGTGGTTGTTGCTGCACATACTTTATCATCCCCCGGTTGTTGTCCGCTCGGTCCTCGACGACAACTTCCTGAGAGTGCATACCTTGTAAGGATCCAACAACCGCCAATCGAGTGAACGCCTATATCCGGGGTATCACTTCTGTCTCGACTTTCGTGGTTACGCGGCATCGGTGTCCTAGACCAGGCCGATGGTGTGGATTTCTGCGAATGTGGGCCGGTCGGGGTGAGATGTCGGAAATCTGGCGGCGACGAGGACGCGGCGTAGCTTGGCGATCATGTCGGCGGTCGAGGGCTGGGTCTTGGTCGTGTACCAGGGGGCGCGGTCGCGGTGTTCGGCGACGTCGTCGGGGTGGTGGCCGGCGGTGGTGTACCACAGCATGGTGAGGTTTTGGCAGGTCAGGGCGAAGGACACGGTGCGGCGTACCGCGAGCGCGAGGTGGTTGCGGGCCTGGCCGACCCCGAAGAGCCCTTGGCGTCTTCGATGGCGACCTCGATCGACCAGCGCGCCGCGTAACGTTGGATGATCTGGTGGTGACCCCCGTAGCGAGACACCGTGGTCGGGGGGAACGCCAGAGTGGCCAGGCAGGGCAGCCGGACGCACTTGAGCCGGGGCCGGCCACGTTTGCCGGTGCGCGGCGGCGCTGGCGCGAACAGGGCAGCATCGCGACGCAGCCGGGTGCTCCAGGTCTCCGGGGGTCTAGGCCCCGCAGCTCACGCCCAGCGTAGGTAGCGTCAGCGACCAGGTGGACCTGCCGATCAGGCAGCACGCGGACCAGGTCTTCGACCAGGTCCCGGACCAGCCACAACCGCGACGCCGAGGCGGTGTTCTTGACCACCAACCGGGGCGGCACCGAAACAGCGTGTCATCCACCGTCACCGCCTCACCCTAGGCCAGCAGGAGCGAGACGATCAGCCGGGGCCAGGGTCACACCGAGCCGCTCGGGCGATCGCCGCGCATGGAAGAAGAACCGGTGTGCCCGGTCATGGGACCGACGGGCCGGTACATGGGACGCGGCCAGCCAATGATCAACTGATCGAGCTGTAGAGATCGGCCACTTGAATGCGATAATGTCAGGCATGAAGGAAGGCTATCGCGGGACCACGGAAGATTTGTACGATTGCTGGGCTCAATGGGTGCTTCATCGCCGCCATGGCGACGATAAGGCGGCATTGGAGCGTTTATTGCCAGTGCTGCGGTCGCAGCGCGACGCGATTTTGGATGGTGCAGAGTTGTGCCCATCCGATGCGGTCTTAGACGTCGGCTGCGGCGACGGCTTACTCGGCTTCGGAGCTTTGGAACGGCTGAACACGATGGGGAGAGTTACTTTTTCAGATACGTCGCAGGCGTTGGTTCAGCACTGCCGTGAGGTTGCGGCAGAGTCAGACAGTCTGTCGCAGTGCGCATTCATAGTTACGGACTTGCCAAGTCTCTCAGCAATTCCAGATGGTAGTCACGACGCGGCCGTCCTTAGATCAGTACTCATCTATGTCGAGGATAAGCGCCGCTCGTTCGAAAATCTACGGCGAATTCTTCGATCCGGTGGTCGAATCTCACTATTCGAACCGATCAACCGATTTGTCCTACCGCGGTCAGCCCCACATCTCTGGGGCTTTGCCGTTGCGGGCCTGGAAGATATCGCTGCCAAAGTTACACAAGCCTACGAGTCGTACCAACCACTCGATGGTCCAATGCTGAACTTTGACGAGCGCGACTTGCTCCGTTACGCGGTCGATTCTGGGTTCATGGACGTTCGCCTACGTTACACCGTCGACGTCGTTCGGCGCGATAATACTGTGAGCTGGACCACGCTCCTTAAATTCAGTCCAAATCCACTATCGCCCACACTGGACGAAGTGCTAGATAGCGTGCTAACGCGGCGTGAACGCGAGAAATTAACCGAGTGCCTTCAAGCCCAGCTCAAGCGCCCGCGAACAACTGCGGCGGCTGTTGCGTACCTGTCGGCGCGCACTCTCTAGACCAGTCGGCAGCCACCTGGCGGTCTCCCGTCAATTTCTTGTGGCCGCCATCTTCGGATCCAGCCAGGGTACGGATAAAACCGACAATGAAGCCTCGTGCCACTACGTCTAGGTCATGGATGTTTCTGCGGATACCGTGCGCGAGGAGCGGCGCGCTACCGAAAATCACGAAGTTGTCCCGCTCCAGGTTGAACTGGGTCAGGCGGCGGATGAGAGAATGTTTCAGAACACTGATCCTTGTTGTCGTTTTGGGCATCATCAGTCCTCCCAAGAACGCACACAGTCGGTTTCCCGAAGGGGCGAGCGCGAGATTGGTCGGTCCTTTGCCGACGGCGAGGGCGTGCTTTCAGTGGTGTCATGGTCGCCGGCGGCTCTTCCCGCCAGGGCGAGGATGATCGCCGATCGCTGGTGCGGATTCGCGCCCTCGATGGCCTTGGCAAGCCGACGCGTACGCCATTCCTCCTGAGCGACCGTCCTCCGGTAGGCAACCCACGATCTCAGTACCACCGTGACCGAGACGGCGAGCACGACGAGGGCTTCGGTGGTGGGACTCGCTGCGCCGACGAGCAGATGTGCTGCCACCTCACGCTCCAGCGACCTTGTCAGCCCGACACTGTCCGGTCGCCCCGCGCGATTTCGCGGAGAGCATCCAGTTTTCGGATGATAATCATCTTCCTACCGGTCCTGACGATGTCATTGGCCTTGAGCGCACGGATCACCGGTACCACGGCATCGCGGGACACTCCCACCAGACTCGCGAGATCGAGCTGGCTGAACCGCAGGACGATTCCGTCCTCGGCCCGCACGCCTAGCCCGCGCAGAACCGCCCTTCGCAATCCTGACCGTTCCCTTCCGTAACACCAGGACGAAATCCGTCTCCTCGCCCTCGCCGAGCAGGAGGCTGCCCGCTGGACGGTGGATCACGTGCCCAACGCTCTCAAGTGCCGCGAGCTCGGCATCCATAAATACGGGTTTCTGATCGATTGGATCAGTATTTTCCATACAGTTGAGCGCATCAGTACGCTCAACTACGCGCAAGGCACCCAGTTAGCGAGCTTCCTGCAGCTCCACCGGCGCCCCGCGACGCTACGGGCGTCTCATAGCCACGGACACCGACGCCTTCCGCATCACCCACTCCACCGGCATGGATTACTCCTGGTTCGGCCGCCCGTCCGGCACTGGTCAGCGCAACGGCTATCGGTTCGACCACACCTTCATCACCACCCACACTGCGACCATCCAGGACTGCCGCTACCTGCGCGCCCTCCGCGAGACCGGCCTCAGCGACCACGCGACGATGACCTTGACCCTCTCCCGCTAACCACTCGCCGAGCACAACCCGCGTTCAGTGCCCGGACACCCATGCCGGTCCGGTGGGATCAGCCGGCAAGCACGCCCGCAGCGACGGCGGCGTGCAGCGCGTGGCGCCAGTGTCGCAGCTTGGGCAGCCCGGCGGCAGCCCAGCCGGTGGTGTCCAGCACCGAGTTCGCCGGGCGTGGGGCGGGCCGGGAGCACTCGGCGGTGCGGCAGGGCTGCACCCGGTCCGGATCAGCGCCGATCTCGGTGAACACCGCCCTCGCGAGTCCGAACCACGTCGTAGCGTCTGCGTTGGCGCAGTGCAGCACGCCCACCGGTACCCGATCGGCGGCGAGCGCGAGCGCGATCAGGCCGTCGGCGAGGTCCGCCGCCCAGGTCGGGTTGCCATACTGGTCGTCGACCACGCGGACGGTCTCGTGCCCGCGGGCCCGGGCCGCCATGGTGCGGACGAAGTTGCCGCCGTGGGCACTGTAGAGCCACGCGGTTCGCACCACGTGCGCGGACGCCCCCGAGAACAGCACTGCCCGCTCCCCCGCCAGCTTGGTTCGGCCGTACACGGTCCGCGGCGCTGTCGGGTCGTCCGCCCGGTTGGGCCCAGCGCCCTCGCCCGCGAAGACATAATCGGTCGAGACCTGCACCAGATGCGCCCGATGGGCGGCGCAGGCCCGAGCCAGGTTCGCCGGACCCTCCGCATTGACTGCGTGGGCCCGCGCCGCACCCTCACGCTCGGCGGCGTCCACCGCGGTATAGGCGGCCGTATTGACCACTACCAGCCGAGTACCGCGTCGGCCCCCAGAAGATACCGATCCCGCGACGGCGTCGGACACCGCCGCGGGATCGGTGATGTCGAGTTCAGCCGAGCCCAGCGCATGGATCCGGGTGATCCCGGCGCGGGCGGCCGCGGCAACCAGCTCCCGCCCGAGCTGGCCCGCAGCACCAGTGACCAGCAATGACGGCGCCAGATTCGAGTGGATCGGGCTCAGGTGAACTGGACTCGGGTGAGCCGAACTCAGGTGGACGGGACTGAGGTGGACGGGCTTCATGTCGCCTTCAACGACTCCCACCAGTCGCGATGCTCGGCATACCAACGCACCGTGTCGGCCAGTCCCTGAGCGAAGTCCACCTCAGGGGCGTAGCCGAGCTGGGTGCGGATCTTCGTCCAGTCCACCGAATAGCGGCGGTCATGGGCCTTGCGATCGGCCACCGGCTGGACTCGTGACCAGCCAGCTCCCAGGGCATCCAGCAGCAAGCCGGTGAGCTCGGTATTGGTCAGTTCGGTACCACCGCCAATGTTGTAGATCTCACCAGCCCGACCGCGCTCGAGCACCAACGCGATGCCGCGACAATGGTCATCGACGTGCAACCAGTCCCGCACGTTGAGCCCATCGCCGTACAGCGGCACCGGCAAGCCGTCGAGCAGGTTGGTGACGAACAGCGGGATGACCTTTTCCGGGTGCTGGTAGGGCCCATAGTTGTTGGAGCAGCGGGTAATCCGCACGTCCATGCCGTGGGTCCGGGCGTACGCCCGGGCGAGCAGATCGGCGCTCGCCTTGGACGCCGAGTAGGGCGAATTCGGTTCTAGCGGGTGGTTCTCGGACCACGAACCCGACTCAATCGACCCGTAGACCTCGTCCGTGGAAATGTGCACAAACCGCGACACACCGGCGTCCAGCGCGACCTGCAACAGGATCTGCGTGCCCACCACGTTGGTCACCACGAATGGGTCGGCACCCAGAATCGAGCGGTCCACATGTGACTCCGCGGCGAAGTGCACCACCGCATCGACGCCGACCATCAGGTCGGTCACCAGCGACTCATCGGTGATGTCGCCCTTGACGAAGCGCAACGCCGGGTCGGTCGCGACCGGCGCCAGATTCGCCTCATTACCGGCATAGGTCAACTTGTCCAGAACCACCACATCGGCGCCGGCCAGTGACGGTTGCGCGCCCTGCAGCACCCGCCGCACGAACGTCGACCCGATGAACCCAGCACCACCGGTGACGAGCAGCCGCATCGGCGCACCCTCCTCACTCTGGTCGGCCGCGGGCAGTCAACGGCGCTTGAGTGTGCCACGACAACCTGACAGGAGTTCACACGTCTGGACTAGATAGCTGTTGATGTAGGCAAGCTGGGCGCGGGCCGATGTCGATCCGCGCCATGGCCTGGCACTGCCGCCACACCAGTAGCAGGAGGGCATCCGTGGACGACAGGCCAGTCCGGTCGGGGGGCATTGACCGGTCGGGGCGGCGGCACAGGCCAGCTGACGGCCCGCCACTCCCGAGGAGCCGCCATCCCGGATCCCGTCCGGTGGCCGACGCCCGAGCCCGGAGTGCGGGCACCGGATCGTCGCGCAGGCGTCGCACGGCCGCACTGTCCAGGCGACGTCACAACTATGGGGTGCAGCTCACCAAGCTGGCGCTCGCGATGGTCTCGGTGCTGGTGTTCGGCCTCGCCGGATATGGGTGGTCGACATTCCAGAACCTTCACCAAGGCTTGAACACCACGGATGTGATTGGGCCGGCCGCTCCCGACAAAGCCACCGATATCCTGCTGGTGGGCTTGGACAGCCGGACCGACGCGCATGACAACCGGCTGGCCCCTGATGTGCTAGCCCGGCTGCGCGCAGGAAGCAATGACGGTGAGCTCACCGACACCATGATCCTGGTGCGGATCCCGGACAATGGCCGGCGCGCGGTAGCGATCTCGCTGCCCCGGGACCTGTACGTGCAGCTGCCCGACGGGTACGGCAAGCACAAACTCAACTCCGCGTTCGCCCGCGCGAAGAACACCACCGCGGAGCGGCTCGTCGCGCAAGGCGTCGACCCGGCGACGGTGCGTACCGAGTCTGTCGCCGCTGGCCGAAAACTGCTGCTGGAGGCGGTCAAGGAGCTCACCGGGATCGGCATCGACCACTACGCGGAAATCAACCTGCTCGGCTTCTCGCTGCTCACCGATGCCGTCGGCGGAGTCGAGGTATGCCTGCGGGCACCGGTTCACGACAAGTTCTCCGGCGCGGACTTCCCGGCTGGCCCGCAACTGATCTCGGGGCCGGACGCGTTGGCGTTCGTCCGGCAGCGGCACGGATTGCCCCGCGGTGACCTTGACCGCATCGTGCGCCAGCAGGCGTACCTGGCCTCACTGGCCCACAAGGTGCTGACTGCGGGGACACTAGCCAACCCCAGACGAATAAACCAGCTGATCAACGCGACCCAGCAGTCGCTGGTGCTCGACGAGGGCTTCGATGTGCTCGACTTCGCCGCTCGGATGCAGGGCCTTGCCGCCGGCAACATGGTATTCGAGACCGTTCCGGTGTTGGGCGACGGCGACAGCGAGTCCGACGGCTCAGTGCTTGAGGTCGACCCGGAGGCCGTGCGGGCCTTCGTCGCGCACGCCATCGAGGCCCCTTCCCCGACGGACTCCAAGCACGGCCCACCAGCCAGGGCAGCGGTCACAGTCGACGTGTTCAACGCCTCGGCTGTGACCGGGGTCGCCAAATCGGTCTCGGAACAGCTGACCGGGCAAGGTTTCCTCCGAGGTGCTGTCGGCAACGCCCCCGCCCGAGCCACCAGCGTGGTGCGCTACCCCACCGGCGGCGAGGACGCCGGCCGCCTAGTGGCCGACACGTTGGGCGGCTTGCCAGTCGAGGAGGACTTCCACCTGAGCGCCGGTACTGTGCAGGTCTACCTCGGCAAGGACTACGCCGGGCCGGGTAAACCACCAATCGCGGGCATGTTGCCGCGACGGGTGGACACCTCAGCCGCTACCGAGGTTGGGCGGCTGATCACGGATACTGCGCGCGCCGGTAACACCTCCACCGCAGCGTCCCCGGCCGCAATGTCGCCGACCCCAACGCCGCAGCAGCAGCCGATGGGAAGTGGCACGGTGCCGTGCGTCTCCTGACCCACCGCTGGGCCCTCCGATAGCCCGTCTGCCCGACGTCAAGCTACCCCGAAGTTAAGCTATGGAACCAGTTAAGCTATGGAGCCGATGACCATCACCGACCAGGTGCTCGGCCCGCTGCTGCGTGCTGACCCGGCCCGACCGCGAATCACCCACTACGATGACGCCACCGGTAGCCGGGTCGAACTGTCCGGCGCCACACTGGCCAACTGGGCGGCCAAAACTGCGAACTGGTTGCGCGACGAACTGGACGTCCACCCCGGCGACACTGTCGCGGTGTTGCTGCCACCGCACTGGCAGACCGCCGGGGCGCTGCTGGGGACGTGGTGGTGCGGCGCAACAGTCACCAGTTCGTCCGCCGGCACGACCGGCACGCGAGTAGTCCCCTGCGGAGTGGTCCCCTGCGGGGTGGCCCCCTGCAAAGTGGCACTGTGCGGGGCCGACCATATCGCCGACGCCGCCGACGCGGACGAACTGGCAGCGCTGCGACTTGATGCGATGGGTACGGGTATTGCGGTGCTACCACCAGGGGTCCGGGACTTCGCTAGCGAAGTCCGGGTGCACGGCGACACTTTCCTGCCCGGCGGACCGGGACCGGACGCCGAGAAGGTCGTCGAGACGGCTCGGACACGGGCCGCACAACTGGGTCTGACCGCCGGTGACCGGCTGCTGTGCACCACCAGCTGGAACGCGACGGTGCCGGGCGAGGTGTTGCTCGCAGTGCTCGCCGCGGACGCGTCACTGGTGCAGTGCACAGCCGCCGATCTCGCCGCGTTGCCGCACCGCTGCGCGACCGAGCGGGTGACCGCGACCCTCGGCCTCGAGGTTCCGCCGACGCGCCGAGCCGGCTGACCCCCCGGCTGGGTCGGGTTGAGCAACCAGTACGAAGGCACCCCGAGCCGCTCGTAGTGCGCCTTCATGGTGTTGCGGTCGTTGAGCTGGGTACTGCGTGACAACGTCTCGACTACCAGCACCGGGGCTACCGGCAGGGCCACCTCAGTGAGATCGTCGTAGCGCGCCATCAGCACGTCGGGCTGGACCTCGTTGGTGGGAGCGGTCCGCACCGCGAACGGTGCCGCCAACACACGCAAGTCCGATGGGCATGATCGTCGCAGCACTGGGTAGAGCGTCAGCGACATCTCCTGGTGTGACCAGCCCGGCGAGGGAGTCACGAGGAGCATCCCGTCGATGATCTCGTAGCGCCGTCCGTCCTCGGGCATCGCCGCTAGGTCGTGCACCGTGAACGGGCGACCCTCGGCGAGGCCGATCGGTTCGGTCATGGCCGTCATGGTCCCCCTCCTTCCCTTTCTCGGGCCAGTGTGCAGGGCGGTACTGACAGTTTCGTGCAGCGCTCGAGCCCTGCCGAGCCCGCCGTGCCGCTGGCGTGTAACGGGTGCCCGAGATGCCCGCGATATCCTGTGCGCGGGCAGCGGTTGGGGAGATTCGGTGAGAAGCATGCGGCGCGTGTTGATGTTGCTTGTCGTGGCGATGTTACTTGTCGCGTGTTCCGGGGGATTACCCGGACCGTTCAGCGGGAGCGCTCCGCAAGCGCAGGTCAGCATCCTGCCGGGCGATAAGGCCACGAACGTCAGCCCGACGCTGCCCGTCTCGGTGCGGGTCACCAGGGGTGTCCTGCTTCAGGTAGCGCTGACCAATCCGGAGGGCAAGGTCATAGCCGGCACCCTGAGCGCAGACCGGCGCAGCTGGATCAGCACGGAGCCACTGGGCTATGGCAAGACCTACACCTGGAGCGGCAGCGCAGCCGGCCCTGATCACCTGCCCGTGCCAGTCGCCGGCTCATTCACCACCGTCACGCCCGAGCGGCAACTCCATGCCACGCTGAACATCGGCGACGGCGACACCGTCGGCATCGCCGCCCCGATCATCCTGCAGTTCAACGACCACGTGTCTAACAAGGCCGCCGTAGAGCGCGCGCTGCAGGTGCAGACATCCGTGCCCACCGAGGGATCGTGGGCCTGGCTACCCGACGACAATGGCGGCTCCCGGGCGCACTACCGGCCCAAGGACTACTGGCAGCCCGGCACCCACGTCAGCGTCACCGCCAAGCTCTACGGCGTGGCCTTCGGCGACGGCTCCTACGGCAAGGAAGATATCAGCACAAAATTCACGATTGGTCGCGCCCAAATCGTCAAAGCCGACGTCAACAGCCACCGCATGATTGTCATCCGAGACGGCCAGGAGGTGATGAACTTCCCAGCCAGCTACGGACTGAGCTCCGACCCTAATCGCAACACCACCAGCGGCATCCACGTGGTGATGAATAAGGCCCAGACCGTACTGATGTCGAACCGGGCCTATGGATATGTCAACATCCCCGAGCATTGGGCGGTCCGGATTTCCAATAATGGGGAGTTCATTCACGCCAACCCGGAGACCACCGGCGTGCAAGGCTCCTCCAACGTCACCCACGGCTGCGTCAACCTGTCCACCGCGAACGCTCAGGAGTACTACAGCTCCGCGATGTTCGGAGACCCCGTCGAGGTCACCAACAGCCCAACCCCATTGACCGGAGCCGACGGCGACATCTACGACTGGACCGTGCCGTGGGAAACCTGGCTAGCGATGTCGGCCCTGCACTCCTGACGTACGCACTGCCTGCTGAACACGCTCCGGTTCTCGCGGAGGAGGCCGGTCGGTCCTTCCTCGGCTGTGCCTTCTTCGATTATTTCGTGAGGTATCTGGAAGGAGAGGCGGTGAGCGATGACTGATCGTGCTGTCCGTGCCCGCCGGGACATGCTGAGCGCCCCAAGACACAGCACCCCGAGCACGAGCGTGACAGCCGACGGTCGTGGCATGGTGAGTTGTTTACCATGGGTCACCAGCAGGCAAGGCCTGCGGTCGCCGCATGGTCAACCCGACTTTACGGATGGGCGGTGTCAGGGTCTGCGCACGCCCCGGGAAGCGATCAGGGCAGCTCCGACGGTGAGCCCGGCTGCGATGAGCAGCGTGCTCACGGTCGCCCCCGACGTCGGATCAGCCATCGCCCACCCCCGGGCGGCGTCGATCGCGTAGGTGAGCGGATTGATGGTGGCAATCACCCGCAGCCACGGTGGCAACCCGGTAATCGGCACGAATGCGCTGGACGCGAACATCAGCGGGAAGATCACGATAAAGCCGACCATCTGCATCAGTTCGACCTTGCGCACCCAACTGGCCAGGGCAATGAACACCCAGGACAGCCCCGTGGCGACGGCCAGTCCTAACAGCAACGCCAGCGTGGTCCCGGGGATGCCGCCAGCTGGGGCGTAACCGAAAAGAACGGCGGCGGCCACGGTGAGCACGATGAGCTGAATGGCGTTGCGTACCAGGTCGAACAGGTTACGGGCAACCAGCAGAGACGTCATCGAGATGGGCAATGTGCGAAATCGCGCCAAGGCCCCATTGCTCAGATCGGTGGCCAGCCCCGCACCGGACCAGATCGCCGCCTGAGTCCCCGTGGTCACCAGGATCGCCGGCAGCAGGTAGTCGATGTAGTTCGCGCCGGAGGGAAAGCCAGGCGAGTCAGCGATGCTGCGGAACACCTGACTGAACAGCACCAACATGATCAACGGCTGGAGCAGACTCAGCAGGATCAGCCGCGGGTCGTGCAGCTGGCGCAGGGCACGGCCAGTGAGCACCCACACCTGGACGAGGACCCCGCTGCGGGCTGGACGGACCCGGGTGGGCGCGGCGCTGGGCGGCGTGGCGCTGGGCGGCGTGGCGATCGCGGTCATGGGCAGGCTCCGGTCAGGGTGAGGTAGACGTCGTCCAGCGTCGGCTCGTGCAGGCCCAGGTCGTCCGCCTCAATGCCTGCGTCGTCCAGCGCGCGCACCACGACGGCCAGCGCGCGGGACGACTCGACCGGGGCGGTGAGCGTCCGGCCCGATTGCAGCGGATCCAGTCCAGCTCGCCGCAATGTGTCCAGCGCGGGGCCGACGTCGGCGGCGGCCAGCGTCACGCTGACTGTCCGCCGGCCCACGCGCTCCTTGAGTTCAGTTGCGGTGCCCGCGGCGACGACCTGCCCCTGGGACAGCACGGTGATGGTGTCGGCCAGCCGGTCGGCCTCGTCGAGGTACTGGGTGGTGAGCAGCACTGTGGTGCCGGCGGACACCAGGGTGCGCACGACGTCCCACATGCCCAGCCGGCTCTCCGGGTCCAGTCCGGTGGTGGGCTCGTCGAGAAACACCACATCGGGCCGCCCGACCAGGCTGCTCGCCAGGTCGAGTCTGCGCCGCATCCCTCCGGAGTAGCCCCGGGCGGGCCGATCGGCAGCGTCGGTGAGCCCGAAGAGCTCGAGCAGTTCGGCGGCACGCCGGTTCGCCGCGCGCCGGGAGGCACCCAGCAGCCGGCCCAGCAGCACCAGGTTCTGGGTGCCCGTGAGGTCCTCGTCCACCGAGGCGAACTGGCCGGTGACTCCGATCCGGCGGCGCACCTGCGCAGCGTCGCGTACCACATCAAAGCCGGCTACCGTCACGCTCCCGCCGATCGGGGCAAACAGCGTGGTGAGGACGTTGATCAAAGTGGTCTTACCCGCACCGTTGTGCCCGAGCAGGCCGTGCACGGTGCCGGCGGGCACCGCCACGCTCACCCCGCCCAAGGCGGTGACGTCGCCGAACGTCATGCGCACGTCGACGGCGTCAATCATCAGCTCGCTCACCGTGCTCCCCTCGTGGCACACCATGCAGGAAGACCCCGATCAGCGAGCGCTGCCGACAGCGCACACATCTTCTCGTCCGGATGGGTGAGTGGACGGGACCAAATGCGGCGTCCAGGCAGGCCCGCAGAGCTCTTGTTTGCCCTATATGTCTCATTTACCTCGCACTATATGCGCTGAGACCCACACCGCAAAGGCACCTTCGAGGATCACCCTGTGCCCTGAGTCATCCCAGCCGCTGGGCCAGCGAGATGGCATCCCCCGGGGCATGCACCTTGGCGTCGTTGTCGAAGTAGACGAACACCTCCCGCGGCCGCACCGGCGCGGGAGGTGCAAGGGTGTATTCAGTGCGCGGGCTGTTCCCAGCCTGCCAGCCGCGGATCCGCTGGGCCCAGACGTCGAGCGCTTCCCCGGTGTAGCCGCTGACGTAGAGCTCGGTGTCACCGTGCAGCCGGATGTAAACGAAATCCGCGGTGACGTCCTCCAGGTAGGGCCAACTGCCTGCGGTGTCGGCCACGACCAGGGCGACGCCGTGCGCGCGGAGCAACTCGATCAGCGCCGGGTCGCGGTAACTAGGATGGCGCACCTCCAGTGTGTGGCGCACCGGACGGTCGGCATCAGTGCTGGTCCAGGCCCGACCGTTGAGCCGCTGGTCGTGTCGCTCGGCGAGTGCGGCGGCCTGCGCGGTGCTGCGCGGAAGCAGGTGCAGGAAACTGTCCAACCGGTCTGAGTCGAACGCCACGGTGGGCGGCAGCTGCCACAGCAGCGGGCCAAGCTTGGCGCCCAACGCGAGCACCCCGGAGGCGAAGAAATTCGCCAGCGGGGTCTCGACGTCACGCAATTTCTTCATATGCGTGATGAACCGGCCGCCTTTAACCGCAAAGACAAAGTCACGAGGCGTCTGGGCGGCCCAGGACTGGTAACTGGACGGCCGCTGCAACGAGTAAAACGAGCCGTTGATCTCCACGGTGTTCACCAACCGGGATAGGTACTCCAGCTCCCGGCGATGCGGCAACCCAGGTGGGTAGAAGGTGCCCCGCCACGGCGGATACACCCACCCCGAGGTGCCCACGTGAATGGCGCCAGACACCATTACCCACTCACGAGCACACGGCACCCTCCGCGGCAGAGCCCACCAGCCGGGCGTACTTGGCCAGCACACCGCGCAGCGGCCGCTGCGGAGCCTTCCACTCCTGCCGGCGCCGCGCCAGCTCCTCGGCATCAACCTGGAGGTTCAGCTCGCGGCGGTCCATGTCCAGCACGATCGGATCACCGTCACGGACCAGCGCGATCGGCCCGCCGTACGCCGCCTCGGGAGCCACGTGGCCAACGCACAACCCGGTGGTGCCGCCGGAGAAGCGTCCGTCGGTGAGCAGCAGGACGTCCCTGCCCAGCCCGGCGCCCTTGATCGCGCCGGTGACCGCGAGCATCTCGCGCATCCCCGGCCCCCCTCGCGGGCCCTCGTACCGGATCACCACCACGTCGCCGGGCTGCAGATCGGGGATAGCGTTCATCGCGGCCTGCTCGCCATCAAAGACCCGCGCGGTGCCCTCGAAGCGGGTCGAGTCAACACCGGCGGTCTTCACCACTGCACCCTCGGGGGCCAGCGAACCGCGCAGAATAGTGATCCCCCCGGTGGGGTGGATCGGGTCGGCGAGGCTGTGCAGGATCTTCCCGTCCAGATCGGGCGGATCCAGCTCGGCGAGGTTCTCGGCGACGGTGCGCCCGGTGACGGTGCGGCAGTCACCATCCAGCAGTCCCGCCGCCAGCAGCGCTTTCATCACCACCGGCACACCGCCGACCCGATCGACCGAGGCCATCACGTGGGCACCGAAGGGCTTGACGTCGGCTAGGTGCGGTACTCGGGCACCCACCCGGGCGAAGTCCTCCAGTTCCAGCGGCACTTCGGCCTCGTGGGCGATGGCGAGCAGGTGCAGCACCGCGTTGGTGGAGCCGCCGAGGGCCATCACCACCGCGATCGCGTTGTCGAACGCCTCCCGGGTGAGGATCTGCCGAGCGGTGATCCCGCGCTTAATCAGGTCCACCACCGCGCTGCCGCTGGCGCGGGCGAAACCGTCGCGCCGCCGATCCACCGCGGGCGGGCTGGCCGAGCCGGGTAGCGACATGCCCAGGGCCTCGGCCACGCAGGCCATCGTGTTGGCGGTGTACACGCCGGCGCAGGCGCCCTCGCCGGGGCAGAACGCGCGCTCGAGGGCGTCAACGTCCGCCCGGCTGAGCAGGCCACGCAGGCAGGCCCCCACCGCCTCGAAGGCGTCGACGACGGTGACCTCCCGGTTGCCCACCCGGCCGGGCAGGGCGGTGCCCGCGTAGAGGAACACTGCTGCCAGGTCGAGCCGCGCGGCGGCCATCAGCATCCCGGGCAGGCTCTTGTCGCAGCCAGCGAGCAGCACCATGCCATCCAGCCGCTCGGCCTGCACCACGGTCTCCACCGAGTCGGCGATCACCTCGCGGGAGACCAGCGAGTAGTGCATCCCGATGTGTCCCATGCAGATGGCATCGGAGACGGAGATCGTGCCGAACTCCAGGGGGAAGCCTCCCGCAGCGTGCACGCCTTCCTTGCTCGCCTTGGCCAACCGGTCCAGGGACAGGTTGCACGGGGTGATCTCGTTCCAGGACGAGGCCACCCCGATCTGGGGCTTGGCGAAGTCGTCGTCGCGCATGCCCACGGCGCGCAACATGCCCCGGGCTGCGGTGCGTTCCAGCCCATCGGTGACGTCCCGGCTGCGCGGCTTGAGATCCGGCTGGCTCATGCTCGCCTCCTCCCAGGTCAGGTGGGCCTGCCACTGTAGTGGATTCCCCCTGTCGCTGTGGGCGGTCGGTTGATGACGCCGCGCGGCGGGACGGTAGCGGCGGGGCGGTAACGGAGGGAACGCCGCAGACGGTGGTAGTCAACAGCATCTGATCGGATGTTTCCGATCACGATCCTCCCGCTGTAACACGACCTGAAACTGTTCCGATGAACACGACGAGCCCCGGCGATTTCCCCCGACCGCCGGGGCTCTCCGTTCGGCTCACGCCCGATACGGCGTGGCCGCGTTGGCCGCAGCACTGGTCGCCTCAGCGTGCACTGCAGCGATCGTGGCTTGGAGGCCGGTAGCCTCGCGCTACTCAGGCAGCAGTCGGTGAAGAACAACCGCAGCCGTTCGTCGGACACGTCGAGTGGCAGTAACAGGCAGTGCCCGGTGTACCTCGCCCGGCGTACCTTGCCCGGCGTACCTCCTCGATCCGATCGGGAGGAGGTGGCGTTGACCACCTCCATCAGGACGACGAAGGAGGTACCGCTGAATCGGCATCCCGTCCCTGGGTGTTCGGCTCTCCCGCCCGCTGGGTCGTGCTCTGGTGCGCAGCGTGGAAGGCGTCGAGGACCGCGGTGCTGAACAGCACGAATCGGGCCTCGCGGACGCGGGTGGGCGTGTTCTGGACAGTGGCCAGCGCGATGCGGGCGGCGTCGTCCAGGGGCCACCCGTAGACGCCGGCGGACACCGCGGGGAAGGCGACGGTCTGGGCGCCGAGCTCATCGGCCACCCACAGCGACTCCCGGTAGCAGGAGGCAAGCAACTCGGAGCGGTCCTCGGATTCGGTGTACACGGGGCCGACGGTGTGGATCACCCAGCGGGCCGGTAGCTCACCCGCGCTGGTGGCGACCGCCTGGCCGACGGGTAGACCACCCGGATACCGGCCAGCCCGCAGTTGCCGGCATTCCGCCAGAATCGCCGGCCCGCCGCGCCGGTGGATCGCGCCGTCGACCCCACCTCCGCCGAGCAGCGAGCTGTTAGCAGCGTTCACCACCGCGTCGACGTGCTGCTCGGTGATATCGCCCCGCACCAGAGTGATCTGCGCTGCCATTACCTTAATGTAGCTACTGGCCGGTGTGGCAGACTCCTGACCCTTACGTGCACACCATGCGTCAAGGGGAACGCGATGAGTAGCGAAAATCAGTGGTCCGGTGCCACCAGCGATACCGGCAATGTACTGGACGGGTCAGCGCTGGGCGCTCTGCTCGGCGGCAACGGCGCGACTGCGGGCTTCTCGATCAACTATGAGCGCGTCCCGCAAACCATCGCCGACCTCGAAGAAGCCGCCAGGTTCGTCAGAGGCCGGGCGAAAAAGGCGCAGGGTCTCACGAGGATCCCCGCTCCCGGAGCCGATGGGGTCAGCCTGAACGCGGTCGCCCAGATCGGCAAGTGGGCGTCAGATACCGGCACGAACAACCTGGAGGCGACTCTTGTCGCCGGTGCAACACAACTTGAGAATCTGGCACAGAAGCTGCGCGAGGATCTGAAGACCTACCTCCAGGTCGAGGAGCTGAACATCCCGCAGGCCAGTCCCGGGCTGACCCTATGAGAAGCGGTCTGGTAGGGAGTCTGATCACGGTCGGATCGGTGATTGCGCTGGTGGGTTGCGGCGCGGCCACGCCCCCGGAGCCTGCCCGATCGAGTCCGACGCAGGCGGCAAGCCCTATTCCGCCGGTGAAGAACCCGCGCGATGTCTCAGCCCTGGCCCGGCGACCGTGCGACTTGCTGACCTCTCAGCAGGCCGCCGGGTTCGGGCTCGACCTCCCACCGAGACAAAAGGATGGCGTTCTCGGCAACGTGGACTGCGAGTGGCTTAGCACTACACCGGAACGACAGACTCTGAGGCAGGTTATCATCAGCACATTCACAAATAACCCCACCTTGGAAATTGCCTACGATCAGGATCGGGGCCGTCCATACTTTGAGCTCACCGTGATTTCCGGCTATCCCACCCTTGTATCGAGACCGACCGCCGACACTCCTGACTGTGACATTGACGTCAAACCGGCGGAACGCCAGAGCATTTCGATCTCCTACCACTCGTATGCGTTCAAGAACAACCCGCAGCAGGCGTGTGTGGTGGGTAAGCAGGTCGCTGCGGCAGTGCTGATGAATTTGCCGCTGAAGAGTTGAGGGGGCGCAGCGATGGGGACCGACTTCAACTACGACGACGCC
>Ga0213881_10000700_pt1 | contig 18963 bp, 14 predicted proteins | sample BarmaccoBMER_R08_FD_160104 | JGI IMG/M metagenome (GOLD analysis project Ga0213881, IMG submission 160104) | Barbacenia macrantha exposed rock microbial communities from rupestrian grasslands, the National Park of Serra do Cipo, Brazil - ER_R08 ... | reverse complement strand
CGGGAGTTAGTTGAGGGGTTAGCAGTTCGTCCTGGTGGGCATTATTTAGATGCAACAGTGGGGGGCGGTGGTCACAGCCGCCTCATCTTAGCAGCGGCACCAGATGTACGGGTAACGGCAATTGACCGGGACGAACAGGCAATTATGGTTGCTAGAAAGCAATTAGCAGTTTATGGTGATCGCATCCAGTTTGTGAGAGAAAATTTTGCGCTCTATAAGCCAGACAGGGTTTTTGATGGCGTAGTCGCTGATTTAGGTGTCAATTCTGCCCAACTGGATACACCTGAACGAGGTTTCAGTTTTCGCCATTCAGCTAAATTGGACATGCGAATGGATCAGCGGCAATCGCTAACAGCTGCTGAGGTGATAAACCATTGGGATGAAGCACAATTAGCAGATATCTTCTTCAAGTATGGGGAGGAAAGACTGTCGCGGAGAATTGCAAGACGTATAGTCGAGCAACGTCCATTCCAGACAACGACAGAATTAGCCGATGTGATCGCTCGTTGTGTCCCCTCTCAGTACCGCTATGGTAGAATTCACCCTGCCACTCGTGTCTTTCAAGCCCTACGGATTGTGGTTAACGATGAGTTAACCTCCCTAGAAACCTTCCTGGCACGGATGCCCAGCACTTTAACCCCTGGTGGTAGAATTGGGATTATCAGTTTTCATAGTCTTGAAGATCGACTGGTGAAGCACGCACTTCGCTCCTCACCGATATTACAAGTGATAACCAAAAAGCCAATAACACCGCAAGCAGATGAACTAGAGCAAAATCCTCGCTCCCGCTCTGCCAAGCTAAGGATCGCAATGAGGATCAACTAACTACTCTACGTGACCAAACGATTCGCAATTGATGGGTACAAGCCCCAGCAGTCACGCGAAGCTAAGGAAACGTCTTCAATCAGCGATGGGTTCAAGCTCCCGCTGATTATAATTGCGGCGAATTGCGAATTGTTATTGACTGGTACCTTTCATTCTGCTACCTTACATACTCTTTCTGGCTTTCTCCAACTTCCTCTACTCGACGCGGTAGCTCAACGCGGAATGTGGAGCCTTGATTTAACTTACTTTCAACTGTAATCGTTCCTTTCATAATATGAACTAACGATTTAGTGATCGCAAGTCCCAAGCCAGTTCCAGGATATTTACGCGTAGTTGTCTGGTCGACTTGTCGAAATTCCTCAAAAATATGGTTGAGTTCGGCTGCTGCAATACCAATGCCAGTATCCTTGACAATAAGCAATAGCCGATTCGGGGTAAGTTCTCTCACTTTCACTTCTACACTGCCAGATTCAGTGAACTTAATCGCGTTGGAGAGTAAGTTGACAAGCACCTGCCGCAAACGATTGCTATCGTTGACGACTTGTGAATTGTCAAGAGATACATCAACGATCAAATCCAAGGACTTTTGATCGGCTAGAGGCTGGAGTTCTGCAATTGTTGTTGATATTAATTGAGTTAGATTAAACTCTTCGGTTTTTAGGGACAAGCGTCTAGCTTCGATTTTAGAAAAGTCAAGAAGATCGTTAATCAGTGCCAATAGGTTTTTACCATTGTTGAGAATACGTTCTACCATTTCTACCTGGGCAGAACCTAAAGGTGCAAGGCGTTGACGCAGTAAAACTTGAGCAAAGCCAATGATAGAATTCATTGGTGTGCGCAGTTCATGGGACATGGTAGCAAGAAACTGGGACTTCAATCGAGCAGCTTCTAGTAGTTGCAGGTTCTGCTGCTCGATCTGTTGCCGATTCAATTCCAAGTCATGATTTTGGCGTGCTAGGGTTTCGTTTTGAACGGCTAAGCGTTCCTCTCGTTCTTCTAATGTGTTGATCAGTCGAGCATTGTTAATCGCGATCGCAGCTTGTTCGCCTACCGCCATCAGTAGGTTTTGGTCTTCCACATCAAATGCTCTAGGATTTTCCCAATTCCCAATTGCCAGGACTCCCAGCCGTCCTGCTTGTGCTGACTCGATAGCTACGGCGTACATCGAGGCTGGCATATCAGGTATGTTAGGGAGATAGGATGAACTCCCTTCCTGTTTGAACAATTGAGATTTGCCAGTTAAAAACACATGCGCTAAAAATCCGGTTTTAGAATTAAGGGGATCTTGGGACAGCAATTTTTCTATGCCAGTTCCGGCTGTAGCGGTCAAATCTAGTTGATTTGTTTGGGGGTTATGAAGTTCGATCAAACAGAATTGAGCTTCTCCTATCGCATCGCAGACTGCCCCAACCATGACTTGCAGTAGATTCGGTAGGTTAGTCAATCGCTGGTTTAGGAGGTTGGAGATCCGCTGTAGCGCCCGGAGTTGTTGCTGCTGTTCACCCAAAATAATGATGGCTTGACGCAGATTTTCGCCGATGTCTGTTGCCTCTTGGTAGAGTCTGGCATTATCAACTGCCAGTCCCGCTCGACGACCCAGCTCTTCTGCCAAAGCCAGATCGGTTTGATTGTAGGTGCGACCAGATTCTGCTGAAATCAAGCTGATTGCACCTAAGGTTCGCCCTCGTGCTTTCATTGGCACACAGATTAAGGACTTAGCGTCAAGCTGACGCAAAAGCTCATGATGTTCAGCGTCATCAGCAGCCTCTGCTAAGTTTGAGTCAGAAATTTGGGGATACAACGCTGACTGACCATTGCGGATGACTTGAGTAACACCAAATGCTCTGCTAGGGTTGACCGGGTAGCGGCGCTGTAGCTCAATTGCCCATCGTTCTTTAGCAGGGTTAGAATGAGCTACAGCTACTAGGGTTAAAGATTGATCTGCTTCTACTGTATAGATAGTACACCAGTCAGTCAGCCGAGGTACTGTCAGGCGAGCTAGGTTCTCCAGAGTAGTTTTGTATTCTAGGGAGGCTGCTAATATAGCGCTAGCCTCAGCCAGGAAACGTTCTCGCCCCTCACTCCGCTTGCGTTCTGTAATATCCCAAAATGCCCCAACGCTGCCTCTAGATTTGCCCTGTTCATCAAACAGTGGGGCCGCATTACCCAGCAGCTTCGCAACTTGTCGACCTTCATGCGTGACTACATCAAGCTCCACATCTAAGACTTCAACGCCTGTAGCGGCAGACCTCATAGGGAGTTCGGCATCTGTCAATTCTTTGCCGTGGCGGTAAAACTTGTAAGATGATTGCTCTACCTCAGCAGTCTTCATGGAGGCATCACTATCAGGTGATAAACCTAATAACTTTGTTAGAGAAGGGTTGATGCGGATGTGTTGGCATTCAGGATCTTGGGCAATCGCAATCCCAATCGGAATGACATCCAGCAGTGTTTCTAACTCGTTGATCCGCCGTTCCAAATCGCGATTCAGTTTAACAATTTCTGCCTCTGAGCGCTTGCGTTCGCTCAAGTCTAGGACAAAGAATATACCAGTTTCCGCAATTCCTTCTACCAAGGCTCCCCCCAGTAGCACAGGGATGCGACTACCATCTTTGTGAATGTATTCCTGCTCGATGTGGCGGCAAAATCCCAATCTTATGAGTTCTTCTGTCATTCGCTCATGCACGCTTGCGGATTCTCGCGCCACTATTTCGCGCCAATTCAATCTTCCGGCGATTAAATCTTGGCGAGAATAGCCCACAATTTCTAAGAAAGCGTCATTGGCGTCTAGGATATTGCCGCTAAAACTCGCCACCATCAACCCAATAACACTGGATTCAGCTAGACGTCTAAACCGGGATTCACTTGCTCTAAGGGCCTGCTCTAACCGCTTAGACTCAGTAATATCGGTGAGAACACCTGAGATCCGTAAAGGACAGCCGAATGAGTCACGCTGGGCTTTTCCTCTAGCAATGCAGTAGCGATACTCACCCGAAGCATGGCGGATCCGAAATTCCACTTCACATTTCTCACTCCGAGTTAAATGAGCTGAGATCGCAGCATGGATTCGTGGCAAGTCATCAGGGTGCATGAGTTCTGTGAAAGCGGCAGGAGTCAGGCTAAATTCAGAGCGCGATACGCCAATAATTTCTAGGAGCCGCTCATTACAATAAACTTCATCGGTAGCACAATACCAATCCCAGATCCCATCGTTAGCGCCTTCTAGAACTAACCGATAGCGCTCTTCGCTTTCCTTCAGTTTCTGATTAGCAATCGCCGTTTGGATCTCAGCTTCGCGAACACGAATGGCATGACGCAGGGTTTGATAGAGGCTGTCAGGTGTTACCTTGGCCTTGGACAAGTAATCGTAAGCCCCAGCTTTCATCACTTGGACAGCAACTTGTTCGTCTCCTTGTCCAGTCAGAACGACCAAGGGTACTGTAATATTCGAAGCACGTATTTGTTGAACCAGGCTAAGACCGTTTCCATCTGGTAGCCGATAATCGAGGAAGACGCAGTCAAAAGGTTGTTGTAGCGCCGCAAGCGCTCCTTTGCAGTCACTAACTTCCACCATCTCAGTTTGAACGCCAGCGGCTTTCAGCGCGCGGCGTACTGCCATGCGATCAACTTCATCATCGTCTACTATCAAGATTTTGACAGTTTCCATAACCCATCGTGCAATCTTAGTTTTCAGATTTAATCCAAAATCTAAAAACTTTATGTTTGACTACGGCATTTCGCTTAATGTCCAGTATTGATCGAGTGTTCTTACTGCTTCTACAAATCGAGAAAATGTAACGGGCTTGAGAATATATCCGGCTACATTTAGATGATAAGCTTCTACCTTATCTCTATCTTCGTTTGAAGTAGTGAGAACGATCACCGGAATCGCTCTAAGTTCCAAATCTGCTCGCAATTCCCGAAGAAACTCAATTCCATTCATCTTCGGCATGTTGAGATCAAGTAAAATCAGCCTCCTCTCTATTGGAATCAAGGGATAGGAGCCATTAGAACCTCGAAGCATATCTAAAGCCTCTAACCCATTACCTGCCACATACAGCGGATTAGCAATGTTATTCTTCTTAAACGCTCTCCTCACGTTCATGACATCTACTTCGTCATCTTCAACAAGTAAGATGTTTGTCCTTGTGTCTCTCATTAAGTATTATTAAGCCTAATATATTCTATAGTTACAGTTTGTTTGAGCGTTTGCCTCATTCATTTGGTAGGTTGCTTAGGCCAAGTAAAGTAAAATGTTGCTCCTTCACCTTCCTGAGATTTTATCCAGATAGTGCCCCCTTGACTTTCTACAATTTTCTTAACGATCGCAAGACCGATCCCTGTGTTTTCACTTTCGTCACGGGCTTCTAGGGTTTGAAAGATGCCGAACACTCTTTCATGATACTGAGGTGCAATACCAGCGCCATTGTCGGCTACGGTAAACTCATAGAACTTACCTTGCTCCCGAGCGGAAATTTGCACTCTACCATCCGCCCTCGGGTGATGCTTGATGGCATTGCTAATGAGATTAGTAAACACCTGCTCTAAGGGCAACCGTTCAGTCACCAGTGTTGGTAGTAATGGTTCTACTTCTATCGTAAAGGTTTGTGGAAAGCCAAGGGAGTCGATAATCTCGTTTAGCAGGGCGGTGACAGACACCTTCGACGTTTCTGTTCGCAGGCGCCCCACACGGGAATAAGCTAACAAGCCATTGATCAGTGCTTCCAGACGATGAACCCGCCCACGCAGCAAATTCATTTGGTGCCGGGTGTCGTCGGTTAGTTGCTCACTTAGGTCTTCTTCTATCCACTGAGAGAGATTGGCGATCGCCCGTAGCGGTGCTTTTAGGTCATGAGATGCCACATAGGCAAACTGGTCGAGTTCTTGATTGCGTTTTTCCAAAATAGCATTGGTCCGTGCTAGGACTGCTGTGAGGTAGGTCAATTCATCTGCTCGGGCTTTTAGCGCTTCCTCCGATGCTTTGCGTTCGCTAATATCGGTGCAGGTGCCAACCCATTCCCGGATGCTACCGTCCGCTGCCAGCACAGGTACTCCGCGAGCGCTGAAGTAACAGTAACTACCATCCTTCGCCCGGACACGATATTCAGCCGTGTAGGGACTTTTCGTCTGCACCGCCTGCCGCCAGATTTGGGCGGTATGATCGCGATCCTCTGGGTGTAGAGCATCTATCCAACCCCAACCTCTAACTTCACTTTGACTTTGACCAGTAAAAGCTCGCCAACCAGGTATGTCCTCAACTTTTCCTTCAGCATCTGTAGTCCACACGATTTGTGAAGTAGCAATGACCAGAGAGCGATAGCGCTCCTCGCTTTCCCGCAACGATTTTAAGTACTCATCGCGCGTCCGCATCAACACCTCTGCTTCATCGCATGCTGTTTGTTCGCATCTAAGTAGCTCTTCTGTCTTTGGCTTGAGATCGGTCATTGAGTTAACTTTTCCTTCAATGTGTTAAGCGAGAGCTTAGCCTAATGGTTGTGATGCGCTGAAAACTGTATACTTATACCTAAATGAGGAGCAATCAGGATGCTAAGTCATTTGCTAGTCGCTGCTGACTAAAATGTATATACTCTAGTTCCCCTGATAGATAGAGGAACGACGGCTATAAGAAAGTCAAAACTATCCGATGGGAGGTTCATAGAATACAATCTTACAGAAAAATTTAGTTGTTCAAGCAGTGATAGCTAAAAGAAGAGTTGGGTATCTCTAGATTGGATGCGGTGTTCAAGAGCAGTAAAAAACTTAAAATTGAATAAATTGGGTAGACTGGAGAAATCTCTACCTCTGGTAGTGGGTACTTCCGAATTTAACCTTGCTGGAAACTTTCGTAAACTCGATTTTAAAGATACAGGGCTGTAAACAGCGGACGTTGGCAATGAGTAAGATTCGCGTTTCTCTGATTGAAGACCACGATCTCACCCGTGTGGGTATTCGGACGGCGCTGCAGCAGCGGCAGGAGATAGAAGTGGTAGGTGAAGCGGCTAATGCTAGTGATGGGTTGAAACTGGTGGGGACAGTTCACCCAGATATAGCAATTGTTGATATTGGTCTACCAGATCAAGACGGAATTGACCTGACACGGCAGATCAAGGCAACTCAAGATGGAGAAGGGCCACATACTAAGGTACTCATCCTGACGTTACGAGATAATAAGGAGGCAGTGCTAGCAGCATTTGCAGCAGGAGCTGACTCGTACTGCATGAAGGATATCAGCTTCGATAATTTGCTTGAAGCGTTGCGTGTCACCTATGACGGCAACGCCTGGATCGACCCAGCGATCGCTCGGATTGTCCTGCAACAAGCGCAACATGTAGTACCTCAAGCTGCTGAAACAACCCCAGAAGCGAAAACCGTTGCAATTAACGCTGCCGATGCAGAGTACGACCAAATGATTGCTGCCTATCCTCTAACGGAACGAGAGTTAGAAGTTCTGCAGTTGATTGTTGAGGGATGTAGCAATGCCGTAATTGCCGAAAAGCTTTACATCACGGTTGGAACGGTTAAAACTCATGTTCGAAATATATTAAACAAGCTCTGTGCCGATGACCGTACCCAAGCTGCCGTTCGCGCCCTGCGTTCTGGCCTAGTGGGGTAGAAGAGGCAGGGGGGAGTTCCCCCTCCTCTTACGACTCCCTCTTCAAGCTCAACAACTCTTGGGGGGATGCTAACAACTTGATTTTGGCAGTTAGGATTTCGTGCTGTGGGTTGAGTACAAATAGCCAGGATACGTTGACGCCGCACCAGGATGTTTGGACTTTTCCTGTAACCTGAACTTGAAGCTGTTCGTTATCTAGAGTTTCAGTGACTCCTTGGCGTGGTTCTAACTTCATACCTATAGCTTCTTGTTTAAGGTAAGCCGCGATCATTTCTGGTCCAACGATTCCAGATTCGAATGGTGGATACATGACTCCATTGGATGCAAAAAGGGCAGATGTTGCTTCAAACTCGCCTGCGTTTAGGGTTTCAAAGTAGCTCAGTATATTCGGTTCTGTAATTCCCTCAATTGTAATGCTTGATGTGGAAACAGATTGATTATTTGTAGATAAGGAATCAGCAGCTTGCATAGCATTCTCCGCAGGGCAATGTTAGATAGACTTAAACTCTAAAGTAGAGATAGACTTGAGCCAGGACATTAGCTACAAAATTACCGAAAAAGCAGATTTTTATCTGCTTCTGTAGAGAGATTCCCTTAATTCTAGATTCTTCCATGTCAACAATTGAGGCAACACTTCTCAGTTCTGAAGTCAAGCAAAAAGCACTTGATTTGGGATTTCATCTGGTTGGAATAGCGGCTGTGGATGGGGGAGACTCTTTGGAAGTGCAGCGATTACAGGCGTGGCTTGCTCAAGGCTACCAAGCCCAGATGGCATGGATGAAGAACCCCAAGCGTCAGGATGTTCGGTTAGTTATGCCAGAGGTGCGCTCTCTCATTTGTGTTGCCCTTAACTACTACACAGATCACCAAAGACCGCAGGGTAGCCAATATGCCAAAATTTCTCGTTATGGCTGGGGACGAGATTATCACAAAGTTATGCACAAAAAGCTAAAGGCACTAACGAACTGGTTACTTTCCCAGGGTGAAGGAATTCGAGCCCGCTACTACGCAGATACAGGTCCAATCCAGGATAAAGCCTGGGCGCAGCGAGCTGGGATTGGTTGGGTGGCAAAGAATGGCAATGTGATCGCACGGCAGTATGGCTCTTGGGTATTTTTAGGAGAAGTTCTAACAAATCTGGATATTCCACCCGATCCTCCTCATACAGAACACTGCGGTAACTGTACTCGCTGTATTACAGCCTGCCCTACAGGGGCAATTACCCAACCTTTTGTCATAGACGCCAATCGCTGTATCGCTTATCACACGATTGAGAATCGAGATGAGAAATTGCCAGAGGCGGTTGTGCCTCATCTTCAAGGTTGGGTCGCAGGCTGTGATATTTGTCAGGATGTCTGCCCCTGGAATCAGCGTTTTGCCAAAGCAACTGATGTAACTGAGTTTCAGCCCTACCCAGGAAATGTTGCACCTGAGCTTGCAAAACTAGCAGAAATCTCTGATGGGCAATGGCAGCAGCTCTTTCCCGCTTCAGCCTTGCGACGAATCAAACCAGAGATGTTACGGCGTAATGCCCGTGCTAATCTCTTGGATAATTTCTAGATAGTCTTGATAACTCGATGGCTGCAAAAGTAATTATTTTTGATTTTGACGGCACGATTGCTGACACGATTAGTACAATTGTAGCTATTACTAACAGTTTGGCAGGAAAATTTGGTTATAGACCAATTACTTCAGACGAGCTAGTTGAACTCAAGAATTTGAACTCTCACCAAATCCTTCAATACTCAGGTATCTCAAACTTTAAACTCCCCTTTGTTGTGAGAAAAATCAAAGCTGAGTTAAACCGAGAAATTCAAGTATTAAAACCGATACGTGACATGCAAGCTACTTTAACAGAGCTAAAGGTTCAAGATAGGAGGCTAGGGATCGTAACATCTAACTCCAAGAAAAATGTTACATCTTTTCTAAGGTCAAATAACTTATGTGATTTATTTGACTTTATTCATTCAAATTCAACACTTTTCGGCAAAGACAAAGTTATTAAGCGTATTCTAAATTTAGAAAAACTAGCTTTGTCAGAGGTTGTTTATGTTGGAGACGAAACCAGAGATATTGAAGTTGCAAAAAAACTAAATATAAAGGCAATTGCTGTTAGCTGGGGATTCAGTTCAAGAGAAGTTTTAGCCAAGTATAATCCAGATTTTTTGATTCACCATCCTAGTGAGTTAATAAAGGCAGTCAGAGACTTAGAGTCATTAAAAAAGATCTAGAGAGAAGACAGTTACAAACTTCTTGCCTTATACTCAAGCCTGAAAATTCGTAAGGCTCTGGCTTCAGCTGAAGACAGAGCCTAATTCTTCGTCTTACTCCTTACTATTCTTTTGTTGCTTCGGGCGGTCTATGTCGCTAACACTATACTGCTTCGAGGCTTCGTAATCTGCGTTAACATCAACATTAGGCGTTTGCTCTTTACCGCTAGCCATACCCTCGGCGGCTAGCTCTGCATCCTGAGTTGTAGCTTGCTTGGGATCGGGCTTCACTTCATCAGGCATAGGTAACTCCTAGTGGATTTTTCCCTGGATTAGGTGATTATATCAAAAGCGATCCCCGTATATATAGCCCTAATAAGATAGATATTCTACTTTTTTTCGTTCTCAGAGAATTAAACAAACTCTCTCTCTTGGAGGGCGACCTTAAGCTGTGAACTCTGATAGCTCTTAACTTAACCTATTTATCTGCTTTGGAGATAGACTATGACTTCAAGCCACGATAAGAATCAGTCTCAAGCGCTTAGTAGTGAAGCTCAAAAAGAGGTGCAAGCGTTTGAAGCTTTAGACACCGATGCAAAATTGGCTCTGCTTTATTTTATCTATGAAAAAATGGGAGATTCCATCACCCCTGCTGCTCCTACAGCTGCCGATCCAGAACTAGCCCCCCAGTTACTAGGAGACTATTACGAATTATCGGACGAACAACAGCTAGCCATCATGCGAGAGATTGTCAATCGGGAAGACACAGAATACTCCCGCGTCTATGGAGCTTTAAAAGAGAACAACCAGTTATTAGTTTGGTATGCTTGGGCGCAGGGTATGGGTGACACCATAGTTGATATGCCAAAGCAATATGAAGCAACTCAAGCCATTAAGGATGCGCTCGCCCAAATTGAAGCACTCGAATTTGAAGGGCAGATTTCTGCACTGCGGACAATAGCCAGTCGCATGGGTCACACTGATGTGAAACCCATTGCAACTCAGGCTGAGACAGGGAAAACGGCAAGCCTGTAGAAGAGAGCTGGGGGCGCTCCCCCAGCTCTCTTCTACAGGCTTGCAACTTGAGCAATGTCTTCAGGTAAAAGATGGGAGTGCAAGACTTGACCATCGCGAAACCAGACAATGCGCTGGGTTTGACGCGCTACTTCTGACTCGTGGGTGACCATGACAATTGTGATGCCACTAGCATTGAGTTCCTTAAAGATTTGCATGACTTCTTGAGTTGTGTGCGAGTCGAGTGCACCAGTGGGTTCGTCGGCAAGTAGTAGAACTGGACGGTTGACAATGGCACGAGCGATCGCAACCCGTTGCTGCTGTCCGCCTGATAGTTGATTTGGTTTGTTGTGCAGTCGGTTTTCCAACCCGACTCTTGTTAGTGCTGCGACAGCGCGCTCACGGCGTTCGGCAGTTTTAACACCAGCGTAAACCATTGGTAGCATGACATTTTCTAAAGCACTGAGTTGAGGCAATAGGTGGAATTGTTGAAACACAAACCCCAACTTTAGATTACGAATCCGAGCTAACTCTGTATCACCCAACTGAGCCACATCTAGGTTATCTAAGTAATAGTGCCCAGTTGTCGGGCGGTCTAGACAACCGATAATATTCATACCTGTAGACTTGCCAGAGCCAGACGCACCCATAATGGCACAGTACTCGCCTTGCTCCACCATCAGGCTAACATCTGCAAGCGCTTGGACTGCTGTTTCACCAAAGCCATAGATCTTACACACGTTTTCCAGTCGAACAATCACTGGTTTTTGCTCATGAACAGTAGATGCTGCATTTGGGTGCGAGTAGACTGGGAACTGATGACTAGTTTGGTTGGACATGCTACGCGCTCCGCAAAGCTACTATTGGATCGAGTTGAGCAGCACGACGGGCTGGCACGACGCCAAAAAATAGTCCAATGCCGCCGGAAACGCTGACTGCTACAACAATAACTAAGGGGGCAACGGCAGCTTGCAGTGGCGTCACTGCCCCGATAAGTAAAATTCCCCCAGCACCAAAGATTGTGCCCAGTAAGCCTCCCAAGCTTGAGAGAATTACGGCTTCAATGATGAACTGAATGAGAATGTCTTGCTGGGTAGCACCAATTGCTTTACGCAGCCCAATCTCATGAGTCCGCTCGCTTACAGAGACGAGCATAATATTCATGATGCCGATGCCGCCTACGAGTAGGGAGATGCCAGCGATCGCGGCTAATAGTAAAGTCAAACCCACGGTAATTGCATCTACAACAGCAAGCATACTCTTCTGACTATCAACAGTGAAGTCATCCTCCCCAATAATTCTGTGCCGCAACCGCAGGAGGTTCGTAATCTGAAACTGAGCAGAATCGATACTTGCTTTGTTCTTGGCAGAGACAGAGATGTATGTCACTTCAGTGCCATAAGGAGATGTCCAACCGACAATCCGATTTGACATCGTGGTGATAGGAATGTAAGCAGCATCATCCTGATTTGTCCCTAGAGATGAGCCTTTGGAAGCCATTACCCCAATAACCTGAAAACTCAGATTGTTGAGCCATACTTGCTGACCAATAGGATTTCTGTCACCAAATAGCCTTTGATCTAGGTCCGAACCAATAACAATGACCTCAGCATTCCGCTTCAGGTCTAGATCTGTCAAAAAACGCCCTTGGGCAACATCAAAGTCCCGGACTGAAGGGTAAGGAGGCGTTGCCCCAATCACAGAAGTATATGTCCTTTTATCGCGGTAAGTTACTAATTCTCTTCTGTCAATCTCGGGAGCGACAGCTTTTACTGAAGGTACTTGGGTAGCGATTGCTTCCGCGTCTTTTAAAACTAGAGTTTTCGGCTTTTCTGTAGCATTCCGGCTGCCGGGAACAACAAATAGCACATTGGTACCCAGAGAGCCAAACTGTCTATTAGCCATATTCTGCACACCTTGTCCCACTCCGACTAGGGCGATGACAGAAGCATTGCCAATGACAATGCCTAGCATTGTCAGGCTACTACGCAATCGATTGGCTGCCAGTGTCGAGATCGCCATTTTGACGCTTTCAAAAATATCCATCAATCCTTCCCAAATCCTCGGTTAAAAATGATATGAATCATGGAAATTTTGATTCTTGGGTAGATCCACAAACACCCGTTCACCTGAATCAAGCCCTTTAAGAATCTGGATTTTGCTATCAAAGGTAGGACCAATGGTAACTGGCTTAAATGTCGCTTGATTCTTGGCATCAGGGACAAGCACACCCGTTTGACCGTTGCGGGTCACAATTGCCACAGAGGGAACAACTAGGGCATTGTGGATTTGGTTACCCAAAAACGTCAAATCTACATTCATTCCCGATCGCAGTTTGTTTTTGCCTGTTATGAGAGCTATGCGCACCTGAAATGAAGTGACATTGTCTTTCACCACAGCTTCTGGTGCAACTAATGAAACGCGACCCTTAAAAACCTGGTTGGGATATGCCTCGGTCACGATCTCCACAGTCTGTCCCTGTTTTATGTGTCCTAAATCGACATCCGGCACAGTTGCCAAAATCTCTAGACCCTTAGCAACCGCAACAATTGAAGTCGAGGTAGCAGAAGCTGTAGTGGAAGCTGAGGTAGTGGGAGTTACAAATGCCCCAACCGTTGCGTACTTCTGTGTTACAGTTCCGGAGAAGGGAGCGCGGATAATTGTGTCTTCCAGTTGGGCTTGAGCTGCCATTAATTTACCCTGAGCAGTTACAACTGCTGCTTGTCGTTGGGCGATTTCTTCTGGACGGGAACCTGCTTCAAGCTCTTTTAGTGCATCACGCGCTTCTGCTACTTGAGCGGTAAGGCGCACAACATCCTCTTTCCGGCTACCTTGTTGCACTTCTAAAAAGTGTTGTTGCGACTGTTGAAGGATAGCCAAAGCGCTGTGTTCATCCGACAATACTTGATCTAGCTTGTCCTGGGATACGGCTCCCTCTTGGTATAGGTCCAGGCCGCTTTTTACCCGTTTGCGTGTTAGTGTCTCCTTAGCTTGAGCAGCCTCAACTTGAGCTTGGGCTTGGGCTATGTCTTCTACGCGATTTCCTGCCCGAGCGAGGTTCAGTTGCGCTTGAGCTTGTTCTAGACGGGCTCGGGCTTGAGCTATATCCTCTTTTCGGTTCCCTTCCCGGGCAAGATCTAGTTGTGCTTGAGCCTGCTCTAGCTCACCACGAGCCTGAACGAGTTGTGCATGAATATCGGAGCTGTCCATCCGAGCCAGGATTTGCCCTTGCTTAACTCGGTCCCCTTGATCGACGTATAAAGCCGTCAGTATCCCTGCCTGTTTAGGGCTCAGATTGACACTTTGCACTGGCTGAACTGTCCCACTAGCAGTAATCCGCAAAGTCACATTTTGCGGTCGTACAGGTACAGTCAATTCAGCAATATCTGACTTAGGAGTTGCCCGATTCGTGATGAAGAAAACCGTAGAGCCAATAGCAAGGACGCTAACTGTGACTAACCCAATAAACCAGCGCGACGGATTTTTTACTTTACCAAGCAGGGTAAGTTGCATAATCTTGCAAAAAATATAAAGTAGTTAGATTTTCGTCAACCGTTCAGTAGTCAAAAAATCTGTTGCTTAGGGGAGCAACTGACGTAGCAGAGGCTCTCTTGCGCAGAAATAGATAAAGTAGGCAGCATATATAAAGGCTCGCTGTACCTTAATTTTAGTCACAAGCCACCTGTCCTACCACCCCATTTTCCTTAGCCCGTAATTTCCTGAGAATTTTCTCCCGATCTGTCCCCAGATGGTTTAAGCTAGCTGAGTATGGTTGGAGTTTTGCCCAAGGCGGTACCGTGCCTAATCGCATTCGTTTAATTTCTCTCCTGATTCTCTGTGGTTTGTGGAGTACATCTTCACCTGCTCTAGGGCAGGCTCTTATACCCCACACCTTGCAACTCGATTCGAAGCAATTGGAGCAGCAAGGGCTGAGTCTGGCGCAGGAAGCGGCACAGTTGGCACAGTTTCAGCAGTATGAATTGGCCTTACCGAGGGCACAACTGGCAACTGAGCTTGCCCCCAAGAGCTACCAGTCATGGTTCCTGCTAGGAGGCTTGTATTTACAAGGTAACAAGGCAGCACAGGCAATTCCAGCTCTAGAGCAAGCACACTCTTTAGCTCCGAAAAATGGTGACATTTTGTTTGCTTTGGGATCGGCAGAATTTCAGCAGGGAAATTACAAAGCGGCAGTTGAGAACTTGCAATCTGGCTTGAAACTCAAGCCTAATGATCCAGAAGGACTGTTTGATCTGGGTAACGCCTATTACAAGCTGGGGCAGTTATCAACAGCAATCGATCAGTACAGTAAAGCCGTTGCCCAGGACAAAAAATTTTGGCCAGCAATTAATAATATAGGTCTGCTCCGATATGAGCAGGGCAACGTTACAGCAGCACTTAAGCAGTGGCAAGCAGCAAGCGCGATTGAGAAGCAGGCAGCAGAACCCCAACTGGCAACAGCAGTGGCGCTCTATGCTAAAGGTGATCGCGAACGCGGTATAGCTATGGGAGAAGCAGCCCTAAAATTGGATCCCCGCTACGGTAACATAGACTTCTTAAGACAAAATCTCTGGGGTGAGCGCCTCCTGGCGGACACAAAGAAACTCATACAAGCGCCGCAGATTCAAGCAACCTTGTTGCAAGCGAGGCAAGAGCAAGCCGTTCAGCCTCAGAAGGCACCACGATAGAATTAGAAAACAACTCGACTGAGCGATACTGATGGGCAAGGTTTTCACTATGCTCAAAAGGTAAGTAGACAAACCAACGCTGTACTGCCATGAGTTCGAGGTCAAAACCCATAGTGATAGCATGTTCAGCCGCAGTGATCGCTTGAGGAGCGGTGGCAAAGGCTGAGCTGTACCGCGAAACATGTTGCGGGGAAATTGATCAAACAAAAGAATCAGTGCCAAACAGCTCTGGGCTGAAGCATACCAGTCATTCAGATACCCAGTCACTGCTTGTTGATAGACATCTAGGAAACGGTCGCGTACCTCCCGATCGAACTTTGTTTTTTTCCTAAACCAACAAGCACAGGGCTTCCCATAGCCAGGTGTATCCGGGCAAACCAAACCAGAAGGTCAACGAACTCGAACCGCCGTCACACGGCAGGAGAACGTTGACTTCGTTAAAATCTCCTCCACACTCGCCGCCAATTGCTGACCATCTCTCTCAGCTAAGTTTGCCATAATCTAGTACATGTATACTATACGAGAGAAAGACTCACAAACTAAGGAGTTCCATTGACCTCTCCCCCAGCTTCCCCTGCCTCCCCAGCTCCCTCTGCTCCCCCAGCTCTCCCCTCCTCCGGCAGTAATGCCAGAATCTGATTAACAAACTGTTGATGGTCAACAACAGGTTTTGAGATGTAGCCATCGGCACCGCTTTGCTTAAGAAATTTCTCGCGGTCACCCTCCATGGCATGGGCAGTGACTAAAATTATCGGTAATTTTGCTGTTTGAGGGTTAGCCTTTAACATTTGTGTAATTTTGATGCCGTCAACTGCTCTACCCTGGTACATACTGCGAGATAGAGAAACATCCATCAAAATCATATCGGCGGCTCCTGAGCGCGCCATTTCCATGACATCTTCCACACTTTCTGTATGCTTAACTTCTAAACCGCCCCGTTTGGTCAGAATCTTGGAAAAAACGCGAGCATTAATGAGATCGTCTTCCACAATCAAAACAGTCTTCATGATAGTTTTCCGTTGGAAACTCCGTCTAAATTGGTTGAGACACACAAAGGCATGGGAGAACTACCTTTGCTTTAGATCGTACTCTCAACTCGGAGTGCCAAAATCTCTCTTAACACAAGCTTGCTGCTGAAGCTAATAGCTGCAAGATGCTGAAAAGCAAGTCATCCGTTATGCTCTGGATGAACATCAAACAAGTAACTTTTTCAATTATTAGAATCAGGAAGAACTCATGGCAAAACAGTTAAACCTTCTCTCAACGGGACAGGTCGTTACCACCGCATTGCATACAGAAATGCAGCGGTCTTATCTTGAATATGCCATGAGTGTAATAGTTGGGCGGGCTCTGCCTGACGTACGCGATGGATTAAAGCCTGTGCATCGGCGAATTTTATATGCCATGCACGAGCTGGGGCTGACACCTGATAGACCATATCGTAAGTGTGCGCGTGTAGTGGGAGATGTGCTAGGCAAATATCACCCTCACGGAGATCAGGCAGTTTATGAAGCCTTGGTGCGCCTAGTACAAGACTTTTCTAGCCGTTATCCCTTACTTGATGGTCATGGCAACTTTGGTTCAGTAGATAATGACCCACCAGCAGCAATGCGCTACACAGAAACGCGCCTCGCTCCCATTAGTCAAGAGGCAATGCTGGCGGAAATCGGTGAGGAGACAGTTGAATTTACTGGCAACTTTGATGACTCCCAGGAAGAGCCGATTGTACTACCAGCTCAGCTACCTTTGCTGTTGCTCAATGGCTGTGCCGGAATCGCGGTGGGCATGGCAACTAATATCCCTCCTCATAACCTGGAGGAGGTCGTCGATAGTTTGATTGCTTTGATCGATCAGCCCGATCTACCAGAGGAAAAATTATTTGAGCTGATTCCGGGACCCGATTTTCCCACTGGAGGCGAAATTGTGGGTGATTCTGGAATTCGGGAAGCTTATACAACAGGGCGGGGGAGTATCCTGCTGCGGGGAGTCGCTAGACCAGAGGAAATTTCTTCAGGACGGGGGAGCAAGCGGCGGATGGCAATTGTGGTGACAGAGTTGCCCTTCCAGGTTAATAAAGCTGGCTGGATTGAAAAGATGGCAGAGTTGGTCAATCAAGGCCGTCTTGTAGGGATTTCTGATATTCGGGATGAGAGTGATCGCGAAGGAATGCGAGTCGTGATTGAACTCAAACGGGATATTGACCCACAGGAGGTGCTGCGGCAACTATACAACCAGACAGCACTTTCTACCAATTTTGGTGCCATTCTTCTCGCCTTGGTAGATGGGCAACCGCGCCAACTGTCCTTACGGCAACTGTTGCAAGAGTTTTTACAGTTCCGCGAACAGACTCTCAATCGGCGCTACACCCACCAGTTGAACCAAGCTTCTAGTCGTCTGCATGTCATTGAAGGGTTGCTTACAGCTTTATCTCATTTAGATGAGGTGATTGCCATTCTGCGGCAGGCTGCCGATGGCAGTACGGCAAAGATGACTCTTCAAAGCCAGTTTGAGTTGAGTGAGGTACAAGCCGACGCCATTCTGGCTATGCCACTGCGCCGTCTGACAAATTTGGAACAGCAGAACCTCCAGACAGAGTTTGACCAACTAAGTGGGCAGATTCAAGCGTTGCAACGATTGCTGAGCGATCGCCGAGAGCTACTGAAGGCACTAAAAAAGGATTTGAGATCGCTCAAGCGGAAGTATGGCAATGCACGTCGAACTAAGCTTGTTGGGGCACAAAGTTTTGTACCAGCACAACAGCCTAAAGCAGAGTCAGAACCAAGGAAAAGTAAAGATTCTCAGGAAGAAAAGAGTCCCTTAAACTTGCAGCCAACCGAACTCTTAGAGTTCACTCAACGGGGGTATGTACGACGGTTGCCAAAAAATGGGACCAAATCAGTAGCAAAAGTCAGTGATGATATAGCGATCAAAACTGAGCTGGCTGGAACCGACCAAGAGTTAGTGGTAGCAACTAGTAGTGGCAAAGTGTACCCGGTCAAAGTCGGAGAAATTCCGCCAACAACTGGGCGTTCATCACGAGGGACACCGCTAATTAGCTTACTACCTAGTACTGTGGGGACAACAGAAACTGTCATATCTCAATTCGTTTTACCAAAACCAGATACCCAGCTAGTCTTACTAACAAAACTGGGGCGAATTAAGCGACTCTCGCTTGCCGATTGGGACAACCTCACTGCTCGCGGTCTCATAATTGTAAAACTCAAGGATGACGACCAGTTAAAGGCTGTGCAAATGTCACAACCTGGTCAGGAGATTATCTTAGCAACTGCTGGCGGCAGACTGTTACGCTTTGAAGTCAATGACGAGCAGTTGCCGATTATAGGACGTACAGCTGTTGGTCTACAAGCAACGCGGTTGCGAAAGCAGGAACAGTTAATTGGCTGTGTAGCTCTGGATATGCCAGACGGTAACCTGTTGCTAGTTTCCCAAATGGGATATGCAAAACGCATCCCAGCTAGCATCCTGCGACGGGCGAATCGTGGTGATATTGGTACTCAAATGCTACAGTTTACGAACAGAAATGATGCTTTAGCAAGTTTAGTCCTGACAAAAGCAGCAACCGAGATTGCACTCGTAACCAATGACCAGCGAGTCA
>Ga0213881_10000699_pt1 | contig 18973 bp, 17 predicted proteins | sample BarmaccoBMER_R08_FD_160104 | JGI IMG/M metagenome (GOLD analysis project Ga0213881, IMG submission 160104) | Barbacenia macrantha exposed rock microbial communities from rupestrian grasslands, the National Park of Serra do Cipo, Brazil - ER_R08 ... | reverse complement strand
TGAGGGTACGGCCCACCCTCTAGCCCGGTCAAACCGGGGTGCTCACCTCGGGCGTGGTATCTCGAAGGGCAGTATCTCGAGGGACGGGGGCTGGCGAGTCGGCACCCTTCGACAGTTCCGTGGCGGGCGGTCCGGCAGGCCGCGACGCAGCCCGGCGGCGGCGCGGCATAGCGCGCGTTGCTGGCTGTGCAGGCACGCTCGGGGCGTCGGTCCCCGGTTCGGTTTGTGGTTCCGTTTGTGGTTCCGTTTGTGGTTCGGCTCGTGTTTCGGCTTGTGTTTCGGCACAGACGGGTCCAGCCGGGCGGGCACCGTCTGGCGCCAGCGGGGATTGGGAGCCATCCACCGACGCGGGCAGCGGCGCAAACTCTGGCGCGCTCAGGTGGTCCTGCGCGGTCGGCTGCTCCGCTGCCGCGGGGGCGGCTGCCGATCCACGTCCCCGCGGCTTGGCGCGACGGCCGTTCACCGTGCTGGAGTCTCTGGCTGCCGAGAACACCCCAGCCGGCACCGCAGCCGCCTGGCTCCGGACGTTCACCGGCTCCGCGGAGATCACTACGCCGGAACCCTTGCACTGTTCGCAGGGGCTGGAATACGCCTCCAGCAGCCCGGTGCCGATCTTTTTGCGGGTCATCTGGACCAGGCCCAGCGAGGTGACCTCAGCGACCTGGTGGCGGGTCCGATCCCGGCCTAAACATTCGGTCAACCGGCGGAGCACCAGGTCCCGATTCGACTCGAGCACCATGTCGATGAAGTCGATGACGATGATCCCACCAATGTCCCGCAGTCGAAGTTGCCGGATAATCTCTTCGGCGGCTTCGAGATTGTTGCGGGTGACGGTTTCCTCGAGGTTGCCGCCTGACCCGGTGAACTTGCCGGTGTTGACGTCGATCACGGTCATCGCCTCGGTACGGTCGATGATCAGGTATCCCCCGGAGGGCAGCCACACCTTGCGGTCCAGCGCCTTGGTGATCTGCTCGTCGATCCGGAACTCGGCGAACACGTCGTCCGCGCCAACGTACCTGCGCACCCGGGGCATCAGGTCCGGGGCGACGTGCTTGACGTAGCCCTCAACGGTGTCCCATGCTTCATCACCCTGGACCACCAGCTCGCGGAAATCCTCGGTGAACAAGTCCCGCACGACTTTCACCAGCAGGTCGGGCTCTTCATACAGCAGTTCCGGTGCGGTGGCCTTGCTCCCGGAACCATCCGCGGAGCTGCCCGACTTGTTCTGGCCAGACTTGTTCTGGATAACCTCCCACTGAGCCCGCAACCGGCGGACGTCCCGGGCTAGTTCCTCCTCGCTGATTCCTTCAGAAGCAGTCCGGATGATCACACCAGCATCCTCGGGGACGATCCGCTTGAGCACCTCTTTGAGGCGCTTGCGCTCGGTATCGGGCAGCTTGCGGCTGATCCCCGTGGCCCCTCCGCCCGGCACGTACACCAGGAACCGACCGGGCAGGCTGATCTGGGTGGTCAACCGGGCACCCTTGTGGCCGGCCGGGTCTTTGGTGACCTGCACGAGGACGTTGTCCCCGCTGGAGAGGGCCTGCTCGATGCGCCGCGCCTTGCCCTCAAGCCCGGCGGCGTCCCAGTCCACCTCACCGGCGTAGAGCACCGCGTTACGACCCCGGCCGATGTCCACGAACGCGGCCTCCATCGAGGGCAGCACGTTCTGCACCCTGCCGAGATAGACGTTGCCGACTAACGAGCCAGAGCCCGACGTGGTGACGAAGTGCTCTACCAGGATGTCGTCCTCGAGCACCCCGATCTGGATACGCTCGGGGCGTTCCCGCACGACCATGGTGCGCTCGACAGCCTCGCGCCGGGCGAGGAACTCCGATTCGGACAGGATCGCCACCCGACGCCGGCCCGCCTCCCGGCCGTCGCGCCGGCGCTGCCGCTTGGCCTCCAAGCGGGTCGAGCCGCGGATGGACTGCACCTCGTCCTCACCCAGCGGAGAAGCCTTGCTCTCTCGGACGTGCACAACGGTGTCCGGTGGGTCGTCCTCGTCGAGGACGACGTCATCGCCGTTGCCATTCCGGCGCCGTCTGCGGCGGCGCCGTCGAGCCGCGCTCCCGTTGGACTCCCCGGGCGCACGGTCCTCGGCCAACTCCTCCGAGGGTGCCCCGCCGTCCTGGTCGTCCTCCTCGCGACCCTCGGCCGGCGCGATCGGGCTGCCCTCGGCATCCCCGTTGGCTTTACCGCGCCCGCGGCCCCGGCGACCCCGGCGACGGCGGCGCCGGGTAGTGCCGTCGGTCTCCACCTCATCCGCACTCGGCTCGTCCTCGTCCGGATCGATCCCGTAGTTGATCCCGTCGTCGAGCCCGTGGTCACTGACGGTGTGCCCGTCGGCTGCGGTCGGTTGCAGGACCGGGGAGAGGAATACCGGTGCCGGCGAATGCGGCACTGGTATCAGGGGTGTCTCCGGCGCGCTCTGCTGCGCCACCTCGTCGATCTCCGTGGGGTCCGGCTCGGGATCCGGCAGCAGCACCTGCAGTGCCCGCAACGCCGTCTCGCGGTCAATGCTGGACTGCGCGCTGCGTACCGTGATGCCGAGTTCGGCCAGCGCGGCCATGACGTCCTTGCTGCTCACCGAGACAAGCTTGGCCAAGGCATGCACACGCAACTTGCTCGGCAGCGAGAACGCAAGATCAGTCCTGTCGGACGTCCCGGTCGCGGATGCCGTTGTCCGCCCACCGAGACCTCCGGCGGGCGTGGTCGTGTTCGCCATTCAACTCCTCCAGCCCCCGGGCGCGTCCCACCTGTCCTAACGCGGCCGCGCAGGGGCCCTGTGCGTCATCCGCCGCCGAGTCCGGCGACGGCAATCCTGTCTAACACCGGCAGCTCCGCGGTGCGGAGCGGTCAACCGGTGCGTCCTGCGACGTCATGCCGATCTGACCCCATCGCCAGACTGTGCCCTACCTTGGGCCCAACCGCCCCGGTGCCCAACGATCCGGGGCCAAAGCCGTCCGGGCGAACACCCGATCCGCAGCGAGCGGATCAACGAGACCCCCGTCGTCGTCAAGCCGGCCTTGCGCAATCCGGATCGCTTTCACGAGCACCGACGACGGAAGTCCGGCGACGGCACCGAGCGCACTCAGCACATCGTCGGGTCGTACCGCGGGGCTGACCTGCCGCACGACCGCTTTCAGTATCCCACACCGGCTGGGCTGATCGGGCACAGGCAGCGCCGTCGGACAGCACTCGATCTCCAAGGCGTCGATGTCCAGGGAGGCGTCGATGTCCAAGGAGACGATCGCCGCCCGCACGTCGAGCGATCGCCGGCCGTCCTTGGTGACCCGCTCGACGTACAGGGTGGGAGCAGCGAGCAGCAGGTGGGCCGCCTGCCGTAGCTGCTCGCTACCCAGCCCGTGGACCTCGATGCGCCAGGCGCTGGCCTCGATCCGCTCGGCGAGCCCACCGGGACTGGCCAGCACCCCCTCGAGCACGGCGAGCCCATCGGGCAGCGCCGCGTCAAGCGCGGCCCGGACCACCTCGGGATCGACGTGCTCAACGAGCTGGATCTCGGCGTATTCCGCCTCGCTGGCCGCTCCGGTAGGCGCCGCACCCACCCAGGAGACCTTCGGATGCGGGCTGTAACCCTGCGAGTAGGCCATCGGCAAACCAGCTCGCCGCACCGCCCGCTCGAAGGCTCTGGCGACGTCACGGTGTGAGGCGAACCGCAGCTTCCCGCGCTTGGCATAACGCAGCCGCACCCGACAGACCGGGGCGGCGGAGGGATGGAGGCTCATCGCGCTGGCAGGCAGTCACTGGCCGACGGGTCGCAGCGGGAGCAGATGGCGCCCGCTGGGTTCAACCTGGGTGTCCCCAACCTGGATGTCGGTGCCCATCGAGGGGCAGACCCCGCAATCGAAGCAGGGGGTCCACCGGCAGTCATCCTGCTCGCGGCCGACCAGGGCGTCCTGCCAGTCATCCCAGAGCCAGTCCTTGTCCAAGCCGGAGTCCAAGTGATCCCAGGGCAGGACCTCGTCCCGAGTGCGTTCGCGGGTGGTGAACCACTCCAGTGACACCCCCTGGGGCGCCAGCTCGGCCGCGCATGCCGCGACCCACCGCTCGTAGCGAAAATGCTCACTCCAGCCGTCGAAGCGCCCGCCCTCGCGCCACACCCGCTCGATGACCCGGCCGAGGCGCCGGTCCCCGCGGGAGAGCAACCCCTCGATCAGCGCGGGCTTCCCGTCGTGGTAACGCATGCCGACATTGCGGCCGATCTTGCGATCTGAGTTGATCTCGGTTCGAAGCTTCCGTAACCGCTGGTCGACCACGTCGGGGTGCTCCTGGGCAGCCCACTGGAACGGGGTGTGCGGCTTGGGCACGAAGGCGCCGATCGAGATCGTGCACCGGATGTCCTTGCTCCCGCTGGCCTGCCGGCCAGCCCGGATCACACGATGCGCCAGCTGGGCGATCTGCAGCACGTCCTCGTCGGTCTCGGTCGGCAAGCCGCACATGAAGTACAGCTTCACCTGCCGCCAGCCCGCACCGAAGGCGGTGCTGACCGTGCGGATGAGGTCCTCCTCGGACACCATCTTGTTGATCACCTGCCGGATCCGCTCAGAGCCGCCCTCGGGGGCGAACGTCAAACCGGAGCGGCGACCATTGCGGGAGATCTCGTTGGCAAGGTCGATGTTGAAGGCGTCCACTCGGGTCGAGGGCAGGCTCAGGCCGGTTCCGCTGCCCTCGTAGCGGTCGGCGAGCCCCTTGGTGATCTCGCGGATCTCCGAGTGGTCCGCGCTGGACAGCGACAGCAACCCGACCTCGGTGAACCCGCTAGCCGCCAGACCGCGTTCGACCATCTGACCAATGCCCCGCGCCGACCGCTCCCGGACCGGACGAGTGATCATCCCAGCTTGACAGAACCGGCAGCCGCGGGTGCAGCCACGGAAGATCTCCACGCTCATCCGCTCGTGCACGCTTTCGGCGATTGGCACCAGCGGCTGCTTGGGGTAGGGCCACTCGTCGAGGTCCATCGTGGTGCGTTTGGCCACCCGCTGCGGGACCCGGTCGGTGTTGCGGACCACCTCGGCGATCTGACCGTCGGGACGGTAGCTGACGTCATAGCAGCCTGGCAGGTACACGCCGTCGAGCGCGGCCAGCCGGCCCAGCAGCTCCCGCCGCCCGCCGGGGCATCCGTGCGCCTTCCAGTCCCGAACGACCCCGGTGATCTCGAGGACCACCTGCTCGCCGTCCCCCAGAGCCGCGGCATCGAGGAACTCGGCGATCGGCTCCGGGTTGAACGCGGCGTGGCCCCCCGCGATGACGAGGGGATGGTCCTCGGTGCGCGCGCGGGCGGAGAGCGGAATGCCGGCGAGATCCAGCGCGGTGAGCAGATTGGTGTAGCCCAGTTCGGTGGCGAAGGACACCCCCAGCAGGTCGAAGGCGCCGACCGGCCGATGCGACTCCACGGTGAACTGCGGGACACGGTGCTGGCGCATCAGCGCTTCCAGATCCGGCCAGACCGCGTAGGTCCGCTCAGCGAGCACGTCGGGCTGCTCGTTGAGCACCTCGTAGAGGATCATGATTCCCTGGTTGGGCAGCCCGACCTCGTAGGCGTCCGGGTACATCAACGCCCAGCGGACCGCAGCAGCGTCCCAGTCCTTCACCGTGGCGTTGAGCTCGCCTCCGACGTACTGCACCGGTTTGGCAACCCGGGGCAGCAGGGGCTCGAGCTGCTCGAACAGCGAAGTGACCGCCATGGCCCTTTAGGGTAGTGGGGCGCTTCTCAGTGCAGCAGGAGAGCCTTCAGGCGCCCAGAGGCAACCAGGATGCCCGCGGCGGTCATCACCAGGAGATAGGCCCCGTGTCCCAGCATTGACCACCCGATGGCGCCGGTGGTCAGGTCGCGGAGCAACGTCACCGCGTGGTAGAGCGGGGATGCCTGCGTCAGCCACTGCGCTGCCGGCGAATACACCGACAGCGGGACGAAGGTGTCGGAGAACAAGAACATCGGCAGCACCGCCAGCTGAACCAGGCCGAAGTCCTGCCAGGAGCGCATGAACGAGGTGGCGGCCATCCCGACCGACGCGAACGCGAACGTCACGAACAGCGCGACAGGCAGCGCCAGGACCGCCCAGGGTGAGGAGATCAGGCCGGTGACGAGCATGATCATAAGGAAGCCCGCCGAGTACATCCCACCCCGGATCAGGGCCCAGATGATCTCCCCCAGCGCGATGTCCATCGGGCCCAGGGGGGTGGCGAGCACCGCGTCGTAGAGCTTGGCGTACTTCAGCTTGAAGAAGACACTGTACGTGGTGTCGTACACCGCCCCGTTCATCGCCGAGGCCGCCAACAGCCCCGGGGCAATGAACGCCGCATAGCTCAGCTGCTGCCCGGCGGGCCCTACCACGGCACCGACCAGGCCGCCTAGCCCCTGGCCCATCGCCACCAGAAAGAAGAGCGGCTCGCATACCCCGGAAAGGATCATTATCCAGATGTTTCGCGACACCCGCGACGCGCGCAGGACGAGCATCCGAGCCCGGCCAACGTACAGCGCCGGGGGCAACACCCGCATCAGCAGCCCGGCACGCGGCGCACCGAGTGCCCGGGACAACTCCTGCAGCGCCCTCATGGGGTCAGCCTTACCCGGAACCGCCACCGCGACAGCAGCACGCCCACGGCCAGCAGCGCGGTCAGGTAAGCAAGGTGTCCTGCCGCGGGCCACAGCCTCAGCGTGCCCAGCGCGGCACCGCGAGCCTGCTCGGTACCGTGCCACAGCGGGCTAATCCGGACCAGCGCTTGGACCGCCCGGGGTAGCTGCGAAACCGGGAAGAAGGTCCCGGAGAACAGGACCATCGGCAACACCACGAACCGGGAGATGGCCGCGAACGGGGTCCTCCCCTTCTTCCAGGCCGCCGCGAGGGCCATCAGCGGTGCGCTGAACGCCATGCCGCACAGCACGGCGAAGACCAACGCGGCCAACACACCGGGCCCGCGAATCGCGCCGAAGGGGGCGATCACCAGCACGTAGGCGGTAGCGGACACGGTCAGCCGCAGCGCGATCCCGACTAACTGTCCGGTGACTAGCTGAGCGGGCGTGATGGGGGTGGCCGTAATACCCCAATAGGTACGCTGCGACCTGAACGCCGAGAAGATTGGATAGGTCGACTCGAACGTCGCGTTCTGCACCGCGCTGACCGTGAGCAGCGCCGGCGCGAGGTATAGCAGATAGGGCACCCCGCCGGTAGCCTGCGCCGCGTGGGGGCTGGCGTCGATCAGACCGCCGAAGCCCACACCGAAGGCCGCCAGGTACAGCAATGGCTGCGCCACGTTGGAGACGGCCGTCGCCCGCCAGTTGCGCCGGTACCAGATCCACAGTCCCTCGACGACGCGCAGCATGGCTTGCCACCCGCTCAGCGCTCGGCTGCCGGGCTCGGCGATCCCGTGAGCGGTCATCAGTCCACCAGGGACCGGCCAGTGAGCCGGAGGAACACGTCCTCCAGGGTGGAGCGCCGGATCAGGCTGGATACCGGCTGCACCCCACGCTGATGCGCGGCGGCCAGCGCCGCCTCGCCGTCTGAGGCGTAGAGCAACAGCCGATCGGGCAGTTCCTCGACGCGGTCAGCTACGTCTTTCAGCGTCTCATCCCAGCCGTTCCGCGCCCCCGGCCTCAACCGCAGTTCAAGCACCTCACGCGTGGCGTACCGGGCGATAAGCTCGCGCGGCGACCCCTCGGCGACGATCAGCCCGCCGTCCATCACGACCAGGCGGTCGCACAGCTGTTCAGCCTCGTCCATGTAGTGCGTGGTGATAATCAGCGTGACGCCCTGCTGCTTGAGCTGGAACAGCCGGTCCCACAGCAGGTGGCGGGCCTGGGGGTCCAGCCCCGTAGTCGGCTCGTCAAGCAGCATCAGCTCCGGCTCATTGACCAGGGACCGGGCAATGGTCAGTCGCCGCTTCATGCCGCCCGACAGCTGTTCAACCGGGTCGGCGGCCCGATCGGTGAGCTGGACAAAGTCCAGCAGCTCGACGGCTTTGGCCCGCACCGCGGCCCGGGATATGCCGAAATAGCGACCGTAGACATGCAGGTTGTCCTGCACCGAGAGCTCGAGGTCCAGGTTGTCCTGCTGCGGCACCACCCCGAGACGGGAGCGGATCCATGGCCCGTCAGTGTCCGGGTCCATCCCGAGCACCTGAAGCTCACCGGCACTGCGCGGGGACACGCACCCGATCATGCGCATAGTCGAGGACTTACCGGCGCCGTTGGGTCCCAAAAAACCGAACACCTCGCCCGCCTGGACGTCGAAGTCGATGCCGTGGACTGCCTCGAGGGCACCGAACCACTTGCGCAACCCACGGGCCTGCACGAGAGAATCGGACACGGTCGCAACGCTCCCCGGCGCTCCCAACGATTCCCGGCTGTTTCTCCGCTCAATACGCGAGCTTCTCAGCGAGAGTCTCGTACTCGAATTGCTCGTCATCGTCGAACCACAGCCCAATCTCGTACTTTGCTTCCGCGGAGTTACCCGAGGCGTGCACCAAGTTGATGATCGCTTTACCGCTCAGCTGAGACGACGCCTTGGTCTGATGCGCGAAGTCGCCGCGAATGGTTCCCGGTGGCGCCTCGTCTGGATACGTGCTGCCGATGATGGTACGCACCTTGCGCACGGCGTCCACCCCTTCAAGCACAAAAGCGATCACGGGACCAGTCTGCATAAATGCCGCGGTGGTGCGGTAGACGTCCGCTCCCAAACGTTCTTCAAGGTCAAAATAGTGCTGGCGAGTGAACTCCGCGTCCATGTGCTTCATTTTCACGCCAACGATCTTGAGCAGAGCGTCCTCGAATCGTGCGACAATCCGGCCTGCGAGTCCCCGGGCGATGGCGTCGGGCTTCAACAGAACAAGAGTGCGCTCGACACCCACATCTGGCATGTCGACCATTTCCTTCCTTCCCATCATGTCCGTGGTTGCGACAGTAGTCATCGACGGTGACCGCCACCCAGCAGCCGGAGCGTACCGGTGCGCGCGCTCACCGGGAGCACTACCGTTTCTTACCGTCACCACTGGCGCGTGGTTGCTGCCCACGCACCACCGCTCGGCGCAGGCCGAGCAAGTAGACCCAGACCAGCACGAACAACAAGCCCAGCCCGCCGAGCGCGGGATGGGCGAAGGCGCCGACGACCATCGCGACCTGCAGTGTCAGTGCCAGTCCCAACCCCCAGTCACGGCGGCCCCAGCTACGGCCCTGCACGCAGGCCGCGATGACCATCGCCAGCGCCAGACCAGCGGTGTACCAGCCAGCCAGTCCACCCGGGCCGCCGCCGATCCGGTCGAGGACGAGCAGGGCCAGCCCGACGACCACTGCCTCCATGAGCAGGGTAGCCACGAAGATGCCACGCATCCCCCGCAGCGGATCCGCCGCGACCGGCCGGTCGCTCACTGCCCTTCCCCGCCGAACAGGGCGCGTGCCTCGCCGACCGTCACCACCGAGCCGGTGATCACAACCCCGGCACCCGAGCCGCTCTTAGGGTCCAGACCAACCTCCCCTGCCTCCGCTGCTAAGGCTATGGCCGTCTCGATCGCGCCGGACAACCGGCGCTCCACCCGCAGCGCAGACTCATCGAAGACCTTCCGGGCCGCCACGGCTAGCTCCTCGACGTCCATCGCGCGTGGCGAGTTGCTAGCGGTGACTATGACACCGTCGACCACCGGCTCCAGCTCCGCGAGGATGCCCCGGGCGTCCTTGTCCCGCATCACCCCGACCACGGCGATCACTTTGCGGAAGCTGAAATCCTCGCGCAGGGTGGCCGCCAGGGCGCGCGCGCCGTGCGGGTTGTGCGCGGCGTCGAGGAAGACCGAGGGCACCGTGCGGACCCGCTCCAGGCGTCCCGGGGCGGTCACGGCGGCGAAAGCGTCGCGCACCGCCTCGATGTTCAACGACCGGCTGGCGCCGGCACCGAAGAACGCCTCGGCGGCGGCCAGCGCGAGGACGGCGTTGCGGGACTGGTGGGCACCATACAGTGGGAGGAAAATCTCGTCGTACACCGCAGCGAGACCCTGCAACCTCAGCATCTGCCCGCCAGCGACGATGTCGCGGTGCAGCACACCGAACTCCATGCCCTCGTTCGCCACGGTCACCTCGCGCTCAGCGCTGCGGGCCGCGATCACCCGGGCCACCTCGGGCGGCTGTTGCGCGAGCACCGCCACCGCGCCCGGCTTGATGATCCCGGCTTTCTCCGCGGCGATGCCCTCGATGCTGCCGCCCAGGTAGTCGACGTGATCCAGGGCGACTGGAGTGATCACCGCCACCGTGCCGTCCACGACGTTGGTCGCGTCCCAGCTGCCCCCGAGGCCGACCTCCACGACGGCGGCGTCCACCGGAGCGTCAGCGAAGGCCGTGAGCGCCATCCCGGTCAGCACCTCGAACTTGCTCAGGGGCACCGGCGATTTGGCGTCGATCAGGGCCACGTAGGGCTCAATCTCGTGGTAGGCCTCGACGTAGCGCTCCGGGCTGATCGGCGCCCCGTCCAGACTGATCCGCTCGGTGGCCCACTGCAGGTGCGGGCTGGTGTAGCGACCCACCCGCAGCCCGATCCGGGACAGCAGCGCATCCAGCATCCGGGCCACCGAGGTCTTGCCGTTCGTGCCGGCGATGTGCAGCACCGGGTAGCCGCGCTGCGGTGAGCCGAGGAGGTCGACCAGTGTCGCGATCCGGGTCAGCGACGGCTCGATCCGGCTCTCCGGCCAGCGGCGGTCCAGCTCGACCTCGACTGCCCGGAACGCCGCCAGCACGGCATCCTCCTGAGGTGGCATCCATCTCCAGCACGTCGAGGTTCAGTGCTCGTTGCAAGGCCCATCGCAAGGGGCCAGCGCAAGGGTAGCCTGAGCGCTCAGGCCGACTTCTCGCGGCGTTCACGGCGGGTGGGCTGGCGGGTCACGATTGTCGGGTTCACATTTTCCCGCACGGTTTGCTCAGTGATGACGACCTTCGCCACGTCGTTGCGGCTGGGGATGTCGTACATCACCGGCAACAGCACCTCCTCCATGATGGCGCGCAGCCCACGGGCACCCGTGCCCCGGAGGATGGCTTGATCGGCGATCGCCTCCAACGCGGTGGCGGTGAACTCCAGCTCCACGCCGTCCATCTCGAAGAGCTTGCAGTACTGCTTCGCCAGCGCGTTGCGGGGCTCGGTGAGGATCTGCACCAGCGAGCACTTGTCCAGGTTCGTCACGCTGGCAATCACCGGGAGCCGACCGATGAACTCGGGGATCAGCCCAAATTTAATCAGATCTTCCGGCATGACACGAGCAAACACGTCGGAGGTGTCGATCTCGGCCTTGGACCGTAGCTCGGCACCGAAACCCAAGCCACGCTTGCCAATCCGATCATTGATGATCTTGTCCAGACCAGCGAACGCACCGGCGACGATGAATAGCACATTCGTCGTGTCGATCTGGATGAACTCCTGGTGCGGGTGCTTGCGGCCACCCTGCGGCGGAACGCTGGCGGTGGTGCCCTCTAGGATTTTCAGCAGCGCCTGCTGGACGCCCTCGCCGGAGACATCTCTGGTAATCGACGGATTCTCGGACTTGCGAGCGATCTTGTCTACCTCGTCGATATAGATGATACCGGTCTCGGCTCGCTTGACGTCATAATCCGCAGCCTGGATGAGCTTGAGCAAGATATTCTCCACGTCCTCACCGACGTAGCCAGCTTCGGTGAGAGCGGTGGCGTCAGCGATGGCGAAAGGCACGTTGAGCAACTTCGCCAAGGTCTGGGCCAGGTACGTCTTTCCGCACCCGGTGGGGCCCAGCATCAGGATGTTCGACTTGGTCAGCTCGATCTCGTCGTCTCGACCCTTCTCGCCGGCCTGAATACGTTTATAATGATTGTAAACAGCGACCGACAACGTGCGTTTGGCGTCGTCCTGGCCGATAACATACGCCTCGAGGAAATCGTGGATTTCGCTGGGTTTGGGCAGTTCGTCGAGCTTGACGTCCCCCGCGTCGACCAGCTCCTCCTCGATGATCTCATTGCAGAGATCGATGCACTCGTCACAGATGTACACGCCAGGTCCGGCGATGAGCTTCTTGACCTGCTTCTGACTCTTCCCGCAGAAGGAACACTTCAACAGGTCGCCGCCGTCACCGATCCGTGCCATGGGCGCTGGCCTCTCATCCCTCCCGGCGCGTGGTGTGCAGTGCGCCTGACTGCGTGCGTGCTCGACGTTACCCGTCCGACCCCGATGGGCGGGAGGATTAACCCCCCGGAACACTAGCCGACGAACGTTGCCGCGCTGCTCGCTCGGCGTGTCGCCCGCGCGGGGTCTAGAGTCTGACCGCCGAGAGCTTCCGCACCTGGGTGATCTCGTCTATGATTCCGTACTCCTTGGCCTCAGCGGCGGTCAAGATCTTGTCCCGGTCGATATCGGCGCGGATACGCTCCTCGGTCTGGCCGGTGTGGTGAGCTAAGTTCATCTCCAGGAGCCGACGCATCCGCTGGATCTCCGCAGCCTGGATCTCCACATCCGAGGCCTGCCCGTACACACCTTCCATCGCTGGCTGGTGGATGAGGATCCGGGCGTTGGGCACCGCCAGCCGCCTGCCCGGTGTGCCCGCGGCGAGCAACACCGCGGCGGCCGAGGCGGCCTGACCGAGGCATACCGTCTGGATCTCCGGCCGGACGAACTGCATCGTGTCGTAGATGGCTGTCATCGCGGTAAACGATCCGCCCGGCGAGTTGATGTACATGGTGATGAGACGGTCGGGGTCTGTGGACTCCAGCACCAGCAACTGCGCCATCACGTCGTTGGCGAACGAGTCGTCCATCGGCACGCCGACGAAGATGATGCGTTCCTCGAACAGCTTGTTATAGGGATTGGACGTCTTGATCCCGTAGCTGGTGCGCTCTTCGAACTGGGGGAGGTAATAACGCGATTGGGGCATCTGACCGTCCGGCATGGTGACTTTAGGCAGGTAGTTCATCGGGGCTCCTCGAAGCTAGTGGCGCGCGTTGGGCAGCAAGTTGACACGGTTCAGGACCTGGTCGACTAAGCCGTACTCGCGGGCCTCTTCCGCGGTGAACCAGCGGTCGCGGTCGGAATCGGCAACGATCCGCTCCACCGGCTGACCGGTTTGCTCGGCGATGAGTTCTGCCATGACGCGCTTGAGCCCGACCAGCCTTTCAGCCTGAATCGCGATGTCCGCCGCTGTGCCGCCGATACCCCCCAACGGCTGGTGCATGAGGATGTGGGCGTGCGGGAGGGCGTAGCGCTTGCCCCGGGTGCCCGCGGACAGCAAAAACTGCCCCATCGAGGCGGCTAGGCCCATCGCGTAGGTCGCCACGTCGGGCTCGATCAGCTGCATGGTGTCGTAGATGGCCATTCCCGCGGTCACCGAGCCGCCCGGCGAGTTGATGTAGAGCCGGATGTCCTGCTCGGGGTCCTCCGCCGACAGCAGCAACAGCTGGGCGCAGATCTGGTTGGCGATGTTGTCCTCAACCTCGGAGCCGAGCACGATGATGCGTTCGCGCAGCAACCGCTCGTAGACCGAGTCGGTCAGGTTGAGGCCAGCCGTGGCGGCCCGGATCACGGGGGCATCCCGCAACGGCACGGCCGAGGCGATGTGGTTGGAGGTCACGTGTGCCTGCCTTCTGTCATCAGGTCCGCCTGCGATAGGTGAGGATCCAGTCCGGAAATCGAGCCGGAACTCTGACGCCACGGACACTGCCGACCCTAACGAAGGCGGCCGCCGACTACTTCCTGGCGCGCCCGGAGTTCGCTCAGAGCGTTATGCCGTCTCGCCGAGCTGGGTCACCCCCGGTGCAGCCGGCCTACTCCGGGGTCACCGAGTCGATCAGGGCTTCGACATCGACCGGGTTGCCGGAGGCATCGGTGACGGTGGCCTGGTGCACCACACTGGCCAGCGCCTTGCCGCGGCGGACGTCGGCGTACAGGAGGCTCAGTTCACCCGATTCGTGAGCCTTCCGGGCGTACTCGTTGGGGCTGACGCCGTGCCGATGCGCCTGGTACACAATGCGCTCACTGAGCTCACCGTCAGTGACGGAGAGCCCTCCGGCGTCGGCGATCGCGTCGAGCACGAGATGGGCTTTGACCGTCTGCCGGGCACCCTGACGCAGGTCGGCGTCGAACTGCTCCATGGTATGACCCTGCTGCTCCAGCCACCGGCCAAGGCGCTGCATGTCGTGCTCAAAGGCGTGCAGGGCCTCGTGCTTGCGCGACTCGTACTCAGAGTTCACGATGGCCTCCGGCAGCGCGACCTCGGTGGCGGCAAGCAGCGCCTTGAGCACCTCGTCTCGGGCCTGGGAGCCCTGGCGCAGCGCCTTGACCCGGCCAAGCCGCGCACGCAGATCGGCCCGGAGCTCGGCGAGAGTGTCGAACTCGCTGGCGAGTTGGGCGAACTCGTCGTCGGGGGCAGGCAACTCTCGTTCTTTCACCTCCTGGATCTTCGCCGTCACCTCCGCCTGCTGCCCGGCGTGCTCCCCCGCGGCCAAGACGGTGTGGACAACCCGCTCGTCGCCCTGGGTGGCCCCCACCAGCGCCTCGTCGATGCCCTCGATGAGCTCGCCGGAGCCGATCCGGTAGGACAGGTCGGTAGCCGCCAGCTCCGCGATCTCCTCACCGCCGACGGTGGCGAGGAGATCGAGCGTAACGAAGTCGCCCTGCTGCACGGGACGCTCGACAGTGACGACGGTGCCGAAACGGGAACGCAGCCCGTCAAGCTGCTCGTCGACCTCGGCGTCGGTCACCTCGATGTCCTCGACCGACACCGTGAGCTCGCTGAACGCCGGCATCTCGATCTCGGGTCGGACGTCGACCTCGGCGGTGAACGCGAGGTGATCCCCGTCCTCGATCTTCGTGATCTCGATCTCCGGACGGCCAAGGGGGTGAACATTGCCAGCGGAGACGATCTCGGCATACTTTGCCGGCACGGCCCCGTTGACTACTTCCTCGAGCACCGCACCGCGACCCAGCCGCTGCTCCAAGACCCGGGCCGGCGCCTTGCCCGGCCGGAATCCCGGGATCCTGACCTGTTGGGCGATCTTCTTGTATGCGCGGTCGAAGTCAGGCTTCAGTTCGTCGAACGGCACCTCAACGTTGATCTTCACCCGCGTCGGGCTGAGCTGCTCGACGGTGCTCTTCACGGAGGACTCCTCAAGGAAAGATTGGGAACGCGCCGGCTGAGCCTATTGTCGCCGGGCCGCCGGCAGGAGATGTGAACCGAGTGTAGGCGAGTGCGCTGATCAGACTGCTGGGGGCGCCGCACCGAGCGGGAGCACCCTCGCTGGAGCCAAGGTCCTCACCTGCTTTTGCCTGGTCGGGGTGGCGGGATTTGAACCCACGGCCCCTCGCTCCCAAAGCGAGTGCGCTACCAAGCTGCGCCACACCCCGTTGCACCGGCTAGTGCCGACCGCAGCCTACGCGACAACCAGTGCCCCGCGCCGGCCACCGCGCACGCCCCGCGGTGGCCGGCGCGGGCAGCAGGTACGCTGGGTCCGCTCCGCCACCGCGGGGCGTGCGGGCGTAGCTCAATGGCAGAGCCCCAGCCTTCCAAGCTGGCTATGCGGGTTCGATTCCCGTCGCCCGCTCCACCCGATCCACCAGCCGCGACGGCGGCCTCTCCCGATCATGAGAGAGACCGCCGTCGCGGGTCGTGCCATTCATGTGCCATTACGCGCCACCAGGATCAGCGCCCCGGGCTGGGCGGTCGGCAGCGACGAGGGCGCTTAACGCGGTCGCGATGCTGCGGTCACGGGCGCTGGTCGCGTGCTGGTAGATCAGCGCGGCCCGCATCGACCCGTGCCCCATCCGGTGCATCAGCTCGCGGGTGGTCGCACCGGAGGCGGCGGTGAGCTGGTTGCCGGTGTGACGCAGATCGTGGAAATGGAAACCGACTGGCAAACCCACCGCCGCGACCAGGACGGACCCTTCGACCAATACGTCGCACACCTCGAACACCTCTGGGACGGCGGCACACCCGTACACCCGACACCACCCCACGAATCACCTGAGTCCCCCAGTTAAAGTAGCCGTAATGAAATAAGTCACCCAACTTTGAGTCGTTATCGAGCCTCTAACTTGCAGCGATGTTAAGTTCGGTGGATTTGTTGTTTCATTCCGGCTTCTTAGCAACCAACCTGCCCCGCACCACGACACCGACCAGCGAGGGTGGTGACACCAAGATCGGGCTGTCACCACCCTCCAGCGTCCCTATCAGTTCTCTCACACAGTCCTTTTACACTACGTCCGGTTTCGTCCGCTCACACTAGGTGACGGTGCGTGCGCGGCTGTGAGGAATTTCCTTCTCGGGTCAAGCCGGGCCGGCACGGCCCGGACGCGCCGCCGCTACATCCGGCCAGCGCTCGCTCCCGCCTCCGGCTCCGCGAGCGCGCCGGGTGGCTCGCGCGTGACACGGGGATCAGCTCAAAGGATCAAAGGCAGATGCTCGCCGCTGGGCAGGTCTCCGGGGGTTGTCCGAATGGGGTAGCGCCGCGGGTTGGGTGGCCGGGCTGCGGACGCGTCATCCCGACGACCTTCCCAAGGGGCTATCACGTGGGCTGGCGGGGGCAAGCTTGGCATCGTCGGCTGGTGGTTCGGCGGGGATGTTGCCCCTGCCGGCCCATGTGATCGGGCTGCGCCAGGTCGAGGGGATGGCGCGGGGGTCTCTCACTGCAAGGACTTAGTGGCCCGCGCGTGTGTCCTGGCGTCAGCCTGTCCCGAGGGAACCACCCGGATGCATGTACTACTGAACGTACTGTTGCAAGTACTATCAGGGGGACGGGTCGTGCCGCCGCCAGGGGTCGTTAGCCTGCGTAGATCAAACAGCCGGAGACTCGATGGATCTGCTTACCGCACTTCGCGGCGGGCTCACTTTGGCTGCATTTATGGAAAGTAGCCGCCTACGCGAAGCGATGATCGAAGCGGGCGTCGCTACATCAACCGGATCTTATGCGCAGATAGCACTTGCAAGGGACAAACGAGCCCGAGCATGGTCCGCTATTATCCATTGCGAAGATACGCACGGCCGACTCGAGAAAGAATTTCTTCGGAATCACCTCAGGTGGGCATTCTATGATCACATGAAGCTTGAGCTAATAGCGGCCCAGTATGACTATGTGGGCGAGCTGTTAGCTAACTGCTACTTCTACCTAAACGAACCTGAACACGATGCTATTCTAAAGAGAACCAACGACGTCCTTGCCCTTGAGAATAGGTGGGATCACTTCGCGGCGGCCGCCCCGTTAGTACCGGACCTTAGCGTCAGTCGCTATAACCCAAGGTTGATCTGGGCCGTGTTTGTCGGTGACGCTAAAGTCAAGGCGAAGCGATTCCGTAGTCTATCGTACGCACTCAGCGAGATGCGACAGAAGGGCGGTGATCCTGCCCCCAGTTGTAGTCTAGATGGTCAGTAATGGAGTCGAAACGAAATAAGTTAACCCATTTGGAGACATGATCGAACCCGTGACTTGCGACGATGCTAACTTCGGTGGATTTGTTGTTCCATTCCGGCTACTAACTTATTCCATTACGGCTACTTTAAGTGCAGCAATGACTCCGGGACGACGGCAGACGGGGTAGCTACGGCTACCTCCCCTCACAGTTCATCCCCTGTCTATTCGATCTTCGGTGGTGCACACGAGCTTGAAAACCCGCGACAAGTGATCGAAAGTGTCCGCAACCCTTAGCCCAGGTCACGCGGTCATTCAGTCCGTAGCCGCTGATGGCGGACTGACTAGCACTTTGTCCGGCTTACAGGCCGTCTGGGCTGGTGGGGGACAAGCCAGCCCGCCTTCATCATATGAACACGGAGGGAACAAGCCCTCCAGCAACTCCAGCACCGGCCATCCAGTCCGACACACACCCAGGGTGACGACATACGCGGCACACCTGTCCAGTGAACCATCCCGGGTTTCGTGCGCTCCTCCCAAGTTGGGAAGGATGGCGCGATGCCGAGCAGGTTCGACAAGGAGACCCGGGCGAAGGCGGTTCGCCTGGTCAAGGATCATGTGGGGGACTATGAGTCGGAGTGGGCGGCCATCAAGGCCGTCTCGGCTCGGTTGGGGACGAGCGCGGAGACGCTGCGCCAGTGGCTGCGGCGGGCTGAGGTCGATGCTGGGCAGGCGCCGGGGCTGTCTACCGAGTCGGCGCGGGAGATCCGTGAGCTCAAGCGCAAGTGCGCGGAGCTGGAGCGCACGATCGAGGTGCTCAAGGCGGCGATGAGTTTCTTTGCGCGGGAGTGCGACCCGCTATACCGCTGATCTGCGAGTTCATTACCGAGCATCGCCAGGGTTTCGGGGTCGTACCGATCTGCCGTGCATTAACTTTTCTCGGCGTGCCGATCGCCCCGCGTACCTATTGGGCACACGTGGTCCGGCCGCCGTCGAAACGCGCGTTGTGGGATGTGTCGATTACCGAAGTCCTGGCCGGTTACTACATGTCGGATGAGCGGGGCCGCCGGCCACCGGAGTCGTTGTACGGGAGCCTGAAGATGTGGGCTCATCTCCAGCGACTGGGTGTGCCGGTGGCCCGCTGCACCATTGAGCGGCTGATGCGTGAGAACGGGTGGCACGGCGCGAGGCGGGCCAAGAAGGTCCGCACCACCATCGCCGACCCGGCCGCCGAGCGGGCTCCGGACCTGGTGAAACGGCGCTTCAAGGCCGAGTGTCCCGACGAGTTGTGGGTGGCGGATTTCACCTACGTGCCGATGGTCACCGATTTCGGCTATACCGCATTCGTGATCGACGCATTCGGCGGACGAATCGTGGGCTGGGAATGCTCGCTCAGCAAAGAGACCGTGTTCGTAGAGTCAGCGATCCGTCAAGCTGCTGCCTTCCGCGCCAGACAGGGCCATCCACTGACCGGGAGCACAGTTCACCATTCCGATTATGCCGAGCCTTGCGTTAAGCCGAGGGATCGTGTCCTGGCCTGTGCTGGTGGGGTTGGCTGACTGATTCCTCGGCTTAACGATCCGGCGGGCTATCGGAGGCTGTAGAGGGCTTGAAGCT
>Ga0213881_10000698_pt1 | contig 19079 bp, 14 predicted proteins | sample BarmaccoBMER_R08_FD_160104 | JGI IMG/M metagenome (GOLD analysis project Ga0213881, IMG submission 160104) | Barbacenia macrantha exposed rock microbial communities from rupestrian grasslands, the National Park of Serra do Cipo, Brazil - ER_R08 ... | reverse complement strand
TTCCGGCGATTAGCAATACCAGTCAAAAGATCTGTCTCTGCCAGTCTTCGCAGCCTGTGCGTTCGTTCCAGTCGATTGAGTATACGGGCCACCAATTCTGGTCCTACAACTGGCTTACTCACATAGTCATCTGCACCTGCTGTAAACACCCGATTGACAGTTTCTGGATCGCTATAAGCAGACAGAAACAGCACGGGTAATTCACTCCACTGAGAATCATTGCGCACGACTCGGCAGAGGTCAATGCCGCTCAACTGAGGCATCTCAAAATCGAGAATCAGTAAGTCAGGGTGAGATTGCTTCAATACAGTCCAAAACTGCTGAGGATCGTGCAGCAAAGTGAGTTGGAATCCCCAAGGCAAGAGTAAGGTCCGCAGCCTGTCCAACATCTGCAGATCATCGTCTACAATCATAATGTGGGCTAGTACAATGTCTGGCTGCTGTAGCGTCTGGCTAACTGTTGCCAGTATAGCAGCAGGGACTATAGGTTTTTGTCCCCAAATTTGTCCCCCCAGACGAGCAACTTGCACTCGATAGACGAAATCTTCTTCAGCCATCAACACCAGCACTGGCAAAGTTGGACGACTGACCGCTAGTTCTGCCAACAGCTCTAAACTACTCGTAGCTATCCAGTCGAGCAGCACGATATCTGGACATTTTGCTGCAATCGCTTCTCTAGCTTGAGTGAGCGTGACAACCTCTGCTTGAATTCCCCAGATCCTAGCCTCTCTAGCTAACTGCGCACCCAACTGGGCATCATTGACTACAATCAGCAGGCGAGGCTGTTTAATAGTAGGACTCAGAGGAGCAGGCGATTCTAAAGATGGAGCTGCTTGTTCTAGTTCTTGTCGTAACGCCACAGCCAGTTGCTCAAGACGTTTAACGTGAGCTTGGCTCCGTTTGACGAAGCTCATAGCGTGCTCAAAAGAGGAAACCTCGGTCCCTTGTTCGTTGACTCCAGCTCGAAAAATCTGTTCAATCTCTCGGGCGAGCCGCGAGGCTTCAGCCAAACCAAAGCTAGCCAATGACCCGATAAGTAGATGCGCTGTTTGTTGTGCCTGCTGTGCCTGTTCTACCTTTAATGTCCCCGCCATCAGAGCTGCAATTGCTTGTTCTATAACCTTGGCGTGAGCGCCGTATTTGGGCTGAAACCGCTGCCAAATAGCAGCTAGTGCTGAGGGGATTTTTGATTCGGATGGAGCACCTACCGTGGCAGAACCGCTCAAAGAGAGTTGAGAGCTAACTGTGGCTGGATGTTCAACTTCTGCCCCTAATTTTATCCGATACCCTAAACCGTAGACTGTCTCAATCAACACATCCGCTCCAGATTGCTTCAGTTTCTGCCGTAGAGCCTTGATATGTGTCCTGACGGTATTTTCGGTAGGAGCTATCTCCAATGGCCAGAGATGGTCGAGTAGCAGTTGTTGGCTAAATATCCGATGACTATTACGTAGGAGCAGCTCCAGTAGAGCATACTCTTTAGCCGTTAGATGCAGCAGTTGGTCAGCGCAAGTTACCCGACAGCTACTGGTGTCAATCCTGATGTTTCCTGCCTCAAGTACAAAGGGGCGAGCCGAACTGCCTCGCCGCAGCAAAGCCCGAATCCGAGCTAATAACTCCTGACTATCAAAAGGCTTGACAACATAATCATCAGCTCCAGCATCTAAGCCAATGACTTTGCTTGTACTAGTTTCTAAAGCTGTCAAGAGCAGCACTGGAGTGTTATTTCTGCTCTGCCGGAGCTTGCGGCAAAACTCTATACCATCTAATTTTGGTAGTAGGATATCTAACAGAATTAGATTGTAAGAAAATGCTGCTGCTAATTCCAGTCCAACCTGACCATCCTTCGCCGTATCAACTATGTAATTGTGGGCTGTGAGAGTGTTTTTTAGCACCTCAGCACTGCCTATCTCATCTTCAATTAGCAGAATTTTCATTGCATCTGCGCTCTGAATTGCCGTTAACTTTAGCTGAGAGTCAAGTTTCCTAAGCTTCTGCTACCTTCTCCACAAAATCTACACATCTTCTTCTTAAACTTATCATAAGCATCTTTAAAGGGGAAGCTATTCTTTTGATTCAAGAGTTAATGTTGCAATTTGTGACAGCAGCTCTATGAGAGATTCATTCCTTTAGGAGAAGGGTTACAGCGATTCTTACTAAATATGTTGGAGCTTTAAAATGTCTTATAAGAGCAATAGCATTAAGAGTCGGGTTTCAAGGCAGAGCACAACCGAATTTGATAAAAATCGGGAATTTGAAGAAACAATAGAGATTTTGAAAGCACAAATAGAGAGCTTGCAGCTAGAGCTGTGTTATAAGAATCACGAACTGGAAGCAATGCAACAAGAGTTGAAGTATACAAACCAGGAGTTGTGTGCTGCCATAAACTCAAAATCACTGAATTTGGCTAAGGCTGAGGAGTTAGTTCAAGAATTCTTAGCAGCCGAAAAGTTTATTAAGGGGGTTTTAGTTGAACTGCTCACTGCTACATATCCTGTCAAACCAAATATTTTGGTGCAAGTAGACATGTTCCGCTTTAGAAATCAGTGTGAGAGGATTGAGTTCAAGGACGCTGCTTAAAAAGCGCTTTTATCAGTGATTCTTAAGAATTTTCACGCATTCAGTCATATCTAAGTCTGGCAATTCTTGACTTTAAAGTTGGGCTGAATCACCATTCAGCTTCAGGTGCAAGCTAAAGATGAATGGCTGACGAAGACAAGACCCTATTGGGCAAGGATGCCAGACGGAGAAACTATGTTTGGAGGACAACTGGTAATTGTTATCGGCGGCTCCGCCGGGTCAATCGAGCCACTATTGCTTCTCGCCCAAAGTTTGCCAGCTAACTTAACCGTCGCCATCTTTATTGTGGTCCACACACCAGCCAATAGACCAGACTTTTTGCCAGAACTGCTACAGCGTCGGACACAGTTTTCAGTTGCACATGCTGTAGATGGAGCGGTGATCCAACCCAGACACATCTACATTGCTCCCCCAGACCGTCACCTGCTGGTTAAACCGGGCTACATGCGCGTGGTTTTGGGACCAAAGGAGAACAGATGTAGACCTGCTATCGACCCATTGTTTCGGACAGCGGCTAGAGCTTACGGTCAGCGGGTCGTTGCTATCGTGCTTTCTGGTGCCCTGTGGGACGGAACAGCTGGACTGGTTGAGGTCAAAGCGCAGGGTGGGGTGACGATAGCTCAGGACCCTCAAGAGGCGACCGTTTCTAGCATGCCCCAAAGCGCCATCACCTCTGGAACCGCCGAGTATATCCTGGCCATAGCCGAGATCGCACGCTTCTTAGTCGAGCTAGTGCACTCATCAGTGCTGAAAACGGAGGAGTCATGATGCCTGAAGAGGAAACAACTGCTGATGCTGTTGAACTAGATCAAAGGTCTCTTACGGGTGACGACATGCCAGGTTCACCCTCAGGCTTGACTTGTCCTGACTGCGGTGGAGCCCTATGGGAAACCTGCCAAGACCATCTCCTCCAGTATCGATGCCATGTCGGTCACGCTTTCTTAGCGGAAGTTTTGCTAGAGAGCCAAGCTGAGGAAATTGAGCGGTCCTTGTGGACGTTACTACGGATTTTAAAGGAGCGGATGGCGTTGGCTCATCATTTGGCAAATGCAGAACGGCAGCAGGACAGCTCTGTAGGAGCTATTCGGCACTTTGAGGCGCAGGCAGAGCAAGCTCGGCGTCGAGCGGAAATGATTCGGCAAGTGCTTTTGCTTGGTGAGGTGAATCCTCTTTCAGAACCCGACATGCCGAAGCAGACTGTGGACGAGCAGCAAGACTTTTAGCTAGGATTTGTTTCCGATCGCCTCTGCTCAGTGATGTCCTCGATCGCCAGCAAAATCATCTGGGTGTTGTCAATCTTGGGCATTCTGCGAGCTTTGAGCCGCATGATTTTACGTCCAATCTGATCGAACTCATGCTCGACCTCAAAATCTTGAAACTGGGCATCACTGGCAAGAATCTCTTCGAGTTGCGATCGCAATTGGGGGATTTCCCACTGTCCGTTACCCAATTCAAAAATCAACTGTTGCTCTGTTTGCACAGGTGAAACCTGAAACATGTCATAGAACGAAAAATTTGCTGTGATCACCCGTAGCTCTCCATTCATTACGAGCAGCGGTTCCCAAACGGTTTCCACGATTGCACTGGCATAATCTCTCGCTTCCATCAATTGGGCATTACTGCGTTTGAGGTCGTCAATATCAATCAACACCAGCACTGCCCCATCGATCTTATTGTCGATAGTGCGATAGGGGCGGATGCGCAGGTGATACCAACGCCCATCCCGGTCTTGAATCTCCTGAGCCTTTAAGCTGAGTGTCCGAATCACTTCTGAAATCTGTTGCTCTAAGTTTGGCACACTCAACTTGTGGGTTATGTCACTCAGCGGTCGCCCAATGTCGGTGGAAATTAGGTTGAAGATTCCTTCCATCGCTGGGGTAAACTGCCGAATCTGGAGGTCAGATCCCAACATCAAGATGGGAATATGAATACTGTTAAGCAGATTCTGCAAATCGTTGCTCACTTGGGTCGCTTCCTGGGTACGGCGGCGCAATTCATCATTTACCGTATTCAGTTCTTCGTTCGCCGCCTGAATTTCTTCTTTCGCCGTTTCCAACTCCTCATTCGTACTTTGCAACTCTTCATTGCTTGACAAAATCTCTTCGTTGGCGGCTCTCAAGTCCTGGTTCGTGGCTTGCTGCTCTTCAATGATCGATTGCAGATGCTCTCGGTTCGTTGCCAGTTCCTGCTTGAGTCGAGCAATCTCAGCGGCCTCCCTAGTCTTACGCCTGGTAGGAGTTCTGCTTTCGTCAGTTGTAGCTAGTAACTCCAAGCTTAGCGGCGGCGTATCTTCAAATAGAACTAAGAAACACTCCTGTGTCCCCCCCACCTGGAACGGAGTGACATTGATAGTGACCTGCCGAGTGCGATTTGTAGAACGCTCCTCTTGGAGATCGCCCTCTCTAATTTGTAAGCCTTCTCGTTTAACTGACGAATTTTGTTGTTTTGCCTGGTAAATGGCAGACTGTAGCTCTCGCCGCAATTCTTCTTTCGCCATCCTGAGCAGGTTTAAGCTGGCGCGACCGGGAGCTGGTTCCAGATACGGACTGGTCTGTCCCCGAAATTGCAGAATCTCCAGGTTGGCATCGACCACGACCCCAGAGGGGGCGTATTGATTTAAAACAATTCGGTCTGCTTCTCTCTGGATTTCCAATTCGTTGGGCAACTGTTCTGTCACAAGGGGCTGAGGGGTGATAATAGTTGGAGACTGAGAACTGGCAGTCAATTCGATATTGACCCGAGCTGTTGTCAGTTTTTTGGCATAAATTTTGTTTTTTTTGTCACATAGGGTAAACAGGTCGCCAAAGTCACCCACCGTTTCTGAGGTACCTAACATGAGAAAGCCTGTGGACTTCAGACCATAGTGGAAAATTGGTAGGAGCTTTTTCTGTAAAGTTGTTCCTAAGTAGATCAGAACATTGCGACAGCTGATTAAATCGAGCCGCGAGAATGGCGGATCGCCAATCAGATTTTGCCTGGCAAAGACGCAAAGTTCCCGCACAGACTTACTGATCTGGTAGCCTCCCTCAGCTCGAACAAAGAACCGATGGAGCCGTTCAGGGGTAACATTTGCAACCTGGCTGAGCGTATAGAACCCGGTGCGGGCGTGTTCGATCGCCATTTCACTAATATCGGTTGCGTAAATTTGAATTGGGATGCGGGGAAACTGATCTGCCAGAAACTCTAGCAAGCAGATGGCAATAGAGTAAGCTTCTTCCCCAGTAGCACAACCCGCCACCCAAATGCGAAGGGGCGTGCCTGGTGATTTATCCTTAAAAATGACAGGAAACACCAAGCTTTTTAAGGCATCAAAGCTTTCAAAGTCGCGGAAAAAACTGGTGACATGTATCAAGCAATCTTGATACAGCGCCATCACTTCTGACGAGTTGTTCTGGAGATAGCGAGCATAATCCTCCTGCCGTTCTAGCTTGTACAGCAGCATCCGCCGCTGAATCCGACGATTTAAGGTGGTTTGTTTATAGTGAGTGAAGTCAACGCCTGTTGCCTTCCGCAGCAAGTTGAAGATAACGGCAAGTGCCTCTTGACTAGTAGACAGGGATGAGTCTGCCTCCGATTCAGTTGTGGGTAAGCTGACAATGTAGGGATGACTGCTAATCTCAGCTAGCTTCTGTGCAATTTGGTCGGGCGGTAAGACGAAATCTACCTGACCTGTGGCGATCGCTGTGTTGGGCATACTCTCGACTTGGGCCGACTCCTGACATTGGGCAAAAGTTACACCACCCGCCGCCTTGATTGCCTCCAGTCCCCGTGCCCCGTCAGAATCGGCACCCGATAAAATGACAGCAATCCCTTTGTTGCCCCGCTCTTCAGCCAGGGAAATCAGAAATGTATCCACTGACATAAACGGTCGATTGTGACTAGGGCGAGTCGCTAGTTTTAGTACCCCTTGCTCAATTGTCATACTGGCATTTGGTGGAATGACATAGACCTGATTGGGCGCGATCTCCATGCCATCCTCTACCTCACGCACAGGCATTTGGGTTACCCGAGAAAGAATTAAGCTCAACACGCTTTCCTGCTCTGGAGCCATGTGTTGAATAATGACAAATGCCATACCTAGATCGGTTGGCAAATGATTCAGCAATTGGGTAAAAGCTTCTAATCCTCCCGCCGAGGCTCCAATCCCAACCACTGGAAATAATTCCTGAAGATTGTCCGCCTGATTTTCAGCAGGCACTTTGCCATCATCAGAGGGATTGGGTTGAGATTTTTTGGAAGAGCGTCTAGGTGTCATGTCTGGTGGCTGCTGCAATGCTTGACTAGAGGAGCGAGCGCTTATTCTATAACTATTGTGACAGAACCGAATCACTCCAATGCTGAAGCAGGCGATCACTTTACTAAAGACTCCACTTGCCCTAACTGAGTGTTGGATCTCAAGTGAGTATGTTAGTCTAGGAAGTCAGGGGTAGCTAAAGAGTGAAAATAGTAAGGAGCGACGAGTGTTAAAGCCCGATATTGTTGTCATCGGAGCATCAGCCGGAGGACTCGGAGCCTTTGAAACACTCGTCTCTCAACTGCCGTCTGACTTTCCTGCGGCTATCTTTATCGTCTGGCATATTTCCCCAGATTACCCAAGTTTGTTACCCCAAATTTTGGCGCGGGTCACTTCACTGCCAGTGGCACATGCTGTTGACAGGAAGCCTATCAAAACAGGTCGTATCTATGTAGCTCCTCCCGATCATCATTTATTAGTTGAGCCAGGGGTTATCCGACTCTCTCGTGGTCCCAAAGAAAACCGCTTTCGTCCGGCGATTGATGTCTTGTTTCGCTCTGCCGCCAGATCTTTTGGAAAGCGAGTTATTGGGGTGGTGTTAAGTGGCAGTCTCGATGATGGAGCAGCTGGGCTATACGCAATTAAGGAGCGAGGCGGCATTGCCATCGTTCAAGATCCATTGGATGCGCTTCATCCCTCCATGCCCAGAGCGGCGATGAAAACAGTGGCAGTTGATTATTGTGTGCCTATTATCGAAATGGGAGCTTTGTTAACCTATCTAGTTGACCAAGCAATTCCCGAAGAGGAGGAGAATGTAGTGTCTGAGAGCATGGATATTGAAGTCGGCGTGGCACGGGAAGACAATGGGTTGGAGATGGGGATCATGAAGATAGGTGAGCCTTCCCCCTATACCTGTCCTGAATGTCATGGCGTACTGTTGCAATTGAAAGAAGGCAATTTAATCCGCTTTCGCTGTCATACAGGGCACGCCTATTCACTCAATTCCCTTCTAGCTGAGGTCACACAGTCGATTGAAGAAACTCTCTGGGATGGCATCAGAACCATTGAAGCAAGCGAGATGTTAATGACTCATACAGCAAAACATCTGCGTGAGATGAACGAGCATGAAGCGGCAGACCTCTTGTTGCAAAAAGCTGAGGACGCTAAGCGACGAGCAAATTTGGTCCGGCAAGCAATCATAAGCAACGAAATATTGAGCCAAGATAATTTGGAAGAAGAAGTTAGAAGGGAAGGAATTAGGGAGTCCTGAGACTCTGCATAGCTAGAGAAGCACGGGTTCTCGACCTGGAGATGGGCAACTCAATCCAGAGATTTGCGTCCCCACAATGCGGCTTGAACTGCCAGAACACTGCTATGACCAGTGTTGATCGCACAGTTGGAGAAACTTATGAGACGCAAAAACTCCCATCCAGCTTGGATTGGCATTGCTCTGGCATTCTACGCATTCATTGCCATTGGCATCGCCGAAGGCGGATTAGGTGTATTGCTACCTTCTATTTTGCAAACGTATCATTTGACTCCTGCAACTGTAACAGCTCTGTTTCTCAGTCAAATGACTGGATACATAATTGCAGCAATGACCAGCAGCCTGCTTAGCAGTTTGATGGGATTAGCACGAATGCTGCTGCTGGCTGCTATTGTACTTACCAGTGCCCTAATTATGTATGCAATCACCCCTCACTGGTTTGTTATGGTTGCCTGTGGGATTCTACTTGGTCTGGGAATTGGGCTGATCGATGCAGGCATTAACACATTCATTGCTAAGCAAGAAAATGCCAATTTGATGGGAATGCTCCATGCCTTCTATGGTATCGGAGCGTTGTCAGGTCCAACGCTAGCGACAACACTCTTGGCTTTGGAAGTAGATTGGCGACAAGTTTATCTGGTGGTTGCAGGAGTAGTAGGAGTGACGATCGTGGGAATGCTGTGGGCAGTTCTACAGCGCTATCAACCCATGATGGTAAGACTAAGCACTGATACAAATCCCGTTGCCAATCTTCAAAGCGCACTGCACACACCGATTGTTCTGGTTGCTGGTCTATTGCTGCTGATCTATGTCGGAACTGAAGTGTCAATTGGCAACTGGGCATACACAGTGCAACATGTGAGCCGAGGAATACCTAACTGGATTGCCGGATATAGCATCAGTAGTTATTGGTTAGGACTAACCTTGGGGCGGTTAGGCACAGGACAAATGGTAAAGGTTCTGGGAGCGAACCGCACAATCGACTTCTCTCTTGCTCTGCTGCTGCTGGGTTTACTGATCTGGTGGTTACTACCAAATCAAGAGTTGAGTTTTCCATTGATGGGATTGGCTCTGGCAGCAATTTTTCCTACCCTAATTTGGTCAATGCCGCAACGTTTACCAGCAGCTATGGTGCCAGCAGCGATCGGCTTTCTTGCTAGTGTAGGTAGTTTAGGAGCCGCTTTGGTACCAACGGTCATTGGATGGATTGCTAACGCACTTTCTTTGGCAGTGATTCCAGCCTTACTCATACCACTAGCTGTCTTGATGATGATTTTGCATCGTGGGCTTGTGCGAGAGACTTCATCTAGATGATTTACACCACTTTGGAGTGATTACAGAAGCGGGTGAGATTTCTACCATGAAGTGCCAACCAAAGGGAGACAAAGATTGAGATGAAAGCAGTTTGCTGGTACGGCACCAACGATGTCCGGGTCGAAACAGTTCCCGATCCCAAAATTCTCAACCCCCGCGATGCCATCCTCAAAGTCACAGCCACTACCATCTGCGGTTCGGACTTGCACCTCTACGATGGCTATGTCCCAACAATGCAACCGGGTGACATTCTGGGTCACGAGTTCATGGGAGAAATTGTGGAAATTGGCAGTGAAGTCAAGCAATTGCAACCAGGCGATCGCGTGGTTGTCTCTTCCATGATCGGTTGCGGTCAGTGTTTCTTCTGCAATCAGCAGATGTGGTCGCTGTGCGATAACTCGAATCCCAACGCTTGGATGCAGGAAAAGTTATTTGGCTTTGGGACTTCGGGAATTTATGGTTATTCACACCTATTTGGCGGTTACGCTGGTGGCGATGCGGAATACGTGCGCGTGCCGTTTGCTGATTTTGGCGCGATCAAAGTGCCTAAAGATATCCCCGATGAAAAGCTGTTGCCGATAAGCGATGCCTTTCCTACAGGCTATATGGGAGCAGATTTATGTAATATTCAGCCCGGAGATATTGTAGCTGTTTGGGGGTGTGGTCCGGTTGGACAGTTTGCGATGCGTAGCGCTTATCTGCTAGGGGCGGAGCGCGTGATTGGTATCGACCGCTTTTCCTATCGTTTGCAACTGGCTAAGGACTTTGCCAAAGCGGAAACGATCAACTACGAAGAGGTCGATGCAGGCGAAGCCCTCAAAGAAATGACAGGTGGTCGTGGTCCCGATGCTTGTATTGATGCCGTGGGCATGGAAGCTCATGGTATGGGTCCAGAGGGACTGTACGACGCAGCCAAGCAGGCAGTGCGGTTAGAAACCGATCGCCCCCATGTGCTGCGGCAAATGATGTTGGCTTGTCGCAAGGGTGGCACTCTATCAGTTATGGGTGTTTATGCTGGTTTTATAGATAAGGTGCCAATGGGTGCTGTGATGAACAAAGCCTTAACGGTTAGAACGGGTCAAATGCACGGTCAAAAGTATATGCCCCGGTTGTTGGGTCACATCATCGAGGGTGAAGTCGATCCATCGGCTGTGTTCTCGCACCACTTACCCCTAACAGAGGCGAAGCAGGGCTTTGAGTTGTTTAAGAATAAAAAAGACAACTGCGTCAAGGTTTTACTTAAACCCTGATCCAAAAAGTGAATTTCATCAGTTCGGCACCGTCATACCTATCCCTTCTCAGGCGATATGCATAACGGTGCTGCTAGTAAAATAGGAATATGCTCTACAGGTGACCAAGGGCAGGTGCTATCCGTTTTGCAGGAAGGATTAAGTTCACCAGAACATTCGGCATTCGTTTAAGGGTTGTCATCTGCAAGGGGAGATTAGCTACGGTTCAGTCATTTTGAGCATGTTCAAATTCGTACACATAGAAAAGTCGCTCAAACTTTTTCAGCAGGTGTCCTAGCAGGGCGAATAACACGGCACTCCCAACCGCTAACCAAAACTCAGTAGGAGGAATAGTTAAAAGGGGTGTACCTTCAGCCGCTACCACCGCCTTCATTGCCACAGTTCGGGAGTCCACAATTACACCTAGATACAAGCAGACAACAGCAACTGAATTGACCAGTACTCTTAGGCGGTTGAGATTTTTCAGTGCATTCCGGCAGATTCTGCAGTCTTGAGTATGGGTGGTCCACACATCAAATAACTTTTGCTTGTCCCGTTCTGCTGGCGGCAGAGCTGAGCTACATTCTGGAGCCCAAGGGATACCACCTCCAGCTCTCTTTTCCAACCAGTGGCGAAATGTAATCACCATCTTATCTTGAGGATTGGGCGTATAAACGGCATCGAGCCACCTACCCTTTCCTCGTGTAGCGAGAATCTTCTCTTGGTAATGCAGAAACACTGCATCTTGATGTAGGAACAAAGAGGCTAGCACATGACTTAACCAAGTTGGCATCGGCAGGGCATAAAATCCTAACCCTTCTGGTTTCTTACCCGCTTCGTTTTTCACTAGCACCTGACAGCCAATATGACGACACCATCCCGGACGGGTGGGGCTGACATATAGAGCGAGAATTAACTTCCCACCATCCTTATATTTCGAGACAACTCTCATTTGGCAGGGCGGTTGAAAGTCATGAATTGTTTGTTCGAGCTTCGGAGCCACTGGTACGATTTCAAAGGAGAATCCTTCCTGAGTAGACATTTCTCGGACTCGAAGCAAGTCGTAGTACTTAGCATCTTTGTACCGACTTCCCATAATCCCATGATGAGAAACAGGTACATGGGCAGGATCTGCCACATTTTCCATGAAAAAGTCCCATCCATATGGCAGGTCGCGTATACTCCAAGATAGTTTGATTACCCTGTCTGAGTTGCTCTCAAGCTCTGGGATGATGCGTGGTGCCCTTAATTGGCTTTCCTCCTCGGCTTGGGAACCTGCCTCTGTCCATACCCATAATAGACCTTGACGCTCTTGTGTTGGATAGGCAACAGCACATGACTTGCGGTTTGAGCAGTGCCGTGCCTCAGTTTGCTTATCTTGAGACTGTGGAATGCTAACGCAGTTTCCCTTAGAGTCAAACCGCCAGCCATGGTAGGCGCACAGGAGCGTGCCATCAGATTCAACACGTCCTTCAGAAAGAGGTGCTAGTCGATGGGGACAAAAATCTTCAAAGCAGCGCCATTTACCGAGCCCATCCCGCCACAGAACAAGCTCTTTTCCCAATAACTGCATTTTGTGAGGTCGGGACGGATCTAGGAAGTCTACAACCGCGACTGGATACCACTGCTTCGTCCATTGGAAGGTTCCTGTCTCTGCCTCTATAAATTGCTGGATAACGTCGCGTACTTTCTCTTTTAGATTAGTTTCAGCAGTCACGGTTACCTCCTTCGCTTGCTGTGATTAATGCCTATTGCTAGTAGTATTGAGTGGGTGGTTTGAACCATAAAGACTCTCTATTGACTACCTAGCCAACACTTGGGGTAAAGAGGCTTTTCCATCTCCTAACTATTTTACTTCAAGTGATGAAGTGAATTAGATACAGCCTTTAGGGGTGGCTTTTTAGTGTTAGCTCGGCTGCCAAAATTTTAGTGACTTAAAACTACCAAAACCCCTAAAATTTATTGTCCACAGCGGACACCGATAATGTTGGGCGAGTAACATGACAATAGCATCTTCGAGTGTACCATTCCAATCAGGAAGGTTTTTAACAGTTAACTGAACTTCTTCAAGAAGCTGTAAATCAGTGAAACTGATGTCAAAATTATCTAACATGACTTCTAGCCCTTTTCTCGCTAATGGTTTTGAGGTTGAATATAGTAACCATTTGTACACCTCAAACACAATTGCTGACGGTACATTTAGGAGGGTACTAGAAGGCAAAAGCGCTTCAAATCCTCTTCTAGCTTGCTGATGGTAAGTGTCTTTCTCATAGAAAAAGGCAATCAAGGGCCCTGAATCAATGATAAGTCTTCTCACGGAACGTAATTCGGATGGAAAATAACTATGTCTTCAGGCTTTTGACTTGAATCAAAAGGGGCATCTTTAACAATGCCTGCCATAGACAAGAATGCCTCTACATTACGTTTAGCAATCTTTTTTTGTATTGCTTCTTGTATAATACTTGACAAGCTTTCTTCTTGATGATCGGCAAGATATTTTTCAATTTCATGGTCTAGCTCATCAGGGATGTATACTGTGCGTTTCATGGCTTTTTTCTCAATACCGTACAAATATCATACCATGTTTTCAGCCTGCTGCTAATTGGGTTTTGCCAACCTAAGAAGAGCTGGCAAAAGGAAGTAGCTATACAACCACTTCAAAAATTTCAGCACATATACGTCAGCGATTGCAATTAGGCTATTTCCTATCTTCCAGCAGCGCCAACAATTGAGCTTCTGATAAACAAGTGATTCCTAGCTGTTGTGCCTTTTCCAGCTTAGAGCCAGCATCTTCCCCAACTACTAGGTAGTCAGTCTTTTTGCTAACTGACTCTGTGACTTTACCACCGGCATTTTGAATCAGCGCTTTGGCGTCATCTCGCTTCAAAGTAGGTAATGTACCAGTGATGACAAAGGTTTTACCGCCCAGAGGTTGCTCTCCTGTGGGTGTAGCTGCTGCGTCCGCTGTTGCTGCCAGTTGCAAGCCCGATGCTTGGAGGCGTTCAATCAAGGTTTGGTTAGCTGCAATGCGGAACCATTGGTATACAGACTGGGCAATTTCAGCTCCAATCCCGTAAACAGCAGCGATCACGTCTGGCTCTGCGGCGGCTAGTTGCTCCACCGTAACAAACTGCTGGGTTAAGTTGAGGGCATTGACGCTGCCGACGTGACGAATTCCCAACCCATATAATACTCGCGACCAGGGTTGAGTTTTTGACTGAGCGATCGCCTCCACTAATTTCTCCGCAGACTTCTTTCCCATCCGCTCTAAAGATTCTAGTTGTTGGGAGGTTAAATCGTAGAGGTCAGCAACTGCATGTACAACTCCTCGCTCGACCAATTGTTGCACAAGTTTTTCCCCCATACCGTTAATGTCTAACGCATCACGACTCACCCAATGCTGGAGTGTCCCTTTGAGGATAGCTGGACAAGAAGCATTAACACACCTTGTCACAGCCTCACCTGGTTGTCGCACCACTGGTTGACAACAGACTGGGCAACTGACAGGCATGTGGAAAGGTTGAGTCCCCTCTGGGCGGAGTTCTGTGAGAACACGTACTACTTCTGGGATAATCTCACCCGCCTTGCGAACAATGACTGTATCCCCCACCCGAATATCTAGCTCTTGTATGCGATCACTATTATGTAAAGTGGCACGAGAAACAGTTGTCCCTGCCAACAGGACTGGGCGCATTTCAGCCAGTGGTGTCAGAGCTCCTGTCCGTCCAACATTGATTGAAATTTTTTCCACACGGGTTGGAGCTTCTTCGGCTGCGTACTTGAGTGCTACAGCCCAGCGAGGGAACTTCTGCGTGAACCCCAATTCTGCTTGCAGCGCTAAAGAGTTGACTTTCACTACCACCCCATCTGTCATGTAGGGTAAATTCAGCCGTTCAGTATCCCAATACTCGTAATAAGCTGCCACATCCGATAACGAGGTACAAAGCTTCCGATTGGGATTAACCCGGAATCCCATCTCTTGTAACAATTCCAATGCTTCCCATTGAGTTCGAGCAACACTTGCATCATCCTTACCTGGAATTTGCAGTGTGTAAGCAAAGAAATCTAGCCGCCGACGAGCTACAACCTGGGGATTTAATTGACGTAAAGTACCAGCAGCAGCATTGCGAGGATTAGCAAATAATTGCTCCCCTGCTTGCGTCCGCTCCTGATTGATTTGCTGAAATACCTCCAGTGGCAAAAACGCCTCCCCGCGCACTTCAACAGAGGCAGGAGGGTGTTCTAAATTCAGCCGCAACGGGAGCGAGCGAATCGTCCGCACATTTTGGGTAATGTCTTCTCCTGTAATTCCGTCACCCCTGGTTGCTCCCCTTACCAAAACTCCGTTTTCGTAAGTTAGGGCTAAAGCCGAGCCATCAATTTTTAGCTCGCAAACATACTCAACCCACATTGCGTCCCGATTTGGCATAACTCGTTGCCAACGCTGCTGCCAAGTCTGCAATTCACTTACATTGAAAGCATTCTCTAAGCTGTATAGGGGGATTTGGTGTTGGACTGAGTGAAATTGAGACGCCGGTTTCTCGCCCACGCGCTGGGTAGGGCTATCGGGCACAATCAGTTCTGGGTGCTGACTCTCTAGCTGTTGCAATTCCCGATATAGCTGATCGTAGACAGCATCCTCCATAATTGGAGCGTCAAGGACATAGTAAGCATAGCTGGCTCTTTGCAAGAGTTGCCGTAATTCTTGAACCCGCTGTTTAACTTCAGGCTCGATTGATTCCACTAAATTCCTCTCCATTTACCCCATCTTCAGTTTGTCTTCATCAAGTTTCTCGCGTCAATGGCGTATAGGCCATGCTGAAGGTGGACGTCTTGAGATTAGGTAGATGATTATCATCGGGCACCGAGGAGCTAGTGGATACCGTCCAGAGCATACGTTAGCAGCTTATGAGTTGGCGATCACGTTTGGGGCTGATTACATTGAACCAGATCTGGTTTCGACTCAAGACGGTGTTCTGATTGCGCGTCACGAAAACGAAATCTCTGGCACTACAGACGTAGCTGCTCGACCAGAGTTTGCAAACCGCAAGACCATTAAGTCAATTGACGGCATCTCAGTTACAGGATGGTTTACGGAAGATTTCACTCTGGCTGAAATCAAAACTCTCCGGGCTAAAGAACGTTTACCCTTCCGCGATTGCTCCTTTGACGGTCAATTTGAAATTCCTACCTTTCAAGAGATTATCGAGCTAGCAAAGCAAAAAGGTGCTGAAACTGGTCGCACCATTGGAATTTATCCTGAAACCAAACATCCAACCTACTTTGACTCAATCGGGCTGTCGCTCCTGGAGCCTTTACTCAAAACTTTGACAGCTCAAGGTTATACAGGACAGAGTGATCCGGTTTTTATCCAATCGTTTGAAATAGCTCACTTACAGGACTTACGCTCGCAAACGAACTTGCCTTTAATCCAGTTGCTCGCTAATTGGGAGGCAAAGCCGTATGATTTCGTGAGAAGCGATGACCCCCGCACATACGGTGACCTAACTATCCCTAGTGAGTTGTCTAAAATAGCAGAATATGCCGATGGGATTGGTCCTGATAAACGGCTGCTTGTCCCTGCTGACGCTGGTGGCAGACTGCAAACTCCCACCTCATTAATTGAGGATGCCCATGCTGTGGGTTTGCTTGTGCACCCCTACACTTTCCGCAATGAAGGCTGCTACCTAGCTCCCGACTATTGCGGGAATCCAGAGCTGGAGTATAGGCAGTTCCTACATTTGGGGATTGATGGCTTATTTAGCGATTTCCCTAATACTGCCACTGCTATTTGTAAAGCGTAGCTGAGGTAGCAGTAGAACTCAACTAAGTTGAGCGCGAAATCTGTTAATACTAACTGTCATTAAGATTATGGCAAAGAACAAGAGCGCCAATGCATTGGGCCAGAGTGCATCTAGACCAACACCTTTCAGCAGTAGCCCGCGTAGGATTACAACATAGTGATTCAAGGGATTGAGCAGCGATAAATACCGAAACAATAATGGCATACTCTCTATCGGGGAGATGGCACCAGAAAATTGAATGACTGGCAGAGTGACGAAGAACGAAGTCAGTTGAGCCTGCTGCTGGTTGCGAGAAAATGTAGCTAGCATAACTCCGATCCCGATACCAACCATAACAAATAAACCAGAGAGAGCTAGAAAAAGCCCAAAGCTGTGGATGGGGACACCGAACAATAGGTGTCCTACACCAAGAGCCAAAAGAGCATCGCCTACAATCATCACCCATATAGGTACGACCTTCGCCAAGAGAATTTCCCAGGCAGCCGCTGGCGTCATCAGCAACTGTTCCAGGGTACCCAACTCTTTTTCGCGCACAACTGTTGCTGAGGAAACTAAGGAACTATTTAGGAGTACAACGACTCCTAATACCCCAGGCACAAAAAACCAAGTACTATCTAATCCGGGGTTATAAAGGTAGATAATCTGTGGGTCAATTGCTGCTGGTGGTTGACTAGAGTCAACGTTCTTAAAGGAGGAACCTCCACTCCCGCAGTTGACTTTGTCAAGTTGATTACTAAACTCGTTAACAATTTGAGTGATGTAACCACTAGCAATTCCAGCAGTGTTGGCATCAACGGCATTAATCAGGACTTGAACTTGAGCGCTTTGGCCGTCCTCCTGTAAGTCACTATTAAATTTAGGTGGAATAACCAGCCCAACTGTAACTTTTCCTGCTTCCACCTCCTGCCCAAGAGCTGGGGCGCTGAGATTATAACGAACGGCTTTAAAAACATGATTTTCGGTGAAGGCGGCAATCAGCTCACGACTATTAGGAGTATTGGATTGATCTACAATTCCCATTGTGATGTTCTGCACTTCAGGATTGAGAGCCAAGCCAAAAATCACCAACTGTATGGTTGGTGGAAAGATTAACAGGAAAACTAGCTCTTTATTTCTCAAAATCTGATTGAGTTCTTTAAGCGCTAGTGCCCAAAAGCGACCATTGAATAGACGATCAACTATTACCATTTTGAATTGTAGATAATAGAGAACTGGCAAGCCAGAAACCGGGTTTCCCAAAAACCCGGTTTTTCGAGCCTTAACCTATCTAAAATTGTTAATTGATAATGGTTAGTCGTTAATTGAGAACACATCAAACATTAACTAACAATTATCAATTAACAAGTCCCCCTAGCGGGAGGCTTGTATCCCAGAATTTTGGTCAACATTACACTCGGATGCTTTCGATTACGCTCACGCCTGCTTTAGAAGGAACAACCTTAATCACTTCAAAGCCTGACGCTTCAATAATCTTGCGATACTCGATCTCTGTGCGTTCACAGCCCCCAGTAACCAGCATCATCATGTTGACATCAAGAAACTTGGCTAAGAAGGAGTCTGGCCCAGATCCAACTATCCGTTCAACGATCAAAAGTTTGCCATGCTCTACCATGGCACTATGACAGTTCTTGAGGATAGTAATCGATTGTTCATCACTACAGCCGTGAAGGACATGCTTGAGGCTGTAAGCATCGCCACCGGCTGGTACTGACTCATAGAAGTTTCCTGCCACGAGTTCGCAGCGATCTGTTAGTCCTTGCTCCTTGATAAAATCCTTCGCCCCTTCGATCACATACGGTTGATCGAACAGCACACCTTGCATAGTTGGGTTAGCTTTGAGAATTGAGGAAATGAAGCTCCCATGTCCGCCGCCAACTTCAACCAACTTTTTGATATAAGAGAAGTCGTAGCTCTTAAGGATCTCGGCTTTTTCTGCTGCCGAAACACTCGTCATTGCCTCTTCATATATCTCACCTGGTTCCGGGTTATCGACGAAATACTTGAACATCGGTACACCGTACATATGTTCAAAAGAACTTTTCCCCGTCCGCAAGCTGTAAAGGATTTCTCCCCAAGCTTGATATTGCTCTTCACCAAAAAAGACTGCCATCGCCCGCATCGAGCCGGAGACACTACTCTGAAGAGAGGCAGCAAGCGGTGTCAAGGTAAAGTAACCAGGTTCAGTCTCAGCAAAAACCCCTGCGCCCGCCAGCGTCCGTAAGACTCGGTAAACAGGCTTTGCCTTCGTTCCGGTTGCTGCGGCAATTTCCTCGCAACTCTTTGGACCATCCTTCAATAAATCAGCAATCCCAAGCTTGGCAGCAGCATAGATGAGTTGTGTAATCCAATAACCACTAGCCATTTGCATCATTACCGCTTGTGGGGGGAGTCCCCGCAGATGTGGCGGCATATTTTCTGATGCTGTAGTGTTCTTTTCCTGCTGTAACAAAGCTCTTGCTCCTAATTAATGAAATTCACTGTTTCTCTTTTTCTAGCTACACCCGAACAGCTTCAATCACGCTTACCATCGCCTGTGTAGGAATGGTTTTAGTCAGTTGGAAGCCTGCAGCCTCAAACAGCGCTCGGTACTCAGCTTCTGTGCGTTCGCAACCTCCAGGATGCAGCATCATCATGTTCACGTCCATAAACTT